>Ga0070733_10003346_pt1 | contig 11019 bp, 8 predicted proteins | sample Coa_R1_9_FD_66450 | JGI IMG/M metagenome (GOLD analysis project Ga0070733, IMG submission 66450) | Surface soil microbial communities from Centralia Pennsylvania, which are recovering from an underground coalmine fire - Coalmine... | ecosystem: Environmental > Terrestrial > Soil > Unclassified ... | reverse complement strand
AAGCCGGATTCCCGATTCTTTCGGACTCATGTTCCCCCCTCGTTTTTTACTGCGTCCCCCTCAGGACAGTGGGCCCCGTTGGACTGGCCCCGCGCGCGCCACCGATCCTCAAAAACAAAACCGATCTCCAAAACCAAGCGATTCTGCAAAGCAAAATGCGAACCACAGCTACTGTCCCGCAAACATGGCTTTCAGCTTACCCACCAGAGAATTGGGCTTTGCGGCAGTTTGGCGGCGAGCCCTGGCTCCATAAAGTAGCAAGCCGACGCTGGCGGAGTATTCGGGCTGAGCAAATTCCTCGGGCAAGCCCGGCAAGCCGCGCGGAATGCCAATGCGCACAGGCAAAGAAAACATGCGCTCGGCCAGCTCAACCAATCCTGTCAGGCGCGCGCCGCCCCCGGTGATCACAAAACCGGCGGGAATGAGTGTGTCAAGCCCGGCGCGTTTGAGTTCATCACGCACGAGCGTGAGCAGTTCCTGAGCACGCGGCTCGACAATATCGCAGACCATACGCGCGAAAACGGTGCGTGGCGGGCGATCGCCGACACTGGCAATTTCAATGTTGTAGTCTTCCCCGAGAATTTCGCGCCAGGCGCAGGCATGCTCGCATTTGACGCGCTCAGCCTCGGGGACCGGCGTGCGCAAGCCGACAGCCAGATCGTTCGTAAAGTGATCGCCCCCGATGGGCACAACCGCCGCGTGACGCACCACGCCGCCCGAGAAAATGACCATGTCGGTGCTGCCACCACCAATGTCGAGCAGGGCGCATCCCAGATCGCGTTCATCTTGAGTGAGGCAGGCTTCGGCGGCGGCGAGGGGTTCGAGAACGGTATCCGCCACGATCACGCCGGCACGATTCGCGGCCGCGACCAGATTCTGCGTGGCGGAAATTGCCGAAGTGACGATGTGCACATTCACTTCCAGGCGCTGTCCCTGCATGCCCATGGCATCCCGAATATGTTCCTGCGAGTCGAGCAAAAACTCCTGAGGCAGCACATGAAGAACTTCGCGGTCTTCGGGCAAAGTGATGGAGCGGGCGGCGTCCACGGCTTTGCGGACGTCTTCGCGTTGAACGTCGCGGGGACGCGGACCCAGGGTAATGCCTCCGCGGCTGTTGACACCTTTCACATGGCCGCCGGCAACGCCAAGGATTACGGATTCCACTGGGATCCCGGCTGCGCTTTCGGCTCCTTCCACGGCGCGGCGAATTGAGCTGGCCGTTGCGTCCAAATTCACAATTAGACCCTTGCGCAGGCCCTTCGATTCAGCCGCGCCAATGGCCACAAATTTCAATTCATCTTCATCGAGCTCGGCGACCAGCACGCAAGTCTTGGCGCTGCCGATGTCAAGCCCCACAAGGTAGCGATCTTTTCTCGTCAATCCGCCGCTCCGTCGAATCAGTTGCGCGCCGCCCCTTCATGGGTCGGGCGCGATTCCTGCAAAACTGTTAGCGCTTCCGGGGCCAAGGCCCCATTCCGTACTTCCCTCAAATCCAAGCCAGCCAACAGTGACAACATTAGCGGGCCTTGGTTTGGCCGGGTTGCAAATGCGCGCTCACGTTGGTGGCTTTCGACTCAGGGTTGACGACCACCTGTTTTGAGAAACGCAAATCCACCGAATCCACCCGGCCAGCCGATGCGCGCCACTGCGCGAAATTCTCCGTGAAGACGCGAAACTTTGATTCAAAATCCTTATTGCCGAAATGCACCAGCACGGGGCCCTGGTCGTCCAGCCCGGTCAGGCCCATTTGCCCTAAGCCCGCCAGCGTCGCGCGCAAATCCGTTGCGTCGGAAAGATCCACTTCACTGACGTGGTCGGAAGCGCCGGGCTTCACCTGGTCGAGATCGTGCAATAGTCCCGTGTAAAGACCCATTCGGATTTCGCGCTGGGCCGCGGGCAGCGACTCCGTGATTCCGTTGACAACCGGAAATTGAAAATCTCCTTCAACGGGCCGGTCGAGCAACACACCATGCGCGTCGATCAGGCCCAACTCGCTTCCACTCCGAAGAAACGCGACCGGGGTGCGCTCCACAAGCTCGACGCGAATGCGGTCCGGCAGGATGCGCGAAACCACGGCGTGTTCCACCCAGGGAATATTTTCGAGCGCTTTGCGGCGATCGTCCAGCGGTATACGCAAAACACTCTTGCCATCGTCGGTGGCGAACCGTTCCACAATGCTCTTCCGCGTTACATACCGGTTCCCGGTGACCTCGATTTGATCGAGGCTGGAGAGAGTCACCTTGGGCGAGTAAAGAAAGAAGCTGCCGACCTCGTAAAGCAAAAAACCTCCAACCAGGACTCCCGCCCCTGCGGCGAGAACCCGGCGATAAAATGGCCAAGTACGCTTTCCGAACTTACGGCGTCGAATCTCCACCGGCTTCTGCCGGCGAAGATATCGGGGCTCATCCTCGGCCGAAACTTCATGCGATAAGGCTTCGCGTTCGCTGGGCATGCTCGCTTACCGCCAAACAACAGTCGTATGAATTACTTCCAAATGACCACTTCTTCTTCCAAGGTGACACCGTAAGTCTGGCGGACCCGCTCGCGCACGGTATCAATCAGTGAAAACATATCCGCGGCGCTGGCGTGGCCCGAGTTGATGAAAAAATTTGCGTGGCGATCACTGACGCGCGCGTCTCCAACCTGAAATCCCTTCAGACCCAGTTCATCCAGCATCCGCCCGGCGCTCGCGCCCGGAGGATTTTTGAAAATGCAGCCCGCGCTTTTTTGATTGAGAGGCTGACTGGCTCGCCGCTTCTCGTTGCAGATACGAATCCCGCTGAGAATTTCCTTGAAGGGTTTGGAGGGTAGCTCCAGTTTCACCGAGAGCATAATATCATCGGGCGCAAATGAAGTGTGACGATATTCGAAGTGAATTTCAGCTCCCTTCAAAGTGACCAGACTGCGGGTCTCAGCGCGGTAGAGGTCAACCTCGCGAACGAAGGAGCCGATTTGCGTGCCGTAGGCTCCCGCGTTCATGCGCAGAGCCCCGCCGACCGAGCCGGGGACGCCGATCAGGCCCTCCATGCCGCCGAGGTCGTGCTTGGCGCAGAAAGTTACAGTACGACCCAAGTCGGCGGCGGCATCCACCCAGGCGATATTGCCCTCGAGTCGCACTTCCGGGTCAGGCTTGACGAGGTGGAGGACGACCCAGGGCAGGTCGCCGTCGCGGATAAGGAGATTGCTGCCCCCACCCAAGAATCTATGCGGAATGTCAGATGCGTCGAGCATCTGGACAAGTTCCGGCAGAGAGGCTCGGTTGTGGAGGAGTAGTAGGTCCGTGGTGCCGCCGATGCCGAGGGAGGTCCGCTCGCCCAGAGTGGCGCCGGAAAGTCGCTCGATGCCTAGAGCGGGGAGTGCGGCCAAAGTCTTGGAGTCAGTTATCTGCATGCGAGCTCACTTCAAATCAACCGGCAATAAGATTTTCGGCAATTCTGATGAAACCTCAGTCCATCAGGCCTGTGGACACTTTTGCGCCCAGAAGAATTGCCATTTCGCCTACAGCACGGCCAACATTTCCCGCGCCGATGGTCAAGATTGCGTCGCCGGGGCGCGCTTCTTTGAGGAGGTAATCAATTCCATCCTGCATCGAGCTGCGATAAACGACGTGCTTGTGGCCCGCCGCGCGGATTGCCGCGACTAGAGCTTCCGTGGTGATGCCCGGGATGGGCGATTCACTCGCCGCGTAAATGTCGGTCATTACTACGATATCGGCCTGGTTGAAGGCGCGGCAAAACTCATCCCACAGGTGGAGAGTGCGCGTGTAACGGTGCGGTTGGAACAGAATCAGCAAACGGGAGAATTTGCAAAGGCGTGCCGCTTCTAGAGTGGCCATGATCTCCGCAGGGTGATGGCCGTAATCGTCGATTAATGTAATTCCGTTGATGACGCCTTTGAGATCGAAGCGACGGCCCACGCCCGTGAAACTTGCCAGGCCATCGCGGATGAGGTCTGCGGGAATATCCAAGTAAAGTCCAACAGCTGCGGCAGCTGCGGCGTTTCGCACGTTGTGAATTCCCGGCGGGGCCTGCAGATGAAACATACCCAAGTCATCTCCGCGAAAGGTCAGCCGGAAATCGCTTTCCAGGCCGGTGTGCTGGATTTCAGAAATCACAAGGTCGGCCTGACCCGAAGTGCCATATGAAATTACCGGACGTGTCACTTTGGGGAGGATGGCCTGAACATTGGGCTCATCGAGACACAGGATTCCGGCGCCATAAAAAGGAACGCGATTCACGAATTGAGTAAAAACCTCCTGAATTTCGTCGAGAGAGGAATAGTGGTCGAGGTGCTCGCGATCGATGGTGGTAACCACGGCAACAACCGGAGCAAGGAGCAAGAAGGTGCGGTCGCTCTCATCGGCTTCCACAACCATGTATTCACCCTTGCCGAGGCGCGCTGTGGTGCCGGCCTGATTGACACGTCCCCCAATCACGAATGTGGGATCAAGGTCCGCGGCGGCGAGGACCGCGGCGACCATCGAGGTGGTGGTGGTTTTGCCGTGGGCGCCGGCGACGGCGATGCCGTACTTCAGACGCATCAGTTCAGCAAGCATTTCCGCGCGAGGAATCACGGGAATTTTCAGGAGATGAGCTTCGACAACTTCGGGATTATCGCGGCGTACGGCGGAGCTAACCACCAAGACGTGCGCGCCGGCGACATTCTCGGCACGATGCCCCTCGAAGACTGTGGCCCCGAGATTGGTGAGGCGGTCCGTGGTGCTTGAAAGCTTAGTGTCCGAGCCGGACACGGCGTAACCGAGAGTGAGCAAGACTTCGGCGATACCGCTCATGCCGATGCCGCCGATACCCACCATGTGAATGCGCTTGAAATTGTGAAAGGTGACCATCATGGCCGTTGCACCTGTTCGATAAGATTCACTATCTCCTGCGTCGCCTCCGGGCGCGCAAATTTGTGGGCCCGTGCTGCCAATCCAGCAAGCAGGTCCGGCTGGCCGAGCAGGCCGATAATCTCATTAGCAAGTCGAGCGCCATTCAACTCAGACTCGGGAATGACGCGGGCGGCGCCGTTCCGTTCGAGGGCTTGTGCGTTGCGTAGTTGGTGATTGTCGGCAGCTCCGGCAAAAGGGATGAAGAGAGCGGCACGACCCACCGCGGCGATTTCAGCAATGGTTGTCTGCCCAGCGCGTGAGATGACCAGATCTGCCCAGGCAAAGCGCGCGGGCATATCGGTGAGGAAGGGGCGCACCTGCGCTGTAAATTCGTGCTGGAGATAATCGGCGCGAATTTCTTCGTATTCGCGCTGGCCGGTCTGATGAACGATGTGCAAATCGTGTTTGCGGTCGGCGAGATGCGGCAGGGCCTCACGCATGGTGCGGTTGATTGGGCGAGCGCCCTGGCTGCCGCCTGTGATCAGAATTCGAAAGGGAGGCGCAGGCATTCGTGGCGGAACGTATTGGAAATCCTCGCGCACGGGACAGCCTGTGACGGTAGCTTTCGCTCCCCAGGATTCTGCTGTTTGTGGATAGCAGGTTGCGATGCGGGTGGCGAATCGAGCCAGCAGGCGGTTGGAAAAACCTGGAGCGGCATTCGGTTCAAGGATTACCACTGGAATTCCGCGCAAAGCCGCAAGCAGGAGCACAGGCCCAGCGGCGTAGCCACCCATGCCGAACGCGGCAGCGAATTTGTGTCGGCGCAAAATGGCGCGGGAGTCAAAGAATGCAGGACCAAGCATGGCCAGGTGCCGCGCGAGTTTCAGGCCACCCATACCCTTCAGGCCCGCGGAACGAATCAGCTCAAGCGGGATGCCGGCTTCCGGCACCAACTTGTTTTCCAGCCCGCGCTCGGTTCCGACGAACACTGCTTCCCTCGATTCCTTCAGAGCGGCCCCGCGACGCAACCATTCCTTGGTGACGGCCAGAGCCGGAAAAACGTGGCCGCCAGTGCCGCCGCCCGCAACCAGCAGCTTCATGGCCCGTGGGCCTTCGGCCACTTGTCCCCCATTTGTAATGCGCACGTGCATTCAGATTTCGCACCCACGTTCAAGCAACATGCTTGCCGAGGTGTCGCCCGGCGTTTTGACTGATGTTCAGTAGCACGCCGGTGGCCCATAACATGGCCAACAAACTTGAGCCGCCATAACTGATGAACGGGAGCGGAATGCCCTTCGTGGGCAACATCCCCAGCACAACACACAAATTGATGAGCGCCTGGCTGACGATCATAGTGGTGATGCCGAGCGCGACCAACCTGCCGAAGGGATCGAGCGATTCGAGCGCCGCGCGCATCCCGCGCCAGGCGTAAACCGCAAAAAGAGCGAGCACAATGGTGCCGCCAATGAAGCCCAATTCCTCACAGATCACTGCAAAAATGAAGTCGGTGTGCGCTTCGGGTAGATAGAACAGTTTTTGGCGGCTCTCCATGAGGCCCACGCCAGTGAATCCACCCGAGCCAACAGCGATTAGAGATTGAATTAACTGAAAACCTTTGCCCTGAGGATCGGCGTTGGGGTAGAGGAAGCTGACCATGCGCTCGAACCGCCAGGGGACGAAGATGATCATGTAAACGACGAAAGGCACGACGGCTGCGCCCGCTGCAGCCAGGTACTTCATGGAAACTCCGGCGACGAACAGCATGGCCAGGGCGATCAGGAAAATTTCGATTGCCGTGCCAAGGTCGGGCTGCTTGGCCACCAGTGCGAGCACCAGCAAGACCGGGCCGAGCGCAGGGACGACGGTGTGGCGCAGGTCGTCTAACTTTTTGCGGCCGGCTTTCAAGCGGCGCTCCAAGAACCAGGCGAGATAGGCGATGACAGCGAGCTTGGCGAACTCGGACGGTTGCAAGCCGAAGCCACCGAAAGAAATCCAGCGGTGCGTGTCGTGGTGGCGGTCGAGAAAGAAGACGCCGACAAGCATGAGCAGGATAGCGGTAAGTCCACCGAGGACGATTGCCGGCTTGCGCAGAATCCGGTAATCCACATTCATGAGAAGGAGCATTCCTCCAGCGCCGAGGACGAGCCACAGCAGCTGGCGCAGCAGGAAATGAGAGGCGTGGCCATATTCTTCACGTGCGGTCACCGCAGAGGCACTGAAGACCATCACGGCGCCAACCAGACAAAGCGCGATCGTGGAAAGGAACAACCAGCGGTCGGTTTCGAGTCTGCGGAACATAATTAGCTCGCTCGCGCGCGATCCCCCGCGGCGAATTCCTCCTGAAGCAGACGGACTCGTTGTTTGAACACGCGCCCTCGATGCTCGTAATTGTGGAACTGGTCAAAGCTGGCGCAGGCCGGTGCCAGTAGGACCGTGTCGCCGGGCTGGGCGAGTTCGGCGGCGCGGCGAACAGCGCTGTCGATATTGTCGACGGATTCCACGGGAACCGAGCCGGAGATCTGCGACTCGATTTTTTCGGCGGCAGCGCCGATCAGCAAAGCAGCTCTTGCGTGCTTTTGGAGCGGACCGCGCAGCAAAGTGAAGTCTCCGCCCTTGTCCTTGCCACCAAGAATCACCAGCAGGTTACCCGGGAAAGCGTCGAGTGCCTTGAGAGTGGCGTCCACGTTGGTTGCTTTCGAGTCGTTGAAATATTCAACGCCGTTGATTGCGGCGACGAATTCGAGGCGGTGCTCGACCGCGGCGAAGCTGCGCACGGAAGCAGCGATGGCTCGTGGCGCCACGCCCGCCAGAAATGCGGCGCCCGCCGCTGCCATTACATTTTCGACGTTGTGATTGCCGCGCAACCCGATGTCAGCGCGGTGAAGGAGCACTGATTCCGCGCCGTCGCGGCGGAAGACGAGGTCATCATCACGCAGGAAAACCCCACTGGCGACGCGCTTGGTAAGGCTAAACCAGAAAACTCGCGGGCCGGTGGGCGCAAATTGTGAGGCGCCGACATCATCAGCATTCAGAACGGCAGCGTCGGACGCCAATTGATTCTCAAAAAGGCGTGCCTTCGCGCGCCCATATGCTTCCAATGATGAGTGCCGGTCGAGATGGTCCGGCGTAATGTTGAGCAGCAATCCGATGTCGGGGCGGAACTTGTCAATCAGCTCGAGCTGAAAGCTGCTGACTTCTACGACCGATACAGTGGAGTCACTTGTTTCGCTCACCCGAGAGATAAGCGGAGTCCCGATGTTTCCCGCAACGATGGTTGGGATGCCCGCACTTTCAAAAATATGACCGGTAAGGGAAGTTGTGGTGGTCTTACCATTCGAGCCGGTGATGGCCACCAGCCTCCCGCGCAAAAATCGCCAGGCCAGTTCTATCTCGCTCCAAACAGGAATTCGCGCGCCACGTGCGGCCGCAAGATGCGACAGCGTGGCAGGCACGCCCGGGCTTGGCACGATCAAGTCTTGGGCAAAAAATGTTGATTCCCGGTGGCCGCCCAGCTCGAGAGTGATGCCCGCGGCACGCAGCTTGGCTGCGGCTTCGGCCACGTTAGCTTCCGTGCGCTCCTCCGTCGCGGTTACGCGCGCTCCCCGAGCGGCGCAAAAAAGCGCTGTGGCGATGCCTGTCCGCGCCAGTCCCACAACCAATACGCGCTTCCCTCGAAGTTCGATTCCCGGTCCCACTCAATCCCCTTCCGTTCTCCTGCTACCTCAGTTTCAAAGTCGTCAACGAAAACAGCGCGAAAATCAGCGCGGCAATCCAAAAGCGGACGATTACCTTCGATTCGCTCCAGCCTGCCAGCTCAAAGTGGTGGTGCAATGGCGCCATGCGAAAAATGCGCTTCCCGGTGAGGCGATAGGAAGCCACCTGCAGAATCACGGAGACGGCCTCAATGACGAAAACGCCGCCGACGAAAAACAAGAGCACTTCCTGTTTGATGATGACGGCAATTACGCCGATGGTGCCACCCAACGCAAGCGAGCCAACATCCCCCATGAAAACATCTGCGGGGTGCGCGTTGTACCAAAGAAAGCCCAGCGAAGCGCCAACCAGCGCGCCGCAGAAAACTGTCAATTCGCCCGCGTGCGGGATGTACTGGATGTCGAGATAGCTGGCGAAGCGCGAGTTGCTGGTGAGATAAGTCAGGATGGTGAGCGCGCCTGCGGCGATGATGGTGCATCCGATGGCCAGTCCGTCGAGGCCGTCGGTGAGATTTACGGCGTTCGATGAACCCACCACAACCAAAATAATGAAAAGCAAAAATGGCACAAAGCCCAGCGGCCACAAGTAGCTGTGTCCGAGTACCGCGTGGACGACTAAGTCGGGATGAAAGTTCTTGAAAAATGGGATTATCAATTGAGTGGAATAGACGCCACGAGTCAGCAGAATGAGAAGCACGACTCCGGCTAGCAGGCTTACCAGCACCTGGAAGGTCATTTTTGATTTAGCGGAAAGGCCCTTGTTGTTCCGCCGGATAGTTTTCTGATAATCATCCGCGAACCCGATGGCGCCGAAGGCAAGCATCGCGCCGAGAGCGAGCAATACATAGGCATTCTTCAAATCCGCCCAAAGTAGAGTTGGCACCGCTGTGGCGATGACGATCAGCACTCCACCCATGGTGGGCGTGCCCGCTTTTGATTGATGGCTCTTGGGGCCTTCCTCGCGAATGAACTGGCCGATTTGCATTTCGCGCAAGCGTCGGATGACCCAAGGCCCGAGCACCATTGAGAGAAATAAAGCCGTAAGGCTGGCGTAAGCTGTCCGTACGGTGATGTAGCGAAATACGTTGAGGGCTTTGAAATATTGCCGGAGTACTTCGTAAAAAAGGTAGTAAAGCATGTCAGTGCCGCTCCGGACCGCGCGAAACCCCCGCCGCGGCTTCTGGCAATGCATGTTTGGCCCGAATGGCTTCGATGATGCGTTCCATGCGGACCCCGCGCGAGCCCTTTACCAGCAGAAGGTCGCCAGGCTCGATGAGCGCGGAGATGAATTCCGCCGCATCCTGGGAAGTGGTGAAGAATTTCGATTGGTCGGGCGGCGCCCCCGCGTTCACCGCTGCGCGGACCAGCTCGGCGGCGTCGCCTTGCACGCCAACAATCCAATCGATTTTTTTTGCAGCTGCGTAACGGCCGGATTCGCGATGCAGTTCTATCGATGTCGACCCCAACTCCAGCATTTCACCCGCGGCCAAAATCCGCCGGCGAACGCCTGGTGTCGAGGCGAGCAAATCAATCATGCTCACCACGGCGGTGGGGCTCGAGTTGTAGCAATCGTTGATGACCGTGAACCCTTCCTCAAAACGCAACACCTCTCCGCGCATGGCAGCTGGTGTCAGTCGCGGCAGGACTCTCGCGGCTTCTTGCGCACCAATCCCCCAAACATTGGAGGCCGCCAGAGCAGCCAGCGCGTTGGTCACGTTGTGCCTGCCGGCCAATGACAACGTGAGCCGTGCGCGCCCTTCGGGCGCCACCAGCGTGAACACGCTTCCATCCGCGCCGCGATCCTCAATCGCTTCGGCGCGAAAATCGGCCGCGGCTGATAATCCAAATGTCACCACTCGACCCGGCGCGACTGTCGAGAAATCCCCGGCGTACGCGTCATCTGCATTGATAACCGAAATTGTATCGCGCCCGGGCAAACCTTCAATCAGCTCGCGCTCGGCCAGCGCAATTTCGTCCACTCCAGAAAAAAATTCGAGATGCTCGACGGCAATCCGCGTGATCACGCCAATCTCCGGCTCCGCAATAGCCGTCAGGCGAGCGAGTTCGCCGCGCCGCGACATCCCCAATTCCAAAACTGCCGCCTCGTGATCCGGCTCGAGCTTCGCGAGCGTCAGCGGCAAACCGTATTCGTTATTCAGGTTCCCTTCCGTCTTCAGTACGCGGAACCGCGCGGCCACAAGGGCCGCCAAAATCTCCTTGGTCGTGGTCTTGCCAACCGAGCCCGCAACTGCCGCGACGCGCCCGCCCCATTCGCGCCGAATAGCCTGCGCCAGTTGCTGGAGCGCCGCGAGCGTTTCGGGGACCGCGAAGAGTTTTTCGCGTATCCCATCGGGATAATCCCCGAGCCGCGACGCGGCCACCACGGCCGCCCCCGCTCCAGAGGAGAGGGCGGCGCCGACAAAAGCGTGTCCATCGTGACGCGGCCCGTGTATGGCGAAGAACAGCTCTCCCCGG
>Ga0070733_10003345_pt1 | contig 11020 bp, 9 predicted proteins | sample Coa_R1_9_FD_66450 | JGI IMG/M metagenome (GOLD analysis project Ga0070733, IMG submission 66450) | Surface soil microbial communities from Centralia Pennsylvania, which are recovering from an underground coalmine fire - Coalmine... | ecosystem: Environmental > Terrestrial > Soil > Unclassified ... | reverse complement strand
ATAGTTGGTCGCGAGACCGCCGAAGACACCCGTGAGGCCGGCGGTGTTCGAGTATAAGGAAGTCAGGTACGGCATATTCGAGCCAGTTGTCTGGCTGAAGCCGGCGTTCTCTTCGACCACGATGAACACGTGGCCAAACGCCGGGAGGGTCCCGCCGCTTTGGCTTCGCGTCGTCACCGGCCCGGAGAAGAATGCGACAACCGCAACAACCAGGATGGAAAGGATCAGGTTTCTTTTCTTAATCATCATTTACCTCTGGATATGGAATGGCCGCGGAGCGCGAGGAGCGTCGCCGGGGATAAACTTCGGTGCCTTGAAAACTTGGTCGGGTCGATCGAGGAAGGTTGTTGGGTCGTCTTGCTAGAGTGGACTCTGCGCAATTATTGAAATCGGCGGCAGGGACCTCGATTTTGTGGACGCTGGAAGAGCCGCGGGAGGAACAGTCCTCGCACGCGGTGTGAAACCGTACCAAACCAGCAAACCCGTTCATTACCAGTTTCGCTCCTTGCTGTATTCCCCCCTTCCCGCATCGTGCATTGGGAAGATAAGGCAAAGACCTGAGGGGTACTATCGGAGCGGGGCTGTTTCTGAAGTCAGATTCCTGGCCGCGAGGTTGTAGGCATCCGTCCTACAATCGACGCGCTTGTCGATTGATGCACAGTGGCCGGTTACCGGTGTGCCTGTGGCTCTGTAAGCGGCGGGAGAAGCTAAGACGGCACGGGGATTGGACGCCGGAAAGCAGCCGGGGACGCAAGCCAGGACTGATCTTGCGGGCCTTCAAAACTCGAGGCTGGACAGGTACTGGTAGCTGATCCGGGCGCTCTCGAGTCCCGAGCGCTCGCACAAGTCCTGCTCGACAAAGTAGTGCTTCACGCCGGTCGCCTGTGCCGCCTGGAGCAGCCGCTTCCAGTCGATCGCGCCTCGCCCGACTTCGGTGAAGGCGTCGCAACCTTCCTTGAAGTCAGTGGTCGGCGCGAATCCCGGCTTCATGTCCTTGAGATGGATGAGGGGGAACCGGCCGGGATACCGGTTGAGACACGCGACCGGGTCCCGCCCGGCGCGGCTCACCCAGTAGGTGTCGAGCTCGACGGCGACGAACCGGGGATCAGTTCCGCGCAGCAGCGCATCCAACGGAATCACGCCGCCATAGCTCGTGAATTCGAAATTGTGGCAGTGATAGACGAACTGAACCCCGGCGCGTCCGGTCTGCTCACCCACCTGGTTGAAGAGGTCCGCGAGGCGACGGTAATCGTCCAGCGACTTGCGCTCGCTTGGCTGAAGCAAGGCGCAGACCATGTACTTGAGGCCGAGTTCCTGGGCGCGCGCGATACGCTCGGCGAGGCCGGAGCGCAGTTCGGCCAGCGTGTAATGGCCGCTGGGACAGGTCAGCCCTGCCGACGCCAGAGCGCGGCGAGTCTCCGACGGCCCGCGGTTGAAAAAACTATACAGCTCTACTTCCCTGTATCCGATGGCAGAGATCTCGCGTAAAGTGTTTTGAAAATCCTGGGCGAGCGCATGACGCACGGTGTAGAGTTGGAGCCCGAAGGGAGGGCGCCGGGGCGTAGAGTCGTGTCCGAAGTGCCCGGCGTTCGACGGGTTGACCCCTGGACTTGGCATCTGCCCCCCTGAACAGATCTGAGTCGAGAAACCAACATGTTGTCATGCGTTGGGTGTAAATTTCAATCCGGTCTTATGCTGAGTAGCGTCCCTACGCGCAGGGGGCATTCCAGGTACTTGTACGGTCGGGGAAAGATCGGCGACGAGGCCGAAGAAAATGAGCCGCCATGCCTTGACCCATGATGAGCGCGGGAATGCTGGGGGATCGGCGCCGAGCGCGATTCGGATGTGGCCATGCCCGTTGATGCGTGATCGCAGCCGGCCAGCGTCAACGGCGGTGGGATCTTCCACGCGAATGTCCGCGTGAGGAACGGGATGAGCCGTGCGACTTGAAGTGCGGCGGCGAGAAATGACGCTGTTTGGGCATCCTGGACTGCTTGGGCATGCGTGGCATCTTGAAAGAGCCGCGTGGAGCTGACGAGCGGCCACCCCGGTAGCCGTGCGGCGAATCCATCCGCGGTTGCGAGGATCGGAACGGGTGCAGCCACGACCGGCCTGACTGTCGACCGCCACCGAATGCCGACGACGCTCGATCGCGGTAGAGGCTCGAGAAGCCGCGGTAGCTGGGCGCACGCGACCGCCGGTTGTTCAACGGGGTGCGATAGCGGGATGAGGCGCCAAAGTGGTTGCTTCCCGCGAAACCGTTTGACGCTTGAAAGTTGCGGCTGCTGTTCCATGACGGTCGCGCGAACAGCCTGCTAGCCTGATAAGCAGGCCGCCGGGTATCCCCTTGGGACCTTCGCCAGTCGCCTCCCCTTGCAGCCCAATTGCCGGCGCGGAAGTTTTCGCCGCCCGCCGATCTCCGAGGCGCGAATGTCCTCCCGGAGTGAGCGGCCGGAAACATCCGCGAGCCGCCGCCGAACGCCCGCCATCCACCCCCATGCAACCCGTAAGGAGCGCCGTCGCGGTAATGGTCGTCGTGTACCCAAGCGGTCGATCCAAGGTAGCCGCCGCCACTGTTTCGAAATCCAAAATCGCTAAGAAACCCGTTGTTGACGAACAACGTGTGAGCCAGCCAGCCTAGCGCCCAGCCCCAACCGCTGGGTCCGAGCAATCCAGGGAACCCCGCAAACATTCCGGCGAGATTGATGGCGGTGCCGAGGAGCGATCCGAAGTTGCTTCCTTCGTACGGAAGCTCCGGATAGGCGCCGGCATCCGGAGGGCCCCACACGGAATAGGGATTGTACGCCGGGACGTACATCACCTCGGGATTAGCGGGCAGGATTTCAATCGCGCTCTGGCCGCCCTGGAACTCGGTGTGGATGGAAAGCTGCGGTGTACCTACCAGCTGGCCGTTATTCCTGGCTCGCGCGCGCAGGTTCTGAATCGCGTTCATCACGTCCGTCGGCTGCGCGAGAAAAGCCTGGCCCAGGTCTTCCGTCCATTGCAAGTTGCCGCAAAGCAACGCCATGACATCCGGGAATGCGACGAGAGCCTGTACGCTCGGATCCCAATTCTGTTGCCGCGCGGCGTACATCAGTTGCTCGCCCTGGAGGTTGCCGTTCTGTTGAAGCCATTGTTGAGCTTCCGCCAGTTGCTCGGGATACGTGGAAACCACCAACACCTGGCTCAGCAGCGGATCCGGATAGAGGGCGATCGGCGCGACGAGGTTGGTCAATTGACCTGGCGAGAGCGGCGGTGGCGCCTGCTCCGAGGGTCCATACGGGGCATCGTACGGGGACTCTTGAGCCGAAAGCCAAGAGCCCGAGCTCAGAGCCAGCAGAATGTACGGGATGGCCAGTGCTTCCCGCAGAGCTTTCCTAGAAGTCCATCTCGTCATATGACGGTCTAAATCGCCACCTTGTGATCTTCAGCCCGCTCTAGAGCACGAGCGCTTCCAAAGAGCGAAATGTCTGATGGCAGAGACTTTAGGGCCAGGGTGCTTCGACGAAGTGAAGGGAAATCCATGCACCTTGCACGGTTTCGGATGGCACCACACGAGTTGGGGTCTAAGTAACTTGCGGCCTCCCACTTCTAGAGCGACTTCAAGAATTCGATGACGGCTTGCTGATCGCCGGCCTTTAGCTTCTCGAAGCGGTGGGCGGCCTCACGAGCTTCCCCCGCGTGCCGCAGGATCGCGTCGCTCAACGTCAAGGATCCCGCGTCATGCATCAGCCGGGGACGCAGGCGAACGCCCCACAGCGGCGAGGTCCGCATCTTGTTCTTTGTGCTGGCAAACGTATCGGGCCTGATGTTCTTCCAGACCTGATACATGTTCCTCCCGTAGTGCTCCTGCATCGCGATGACGATCCCGTCGCCGGTGCCCACGTCGTGCAGCAAAAAGTCACTAAAAGGGTAGAAGGTTTTCCCGCCCAGGGCGGCGGGAATGGTGAATGTGCCGCCGTTGATCTTGCTCCCGGCGGGAGCCGTGGTCAACGAGTGGACGTGGCAGGTGGCGCAGCCGATCTTGTCAAACAGTTGGGAGCCCTTGCGGGCTTGCGGGTTAGAAGCCAGTTGAGCGTCGCGGGCGGGAGCCTTTGTAGCGCGGATGAAGCGCGCAAAGTGGTCGATATCCTCGAGCCCATCAGCCGCAGGGGTATCGTTCGGCTCCGACACGGTATTGCAGAGCAGAGTGACTTCGTTCGGCTGGAGCTTGTTGGTGATACCCATCTCGTTGAGATAAGCGTCCGCAGAGAATGACAGCAGGCTGGCGTGCTGGTCTTTCCAGCCAAACCGCCCGACGCCCGTTTGTCCAGGAGCCTCGAGGATCGGAACCTCGAGGACCTGGCCGCAGATCTTGTGATGGCTCTTCTTGCATTGATCCCGCGACAGTTCAATCAGGGCCTGATCGGCGACGGCTTCCACGAATCCGTCACCCAGCAGATTGAGCGACAGGCGCGTGGCGTGGATCGTTTCCGTGTCGGGAACGCGCTCCTGGATTTCGGTGGTGGGGAGCGCGGCGTTGGGGCAAATGGCGCGATCGTTAACGAGCGACCGCCCGGTAATGATTTCTTTCCCGCCCGCAATCGGAATCTGCGGATTTTGAAAACGTCCGTGCGGGCCGTCGTGGCCGGCGCGCAATTCCGTCACCTGGCTGGCCGCGCCGGAGACGGGATTCTGATGGCACTCGCGGCAGGACTGGGCGTTGTAAAGGGGGCCGAGGCCGTCGGCCAGTTGCTCGACTTCTTCGAACTTCTGCTGATCGGCCTGGTGGGTGGCGTCGTCCACCGCGCCGTTGCTCTTGTTGTCGAACCCTGTGGGAGCTTCCGAGGGTGGCTGGGCTATTGAGATACAGGCCAACGCGAGACACAGGAAAACGCTCAAACGCTTCACGGAGGCACCTCCCTACCTTGCCTTGCCCCCTTCGCCGCCGCCCGCTCTCGCAACGTCGCCGATCATCATACGCACGGCTCATCGGCAAATCAATGGCTCGGCTCGAGGCTCGCTGCCGGATGAGCCGCCCGAATACCCCAAGCACCCCAACCGAGGATTTGACACTCTAAGTCCTGTCCCGCCCGCTTGACGTGAGTCCCTGCGCCAGGAGAGAATTCGGGCTTGTGAGCGTGGCGGGAAAATTCGCATGACCAGCGGATTGCCATGGGGCTTGGCGCTTTCGAGCGGCGTCAACACGTATCTGCCGCTCTTCATCATGGCCTTGTTTGCGCGCACCACCCACGCCGTCCACCTCTCTCCCCGGTTTCAATTCCTCACTTCGAACCAGGCGCTCATCATCCTGGGACTGCTGGCCGCGTGCGAGGTGCTGGCCCAGAAGTTTCCCGTGCTCGACAACGTGTGGGACTTCCTGCATACCCTGGTGAGACCGCTCGCGGGCGCCATCGCGGCGGGTGCGACGCTCGATGCGAACAGCGCCTTTGAGACTGTTCTCGCCATGCTCGTGGGTGGTTCACTCGCCGCCGCCGCACACTCCACCAAATCCAGTCTGCGGCTGGCGAGTACGTCGAAGACCTTCGGAGCCGGCAATCTGGCCATAAGTTTGGGGGAAGACGCAGCCGTGATCATGGGCTCGCTCCTGTCCGTGTACGCACCTTGGGTGATGCTCGTTGTGGTCGTGGCTTTTGTGCTGTCCTTCATCCTGATTGGTCCACGCGTGCTGCGGACACTGCGGTTCGATCTGGGCGTGGTCTGGGCGTGGATCGTCTGGCTTTGGAGACGCATCTTTGCGCCGGGCGTTCCCCAGAAACTTGAGGAAAGCCTGCTCGACCTCGGACCCCACGCCTTCGAGGCCTTAAAGACCAACCTCGTGCCGGATGAAAGGCTTCTTGGCGCGCTCGTAGGATGGAAACGTGCACGAGGAGGGCCGCGCTCCTGCCTGCTCGGCCTCACGCCGGAGCGGGTACTGCTGGTCGAGCGTCGACTCTTCCGCATGCCGAAGGTCTCTGAGATGCCGAACCCGGACCTCAGCGTCGCGCGTTGCAGGAATCTGGGCCTGTTTTTGCGCCTCGAGCTACTGACCCGCCGCAACGAGGCCTTTAACCTGATCGTGCCGAAGACGCATGCGGCCTCTGCCGCTTTGGTGGTCGCAAAGATTCGCGAGCTTGCGAGCCCGGTCAGCGATGACAAGCCGGAAGTGGCTCGCGCTTGAGCCTCCGGCCGGCGACTCTGAACTGAGGTGGCCTCGCGCGCTCTTCCATCCTCCGACCTACTTCGAAACCCGCACCGTCACCGTGTTCGAGTACGTCGAAACGCTGGTCGCGTTGTACGCCTGGACGCGGTACAAGTAGGTGCCTTTGCTGACCGTGTTTGTGAAGTTCCTGGTGCTCGCGCCGGCCGTGCCCACGCGTACGAAGCTGGTGGTCCCTGATGGCGCGCGCTCAATGTAGAAGCCGGTTTGGTTGGTTCCGCTATAACCCCACTTCAGCGTCACTGAACCTCGACCCGCCGTGCCAGTGAGGTTGGTCGGAGCAACGAGGGCGGCCGGAGTCACGGTGATCGCGACCTGCGCCGTGCCGGTCGCGCCGCCGTTGTCGGTTACCGTCAGAACGGTAGTGTAGCTGCCGGCGTTCTGATAGACGTGCTGCGGTGCGGCGCTGTTCGAGGGTGATGTACCATCGCCGAAGTTCCAGCTATAGGAAACGATGGTGCCGTCAGGATCCGTTGAACCCGCCGAACTGAAGTTCACGGTGAGCGGCGCCGTGCCGGACGTGGGGCTGGCAGAAGCCTTGGCCACTGGAGGCTGGTTGGGCGTGCCGAGCGGCAGCACCAGCAGCGTGATGCTCTGCGCCGGCGCGGTGAACGATACGGTACTCCCTGGAAAACTCAAGTCCGTGAGCTGCGTGATCGCGTTCGCGGAGGTCAACTGATAGACGTGCGCCTTTCCGGAGCTCGAGAAGTTATTCAGCGCGATCGAGACGGGCGTCGTACCCGAGAGATACTTGCTGATGACCATCACCGTCAGCGCGCTGTCGGAACTGCGCTGGGCGGCGAACACGGCCACGTCGTCGGGATTGGGTCCAGTGGCCGAGACGCTGGTATCACCAAAAGTCGATTTGTTGCCGTCGTAGTTGCGATACATCTTGATGGCTTTGTAGGTAGGCGTCGAGGCGTCGGGCGTGGTCCAGCGCGTCGCGAGGTTGAGTCCTTCCCGGCCGAAAATGCCGAGGATATCAGCCTGCGCGGTCGCACCGTTGATGTAGGGCTCCGCGCCCCAGTTGTATTCGGTAATGCCGATGGGCGTGCCGGTGTAATAGTAAGTGTCCGCCCAACTGCGCAGGCGCGGGATGAGCATCACGTTGGTGTTGATCCACGACTGGTCGATGTAGTTCGGGTCCCAGAGCGACCGCGTCGATTGGTTGCGCAGAAGCTCGGAGGCGGTCGAGACGTCGTTCGAGAATTCCCCGCCCTGCGGATAGTAGTGGACGGTGAAGACGTCGAGCAGGTGGCGGCCATCCGTCTTCAACTGGCCGAGCAGCCACGGGAGATAATCGGCGCCGCCGTGATTCGTGCGGTCGGGCAGATTGCTCCAGCCGTGCAGGCTCCCGTACTGCTGGTCGTAGCCGCTATAAAAGTATCCACTCCAGCCCCACTCTTCCGGACCCACGATGGTCGCGTTGGGATCGATGGCGCGAATTTTGGGAACATAGTCCTGGATGCGTGACAGAACCTCGTCCATCGTCGCTCCCGTCGGATGCACGTCGCGATGAGTCGAGAACCAGATGCTGTGCTCATTGTCCAGGATGTAGTAGCGCGGCGCCGCGCTCGAGGCGAGGCCCCAGTTGTTCACCATCTCCTGCACCCATTGCTGCTGATAGGACGAGCTATTCGGGACGTTAGCGTCATTCGGATCATTGCCGGTCACGTCCTGCCCGGTGGATTGCAGGATGCCGTTGCCGGCGTCGGGGAACCACTGGTAATCATTGCCCGTCTGGGCGCCGTACTTGGCCTGCGAGAAGCTGGCGAGCTTGCTGCGATTGGGCCCAAGCTTCGCGACCCAGTCGAGCATAGGGATGGTGATCATGGCGCGCGCGCCGGCGACCTGGGTGTTCGAGATAAACGTGTCACCCCGTTCCCCCGCCACCGCGCTCGCGTCGCCGATGCTTTCGAAGTACCAGTCCTGGTCGCGATTGTCGGCGTTCAACTGCCAGTTGTAGCGGCTGCTGTTGTTTCCGCCGTAGCGGTTGAGCGGAACATTGAGGTCGGAAAGCTGCGTCGTGGTGCCGTAGGCCACACCGTAGACGCGCGGATCGATGGCGTGTCGGTTGACATTGGTGTCCACCGTGACGCTGGCGGTGGGATTCTGCCCTGCGGCGATGCCGGAGAACAGCATCGCGAGGATTGCGGTTCGCAAAATGGTCTTCAAAGTGTCCTCCGAGATGATCGAAGTCCGGCGTTCATCCGGGCCGTGTTCAGGTAGCTCGCTACGGAGTTGGCTCTTTGGCTCGGTTCCCCTCCCTGGCGCTTCGCGTTCCTCGGAGCATTTCTCGAACCATTCGTCGCCTGACGTGCGGAGGCCTATCCCCTTTGGGCTCAAACTGTTCGCGCCCATTCGTGCGGCTCCCCTCAAAGGCTGTACTCCTTTGGTCGCTTCCGATTCGGTGACGATGCGTCGAACCGCCACACCCGCCGCGCTTTCGACGGACGTGGCGTTCCTGGGAGGGTGGCTCGAGCAAACGAGCGGGTTTACAGAGAGCGCCCGGCTGGCGACGGTAGGAATCGCCATGAGTCTCGTCATGCCCAGCGAATCGGTTTGGCGCCGTGCGGCGTTTGACATGCAGACGCCGCTCGCCGGAGCGCTTCCCTTCTCTCCCTTCGCGAGTGTTTCCATCCCGAGCCACACCATGATCGGCTACGCAGGCTTCTATTCGCTGGTTGCTCTGGCGATTGCGCTCTATCATTTCCGCCAGCGCGACCTCTGAGGTTACCGGCAGCCGTGAGCGGACAACTGATTGTCGAGGGTGATTTGGTACATCTCGCGGTCGGCGGGATCAAGATTATTTATCGCCGCCGAAGCTTTGTCGCGTAGGCCGTAAAGCTCCTCCTGCCGATTCTGGTCGCAGGCCGCGACGGCGGCGTCGATGGCGTGTTGGGCGGCGCGGCGCTTGCCGGGTTCTCCCAAGACCTGCCACGCGGCAAGCCCCAAGAGAGTAGCCAGCACCAGGACAACACGCCAGAGATACTCGAATTCGATCTTGGGCATGGCGGCAAGTTTAAGCGCCGGCTCAGCGTTCATCAAGCGAGAATTGCGCGCCGAGGGCAATCCTGGACAGCGCCCGGCGGCGATTGCATTCTGAGCCGGTCGGGTGTAGCTTATCAGCCGCTCTAAGCCGAAAAAGGCAATTTTGATTCAACTCAAAGGGGTGACGCATGCAATTTGTGATTATCGCGCGACATTCGCCTGAACACTGTCCGACCTCCAACGCCAAGATCCGCAAGCTCATGAAAGACGGCGCCAAGGAGATCCCTGGAATTGCGAAGAGCCTCGGATTAAAGATCATCACCGTCAACGTCTACGGTCCCGACCATGAACTGCTGGCGGTGGTTGAAGCTGACGGGATTGAAGCGGTGCGCGAATTCGTAGTGCAGACCCGGTTAATCCAGTGGAATGCGACGCGGATCCACGCCACGTGGACGATGGAAGAGGCCCTGGCGAAGGCCGACAAACTGCCGGCAATCTTTTAGTGTGACTTTCGACGGAAATCGAGCAACGCCTTTTTACTGCGCTGCCTCGATTTGTGCCGGCGGTTCAGGACTCTGAGGTTGGAGTTCAGGCCGAGGAAAGCGGCGTCGAAGCGGCGACGTCAGGAAATATACGAGAAAGCCTGTGACAATAATCAGCAAGCCGAAGGTGAGGCCGTTCAACCCCAGCACGGATTCGTGCTCGCTGTGGATGACCGACAGCGTCAGCAGGAGCATCGGGAAAACGCCACAGAGCACGGCGCCGAAGAGTCCGCCGGGCACGCGAAACTCGCGAGGCAGATGGGGCTCGCGCACCCGCAGTGCAACCAGGGTGATGAACTCGAGCGAGAGGCTGGCGCCGTAGAGCATGATGTCGAGCGTCACCAGGCGCTCGAATCCGAGGCCCAGGCAAAGCGCCCAACCGGTAGCGCAGACGAGAATCGCGACCCACGGCGCGCGCGTCCGCGGATGCACTTTGGCGAAGACGCGCGGCAGCATGCCGTCCTGCGCCATGGCGAGCGGCAATCGCGAATAGCTCATCACCAACGCGTTGAACATGCCGAATCCGCTCATCATGCCGCCGATCACGAGCGCGACGCGCAGCCAGTTCCCCGCCATCAGCCCGGCGAGATCGGCCCACGAGCCGGTCTCGAACGCCGAGGCCGGGATTCCGGTGATACGCACCGCCACCACGGGCAGGACGTAACTCAGGAAAACCAGGACGACGGCGGCAAGCATGGCGCGCGGATACGTCCGCTGCGGCCGCTCGACTTCGAGCGCGATGGTCGAGGCGTTGTCCCAACCCATGTAATTCCACATGGCGATGAGCGTGCCGCCGAGGAGTCCGACGGTCGAGGTGACGGGAGCGGTATGGGCGTGGGTGAGGGCGCCAACTTTGAACGGCGCGAGCACCACAATCAGAGCGAACGGCGCCGACAGCAGGAAAAAGAGCCAGAGCGAGGTCAGGCCGACGACGCGGATCCCCGCCACGTTGAGTCCGGCGCAGATGATGACCACCCCGAGCGCCACCATCTCCCCACGATAGCCCACAGTGAACCAGGGCTCGAGACGCGTCAGGTACGCCACGAACAGCGTCGGGTAAATCGCCATATCGAAGATACTCGCCACCAGCGACAGCCACGCTTCCTGGAATCCCCAGAAATTGCCCATGCCGCGGCGCACCCAGGCGTAGTAGCCGCCTTCGGCAGGCAGCGCGCTCGCGAGCTCGCCAATCATGAACGCCGTCGGCAAACTCCACAGCAGCGGCGTCAGCAGGAGGATGAGGATCGCCAGGCCGTAGCCCGCCCCGTGCACGATATCCTCCGTGCCG
>Ga0070733_10003344_pt1 | contig 11021 bp, 11 predicted proteins | sample Coa_R1_9_FD_66450 | JGI IMG/M metagenome (GOLD analysis project Ga0070733, IMG submission 66450) | Surface soil microbial communities from Centralia Pennsylvania, which are recovering from an underground coalmine fire - Coalmine... | ecosystem: Environmental > Terrestrial > Soil > Unclassified ... | reverse complement strand
CGATTCAGGGAACCAGCGCTCGACAATTGTCGAGCGCTGGTTCCCTGAATCGCCACCACACCCAAAACTGTAAAGGATGTCTCGGGACGAAATGTAAAGGATGTATTGGGACTAGACAAAAGCGCGCGAAGGACGGGGCACCCGCGGTGTTGGTGACGCGAGCGATAAAAAAACTCGGCCATGCTGCCGCCACTCGAGGGGCTAGCAGGGTTGTCACGCACACCTGAAAGAGTGGGTACGAAAATGTGGGGATAGACGGGGCGTTTCCCGGCGTGTTTTCTTTGGGTTAGCTGTCATGACGATATCGTCTGCCCCTTCTGTCATGACGTTGTGTTCCTGCAGGAACACTTCGCCAAGCCGTCCCGCGGGCCGACTCGGAGGAGGGAACAGCAGGTTCCTCACCGGGCTTTCAGCCCGGTTCGGAATGACAATGACAATAATGACTGGGTGAACTTTGCCCACCGTGGCTTACTACGGGCCTGGGTTCGCGGCTTTCATTCCAATCATGACTGCGTCCTGCATTTGCCGATAGAGGTCGCTGACGGCGCCGGGGGAATGCGACATCAGGATGGTGTTGCTCTTGTCGTTGGCGCCGATTTCTTTCATGGTGTCGAGATACTGGGTGACCAGGACCAGCATCATCACGTCCTTCGGGGTCGAGCCTTCCACGGCTTTGGAGAACGCCTCGACTGAATCTTTCAGTCCTTCGATGATCGCCTTGCGCTGGTTGGCGATGCCCTGGCCCTGCAGCGCCTTGCTTTCGGCTTCGGCTTCGGCTTGCTTTACTTTTAGAATCTTTTCCGCTTCGCCACGCGCTGTTGCGGCTACTTGCTCGCGCTGGGCGGCGTTGATTTCGTTCATGGCGGCTTTGACTTTGTCGTCGGGCTGAATGTCGGTGACCAGGGCCTGATCGATGGCGTAGCCGTAGGTGCGCATCACGTCGTCGAGGCCCTGCTTGATGGCCACGGCGATGTCGGATTGCTGCAGGAAGGCGTCGTCGAGATTCATCTTGGGGACGTGTCCGAGAATCACGTTGAAGACATACGAGGATATTTGTTGCCGAGGATTCGCCAGCTTGTAGAACGCCTCGTAGACGTGGTCGGGGATCACGTGATACTGCACCGAGACCGGAATCTTGACGAAGACGTTGTCTTTGGTTTTGGTCTCGACGTCGAGCGCGAGTTGCTGGACGCGGAGATCGATGCGGGCGGCGATCTGGTCCAGCCACGGGAGTTTGAAGTTCATGCCTGCGCCGGCCACGCGCTGGAACTTGCCCATGCGCTGCACTATCACGGCCTCGGCGGTGTGCACCTGGAAAAATCCGCTCAGGATGGTTCCGATCAAGAAAATGCCAACAATCACGGCGACGATGACTGGCATGACGTCCATCAAAATTCCTCCCGGCTTGTCGTAGATTTTTCGGAGACGACTCCCGACCAGCAATCGGCCGGTACGGGAATCGCTGGCATCATAGCGGTTTAGTCAAGTTCTCACAACGAGGGGTGTGAGAGACGAGCCTCCAGTTTCGTCTTTACTTCCGGCCACTCCGAATCCAGAATGCTGAAATAAACGCTGTCGCGGATGCGTCCCGTCCAGGTGACCACATGACGGCGCAGGGTGCCTTCTTCCTTCGCGCCGATACGAAGAATCGCGTGGCGCGATTTCTGGTTGAGAGCATCGGTTTTCAGCTCGACGCGCACGCATCCCCACACTTCAAACGCATGCCGCAACATCAGATATTTCGCTTCGGTGTTGACCGCGGTGCGCTGCCACGCCGGAGCGATCCAGGTTGAGCCGATCTCGACGCGCCGGTTGGCGCGGTCGATATTCATAAAGCGCGTGCTGCCGATGGCTCGGCCCGAGCTTCGTTCGACGGTCGCGAACACAATGGACTCACCGCGCTCCTGCTCGCTGAACGCCTTTTCCACCAGCCGTTCAAAGTCTTCGCGCGTTTTCATGGAGTAGGGAATCCAGCGGAAAATGTCTTCCAGATCATCCTTCGCCACTTCCCAGAACAGTTCCGCATGCTCGCGCCGAAGCGGTTCCAGGCGAACCACCGATCCTTGAAGAGTCAGCGGTAAAACGATGTTCAGCGGAGCAGTACCCAGACTCATATGTTCCTTTCTCGGACCCAACGTACGTCATTATCTTGCATCTTGCCGCGTTTTCGGGCATCTGTAATACAGCGCGGGTTCTGCTGTTTTCCGTTCCACCGGCTTCTGCTCGGCAATTGAAATATAGTTTTGACGAACTGTGTTGACTTGAGATGATCTCACACGTCCAAACAGCGGCCCTGTGGCCAACCGCAAAAAAGCGGTGTCAGTACCGTTGTCAGGAGATCTCACAGTGAAGGCGCACTGTCTACCTTTTTCAAAAATCCCGCACACCACGCGCCTCTTCACCGACTTCCTGGAGTACTCACCCGAGGTTCAAGCGTTTTATCCCAGACCTCCTCATTTCAATGAATGGCTGAAGGAAGAAGCCACGAAGATTTCTTACGAATCGTCGCGCCGCGAACGGGTCACGGCAATTCTTGAGCGCCAGAACAAATCCTGGGATGCGTCTCCGAAGACCCTGGCGAATCTCGACCGCCTGCGCAACGGAGCGGCTGCTGCTGTAACTGGGCAGCAGGTCGGACTTTTCGGCGGACCCATGTTCGCGCTCTACAAAGCATTGACCGCGGTAAAGCTGGCCGATCAAGCGACAATGGCTGGTGTCGACACTGTCCCGGTCTTCTGGTTGGCCACCTATGACCATGATCTTGCCGAAGTGAATCACGTTTCCTTCCCGGGAGCGGATGGTGCGCTGCAGAGTCTTAGCACTCCCAGCCACGGTGTTTCCGGAGCTCCGGTGAGCGCGGTGCAACTTGGCGACGAGATCCTCTCTGTCGTCGAACAAGCAGTGAGCCTGCTGGGAGATTCGGAGGCGGCGCAGTTTCTGCGCGAGTCCTATCGCCCCGGCGAATCCTTGGGCACGGCGTTCGCCCGTCTTTACGCGCGCGTGTTCGCGGAGTGGGGCGTGATTCTGCTCGATGCCTCGGATGCGGAACTCCACCGCGTGGCCGAGCCGATCTATCGCGCTGCGGTCGAGCGTGCCGATGAACTTGATGCCGCGCTTCTGGCGCGGGGCAAGGCTCTTGAAGCTGAGGGCTATCACCAGCAGGTGAAGGTCACGTCGTCGTCGGTGTTGCTCTTTACCATTCACCAGGGTGCCCGCACACCGATACACCGGCGCGGCAACGACGGTACGGCGGAATTCGTGATCGGCAGCGACTCGGCGGTAGAGAAGATTTCCCCTGGAGAACTGATCGATCGGATCGGGAGATCGCCGGAACAATTCAGTCCCAACGTGCTCTTGCGGCCCATCGTACAGGACTATCTTCTGCCCACGCTTGCCTACACCGGGGGCGCCGCCGAGACCGCTTATTTCGCGCAGGTGGGAGCGGTCTATGAAATCTTTCTTGGCCGCGTGACGCCCATTGTGCCGCGTTTCTCCGCCACTATAGTTGAACCGAAAATTCAGCGCCTGCTCGAGCGTCACGGAATCACCGTGCAGGATGTATTCAACGGCGCCGAGGCCTTGCGACAGCAACTTGCCGCGCGCAGCCTGCCTGGGGATCTGCAAGCGGCATTCGAAGTCGCGAACCAGTCGCTCACGGCAAATCTGGGCGCGATTCGCGAGAAGCTGGAGAAGCTGGATCGCACGCTGATCGACGCCGCACAAACCGCCACATCGAAGATGCAGCATCAACTGGAAAAACTTCAAACCCAGGCGGCGCGGGCTGAGGCGCAGAAGAGCGAACTGGTAAGCCGCCACGCGGAAACTCTCAGTCAGACGCTCTATCCCGACAAAGGCCTGCAGGAGCGCGGCATTGGCGGCCTATATTTCCTGGCCCGCTACGGCCGCGAACTTCTCGCCCAGCTATACGACACGATTTACACCGACTGCCACGACCACCAGATCGTTGATCTCTAACGGCTGACTTCTAGAACTCGAGGCGGACCCAGAGCTCATTTCGGACCCATCGACAGCGACGCAATCTGCGCTCGAAGCTGAGAGTTCGCGGCGTCAGTGAAGGGGCCATGTATTTGGCCGGCGATCTCTCCCGCGCGATTGAGCACGACCATGTAAGCGTCATCCGGTTCCTTGTAGCTCACGAGTTTCTTCAGTTCCGCCTCGCCGTTCAAGATCGGGACGAAATGATCGTACATCTCTTCTGGAACTCCTTTGCGCATGCCGGAAATCGCCATTCCGCGGAACAACCGCGGCACCTCTTCCAGGACAGGCAGTTGGTAGAGCACGAAATCCGACTGGCCCTTGAAGTTGTTGGAAATTCTCTTCCCCCAATCCGTTGTGGCCACCTTGGACGCCTTGGTGAACCCGAATATCAGAACTGCGATCTTGCCCGACGCATCATTGGGCAAAATAACGTGGTGGCCGCTGAGGCTATCGCCTTCAACGTTCGTCATCCTCGCAGCGCCCTGCGCCGCCGCGGTCGAAATCAACGCGAGTGTAAGAAATCCAGGCAACAGGGATGAATGGGTCCAGGTTTTTCTCATAATACGATTCCTACTTGGTGGTGGCAGGCTATCGGCTCTCGCTGGTCGCCAGGTAAGTCCCCAGCCCGATCATGATTGCCCCCGTGACCGTTCTCTGTCTCCTCCGGAATGTCGCTGACGACCGGATGCGCTCTCCCAGCGGCCCCGCCAGCGCGATCACGATCAAGTCGGCGCTGGTATTCATCACCACCGAGACCGTTCCCAGCGCCACGAATTGCAGAAAGACGTGACCCGCGCCGCGATTCACGAACTGCGGAATGAACGACAGAAAAAACAGCGCGGTCTTGGGATTGAGAACTTCCGTCGCCACGCCCTGCCAGAGCGGGTTGCGGGCCGGCTTCGTGGAGCCGGGAAGCGCGTCGGGCGCGGCGTTCTCTTTGCGCGCATCAAGAATCATCCGCACCCCAAGAAAGCACAGATACGCTGCGCCTACATACTTCACGGTGGAGAACGCGACTGCCGATTTTGCCAGAATGATCGACACGCCTAGCGCCGCCGCGAATACGTGAGCCATGCCGCCAAGAAACGTGCCGAATGCCGAGAGCACTCCCTCGCGCTTGCCTCCCGCCAGACTGCGCGCCAGAACGTAGAGCATGCCGGGGCCGGGAGCGATCGCCAGCAGCACCGCCGCCGTGAGAAAAAGCAGAACCCGCGAGGAATTGAACATAGTTGTATCACCTTTGATGATCGCGTTTTCATGCAGAGCGAGGATCGAGCTTCACGAAGCGAGGCTCAACCGCCGTCGAAGCATCCCTATCGCAACCATCGTTACTTGGCACGCCGCCTGACTACGCCGCCTGACTACAACCGGTCCCGAAGCCAATTCTGCAGCCCGGCGAGCGATTCCACGCGCGGAAACTGTTGCTCACTATAGGCTCCAGCCACGTCGAACAACACCGCCTGCATGCCTGCGTTGCGAGCGCCAACGTAGTCGACGGAATACACATCGCCCACATAAAGGCTCTCGGCTGGCGCGGCTTTCATCTCGCGCAACGCGGCCTCAAAGATCGCGGCATGCGGTTTCTCCTGTCCGACGATCCCCGAGTCAGTGATGCACTCAAAGCAATCGGCAATCCCGCAGCGGCGCAAGACCGCGTCGATCTTGCCGTCGGCGTTCGAGATTACTGCCAGCGTGTAATCTTGACGAAGGCGTTCGAGAGCGTCGCGCGTTCCGGGCAGAATCTGGTCCCAGTTGGCGGATTGCTGCATGTTCTCGACCAGCAGGTCGCGCATGCCGTCGTTCAGGGCGTTGAGTTGTGTCAATAAGTAGGTGTGGAAAGTCCACCAGAAACTGTGATCGACCTTGCCGCCCGTCATGTCGCGATCAAACTCCTGTTTAGTCCGCCGCTCCAGCGCCTGCCAGTGCCCGAGCGTGGGATGCCGCTCGACCGGCAGCGGCGCCAGCATACGCGCGCGATTCGGAAAGAGCAGAGTGTTGCCGACGTCGAAGAAAATGAAGCGGCATTTGGCCATGGATCCATATTAACCAACGCGCCCGAATCCGGCCGGACTCCTGACAAGAATCCTTGCTTCATCTTTCTGATTCGTGGCTGGCGCCAGAAAGATGTAATATCCAACCGTCGGCCTCCAGCGTGCTCGGCTCGCTGGCCCGTTTTCTACCATGGCACTACCTGCTGCAGTGTCGTTGGTCGCTGGATTTACCCGGACCACGCGGGCCGCGCTCGCGATTTACACGATCGCACGCGCGTATGCTGCCGTGTCCTTGGGTGTGGCAGTTGCTGTGCTGTATCGCGGGACACGGGAGGATGTTTACAACATCCTGTGGGCCGTCGTCTTCGGGTTCGCGACGCTGAATATTCTTAGTCTGGCCGCCCGGCGCTTCGAGCCTTCCCGCCGCGGACTCACCTTCGGCGAACTGATGGCCGTGATGGTCGTGCTGCTGTCTATCTTCCTGCTGGGATGGGAGATGCTGAACCTGTTTCACGTGTTCCCCGTCAAGATCCGGCGCTAAGATTCATGCCGCGGCGTCTCAGTCTGAGAACGATTTCCACAGTGTTCCTATAGGAACGTTTGTACGTACATGGATGTACATTATCTGGTTGGGCCATCATACCGGTGCGGGGTTGCGTGTTTTCTTCGCCTACTTTGCCGCTAAGGTTCGCGAAGAAAAGCCTTGAACCGCGAAGTTCGCAAAGGAAGGGCCCGCGAAGTTCGCGAAGAGATTCAGATGCGGATTTGCCAAGGGATGCCGGCGCTACCCGGTGCCGCCCCTTTGCGGTATGATTCGCTCACATGGCAAAGAAGTCCTCCAATTTCGAAGTGACCTGCCCGTGCTGCAGTGCCGTGCTCAAAATCGACACCGAGACGCGGGCTGTGATCGCGCACACCGCGGCGGTGAAACCGAAGATGTTCAATGATATGGAAGCGGCGGCCAAGGCCATGCGAGAGCAGGACAGCCGCCGGGAATCGATCTTCCAGCAGTCGGTGGAAGCTCAGAGGAACGCCTCGTCCCTGCTGGAGAAGAAATTTCAGGAGGCCGTGAAGAAGGCGAAAGAGACGCCCGACACGGGCAAGCCGATTCGAGATTTCGATCTCGACTGACCGATCTTACTTGGCCGATCTTACTTGGCCGATCTTGATTGCCCGATCTTGATTGACCGACCTCGCTAAGGTTCGCGCTTCCGTTATCTATGACTTCCGCTCATTCTCGTCCGCTTCTTCTTGGCCACCGCGGGGCGCGCGCGGTTGCATCGATTCCGGAAAACACGCCGGCTTCGTTCGACCGGGCACTGGAGGACGGCTGCGATGGTTTTGAATTCGACGTGCGGCTCACGGAAGACGGGGAGGCCGTGCTTTCTCACGATCCGCGGTTTGGGAAGTTCAAGATTGAGCGAACGATCGCGCGAGATATGCCATCCCTGCCGCGTTTACGCGACGTTTTGAAGGGGTACCAGGACAAAGCGTTTCTCGACATTGAGGTAAAGGTGAAAGGCCTGGAGAGAGCCGTGGTCGATCTCTTCTTGCGGCACAAGCCGCGCCGCGGAGTGGTCGTCTCGTCGTTTCTCCCGGGCGCACTCAAAGCTCTTCACGCTCAGGATGCAACGGTTTCGCTTGGTCTGATTTGCGAGACACCGACTCAACTGCGCCTGTGGACCGAACTTCCGGTCACGTATGTAATTCCTCACCATGAACTGGCCGATCCAGAGCTGATCCGCAAGGTGAAGGGCGCGGGAAAGAAGATTGTCGTCTGGACGGTGAACGATGCTGCCGAGATGAAACGGTTCGCAGAGTTGGGGGTCGAGGGAATTATTTCGGACGAGACGAGTCTGCTCTGCCAAACGCTGGTTGGATAACACGCCGCACGATCCCGGCGGAAGTCAAAAGATGTTAACCGCGAGGTTCGCGAAGAAAGGCCGCGAAGGACGCGGAGAAATTCGGATGATGCATTACTTAGACGGCGACTCCAGTTTGGCGTTGTGAAAGCTTTGAGGTTGGCGGTGATTGGGGAGAGCCGTGTCGCTACGGTGCACCGGCTGCGGCTGCGGCGTTTCCTGATGACATCGCCGCTTTCGCCTCTTTAATTCCGGATTGGATGTGCTGCTCCCAGTCGAGGTGCGGAATGGGAGAGGTCGCCGCAGTTTGATAGAGGGCCAGCGCGTCCTGGGGGCGGTTCAACTTCTTCAGGCAAAGACGAGCCGCGCTGAGTTGAGCGGTGAGGGCTTGTCGCTCCGTGGGATAGGCGTGGGCAAGTTGCTGGTATTCGGTGAAGGCACGTTCGAATTCCTGTTTCTCTTCCGCGCCCTTGCAGAGTTCGAGCCAGGTGGCGGCGGGCATCTTGCCACCGCCGGCATCGACGAATTCCGCATAGTCCTGGAACGCGGCTTCTACTTCGTGCGCTTTCAGGCGCAGGCCGCAGGTTTTAATGGTCGCCTCCAGGTAGGACTTGGTGTTGTTCTGGCGGTAGTAGATCTGGCGAAGCAGGTTCCACCCGTCCAGAGAATTCGGTTTGGTGGCGACCATGCCGGTCAGCAGAGTGATGGCTTCCGGAAGCTGGCCGTGTTCCATCATGTCGTTGGCTTTTTCGATCTCGGGATCGGTGGTCCAGCTGATCTTTTCTTCGACGGCCTTGTTAGTCTTCTGTTCGATTCCGGAATGTTGGATGGCCAGCGCCGCCAGAGCGCCGAACAGGAAGCCGCCGACGTGGGCCCAGTGGGCGACGCCGCTTGAGGACCCAAACAGCGAGCCGTAGAAAATCTCCACCACCAGCCACATCGGCAGCAGCCAGTACGCGGCCGCCTTGAAGCGGTACAGCTTGAACAGAAACAGCCACGCCATCTCAATTTTCATCGTGGGGAAGCGCACCAGGAACGCTCCCATGAGCGCAGCCACCGCACCCGAAGCGCCGAGCGTGGGCGTGATGCTGCCGGGATTCGACCAGGCATAAAACTGCAGCGCGGCTGCGCCCGCGATCAGGTAGAAGACGGAGTAAAGCCAGCGGCCCCAAACGTCTTCCAAGACAAATCCCGCCAGCCACAGGAACCACATATTGCCGATGATGTGCAGCCAGCCACCATGCAGAAAATTCGCGGTCAGATAGCTGATGGCGGTCGGCTGCGCGGGAACGAAGGCATACTGTTCGATGATGGAGGTTTTCGAGAGCTTCACGAACTCGGCATTCAGTGAATCCATCTCGCTCTGCAGTTTCGAGGTGTCCTCCATCATTTTGATTCTGGCGTCGTAGGCGTCGATGATGTCGCGATAGGGATCCTGGATGTGTTTCCAGGCCTGCGGACGGCTCTGCTTGAATCCGTCGACCAAATGCTGCGACTCGGGCTGCATTTTCAGCTCGGGGTGTACGGCGGCCAGAATCACGATGTGTAGCTTGGACTCGCCCAGTTCCGGCGCTTCCTGGTCCATGGCCGACATGGTGAACAGGAATACGACTACATTGATGGCGATCAATGAGAGCGTCACCACGGGCCAGCGCCGGGCCGTCATATTCTCGTGCTTGATGGGAATCAACATCGAACTACGCCCCTGTTGCCGTGAAATTACGACACGCTCGCGTCAGTGTAGTTTTGCGGGGGAGCGATTCCCAGATGACTCGCGGTAGAGACTAATCTTTAGTAACCGGAGGGTTCGATTAATCGGCGGCGGTTTGAAGCGCGGAAAGGCCGCGGGAGGGGCGGTGCAAGAAGGCTGCGCGCTCCATTTCAAACGATTCCAGATTTGCTCCCAGGGCCTGGTCATCCCAGCCGAGTACGGCGCCAACGCGCAACGCCGCTTCGCGGCTGCAGGATTCTGACCAACATGCGCCCAGCGCAACCGGAACGCGGCGCAGAAGAACATCTCCCAGGGTGACGGCGCACTCCCGGCGGTAAGCCTCGACCACCTCGGCCACAATGTGGGAAGTATGCGGACAGACGGGCGCGCGCAGTTCGGCGCTCACCAGAGCCATGCGGGCAATATCCATGGCGCGTTGGCCGTGCCACTCCATCATGCCGCGGGCAGTCTCTTCGCTCACCGATCCGGCGCGGGCGATCTCAATGACTTCCTGGTCGAGCATGGGGTCGAGCGAACTTCCTGGACCGATGGCGACCGAAGTCGGCTCCGGGACGGCGATGCCCATTTTTCGCACGCATTCGCGCGCCAGCGATGCCGCTGTGGTCAACTTGCCGCCGATGACGGAGAGCAGGCGCGCTGCGCCATCATCCGTATGGTCGTGCAGGAAATGACGGCGGGTTACCGCTGATGGCTTATTCGCGGGGGAATTGGGCAGTGGACGTACGCCGGCGAATGCATACTTGATGTCGTGCGCCGAAAGATTGGCCTTCGGAAATAATTTCGTTACGGTGCGCAGCAGGTATTCGATCTCTTCATTGGAGGGTGCAGTGCGCGCGGGGTCGCCGGTATCGGGAACTTCCGTGGTGCCGACGAGCACTTGTTCGTTCCAGGGTAGAACGAAGACCGGGCGTCCATCGGCCGCCTCGGTGTAGAGCGCCACGCTGGGTGCGGCGGAGAAGCGCGGCAGAACAATATGCGATCCGCGGACCCCGCCCAGCATGGGCTTGCTGGTGCGCACCGAAGACCGCTGGCAAATGCGGTCGGCCCACGGACCGGTGCAGTTTACGATCCATGCGGCATCGACGCGCTCGTCTTTTCCAGTATTGCCGAGTGCACCGCCGGCGCTGCGATCGCGCAGCAGCACGCCCCGGGCGCGGCCATGGGCGACGTCGACGGCGAGTACCTCGGTGTGATTGCGGACGACGGCTCCCGCCTCGACCGCTTCGGCGAGCCACTCCGCGACTAATCGTTCGGGGAACTCGCACTGCGCGTCTTCGTAATTGAAAATCGTCCAGCGATGGCCGGCGTCGAGAGCACGCTCCACGCGCTTCAATTCCATCTCGGTCAGGTCGGCGGATTTTTTCCCGGCGAGGCGCTGGTAGACCCACAGTCCGGCGCGAACTTTCATGGCACTGCGTTGGCTGGTTTCATTCAACA
>Ga0070733_10003343_pt1 | contig 11021 bp, 8 predicted proteins | sample Coa_R1_9_FD_66450 | JGI IMG/M metagenome (GOLD analysis project Ga0070733, IMG submission 66450) | Surface soil microbial communities from Centralia Pennsylvania, which are recovering from an underground coalmine fire - Coalmine... | ecosystem: Environmental > Terrestrial > Soil > Unclassified ... | reverse complement strand
CGCGCGCTCGCCAGAAATCCCCTTCGGCTTGTGACCGCCCATCTTGCCGGGCGCGACGCTGCCGGTCTCCTCTACCCGCCGCATCCAGCCAATCGCCGTACTGATCGCGACCCCGAACTGTTTGGCGGCCTGGTTGCGCGACAGACCGCCTTCAATCGCCGCCACAACGCGCTTGCGAAGATCAAGAGAGTAAGGTTTGCCCATCCACGCTGGCCTCCTTCCCCAGCCAGCATGGTGAATCAGAAACAATCTGATTCGGGAATCCCTAAGCGATTCAAACTAAACTCATACTGCTCTAGTGCTTCCCAGAACTCAGCGGTATGCCGATGTGTCGGAAAATATTCGGTACCTGATCGAAGTCGACTTTAAATCTCTTGATTTCGGATTCGTTAGTCATTCGTGTGTGGTGCTGTTGGGTTTTGCATTCATGGGCGAGCGCGTCCCCTCACCCCGCCCTAATCACCCCGCCCCCCAGCACCCGCGCTTGGCTGTCGCGCGAGGCGTAGAACACGCAAGCCTGGCCCGGTGAGACGCCGGTCTCGGGATCGTACAATTCGACCTCGCCATTCGGCATCAGCCGCGCCGGAACCGGCTCGCGGGTCGAGCGCACGCGCACCGCGACCTCCAGGCCGTCGCGCGGAAGATCGGCCAGCGCGCCGTCGCCGAGCCAATTCACGTCGCGGAGCGCGATGCGGCGCTTCTCCAAAGCCTCACGCGGGCCGATGATGACCCGCGCATGGGCGGCGTCGAGCGCCACCACATAGAGCGGCGCCGTCGCGGCGACGCCGAGCCCGCGGCGCTGGCCGATCGTAAAATGGATGATTCCGGCATGGCGGCCGAGCACGCGGCCGTCGACATGCCGGATCTCGCCTGCTCGCGCGGCCTCGGGAATCAGCCGCTCGATCATCTCACTGTAATGGCCGGAAGGCACGAAGCAGATGTCCTGGCTGTCGGGCTTGTCGGCGACAATCAGCCCAAGGGCCCGGGCGCGCTCGCGCACCTTGGCCTTGGGCAGATCGCCCAACGGAAAGCGCAACATGGCAAGCTGCTCGCGCGTCGTCGCGAACAGGAAGTAGCTCTGGTCGCGATCGGCGTCGACCGCCCGATAGAGCGCGCGCTCGCCGTTCAGCGCCTCCCTGGAGACGACATAGTGCCCAGTCGCCAATGCGTCGGCGCCAAGGTCCTTGGCGGTCTCGAAAAGGTCGGCGAACTTGATCTTCTGATTGCAGGCGACGCAGGGGATCGGCGTCTCGCCGGCGACATAGCTCTCGGCGAAGGGCTCGATGACCTTCTCGCGGAAGCGCGCCTCGTAATCGAGCACATAATGGGGAATGGCGAGCCGCGCCGCGACATCGCGCGCGTCATGGATGTCCTGGCCGGCGCAGCAGGCGCCCTTGCGATGGGTCGCCGCGCCATGGTCGTAAAGCTGGAGCGTGACGCCGACCACGTCATAGCCTTCGCCTGCCAGCATCGCCGCCACGACCGAGGAATCGACGCCGCCCGACATGGCGACGACGACGCGCGTCTCCTCCGGCCGCTTGGCGAAGCCAAGGCTGTTGAGCGGAGCCTCCTTGCGGGGAGCGTCGAGGACAGGGTCGGCGGCAATCATCGTCAGGTCTCGCCGGAGTCGCCGGCTTTTCGCTCGCCAAAATGGACATTTCGCGTCCCATTGCAAGCAAGGAAGCCAGTTCTTGTCATTCCCGCGGTAAGCGGGAATCCAGATGAGCCAGCCTTAAGCCACGGTATTCCCTATCTTCCCCGCTCACGCGGGAATGACGGGAGGAGGGCGCGAGGGACCGCCTTCAAGCCCGCCATCTGATAAGAAAATCGCAATATTTCAGCGCGTTTTGAGACATTTTTGAAAGGAAATCCGCGCCTCTTGTTTAGGTAAATCTTAAATCCGCCTCGTTACATTCTCGCCATTAGCCCTGTGCCTACAGTCGTGAGAGTAAGATGAGTGAAGCGCTGCGCCCGAGGGTGAAATACGTCATCGGCCCCGACGGCAGCCCGTTGACGATCGCCGACTTGCCGCCGCCTTCGACCAAGCGCTGGGTCATCCGCCGGAAGGCGGAGGTCGTCGCGGCGGTGCGCGGTGGATTGCTTTCCCTCGAGGACGCTTGCAGCCGCTACACGCTGACCGTGGACGAATTCTTGAGCTGGCAGATGTCGATCGACCAGCACGGGCTTGCCGGCCTGCGCACCACCCGCATCCAGCAATATCGCCAATAGATCGAGCGCAGCCGGCCGCTCATTTCGGCGGCCCATCCTTCCAACCGCTCCAATTCGAAACAATCGCGCGCGCCAGCGCGCCCGCGACGCGATAGGCATTGGCGACGGACGGCAGATAACCGCCCGATCGGGCGCTAAGCGATTCGGCCGCGGTTTGGCCCGGCCCCTCGCGGTCGAAATTCGCGGCGGTCCGCAACACCGCGATTCGGTCGAAATCGACGAGGCCGGCCTCAGCGCCGCGCTTCAGCGCCGTCAAGGTCGCGTTGTCCTCCTGCTGGGTCGTGCAATAAGTCGCGGCGCCGTCGGTCGCGACCTTCGCCCAAGCGGCCATCGCTGCGCCGATTTTTTCGCCATGCCACCAAGTGTCCGACGATACGGTGTCGCAGATCGACACGTCCGGAGGCGAGGCGGCCGGGCCGGCCCCATATTTGGCGCGATACGCTTTCGCGGCGTCGCTGTCGCTGAGCGCTGCGTCCTTGCTCACGCGGTATGCAGCCTGAAGGAGGTCTTCGTTGAGACGATAGACCTCGGTTCCATAGCGCATTTCGCCCTTCTTACCGGGCGCCCCAGCGCCGATCGCGACGAAACCTGCGCTCCAATCCGAAGGCGTTTCCCGCGCGTCGATCTCGTTCTGCAACCCGCCATCGATCGCATAGCGCGCCCAATGCGCCGAGCCGAGCGTTCCTTCGGACGGGTCGACGCCGGCGATGCCGGCGATCACGATATAGGTCTTGGAGAGGTCGAGCTTGCCGCTATAGAGCAGAGCCGAAACCGAGCTCGCCGCGTTGGCGTAGCCCATGCTCGTCGTGATGAGACAAAGTCCGGCCTCCGTGCAGGCGACGTCCGGGTAAGCTTTCGACAGGCCTGGGACGGCGATCTTTTGGGTCAGCGCTTCGCCTTCGAGCCAAGGCGTCGCCTCGCCGCCGAACATCGTGACGATCAACACTTTAGGCGCGAGAACCGCCTCGGCGAGAGCTGGCGCCGGCGCTAAGGCCAAAAGCAACGCCGCGCTGACGCATGCGGTTTTCAACTTCATGCGAATCCTTCCCGCCTTGGGGCTTAAAGTTCTGCTCAGGGCATCAACTGTCCGCCATTGACCTCGATGATCTGGCCGACGATGTAGCCTGAGAGCGCCTCCGAGGCGAGGAACAGATAGACCCCGACGCAGTCCTCGGCGACGCCGAGGCGCTGAGCGGGAATGCCGAGGCGGATGGTCTCCAATTGCTCCGGCGTCGTGTAGCGCTCGTGGAAGGGCGTCGTGATGACCCCAGGGGCGACGCCGTTGACCCGAACCTTCTTGCCGATCAGCTCCTTGGCCTGGCCATGGGTCAGCGTCGAGACGAAGCCCTTGGCTGCGGCGTAAAGGATCGCGCCGGCGGCCCCGCCGTTGCGGGCGGCGATCGAGGTCGTGTTGATTACGAAACCGCCTTGTTTGGAGAGCCAGGGCGCCGCCGCGCGCGTCGCCGCGAAGACGGACCGCGCGTTGAGATCGAACACCTTGCTGAAATGCTCGTCGCTCGCCTCGAGCGAATTGACGCGCCCGAGCATCAGGCCGGCGTTGTTGATCAGCCCGTCGATGCGGCCGAAGTGTCTGGCCGTTTGCTCGACGATCGCCGCGCATTGCCCGGGATCGCTCAAGTCGCCTTTGACGATAATGGCCTTGTGGCTCGCGCCGCCGAGATCGCTTAAGACCGCCTCGGCCTCTTTTGCGCTCGAATGATAGTGGACCGCGACGCGTGCGCCTTGGGCGCCAAAGCCGCGCGCGACGGCCGCGCCGATGCCGGTCGAGGCCCCGGTGACGAGCACGACTTTGTCGGCCAAGTCGGGGATGACGAGGCGCGCGTTCGATGATGCGGCGGGAGAGGCCATGTTCGGATCGATCCAGGCTTAAGGGAGCAATGCGAGGCTTTGTGAGCGGTTCGGCCGGCGCGGTCAATCGCCGGAGCGGGCGGCTTTAGGCGATAGGCCGCAGGCGGAGGCGTTTCGGCTTGTCCAATTTTGGCGCGCTCATTCGTCTTTAAGCAAGGGCATGCGAGACTTAGGAGCGTGGGCCTAAGTCGCGTCGGCAAATTTCGACCAGCGTCGAACTGACGATCTCCGCCCTTGTCGATCTTGCGAGGCACGCACTATATGAGCGCGGCAAATCACCAAAAGTTGAAGCGCGACGCGCGCGCTCGTCGAGGATGAGAAGGACCGTCAGCGCATGGGTCGCGTGAATTGGATTTTGCTGGCGATTGCCGCGCTGCTTGTGGCGGTCGGGGTCTGCGGATTCGAAGGATTGCTTAAACTGCCGGCGTCGCCGCAGCTCTTTTCTGTCTTTTTCGTCCTTGCTGGCCTTTTGGCAATCATCCTGGTCTTGCGCCTGTTGCCGCTACGCGGTCGGCGGACGGTTCTCTTCACGCTCGTCTTGATCTTTCTGGCCGGCTTTTCTGGCGGCCTCTACTACTTCCAATTCTCCCTCAAGCCGCAGTTCATCAAGCAGGCCATTTCCAAGGCTTTTGTTCCGAAGCCGACCGCCGTCACAGCGGAAAAGGCGACCATGGAGACGTGGACGCCGCAATTGCCGGCGATCGGCACCTTGCACGCTTTCCAGGGCGTCGACGTCGCGCCGCAGATCGCCGGCGTGGTCAAGGCGGTGCATTTCAAATCCGGCGAGGACGTCGAGGCGGGGGCGCCATTGGTCGACATTGACGATTCCGTCGATCAGGCCGATCTGAAGAATGGCCTCGCCCAGCTCAAGAACGCCGAAGTCGCGCTCGATCGCCAGCAGCAACTGATGATCGGCGGCAATACCGCCAAGGCGCAGCTTGACTCAGCCTTGGCGGCCCGCGATTCGGCCGCCGCGACGGTTGAAAAAACGCGCGCGATCATCGCCCAAAAGACCATCGTGGCGTCTTTCGCCGGGCGTCTCGGCATCAGCAAAGTCGATGTCGGCCAGTATGTCGCGGTCGGCTTCAGCATGGTGACGCTGCAGCAACTCGATCCGATCTACGTCGACTTCTCGACGCCGGAACAGGCGCTGCGCACCTTGGCCGTCGGCCAGGAGGCGCGCCTCACCGTCGACGCTCTGCCCGGCAAGACTTTCGTCGGCAAGATTGCGGCGATCGACGCCAGGGTCAGTCAAGACAGCCGGAATGTCCTGGTGCGCGCCGAATTCGCCAATGCCGACCGCAAGCTGCTGCCCGGCATGTTCGCTTCGGTCGAGGTCGACAGCGGCGCCCCGAAAGAGACGCTGACGCTGCCGAGGACCGCGATCGTTTACAGCCTCTATGGCGACAACGTCTTCGTGGTGAAGCCGGCCCCGCCCAAGGAGGGCGAGGCGCAGGCCGCGACGGAGTCTCAGAGCGACAATCTCATCGTCGAGCGGCGCTTCGTGCGCATCGGCGAGACGCGCGGCGAGCGCGTGGCGATCCTCGACGGCCTTAAGCCCGGCGAACTCGTCGTGACCTCGGGCCAGATCAAGCTGCAACCGGATTTCCCGGTGACCATCGATACCTCTGGCGCTCTGACGCCGCGTTCCGAACTGCCGAAGCCTTAAAGGGACGTTTCGTGGCGACCTTCACCGATCTCTTCATTCGCCGCCCGGTTCTGGCGACCGTCGTCAGCCTCTTGGTGCTGCTCGTCGGCGCGATGGCCGTGTTCAAGCTGCAGGTCCGGCAATTCCCGGAAATGTCGAACACGACCATCACGATTACGACGACCTATCCGGGCGCCAACGCCGATCTGATCAAGGGCTTCATCACCACGCCGATCGAGCAGGCGGTGGCTTCGACCGAGGGCATCGACACGCTTGTCTCGACGTCGCAGCAGAATGTCTCCACGGTCACCTTGAATCTGCGCCTCGACGCCAATCCCGATCGCGCCGTCGCCGACGTTCTCGCCAAGACCAATCAAGCGCGGAACGTCTTGCCGCGCGACTCGAACGATCCTGTGATCGTCAAGCAGACTGGCCAGGGCTACGCGCTGATGTACATGTCCTTCAATTCGAAGGTCATGACCGGCTCGCAGATCACCGACTATCTCACCCGCGTGGTCCAGCCGCGCCTGCAGACGATCAACGGCGTCGCGCAAGCGCAGATTCTTGGCGGCCAGACCTTCGCGATGCGCGTCTGGCTCGATCCTGTCCGGATGGCGGCGCTCGGCGTGACGCCGGGCGACGTCTCCCGGGCGCTCACCGCCAACAATTTCACCACCGCCGCCGGCGAGATCAAGAGCGATTACACGCAGGTCAGCGTCAACGCGCTGACCTCGCTCGATAATGCCGAGGCCTTCGGCCGGCTCGTCATCGCGACGCACGGCGACGCGCTCGTCCGGCTCGGCAATGTCGCCAATATCGAGCTTGGGCCAGAAAACTCCGATTCGTCCGCGGTCTTCGACGGACTGAAAGCGGTGTTCATCGGCATCTATGCGACGCCGGAGGCCAATCCGCTCACCGTCATCAACGACGTGCGCCAAGCCTTCCCGGATATTCAAAAGCAACTGCCGTCGGGCTTGAAGGGCGCCGTCGCCTATGACGCGACCGAATTCATCCGCGCTTCGATCTGGGAAGTCGGCAAGACCCTGGCCGAGGCGGCGGCGATTGTCGTCGTGGTCATCTTCCTTTTCCTCGGCAACCTGCGCTCGACGATCATCCCGATCGTGACGATCCCGCTGTCGCTGGTCGGCGTGATGATCGCGCTCTTGGCGCTCGGCTACTCGATCAATCTTCTGACGCTTCTCGCGCTGGTGCTGGGCATCGGCCTCGTGGTCGACGACGCCATCGTGGTGGTCGAGAACATCCATCGCCATATCGAGGAAGGCATGAGCCCCTTCGATGCGGCGCTGAAAGGCGCGCGGGAAATCGCGCTGCCGATCATCGCCATGACGATCACGCTTGCCGCCGTCTACGCGCCGATAGGCTTCGTCTCGGGCGTCACCGGCGCGCTGTTCCGGGAATTCGCCTTCACCCTCGCCGGCGCGGTCGTCGTCTCCGGCCTCATCGCGCTGACGCTCTCGCCGATGATGTGCTCGAGGCTGCTAACGGCGCATTCCGGCGACGGCCGCTTGACGGTTCTCCTCGATCGCGCGTTCGAAACCCTGCGCCGCGCCTATGAGCGCCGGTTGGAGAGCACGCTGAATTTCCGCTCTCTGACGGTGCTGATTCTTGTCGGCGTCCTTGTTCTGACCGGGATCATGTATGTCTCGACGCCCAAGGAGCTGGCGCCGGAAGAGGATCAGGGCATCGCGCTCGGCTTGGTCAAGACGCCGCAATCGGGCAATCTCGATTATCTGGAGAGCGCGACCGGCGCGCTCTATGGCGAGGTGAAGAAGATACCGGAGTTCTCGCATCTCTTCGTCATCAACGGCTTCGCCGGCGTGCGTCAGGCCCTCACTGGCATCCTTTTCAAACCGTGGGATCAGCGCACGCGCTCGACGAAGCAGATTCTGCAAGACTTGCAGCCGCTGCTGCAGGAGATACCGGGCGCGCAAATCGGCGTCTTTCCGCCGCCGTCGCTGCCGGGCTCGACGGGTGGCATGCCGGTGCAATTCGTCATCCGCACCACCGGCGATTTCGAGACGCTCGCCAACGTCTCCGCCGAGATGCAAAAGGCGGCGCGCGAGAGCGGCCTTTTCCTGTTCACCGATCTGGATTTGAAGTTCGACACGCCGCAGTACCAGTTCAAGATCGATTTCGACAAAGCGAATCGCATCGGCGTCAATATGCAGGACATCGGCAACGCCCTGTCGACAATCCTCGGCGGCAATTACGTCAACCGCTTCAATCTCTACGGGCGCAGCTACGAGGTCATCCCGCAGGCGCCGCGCGAATATCGCATGAGCCCTGATTGGCTGACCCGCTACGAGGTGCGCGCCGCCGACGGCGATCTCGTGCCGCTGTCGACGGTCGCAACAGTCACGGAGACTGTGCAGCCCAACGCGCTGACCAGCTTCCAGCAGTTGAATTCGGCGACGCTTTCCGGCGTGCCTTTCCCCGGTCATACCATCGGCGAAGCCGTGGACTTCCTCAAAGCCAAGTCCGTCGGCGTTTTCCCGGAGGGCTTCACCTATGACTTCGGGGGCGACAGCCGCCAGTATGAGCAGGAGGGCAATACGCTCGCCTACACGTTCATCTTCGCGCTGCTCGTGATCTATCTGGTGCTCGCCGCGCAATTCGAGAGCTTCCGCGATCCGATCATCATCCTGATCGCGCTGCCGACCGCGATGTTCGGCGCGATGCTGCCGCTCAACATCGGCAGCATCATGGGCGCGACCAGCATCAACATCTATTCGCAGATCGGCCTCGTCACCCTTATCGGCCTCATCTCTAAGCACGGCATTCTGATGGTCGAATTCGCCAATCGCATGCAGGCTGAAGAAGGCATGGGCCGGCGCGAGGCGATCGAGCACGCTGCGGGCGTGCGCTTGCGCCCGATCCTGATGACGACCGCGGCGATGGTGGTCGGCGTGGTGCCGCTGATTCTCGCCAGCGGCGCCGGCGCGAAGAGCCGCTTCGAGATTGGCCTCACCATCTTCGCCGGCATGGCGATCGGCACGGTGTTCACGCTCTTCGTGACGCCGGCGGTCTACACGTTCATCGCCCGCGATCATCGCGCGTATGCCGCGGCCGCCCATCCCGCCGGCCGTCCGCATCTTGTCGGCGACGAACTCGGCGAGATGAGGCCGGCGGCGGAGTAGGACCCGTGCGATCGATCAAGCATTTGGGCAGATTCTTGATTAGGAACGCTCCGAGGATCGGCGATATTGAATTGCCATCTCGCGCTGACGGCCGCGGCGATCCTTTCGAGGATGTCGGTTTGCCGGTTCGACATACCGGGCCAGAGAACAGGTCCAATCTCAGCGATCTCCGATCCGATCACGGCCGCCGGCCTTCGCGCCGAGAAGTTTGAGCGATGCTGATGCGCTCGTCAGATCAACGCATTCTTCCGTTGGTCTTGGGTTTGGCTGTCGCCGTTTCATCCTTGAGCGCGAGCGCCCAAAGCGCGCCGTCAGCGACGAGCGCCGCCGGTCCGATTGTCAACGGCAGTCCCGACGTCGCCGTCGGCGGCTCGTCAGCCGCCCGGCAGGGCGACGCGACAAAGGGCGGCGCGCCCGTCGTTCAAGGATCGTCCGACGTCTTCATCAACGGCAAGCCGGCCGCAACCGAGGGCAGCCGAACGGCCTGCGGCGGCGCCGTCGTCGCCGGCGCGTCCAACGTCTTCGTCAACGGCAAGCCGCTTGCGCGAAGCGGCGATCAGACGCAAGGCTGCGCGCGGCCATAGGCTGATGTCATTCCCGCGCAAGCGGGAATCTAGAACCTCCGTGTTGGGGTCCAGCTCAGCCTGGATTCCCGCTTGCGCGGGAATGACAGCCGCGCGCCACCGTGCGATCGTCCTACTGGCGAGCGCCAGAGGGCGTGCGCTCAAAGGGGGGACGCCCTTGCCCGCCTATGGCGACTATCAGAACGAGATCTATCTGAAGGGCCTGCACGGCCTGAAGCCGAAGCTTCCCGTCGATTTTCGCTCGCTCGAGGCGAAAGCGCGCGACGCTCTGTCGGAGAGCGTGCTCTCTTACGTACAAGGGGGCTGCGGCGACGAACATACGCAAGACCTGAATGTCTCGGCCTTCCGGCGCTGGGGCCTCGTTCCGCGCATGATGGTCGATACGTCGAAGCGCGATCTCTCGATCGATTTGTTCGGAATGAAGTTGCCCTCGCCGCTGCTCATGGCGCCGATCGGCGTCATCGGCATTTGCGCCGAGGACGGCCATGGCGACATCGCCACGGCAAAGGCCGCGGCGCGCACAGGCGTGCCGATGATCGCCTCGACGTTATCGAACGATCCGCTGGAAGTCGTCGCCAAGGAGTTGAAGAACACGCCGGGCTTCTTCCAGCTCTATACGCCGAAGAATATCGAGCTTGCGGAAAGCCTGGTGCGCCGCGCGGAAGCGGCGGGCTTCAAAGCCATCGTCGTGACGCTCGACACTTGGGTCACCGGCTGGCGGCCGCGCGATCTCAACGCCGCCAATTTTCCCCAGCTTCGCGGCCTGTGCCTGGCGAACTACTTTTCCGATCCCGTCTTCCGCGCCTCGTTGCGACGGCCGCCGGAAGAGGACGGCGCGTCGGCGGTCATGCAATGGGTCAGCATGTTCGGGAAGGTCCTGACCTGGGCCGACCTGCCTTGGCTGCGCTCGCTGACCAAGCTGCCGCTGATCCTGAAAGGCGTCTGCCATCCCGACGACGCGCGCCGCGCCATCGATGGCGGGGTTGATGCGATCTATTGCTCAAATCACGGCGGCCGCCAGGCCAATGGCGGGCTCGCCGCGATCGACTTGCTGCCGGCTGTGGTCAAGGCGGCGGGCGAGACGCCGGTTTGGTTCGACTCCGGGGTGAGGTCAGGGACGGATGTGATCAAGGCGCTGGTGCTCGGCGCGAAGGCGGTCGGCGTCGGACGTCCCTACGCCTATGGCCTTGCGCTCGACGGCGTCGACGGAATCGTGCACGTGCTCCGCTGCCTGCTCGCCGAGGCGGACTTGCTGATGGCGGTGGATGGCTATCCGACGCTCGCGGATCTGAAGCTCTCGGCGCTGATGCGCGTCGGCGGCGACGCTCGGTAGCGATTCCATGTCGCGGATTGTCGTGGCGGATTTTGATTTGTTTCTCCTCCGATGGGTATTCGCCAATTAAACTTATCGTTAATGCTGATGACGAGAATGGCGGTTGAATAGGCAAATCGCACTGAAGTCGTAGAGGCGTTGAGAACATATTCGCTCGCATCCTGTCGCCGGTAGCCGATTCGATCTGCTGCCAGGAGAGC
>Ga0070733_10003342_pt1 | contig 11023 bp, 9 predicted proteins | sample Coa_R1_9_FD_66450 | JGI IMG/M metagenome (GOLD analysis project Ga0070733, IMG submission 66450) | Surface soil microbial communities from Centralia Pennsylvania, which are recovering from an underground coalmine fire - Coalmine... | ecosystem: Environmental > Terrestrial > Soil > Unclassified ... | reverse complement strand
GTTCCACAAGCTCAAAAGGTCCCTTCGCCTTGCCGACTTGCACTGCGCGCATTTTTGCCATGATTCCTCCGTGCAAATTAGGATTGCGACTGCGCTGGTGGTATCGCGGTCAGTTCCTTCGATGCTGGGGCGCGGCCGTTCGGTTCTGAAATATTCTCGCGACGCGCGCCCGCCCGCGTTGACAGCACTGGACCCGCATGTTAGTTTGCGCGACGGCATGAACGAAGCGAATTTCTCCCCCTCGCGCAAGCGCATCGCCGTGGTTCCCGGCGACGGCATCGGCAAAGAGGTAATTCCGGAAGCGGTAAAAGTTCTACAGGCCGCGGCTGCGTCCGGCGGCAGGGAAGTGGCGCTTACGGAATTTGATTGGGGCGCGGACCGGTATTTGCGCGACGGCACCACGCTGCCGGCGGACGCGGTGGAAATGCTGCGGCGCGATTTCGACGCTATTCTGCTGGGTGCGATGGGCGATCCGCGCTTGCCCTCCAATATTCACGCTGCGGAAATACTTCTGGGCTTGCGTTTCAAGCTTGATTTGTACGTCAACGCGCGGCCCTGCGTGTTGTTCGACAAGCGCTTTACTCCGCTGAAAGACCGTACCGAAAAAGATGTGAACTTCATGGTGTTTCGCGAGAATACCGAAGGTCTTTACGTCGGTATGGGCGGAAACTTCAAGAAGGGGACAGCCGACGAAGTTGCGATTCAGGAGGATGTGAACACGCGCAAGGGCGTGGAGCGAATTATTCGCTACGCGTTTGAGTTTGCGCGGCTCCGCGGATTGCAGCGCGTGTGTATGGCCGACAAGTCCAACGCGCTTACCTTTGCACATGACCTGTGGCAGAGGGTTTTCAAGGAAGTGCGCGCGGAATATCCTGGGATCGAGTCGAGCCATCAGTATATTGATAATCTGCTGATGCAGATGGTGCGCGATCCTGCGCAATTTCAAGTGATCGTTACTTCCAATTTGATGGGCGATATCGCGAGCGACCTGGGAGCGCAACTCGCCGGTGGGCTGGGTCTCGCGCCCTCTGGCAATATTCATCCGGGGCAGGTGTCGTTGTTCGAGCCAGTGCATGGCTCGGCGCCCAATATCGCAGGTAAGGGCATTGCCAATCCGATGGGCGCGATTCTGACGGTGGGGATGATGTTCGAGTTTCTGGGATGGCAGCCGGAAGCACAGGCCATCGACAAGGCGGTGCGCGCGGCGCTGAAGGAAGGGAAGACGCCGGCGGAACTTGGCGGCGGGCTTACTACGCGCGAGGTTGGTGATTGGGTTGCGAACAGCGTCGCGAAGTCGGGCGTTGTGGGTTAGTTCGAGAGATCAAAACGCTAACACTGAGGTCACGGAGAAAAGCTTTGAGGTAAACCTGAGAAAGCAAAGGCACCCATTGATATTTTTTCGGTTTCTGGGCGGGATTATTTCTTAATGTATTTCTTTAATCTTGTGGTCGCGAGTTCCTTGCTCAATTTCCTGCCGCGCTTTTAGGCTCTGCGACATCTTCGACAAAAGCGTTAATTATTTTTCACGGCTGGATCCGCCTGTTGCACGGTTCCGGCGACCAAATCCGTCTTGACGGTGATTTTCTGCTTGGCGAGCAGGGTGACGTCGGTTTCGAAAGATTGGTACCCGACGAGATCAATCTTGATGTGGTGGCTTCCCGGCGCGATCAGCATCGCGCGGCCGGCTCCGCGGAACTGGTTTACGGTCCCAGCAAAATGCCCATCAACGAAAACGGCGGCTCGGTCCGGCGTGACCTCTAGTTTGATCTCGCCGGTGACGGCGGAGAACTGCGCTTGCGGGTTCTTCTCGAGTTTGATCGTCAGGATGGTCTTTTTCGCGGGTTCGGCGATGATCCTCTCTGTCAGCTCGAAGTAGCCGGTCTGGCGCACGGCGATATCGTGCGCGCCCGGCAGCAGCAAGATCTTCTTGTTGTCCTTTAATTCCTTCACGAACCCGACGTACTGGCCGTCCACCCACACGCCGGCCGTTTTCTCAGCCTTCGTCGTAGCGGCAAACGCGAGTTCGCCCATGATCTGGTTGCCGGTCGGAGCTTGCCGCGCAAACGCAACGAGCGGGAAGTAAAGCGCGCCGATCAGGACTGCCGCGGCCAAAAGCTCGCCCACGTGCCGGGATCGCATAAAACCAGAATTCCGAATCGCCATTCCATGCCTCCCTTGCTGACAGCAAGAAAATTGTTTGCAACCCCAATATAGGGCTGGGAGCAGACGCTATTCTAGTCTTCTTTGAAGCAGCGCGAACAAATTTATGTGGAAAGAAATACTCGTCGAAAATGAAGGATTCACTTTACGTGTTTCGGTAAACGATTTGCTTCGACCAATTGTCGAGTTGTCGGCGCACCGACGGCCATTCGCCTCAGAACTTGAAGTTCTGCGTGAGAACCGCAGCCCGAGTGCCTCAGCGGCTGAATCGCCTGCGGAAAAAGGATCAAAGCCGTTGTAGCGGCGGTCTTCAGACCGCCATCGGTGATAGCAGAGCCACCGCTGGAGCGCACAAGTGCGCCGCTACGAAGGCAAAGCCAAACCCAAACCCAACGGCGACGGCTGCCCGGTTCGATAAAACTGAACCGGCCGCTACAAAGACAACACCAGAATCAAAGGCACCCAGCTAAGGCTGGCCGCTACAAAGTCAAAAGTTTGGCTTATAGTTCCCGCAGCGCGACCGCAATCGGCCTGCGCGCGGCGCGCACGGCTGGCGGAACACCGCCGACGATTCCCATCAGCAGCGCGAAGGCGATTCCGATGGCCAGCAGCGGCGGCGTCACTTTGAAAGCGAACGCAAGATGCGAGAACGTCTGCATGTTCATAGTGCCCGTGGTGAAGCCGTTGAGCGGCAGCACGAAAATGCAGCCCACGATGCCGCCTATCAGCGCGATCAACACGGCTTCAAACACAAACGATATGGCGATGCTGCTGCCGGCGAAGCCGATGGCGCGCATCGTGGCGATCTCGCGCGAGCGCTCGGAAACGGCGGAATACATGGTGTTGAGCGCGCCAATAACCGCGCCGATGCCCATGATGATGGCGACCAGAGTGCCCAACACCGTGATCAACGTGGTGAGCACCTGCGATTGCCGCGCGTAGTATTCAATCTCGCGGTCCATTTCCACCGTCAGCCGCGGGTCGGTGCTGAGCGAATCCTTCAGCTGGTCGTACGCCGCGGGAGAAGTGAGCCGTACAGTAACGGATTGAAATAATTCGTCGGGCCGCTTGTAAACCTGGTTGACGACACGGCTATCCGCCCAGACCTCCGAGTCGAACGCGCTGCCTCCCGCGTCAAAAACACCGACGACGTTCCATGTGCCGCCGCCGAATTTGGTTGGCTTGCCCATCTCCAGGCCGGAATAAGTGGACGCCACATTTTTCCCGATGATGAGTTCGGTGAGGCCCGGCTGAAAGAAACGTCCCTGAATCATGTGCACATTGGGCCGCACTTTAAGCGTTTCCAAAGATACGCCACGCACTTGCACGTTCGCGTCTGTCCCTGTAGCGATCAGCGGGAATGCCGCGATCACCACGACCTCGGGACTGATTAACGGACGGCCGTCTTCGCGGGCAATCCCTGGCGCGTCTTGAATCACTTTCACTTGATCGAGGCTGATTGACCCATCCAGTTCGCTGGAGGAACCCGCGCGGCGAATCAGAGCATTCTCGGGCGAGCCGGAATTAACCAGCGTGGCGTGAAAGCCGCGCGCGAGCGAAAGCATTGCGATAAACACGCCCACGGTTCCGGCGATACCGAGCACCGCGACAATCGCGGAAACCCAGCGCGCGCGCATGCTGCGCAGATTGTAGACAATCGGAATCGCCATCTGTCAAATCCTCCGAAGCGCGTCAACGACGCGCAGGCGCATCGCCGAACTGGCCGGCAATATTCCCGCGAGAATGCCTACTGCGAATGCGGCCAACATGCCGAGCAGCATCGCGGAACCGGACAGGAAGAAGGATTGCAGAACCCCGCCCGTGGGGTCGCCGCTCAACGTAAACAATTTCGAAAAGCCCAGGCCAATCGCTCCGCCGACTACCGCTATCAGCACGGATTCCGCGAGGACGATGAACAGCACAAAGCGATCCGAGAATCCCACCGCCTTCATCACCGCCAGTTCGCCCATGCGTTCGCGAACGGCGAGGGCCATGGTGTTTCCAGTGACGAGCAAGAGCGTGAAGAAGACGACTCCGCCGATCGCGAGAATCAGGAACTCGATGTTGCCGGCCTGTTTCACCCAGGAAGCGGCCATGGCCTGCATCGTCTCTGTCTTGGTTTCGTATGGTGAGTTCGCGAAGCCCTCATCAATCGTTTTGACTACCCGGACCGCATCGTCGGGAGAGTCTAGCTTCACGGCGTACCACCCGACGTCGCCCTTGCCGACGGTGCGGCGCTCGTCGAGATAGTCGTAGCGCAGCCAGAACTGCGTGAGGTCGGCGCCTTCGCGAGGGTCGTTATAAATGCCGCGAAGATTGAATTCCCATGTGCCGCCGTAAATTGGAGCTTTCAACGGGATGCGGTCGCCGACTTTCCAGCCAAATCGCTTCGCAGTGCGCGAGCCGACGATCGCCCCTTCGCGATCGTTCAGGAAAGCGTTCCATTGGTCTTCGGGAACCGCAAATTCCGGGAATACCTCGTGTTGAGTGACGGGATCAATCGCGAAGCTAGGGAAGAAATTCTTGGGGTCTTGGTAAATTCCGCCAAACCAGGTTTGGATGGCTACGTACTTCACGCCCGGAATACGTTGAATTCGATCGCCGTACGAGCGTGGCAGCGTTTGAATGATGGAGACCTTGTTGATGACCATGAGGCGGTCGATCCCGGCCAGGTCCACGCCGCCGTTGAACGCTCCGTGAATCACGGCGAGGAAGCCGAAGAGGAAGAGCGCGACGGCGAACGAGCCAACGGTCAGGGTGGTGCGCAGCTTCTTGCGGGAAAGATTCGCGAAGATGAGTGGAAGAAATTTCATGCCATGCTCCCGACGCGCGCTCCTTCTACCAGCACGCCTTTGTTAAGGTGAAGTGTTGCTTGAGCTCTTTCGGCGGCCATGGGGTCGTGCGTCACCATGAGGATCGTTTTGTTGTGTTCCTTGGAGAACCGCGTCAATAGTTCAAGTATTTCATCAGCACTCTTGCGGTCCAGGTCGCCCGTTGGTTCGTCGCAGAGCAGGAACGTGGGATCGGCGACGATTGCGCGCGCGATGGCCACGCGCTGCTCTTGTCCGCCTGAGAGCTGCCTCGGGTAATGGTTGATGCGATCGGCGAGGCCGACAATCGCAAGTGCCGCTTCAACGTGCGTGCGACGCTCGGACTTCGAGAGTTTCGTGAGCAGCAGGGGCAGCTCGACGTTCTGGAAAGCGGTGAGCACGGGGATCAAGTTGTACATTTGAAAAATGAAGCCTACGTGCCGCGCACGCCATTCGGTCAGATTGCCGCTGGACATGTTGGTGATCTCGTCGCCGGCCACGGTGATGCTGCCGTGAGACGGAACGTCGAGTCCGCCGAGCAGATTGAGCAGAGTCGTCTTGCCGGAGCCGCTGGGGCCCATGAAGGCGACGAATTCGCCCTGGTCCACATCGAGGTTCAGCCCCTGCAGGACGTCGATTTCCTCGCCGCCGCGCTTGTACTTCTTATCGAGGCCTCGGATTTTGATCAGGCTGTTTGCGCTGCCACTGCCATCCACTCGCACCATTTTACGCGCTCCTATTTCTTGATCTGAATCGCTTCACCATCGTGCAAATCGGTCGGGCCTTTCACAACCACCGTATCGCCTGCCATGAGGCCCGCCATAATTTCGGCATCGCTGCCGCGCGTATTGCCTACGGTGACGGCGCGACGTTCCAGCTGATTATCCTTAACAACGAAAACGATCTTGTGGCCGCTTTCGTCACGCAGGGCGCCGGAAGGAATCAGCGCGGCAGGCGATGCGCCGGTTGGCTTGTCCGGCTCGCTACCGAGGAAGGTGACCTTCACGCCCATGTCCGGCAAAATCCTGGGGTCGAGCTTCAAAAACGAAATGCGAACTTTCACCGTGGCTTTTTGGCGGTCGGCCGTGGGAATCACCGTCCGCACCTTCGACGGGATCTGCCAGTCAGGATAAGCGTCCAGGATCGCCGTTACCGGCTGGCCTGGCTCTACACGCGCGATGTATGCCTCGTTGACGTCCACTTCGATTTCGTTTGAGTTCATGTCCACGATAGTGGAGACGCCGGTGCGCGTGAAACCTCCGCCCGCGGAAACCGGCGAGATCATTTCGCCGACCTGCGCGTCTTTTGAAACAGCGATGCCGTCGAAAGGCGCGCGTATCACACAATTGTCCACGGCCTGTTGGGCTTCGGCGATGCGAGCTTCGGAGCCGGCCACTTGCACTTTAGTCAGAGCGATCCTGGCCTTCAGGCTGTCCACCGTGGTGCTCGCGTTGTCGAGCACTTCCTGGCTCTGCACGCCTGCGGATTGCAAAGCTTCCGCGCGATGCTTTTCGATCTCCGCGTTTTTAAGCTGCACTTCGAGGTCAGCGATCTGCGCGCGCGTGGAATTGCGGTCGGCGACGGCGGATTCCAGCGCACGCTTCACGTCGGAATCGTCGAGCGTTGCTAGTATCTGGCCTTGCTTTACGTGGACGCCTTCGTCGAAGAAAACGCCCGTAACGCGCCCGGTAATTTTCGCGGCGACCGTGGCGCGACGCCGCGGCGTGACGTAACCACTGGCGTTCAGCAGGGCAGGGCGGCCGGTCGCGGCCTTCTGCGCGACGGCAACTTCTACGACCGGCTTCTGGTCGCGGAAGGCCAATGCGGCCCCGGCGATGAGGGCGACGACCAGCACGATAGCTAGGACAACGCCCCAGCGTTTGCCGCCTTTTTCGGCCTTGCGCTGCGTCTTATCGATGCGCAGCGTGCTCAGGTCAGGTTTTGCCTGCGACGACGTGGACATGTACGGCCGGTGCTCCTTCGCTTGGGCGCGAGGTCTACAAATTTTATTACGCGCGACGGGCTACAGAAGTAACGCGGTGCGCGCGGGACTGAATGCGTGCGCACATTGTATCTTGGGTCCGCTCTCCAGGGGAGCAAGTTTCGTCGGATCAGGCAATGGATGCGCTGGCGGCAACGGGGATGCAGCTTTCACGCTCGCCAATGCGCACACCCGCGACGTACCTGAATTGCCCGTCATATGTAGAACGCGTGTAGACACGAAACGTCACTTGAATTTTTCGGATTGCCCGCGGCTTTCGCATGCGAGCTGCGGGCGGGGCAGTTCAAGTAAAAATTGAGGTAGCTCCGTGCGACTGCGAGGCGCGGAAATCTATAAGATTTTGCTTTAGTGGCATGCAGCGAGGAGCTAAACGATCGCTCGAGTTGTCGGCTAGGCGACGAATCGATTGCGCGACGGACTTCGAGTACTAAGTGACATTATGAATGCGATCAGCATGCCGAGCAGAAATCCGCCGACGTGCGCCCACCAAGCTACTCCGCCCGACGCCGACGCGCCGGCGGTGCCGAGCGAACCGATGCCGCTGAGGAATTGCATCACGAACCACAGGCCGATGAACACCAGCGCGGGAATTCGAGCAAAGAACCACAGGATGAACAGAGTGATCAGCGTTGAGATCTGCGAACCGGGGAAGAAGACGATGTAGGCGCCTAGCACTCCCGAGATCGCACCGCTGGCGCCGAGCGACGGAACGTGCGATCCCCAAGAAAATAGCGTTTGTGCGACACTGGAGCCGATTCCGCAGACCAGGTAGAAGAGCAAATAGGCGATGGGGCCCATGCGGTCTTCGACGTTTGCGCCAAAAATCCATAGGAACCACATGTTGCCGATGATGTGCAGCCAGCCGCCGTGCAGAAACATGCAGGTGAAGAGAGGCACCAGGGCTTGTTGCAAGGTATAGTGGCGGCCGGCGAGCGCCATCTGAATTTTGTACGGGACGACACCATAGGTCATGATGAAAGCGTCGGCGGCATGCGGCGGCAGCGAAATCTGGTAGAAAAATACGATCGTGTTGGCCAGGATCAGCAGCAGCGTCACCACGGGGAAAGAACGCCGCGGCGTTAAATCTTTCAGCGGGATCACTCGCCGATTCTCGCGTCGCCCGTCATTTTTCGCTTTGGCGTGAAGAGCATCATCTGAATGACTGTATCTGACGCTGCGCCATTTTCAAGAGGCAATGATGATTGGCGCGGGCGCCAGGATGTAAGAATTTGCGGCGCGGCGCGCGCGGTAGAGTCGTTTTGCAATTGCGCCGGATGCCGCGCTGTGATAAAAATTTTCGTTTCGCATGCGCGCGGCTGGGTATAGAGGGGTGTCGCTCCAAGCTCGAGGGAGCGAATCGCTTCTTTGCTTGGCGGCGCGCCGGCACCCTGATGCCAGTTTACGAATCCGAGGCCATCATCCTGCAGAGTTATCCGCTAGGCGAAGCCGACCGGCTGGTCAGCTTTCTTTCGCGTTCGATGGGCCGCGTGCGCGGCGTGGCTTCCGGCGCGCGGCGCACCAAGAGCCGCTTTGGCTCGACGCTGGAGCGGCTCTCGCACGTGCACATCTGGTTTTACGAGAAGCAAAATCGTGAGCTGGTGCGGATCAATCAGTGCGACTTGGTAGAATCGTTTCTGGATGCGTTCCGAGATTACGGTTCGGGCGTGGCGCTGGCGATTCTGAGCGAAGTCACAGAGACGGTACTGCCGGATCACGAGCCTTCCGACGCGAACTTTCGCCTGCTGCTCCTGACCGCGCAGACCATTAAGAAGACCGGTAAGTCGGAATTGCCGCTGGCCTATTTTGTGCTGTGGACTGTGAAGCTGGGCGGGTGGCTGCCTACACTGGATGCCTGCGCGCGTTGTGGGCGCAAACTCGACTCGAAGGAAGCGGCATATTTTTCGCCGAGCGCTTCGGCAATCTCCTGCGGCAAGTGCCGCCGGCCGGGAATGCGCACGCTTTCGCCCGCGGTGCTGGCGGCGGCGCGCAAGATGCTGGGCGAGCGACTCGATCGGCTGAACGAAGAAATGATTTCGCCGCGCGCCGCGCGCGACTTGAGCGATGTTATGCTCGACGTGATTGAGCATCAAATTGACCGCAAGTTGAAGTCGCGGGAACTTCTGGAGTCCCTGGCGTGAAGAAGCACGTGAAGAAAACTGCGGACGCGAAACCTGCGACGAAGCTTGGGAAGGGCTTGAGCTTTCAGGACCTTCTACTAAAGCTTGAAGAATACTGGACGCGCCGCGACTGCATACTTCAACAGCCGTATGACATTGAAGTCGGCGCCGGCACCATGCATCCGGAAACGTTTCTGCGCGTGTTGGGACCGGAACCTTACCGTGTGGTTTACGCGCAGCCTAGCCGACGTCCCGCGGACGGACGCTACGGCGAGAATCCCAACCGGCTTTACAAACACACGCAACTTCAAGTGATACTGAAACCCGCGCCTGCGGACGTGCAGGATTTGTATCTGGAGAGCCTCGCTGCCGTTGGAATCAACTTGAAGGAGCATGACGTTCGTTTCGAGGAAGACAATTGGGAATCACCGACGCTCGGTGCCTGGGGAATCGGCTGGCAGGTACTGCTCGACGGGCAGGAGATCACGCAGTTCACTTATTTCCAACAGAGCGGTGGGCAGAACCTGGATCCGATTTCGGTGGAACTGACTTACGGACTGGATCGCATCGCTTCTTATCTGCAGGGCGTGGACAACGTTTTCGATGTACGCTGGTCGGAAACGGTGACTTACCGGCAGGTGCGGCTGGCCGAAGAGCAGCAATTTTCCGCCTATAGCTTCGATTATGCCGATGCGGTGTCCACGCGTAAGCAGTTTGATCTGGCCGAGGCGGAGTCGGCGCGGCTGCTTGCGGCCTATGCCAGCCTGAAAGGCCCGCAAAAGAAGGGGTTCCCGATTCTGCAGGCCTACGACCTGTGCCTGAAATGTTCGCACCTATTTAATTTGCTGGACGCGCGCGGCGCAATATCGGTGACGGAGCGCGCGGCCATGATTGCGCGCGTTCGCAAACTTGCGATCCGCGTCGCGGCCGCTTGGTTGGAACAGAGCGGCGGAACGGCACCGGATGCGGCGAAGGTGGTCGCATGAAAGTGAAGGCAGCTGCGGCGGGCGGAAAATCGCGCGGAGATTTTCTTTTTGAAATTGGATGCGAAGAAATTCCCGCGGGGATGATTTTGAAAGCGTCGCAAGAACTTAAAGCGTTACTTCAGAAGCAGTTTCTTGCGAATGGTTTGCTTGAAGAGAGGTCCGTCGAGAGTTCAATTGAAACTTTCGGTGCTCCGCGACGCCTGGTCGCAATCGCGCGCGGCGTGCGCATGCGTCAAGAAGATGTTACGCGTGAAATTACCGGGCCGCCGAAATCCGTAGCATACGACCAGGTCGGCGAGCCGACACGCGCGGCGATGAGCTTTGCGGAGAAGCAAGGAATTCCGGTGTCGAAGCTGAGCATCGTGAATACGCCGAAGGGCGAATATCTTTGCGCGAAGCAAGTGGTGATTGGCAGGCCGGCGGCGAAAATTCTCGGCGAGGTTCTGCCGCAGGTGATTCAGGGGATTTCCTGGCCGCGCTCGATGTATTGGACTGGCGCCCACGGGCCGCGCTTCATTCGCCCGATTCGTTGGATCGTAGCGCTGCTGGACGGCAAGGTCGTTCCTTTTTCGTTCGCGGAAGTGGCAGCTGGGAATCACACCGACGGGCACCGTTTTCTCGGGAAGAAGAACATTCCGGTGAAGAGTCCCGCGGATTACGAAATCAAGTTAAAGAAAAACTTCGTGTTGTGCCGGCCCGCGGAGCGCGAGAGCAAAATCGCGACGGAGATTCGCGCGCTCACCAGTCGCGGAGGATTGCGCACACACGAGGACGCCGAGCTGCTGCAGCTCGTCGCATACCTCAACGAATATCCGAGCGTCATCGTCGGAGATTTTGATCCGGCGTATCTGGCTTTGCCGGACGAAATCCTGCTTACCGTGATGCGCGACCATCAGAAATACTTCGGTCTGGAATCGCGCAACGGGGAACTGGCGCCGCATTTTCTGG
>Ga0070733_10003339_pt1 | contig 11028 bp, 12 predicted proteins | sample Coa_R1_9_FD_66450 | JGI IMG/M metagenome (GOLD analysis project Ga0070733, IMG submission 66450) | Surface soil microbial communities from Centralia Pennsylvania, which are recovering from an underground coalmine fire - Coalmine... | ecosystem: Environmental > Terrestrial > Soil > Unclassified ... | reverse complement strand
TGTTGGGTTTGCCGACTTTCATGCTAAATCCTCCTTATCAGCCCCATCACCAATGCAATCCTTATCGGCAAATAGTCAAGTTCGATATATTCTCCGGGATTATGCGCCAGACCGCCGCCTGCGCCAAGACCATCAAGGGTGGGAATGCCCATGGCGGCGGTGGTGTTGGCGTCGGATGCTCCTCCGCTGCTTACGTCCTGTATTTTCAGGCCCAGTTCGCTGCCTGCTTCCCTGGCAAGCTGCACCATTCTTTCGTTGGCTTTGTTGCGTTCAAACGGTTGACAGAGCATGCTGCCACTGAGCGTGATGCGCGTTCCCTGCAACTTGTTCTGAGATACCACCTGCTGCATGGCGGCTTCTAACGCCTGTTGTCCAGTCTTATCGCTGGCGCGCGCGTCCATGTCGAAGTAGGCGTAGTCAGGCACCACGTTGGTGCGCTCGCCGCCGTGAATGATGCCTACGCTGAGTGTAGTGCCGGGAACCATGCCGTTCAGGGCTTGCATTTTCTGCACCTGGTACGAGAGTTCGAGGATCGCATTACGCCCGCGCTGCGGCTCGACGCCCGCGTGCGCAGAAAGCCCATGCACTTCGACACGGTATTGCCCGCAGCCGCGCCGCGAAGAAACAACCGTACTCTCAGCTCGCCCTGGTTCAAAAACCAGCACTGCATCGGACTGGCGCGCCCATTCCTGCACCAGCGGACGACTGCTGGGCGAGCCGACCTCTTCATCGCTGTTGCAAATGAAAGTGACACGTTGATATGCTGCCTCCTGCGCTTCGATCAACAGGTGCAGACTGTACATAGCGATCAAGACGCCCGATTTCATGTCGAGCACACCTGGGCCTGTAGCGATACGCCCGCCATTGACCTGCGTGATGTTGAATGGGCGGCGCGCGACCTCACCCTCGGAGAAAACGGTATCGATGTGCCCGATGAAGAGCAGGCGCGGGCCGGTTGGATTGCCGCCGCTATGCGTGGCAACCAGGTGATCGCCATATTGCGTCTGCTTCTCAAAATGTGTGGAGAAGCCGAAATCCGCGAACCGCTCCTGTAGATAGGCTCCCACGCGGTCAATGCCGGGTTTGGTGAAAGTACCGGAGTCGATATTCACAATCGTCTTGAGGTCTTCAAGGTAGGCATCCATGATCCCCTCGGCTCTTTCAACATCGGCGCGCCTGTTCATCTTACTCATATCACGCCTCCTGTTTTGAACTGCTCGATCTCGGCATCGCTATAGCCGACCTCGCGCAGCAGCGCGTTAGTGTGCTCGCCCATGCCGGGCGCAGCATAACGTTGTTCCTGTTCCATGTCTGAGATACGCGGAAAACTTGGGAGCGTGCGGAAGGTGATCTCCTCAATGCCTTCGCCGCGCGTCCTGCCGGTAATACTGACGCCGCGCGCCCGCGCCTGTGGATCGTTCAGCGCTTCGTCGATGGTATACACCGGCCCGACACAGGCATCGATATCGGCCATTTCAGTGATCCACTCGTCGCGCGTCCTGGTCTTAAATATAGCTTGCAGGATGTCGATGGCCTGCTCGCGTTCTCCGGGGCCAACAGGCTGGTGGAACGGCAGCAACTCAAGATGCCCGATACGCGAACAGAAAGTATGCCAGAATTTGTACTCAAGCGCGGCCAGTGTCACGTATTTGCCGTCCTGCGTCTCGTAGATATTGTAGCAGGGCAACCCGCCATCCAGCGAGGAACGTCCGGGAACGGGAGCCTCGCCCGTATTCAAGTAGACAGTGGTAGTCCATGGCAGCAGCGACATTACCCCCTCGGTCATCGAGACATCCACCATGCGCCCCTCGCCACTCTGTACTCTCCCCAGCAGCGCAGTCAGGATACCAATCACCGCCATAAAGCTGCCGCCGGCCAGGTCGCCCAATTGTGTAGGCGGCATGGCGGGTTCGCCGCGCATCCCCCGGTTATAATTCAGCAGCCCAGCGTAACCAGCATAATTCAAATCATGCCCGGCGCGCAGGCGATAAGGACCATCCTGCCCATAGCCGCTAATCGCGCAATAGACAAGGCGCGGGTTGATCTCCTTGAGCTGCTCGTAGCCCAACCCCAGGCGTTCCATTACTCCCGGTCGAAAGCTTTCCAGCACCACATCCGCCTGGCTCACCAGGCGCTGGAAGATCGCACATCCCGCGTCAGTTTTTAGATTCAGCGTCATACTGCGCTTGTTACGGTTCATTGCCAGGAAGTACAGGCTCATGCCGCCTTCGCCAAATGGAGGCATGAAACGCCCATAGTCGCCGCTGCCAGGCTCTTCGATTTTGATGACATCCGCGCCAAAATCGGCCAGCATCTGGCTCGCGTATGCTCCCGGAAGTAAACGTGAGAGGTCAAGGACACGCACACCGCTGAGGGGCTGACTCATGAAAAATGCTCCTTTAGGTCGACCTGGCGCCCACCAGGGGCGTCAGGGGTTCTCTGTGATAGTCTATTAGAAGGGTAACAGGCAGGTGATATGCTTGTCAATGTAGGGAAACAGGCAAAATTCGTGATACAATGCTCTCAAAAAGAGGAGGGAGACAGTACCAATGCCAGCAGCCATAATTGTGCATGGGGGGGCAAGCAATATCAACCCTGACCGTTACGACGTCACGCAGGCCGGATGCAAAGAGGCCGCGCTTAGCGGATGGCGCGTCTTGCAAGCGGGCGGTTCCGCGCTGGACGCCGTGGAAGCCGCTGTGCGCGCGCTGGAAGATAATCCCGAATTCAATGCCGGTACAGGGGCCTGCCTGAATAGCGATGGGAATATTGAACTGGACTCGGGCGTAATGGACGGTCACGCGCTGCAGGTAGGGGCAATCGCGGGCGTCGAGCGCATCAAAAACCCCATCTCGCTGGCGCGCAGTGTGCTTGAGAGTCCCCATGTGCTGCTTGTCGGCAGGGGAGCCGAAGAGTTCGCGCTGGAGCAGGGCATCACACAGTGTACGCTTGAGGAGCTAATTACAGAACGACAATTCCAGATCTGGCAGGAACAGCAGGCCGCGAGCGAAGCGGAAGAACCGCGCCACTACCGCCGCGAGGTAGGCAGCGTCCATTTCCATAGCCCTACCGACCCAACTACCGGCAAACATGGCACGGTGGGCGCAGTCGCGCTCGACATGTCGGGCGCGCTGGCGGCGGCCACTTCGACGGGCGGCATCCATAATAAGTATCCCGGTCGCGTGGGCGACTCACCTCTGGTGGGCTGCGGCTTCTATGCCGATGAACACGCGGCGGTATCCTGCACCGGTCATGGTGAAGATTTTGTGCGCCTGCTCATCGCCAAAAGGGCCGCCGATTTCGCGGCGGGCGGGCAAAGCGCCCGCGATGCTGCTCGCTCTGCTATTGCCACGCTCAGCGCGCGTGCAACAGGTACCGGCGGCTTGATCGTAGTTGACCGCAAGGGTGAAGTGGGGTTTGCCTGGAATAGCCGTAATATGTCCTATGCCTATATGATGGATGGCATGGATGATCCTATCGCAGGGGTATGATCACTTTATCAAGAACTGCCCAATGAGGTAGCCCACCACAAACAACGCCGCGAATGCAATCAGGCCGATTAACAGGATTGTGAGCCACAGCGAACTGCCCCGGTTCTGCGCAGGTGGTTCAGGATAGGCTGCGCGTCGCGCAGCCGCGAGCTTGAACGCGGCGTCGGCGATGGTCGGCGCGGATGGCGCAATATCAGCAACGGGCAATTTCAGACTCTGCCCGGATTGATATGGCGAGACCTCGCCGCCGGGGTGGTCGGTATCCCTGACAGGTAAAGCGGCTGCCAGCTTTGCGCCGCCAGCCGCAGCAGGTGGCCTGGTCGAGATCGCCTCATCATAAGTGTAGCCACTCGTCACAGGCATAGGCACGAGCAGTGGTGGCTCCAGCGCCTCGGCCAGCGTTTTTAATTCCGCCTGCAACTCTTCAGGCGTGCTGATTGCATGCGGATGCCGGCGCACAACAGCGCGCGCCACCGTCTCGCATAACTCAGGTGGGACATTGCGTTGGAAGCTCAGGCGGCCATCCGGTCGTGGTTCCACGACGGCAGCGCCCGGCGCGCGACTGGCGAGCAATTGATAGAGCAACAGTCCCACAGCGCGTGTATCGTCAGCCTGTCGTCCTTCGCTCAGCATACCGCAGGGTAAGTCGGTATCAGAGACAATCACACCATCGCTGCCCATGATGCTCCATTTCTGGAAGTAAGCCTGGTCAGCAGGAAGGGCAAAATTATTGATGCGCACCAGGCCGCTATGATCGCGTATTACAGCGCTGGGAGTCAGGTCACCATGCGCGACGCGGCTTGTGGAAGCGCTGGCGTACAACAGAGCCAAGCAAATCTGGCCGCTGAGATCAACCACCTCGTAGGCCGAAAGTGGCCTTTGCAGCAAAGCGGCGAAATCATCACCCTCCACATGCTCCTGCACCACGTACAGCATGTCAGGTTCGATGACGAGATCATAGAGGCCGATAATGTTGGGATGTGAAAAATGCGCAGTCAACTTGATAGCAGCACGATAGGCCTGAATATAGGGCGCAGGAACCGCTTTAACTGTTACAACTCGTTGCAACACCTGGTCCGTCCCCTGGTAGACAGCACTGCACTGTCCCTGTTTCACCAGGCGTTGTAAGAGATAACGCCTGTTAATGACCCGGCCTGTTTCCACAATTTGCCTCTTCGCTTAAATGTCTTGCAAGGCCAGCGTTACCGCCCCCACAAGGTTCGCTTCCGCTCCCAGCGCGCCCTGCGACACGCGCAAGGATTGGCTGGCAGCTTTCAGACACAAATCCTGCAAGCGCTCCTGTAGAGGCCGGGTTAGCAATTCGCCCGCTTGCGCCACCTGACCACCCAGGATAATCACACCCGGATTGACTAAATGAACAATATTCGCCAGGGCGATTCCCAGGTAGGTGTACACTTCCTGTATGATGCCCCGCGCAACAGCATCGCCGGCAGCCGCCATGCGGAAGACCTGTTCGGCTGTGATACGCTCAGCCCTGGCTCCGGTGACACGACGAATAGCCGCCTCCGTCTCAGGATACTCAACCGAAAGCCCGATCATAGCGCGTGAAATGGCCTGCGCCGACGCAATCCCTTCCAGGTGTCCATAGCTGCCGCAGGAACACTTTGGCCCCTGCTCTTTCACCAGCATATGCCCGATTTCACCGGCGGTCGATGAAGCCCCGTGATAAATCTTGCCGTTGACGACTAAACCGCCGCCAATGCCTCGTCCCAGGCCAACATACAGCGCGACGCGCTCGGAAGCGTGCTGAAAGCTATCAGGCCCGGACGCCGCACCGAAGACAACTTCAGCCAGCGCCGCCGCATTCGCATTGTTATCTATTATACAAGGTCTATCAAGACGTTTAGCCAGATAGTCCTGTAATGGGAAGTCATTCCAGCCATGCGCGTGATGCAGTGTTCGCACGATTCCTTGCGATGCATCAACCAACCCACCAACTGCCACGCCGACACGCAGCACTCGTCCATCAGAGAGCCGCTCCGGTGTCAACGTTTCCGCGAGCATCTCATCAATCAGCTTCAGCACCGTCTCGGTATCCGGCACATGCTCCAGGGGACGACGTGTCCGGTAGAGTATTTTCCCCTCCAGGTCGGCAAGCGCCACCGATTGCCGCGCGCCGCTTCCACTGATCTCGATGCCAACTACATATCCCTGCGTCGCGAGCAGTTTCCCGGTTGTCCTGGCAGTTCCCTGTAATGTAAGAGAACCGGAATCCCTGTTGAATGTCCCGAATGTGTGCTGCATTGACATGGTTTCATCTCCTCTGTACGCTACTATGTAACATGGAGAGCAGCCCCTCTGTAATGGCGGACTAAGTATATCATATACCATCTTGCATTGCATACGCCGTATTGCTACAATACCACACAGAACGAACAGGCGAAATTCTGAGAGGTGTCATTAACATTATGTCGTCGCCAGCTACTGCGCATGAGCATGTCTTCATCGGGCCAGGACTTAGCTCGTTCAAACGCATCGTCACCATAATAGGCGTCATTGGGGTAACGGCCCTGGTCTTGTGGATAGCGCTGCGCGAAGGCGTACCGGCCATCGGCAGCGCTATCGTCGCTCTACTCTTTATCCTCGGCTTTGTCATCTACCTGCGCATAATAGCCCCTGTGCCATTTACCATTAAGCTGGAAGCAGAAGCCCTGGTGAAGCGCAGCAAAAATGGTGAGGTGATCGAGGTGCGCTGGGAGGATCTGACACGCATCAAGGAAGAGTTCTTCCCCAATGGCAAGCGTATCGGCATTATCGTCTACCGCAAGACGACCTCACCGGAACAAAAAACCAAAGCCTGGGCCGTATATCGCGACGAAGTGACCGACCTGGATGGCCTGGCAGCATCACTGCAACAGGCCATCCCCGAAACCTGCCAGTGGCTGAGCGAAACGGTGCATGAATGATTACACCAGCATCATCTCATCGATAAAGCACCAGCGCCAGCTTTCACCCGGCTGAAATGACTGCATAATGGGGTGATGCGTAGCGTGAAAATGTTTGGTGGCGTGCTTGTTCTTTGAAGAGTCACAGCAGCCGACATGCCCACATTCGAGACATATGCGCAGGTGAACCCAGCTATCACCCGTTTTCAAACAATCCTCGCACCCATTCGCGCTTGGCGTGACCTGATGAATATGGTCGAGATGCGCACACTGATTTGCCATGGATATCTCCTTATGTCTCTCCATGTGGACGCGATTTATCGCGTCCCTACAAATACGCTGCAAAATTGACGACTACCTGATTTGACTACTGGTAGATGATTGCCGCGCCGTGTTCGTGTCCATTTTTTCCGGCTTTCCCTCGATTAGCAGAAAAGAACTGAGCGCGCTTGCCAGCGCCAATGCAGCGCCTATCAACATTATAATGCGAAAGCTGGTGACAAAAGACTCTGAAATAGCCTGCTGCACCGCCATGTGAGCCGCGGCGCTCAACCCGCCTGGAATATCGATGCCAACGAGCTTATTCTGCTGCGCAATCAGCCCATTGCGTACTCCGGATGCGATGGGAAGCGCGGCCAGGTTAGCATCCAGGCCGGGGCTGAAAGTAAATAGTGCGACAATACCCAGAACCGCGATAGCCATCAATCCCGCAGTGCGCGCAACGGCATTGTTGATGCCCGAAGCAATACCTGTTTTCTGCACATCCACTGCGCCCATCACCGCCGTTGTCAACGGCGCGACACTGACCGCCATGCCTATCCCCAGTATAACCACTGCCGGGAAAAAAGTCGTCCAGTAGCTGCCGCCTATTCCAGGTAAGGCGAAGAGCGCAAAACCAATGGCGGCGATGATTGGTCCAATAATGAGAGGAAGTTTCGCGCCATAGTGAGCCACCAATCCACCGGACCAGCGTGAGAGGAAAAACATAATCAGGACAAAGGGCAGGTTGGCGGCCCCGGCTGCCGTCGGCGAGTAGCCCTGCACGCGAATCAGGTTGAATGGCAAAAAGAACAAGGCTCCTCCCAACGCGGCATACAGCAGGAGCGTCAGCAGATTTGCGCCGCTGAATGTAGTAGAGCGAAACAGGCTGAGCGGCAGCATCGGGGAGCGGCTGCGCGCTTCCACCGCGAGGAATAGGATTAACGCAACTATGCCAATGGCAAGCGCGATCAGGACCAGTGGATTGCTCCAGCCAACGTTATTCGCTTCAGTCAGTCCATAAACCACACCGCCTAACCCCAGCGTTGCCAGGACCGCACCCCACCAATCCAGACCTCTGCGCTGATCTTCTGCGCTTTCGCTTTCTGGTACGCGCCAGAAGAGTACGATTAATACAATGGCCGCGATGGGGAAATTGATAAAGAAGACCCAGCGCCAGGAGGCATACTGCACCAGCCAGCCACCGAGCACGGGACCAACAGCCGAAGTAATAGCTGTAAAACCTGACCATGTGCCAATCGCGCGCCCGCGCTTTTCATTATCGAAATAAGCGCCGATGATCGCCAGGCTCCCCGGCACCAGTAGCGCGCCACCTATCCCCTGCACCGCGCGCGCGATGATAAGAAAGGTCACATTTGGCGCAAACCCACACGCCATTGAAGCCAGCGTGAAAAGCGCAATGCCCACAGCGTACATACGCCTGCGCCCATAGTGATCTCCAAGCGACCCGCCAACCAGGATGAGAGATGCAAGCAAGAGCGCGTATGCCTCCACGACCCATTGCACATCGGCAACGGTCGCTTTCAGGTCCGTCTGGAGAACCGGTAATGCAACATTGACGGCGGTACTGTCGATAAAGGCCATACTCGATCCGAGAATGGTTGCGACAAGTACCCACGTGCCGGCTGGCTTCGTTTCAGGCAGGTACAATTTCGTCGTCAAAGGTGCTGACTTGATAACGCCCTCGTCACACGGTTGTTTCATCATTGCTTATCCTATTCTGGCAGGTATCTTTCCTGTTGTTCGTGGGTTAAGAATATGACAACCATCAACAGTATACCCGATGAAAGCCTGGTCGTGTAGCGTTAACCGGTAGGATGATCTCTACTTACTTTTTACTAGTTACTTGCCGCATAAGACAAAACATGGTATACTGATGTATACATAGAACTATATATTAGTAGGGACTCGATTTATCGCGTCCACCGACGATTTCGCATGATGCCTGCCAGAGGGTATCAGGGCTGCGCTGGTCAACATTTGACCGGAAAGGCCAGGGGCAAGGAGACAATGGCAACGAAGCCAATAGCAACAACTATTACAAGACCTACAAGACAGCTGTGTAAGCGTTACGAACAGGCCATCCAGCTCTTAGGCAAACGCTGGACAGGGTTGATCCTGGACACTTTGATGGAGGGTCCCCAGCGCTTCTGCGAGATGACCGCCACCGTAGAAGGGCTTTCAGACCGCGTGCTAAGCGATCGCCTGCGCGAACTCGAAAGCGAGGGGGTCGTCGAGCGCATTGTCTACCCCCAGATTCCCGTGCGCGTCGAGTACCGCCTGACCGACAGGGGACGCGATCTCAGGCCAGTTGTACAGGCCATTCACGATTGGGCCGAAAAGTGGATACCCCCCTCAGAAGTTCAAGCCGAAGAAATTTGAATTGATGGACAATTTATGGGCGCCCTGGCGCATGGCGTATATCGCGCCAAAGACACCAGCCTCTCAGGAGTGCATTTTTTGCACGCAGCCCGCCGCTCATCGCGATGAAGAGTATCACATACTGTACCGCGGTGAGCGTTGTTTCATGATGCTGAACCTCTATCCCTACAACCTCGGACACCTGATGATTGCGCCCTACCAGCACCTGGAAACTATTGAAAAGCTCGACGGCGCAACCCTCACCGAACTGATGTCTCAAGCGCAGCTGGCCCTGCGCGGGCTTCGCCAGACTATGAATCCCGATGGCTTCAACATGGGCATCAATGAAGGCAAAGTTGCCGGAGCAGGTTTCGCCGGCCACATGCATATGCACGTTGTTCCCCGTTGGAATGGCGACACCAACTTCATGCCGGTCATCGCCGATGTCAAGGTGATGCCCGACCACCTTGATAACACGTTCCGGCAATTAAAACAGGCATTGGATGTCCTGACGCATCGGGAATAACCCCAACAAAATAATTTGAGAGGTACTAATAACGCGCCAGCTTGATCGTCCGCCAGTATTGATCGGGCATTCGATGGGCGGGCTGGTCGTACAGAAATACCTGGAGAAGCACAGCACACCGGCGGCGATATTGTTGGCATCCGTTCCACCATCGGGTGTGATACGCACAACCTTGAGCATCGCGCTACGCCATCCACTGCCCTTTCTGAAAGCTAACGCTACCTTAAAACTCTATCATATCGTAGGAACACCAGCCCTGACACACGAAGCCTTTTTCTCGATGCAGATGCCGGACGAGCAAGTGCAGGAGTATTTTACACACATCCAGAACGAATCGTATCGTGCCTTCCTGGATATGATAGTGTTTAGTCTGCTGCATCCCAAACGAGTCAAGACGCCAGTGCTCGTACTGGGCGGAGAATGCGACAAGATTTTCACACGTAAAGAGGTTGAGGCCACCGCTCGCGCCTATAACGCGCAGGCGACGATTTTCCCACAGATGGCGCATGACATGATGTTGGAGAAAGGCTGGCAGGATGTGGCGGATCACATGCTGCGCTGGCTCGGGCAACAGGGGTTGTAACGATCAGCTTTCTGCGTCTGCTCAGGTTCTCTTGCTTTCGACTTCTTCGAAGAAGTGTTTGGCACCGCAAGCCAATTATATGGATGCTGGTGGGAGATTTCTCAGCCCCCCCTGTCGCAAGATATGCACTGTGAATTTAGCAGCATTCACCTCTGCAACCTGTTGTCGTTTAGTTTTCTGATAATTCTTCTTGCCATCGGCCCAATCACAAACTGCCTTTATAACAATCCAGTCCACATGTTCGCGCTGAGCCGCCGCATACAGGCCAGCACCCTCCATCTCACCCCCAATCGCCTCGGGTTCTATTCGCCGTAACTGCTCGCGAAAGTCAACATTGTCAACCAATTTATCTCCTGAAAGCAGCAAACCTACGTGCGCTGCCGGTTCTGTCCAGTTTAATAGACCATTGTATATCCGCGCCAACAATCGCGTGGATGCATCCGCGCGAGCTCCTCGAGAACAGATGATGTACACTCCATCTTGATCCTGACCCACGCGCTGAAGTTCATAGTCCAGCAGTTGGTGTGAGATCAGAATGTCTCCCATACGCTGTCCTTTTATTTGCATACCAAAGCCGACACCCACTAATATTATGGCAGATGGTGAGAGTTCCCGGATTCCATCCTGCGCAGTCAGAATTGCTCCACCTGGTCCTCCTTTGCTCTGCTCAGATTGCACCAGAAAAGTGCGAGCACCACCGATGATATGCAGATCATAGTAAACCCCCACCCTCCCAAACTCTGACACGTAGGAGATGCCTGTCTCCTGTTCGCAAGCTGCGATGACTGCTTTTGTCTCCTCCAACTTGGCAGTCATCAGCAGCACATCACATTTCCTTGTTTGTATTGTCGGGGACAAAACTGTTTGCGCAGCCTGTTTTGC
>Ga0070733_10003338_pt1 | contig 11032 bp, 8 predicted proteins | sample Coa_R1_9_FD_66450 | JGI IMG/M metagenome (GOLD analysis project Ga0070733, IMG submission 66450) | Surface soil microbial communities from Centralia Pennsylvania, which are recovering from an underground coalmine fire - Coalmine... | ecosystem: Environmental > Terrestrial > Soil > Unclassified ... | reverse complement strand
ACCCGGCATCCCACTCAAAAACGTCTGCACTCCGCGCTGAAAGTCGAGGTTGTCGTAAGCCTTCTGAACCGTCGCGTCGTCCGGGAAACCGTCAAAGAACTTGAGCGTGCCAATGCTCGTGTCCACGGAATCCGGTGTGGTGATGGACGGCGGGATCGGCGTGGTCATTTTCATGTGCGGCGGTGTTGTCTGCGCGCGAGCGGTAACTGCGGCACAGGTGAATGCGAGCAGGACGGCGGCGATGCATTTTGTGCATTTCGTCATTCTAAGCTCCCTTAGTCGGCGATGCTGATTGGAAGCGCGAAGCCGCGAACGAACATTCATATTCGTCGGAACGAAAACGTAAGTTACTGGACACGATCAACTTTTGGCGCAGTCCATTGGCCGTCTAACGCGGCATCTTTGGGCCAGTACAGCCGCAAATACATCATGAACGGTCCGGTCGGTGCGGGCAGCCAGTTCGCTTCCTTTGCTTTGCCTGGAGATTGGTTCTGGACGTAGATCGTCAACCCGCCATCGGCATCCCTGGTGAGCTTCGGCAACATGGGCGAGTTAATGAGGTAACGGTTGATCGGATTCGCAACCAGAAGGCTCTCAGGCATTTTATACATGGTCAGCGACCAGAAAGCGTTCACCGGCGGTAGTTGCCCGTTGGCAAAGTGCAGCGTGTACTTGTTGGCTCCGCTGAGCTTCTGGCCGGTTGAATCCACTCCGTACAGGGGGTACATCGCTTCTTCTTTTGAATTTCCGTAGATGCCAAGGACGGCGGCGCTCATGCGATAGGAATAATTGTTCTTCAGGTAAGCGCGAGTTCCGAACACGTCACCGGATTGGACTTTGCCCTGATTGAACAGCGCGAAGACGTTGTTGAAGTCCGCCCAACCGTCGGCCATGCCCTGCTCCATCGCAGTCCGAATTTCGGGCGACAGCGCTTTGATGTCGATCGTCTTGCCGGCACCGACGCCGATTTTCGCGAAGCGAGCCATCAGATCGACTTCAGAGGGATCGGTGGGACAGTATTGCAGTATAAAATTCAGAATGTTGAAGAATTGGAGGGAGGTTTTCTGCTCCTCGCGGCTGATCGGCTTGATGAAGTCAACCGGTGGCGCGGTGACGGCCGGCGAACCCGTGAACGACGAAAGAGTCTGAACTTTGAAACCTGCCTGCACCTCCTTTACGTCGTCCAGATCGTTCGGACTGAAAAGCTGCACGCGATAGAAGGCGAAGATGAAATCAGTGTCCGCGCGGATCACTTTCGTGATGCCAGCGGGTGCCGTGCCTTTCCAGCTGGGCCCGGCTATCAGAAAAGTGCCGCCATCGTTGCCAGTGACGCGACTGCCAATGTAATCAAAATTGAAGGTGTACGCGTCGATGAGCTGCACCGTGAAGTAGCGCTCCTTCGGGATCACCGGCATGGTAAGGACAATAGGTTCCGCGCGCAGGTCCAAGCCCAGCCACGAGTAGGGAGTATCGGCGTTCGGCGTCTGGGCCGTGGTGTCGGCAGGCGTGGTGACTCGCGGAATGTTCGCGATGTGATTCCACGGAGCTTTGAACTCAGGATTCTTGGTGTCCGTGAAGTAGTCGTACTGAATGCGGTAGCTGTCCACCATTGGAAAGCCGAAGATGTAGGCTTCTTTTGCGATGGAGCGGGCTTCTGCCGGAGACACGGTATCCACCGCACTGACGGTGCCTGCTTGCAGCACGTAAGCCAAGCCTGCGATCACGAGGACGGCGACGACCAGGCTGCGGATCTTCGAGCTAGCGGTTGTCATTTTGTCGAATCCCCTTAAAAACTTCGGTTACCCGGTGCCCGATGGCTTCTTCGGAAACAGGAACGCGATTTGCAGACGCATACTCCACGGCGATCCGAGCGGCGGATGAACAGCGTTGCCATAGAATTGAAGTCCGAGGTTAACCGGCTGCGCTCCCAGTCTCATGATGCGGCCGATGCCGCCGCCCAGCGGCACTACCCATCGGCCTCCGTTCGTCGCCTCCCAGTTAGCGGTGATGGTTGGCTGCCAGGTGAGGTAGTAACCCTTCGGCAGGTTGTAGTTGATGAAGTACTGCAAGAGGAACTGATTCACGTCAGGCAGGTTGGAATGGCCGGCTACTCCCCAGACGTTATTTACAAGGAAACCCACGGTCCATTTGCCCGGTTGCACCAGGACGACTGCAGTTGGTCCGATGCCGAATTTTCCCTGCCCCAGGATGCCTGTCCTTGTCGCCGTGGGTAGTAGGAATTGTGGCCCGACACCCCAAATCACTTTGCCCTTCTTCGGAGAGAAAAAAAACGCGGGTTGCATGTCCCCGAATCCGTAGACACCTTGGTTTGGTTCCGCGGAGGCGGCGGTTGCGTTAGCACTTAATGCGAAGTCGGGTCCGGAGGGTGGCGGGGGCTGCGTTACGCCGAGGGGCTGGTAGATGATCGGCGTAATCCAGCGGATGATCAGGTTCCAGTTCTGCGTCAAGTTGATCGGAATCACAGGCTGAACGTTTAAAACATTCTGGATCCGATCGTTCGGTCCGATGTTGAAGTTCCAATTCTCCTGGACCGGAACGCTGATCAGGCTGGCTACCGGGTTTTGCGCCGCCTTCCTGAGCGCGTCGGCGTTACTCCCCGGTGCTGCGGGCTTGTCGGCGGCGGCGGGCGGCGTGTTCGGATCAGGTGCTTGAGCAAAAGCCGTAGTTGTCGCCGAAAACAGGATTACAGAAAGAAAAGCTAGCCTCGTGAGTTTTCGAACGCGCACGCCCACGCTCCTGAGAGCCGATTTCAGTTGACCTGAAGCTCGCGCCGAGGATTGTCCGGATTCGGCTCTGACTAGGTAATTGTTACTTCTGACAGGTCCGCAGCGAAGGACGCCGAGCGAGCGGTTGGTCTTTCACGGTCTATCCGGATTGCTCGCGTGCAAGGACCGAGCGAGGCTTGTGAGATTTTCCGCGTGCACGCGAACGACGCCGCCACGCGGGCTGTCAATATCCGCGATCAGCGTGAACGAGATGGAAATAACCAGCGGCAGAACCACTAACAGCGCGGTTCTAGCACCGCCACGACGCGCGCCGTAGCCGATCAGTAGGTTGCAACAGACAGCGATGGCCGCCATCAGACACCATGCTGCCGTGGGAATGCGGTTCAACCATGCGGCTTCAGTGTATCCCTTGGAGTTCAATACGTCGTTCATGCCCATGGCGGTGATGGTGAGCGGCGGCGTGGGTTGCGCCGCAGCCGGAATTTGGACCGCCGACCAGAGTTCGGCCTCCAGTTGGGCCGTAGCGGCATCAATCTGCGCAAGCTCCTGGTCGTCGCGGGTCTTATAGAACAAAATACGCTGGTCGAGATAATTCCTCAGCAGTCCGCGGACTTTCGCCGCATTGGGTGCGGGCAGGAAGTCTGCTCGGACGTACTCCGTACCGATGGCGTTGGCCTCTGCCTCCTCGAGCGTTTTGCGTTGATCGTAGCGGGTAATGGCCATCGAAAAACTGAATCCGATGATGAGGCCGAGCAGCGTCAGAATGGCGGACATGACCATGCCGAAATCCTCGCGCTCGTTTTCCTCCGAGCCGCGGCGGCGTTTGCGAAAGAACACACCTGTACGCACCGAGAGCCAGAGGACCGCCAGTGAAATGGTCAAAACGAGGAACGAAAATCTCAGAACGTAGCTCATGTGGGATGCCTCCAGTTCAAGCGTCGCCAATTTACAGCATCTTGCAGGAGATGGACCGAATTATCGGGAGGACCGGGATGGAGTATCGCCAAACCGCGTCGGAAGAATTTCAGATGCCTGATGAACGCGTTTACCGCGCATGTGCGGTTATATGCCTAATCGGGAGCTAACACTTTGTCCGATTAGCCGCGCATCGGTGAAGGAGATTTCTCGCGGTGCTTAACGCGACGGAGCGAGCAGATTGTCGTGACTCGTCGCGAGCGGGCAAATTTTCCCGCTGCTCGGTACCCTTTACCTGAAATTCCCAATGGAAAAACCCCAGCCGCTACTTCTTCGCAGGAGCCGCCTCATTGGCCGCGGGGACCCAGACGTTGTCCGCCGCCGCAATTTCGAAACCCGCGGTTTCGGTGGATATCTTGACGCGCTGCAAACCCGCCTTATTTCTGGGGACGGCGCCGAAAACCAGGTAATACTGATTGTCGAGCACACGCTGCAGACGATCCAGATAAGGCTTGAAGCTGACCAGGTTTTGCGTTCCGAGAGAAAAATATTCTCCGCCACTCTCGTCGGCGATCTTGCCCACACCGCCTTGACCCAGCTGCGCTTCCCAGGCGTTCCGGCCTGCGCGCCCGACGCCGGTAGCGTAGATTCCATGAACGATTACGCCGTAGCGCTGGGCCGTCGTGCTCGCCCGATCCGCATCTGGGCTGATCGTAGACATGCCAGTGGACATGGACCTGGTGGGCGTGGGACCGCGAGCGCCGCGGCCGTTGGCAGGCGTGAATGAGGTGAGTTCCGTCGCATCACCGCGCAGGCGGTCAATGCCATCGCTCACCATCAGGACTTCACGACGAACTTTCTGTTCCGGCCAACCCTTGAGCAAGCTGATGAGCGACAAGTACGGACTATCCATGGAAGACACGTTGCCTCGCGGCAGGCGGATAGCCTTGGCCACCGCAGCGTGGTCGGCCGTGAAGTTCTGCACGATTTGGATGCTGGCGTTGGACATGTAGGCGAGGCCCACAACCGTCGTTGCCGGCTGCGCGTTGATGAAATCGCGAAGGTCGTTGAGACTGTTGCCGATGCTGGTGTCGCAGGTGTCGTCTATCAATATAAAAAGCTGCAGAGCGGCACTGTCTCCACGCGCGGGAATCAGATGGTCAACCTTCAACGATGTCTTTCCTTGCTTTACTTGCACATTCTCCGGCCGAAGGATTGGCACCTCGCTGTCATCGCGCAACGCCTCATCGGTGATGACCATGTGCACCTGGACGGTGCTCGAAGCGCCGGGGTTCTGTTGCGAGGAAACGATACGCGCTCCAAACCCAAGCAGAGTCAGAGCAACCAGCGATGTGAGCAAGTACCTGAGATTGTTCATGCGTCCTCCTAAATCTGGATTTGGCCGGGATTTCTGATTGGCAACCCTTTTAAAAGTCGGTGCGAGAGAGACAAACAAACGCCTCAATTATCCGTGTAGCCGAGCTCGGTGCTGTGGTCGAATGGCCGCTCGATGCCATCTACCGTTTTGATCGGGGAAGAACTATGGACCGGCGGATTGAATTCGTATCTTCCCGGTTCGAAATGTTCGGGATTGGGCAATCTGTTGTTAATGTACTCGATACCGCTGAAGTCCTTGAACCCGAGCTTGTGAACCTTCCAGCGTCGCAGCCGCATTAGCGCATCCTCGTCCCACGTGGCCCAGAACCAGCGCTGGAATAGCTTCTTAAAGGCCGGTTCCAAAACCCTGAAAACGGGATGCGTATTGATGCGATAGGTCACCGTCACCGCGCTGCGGTCGTTCGGCAAGTCCTGGAAGTGGATGTCCGTTTCCAACATGAATCCGATGGAGTCTTTGTGGAGACTCCTCATCGTATTGCCGTCCATGTACTGGAAGCCAATACCGGAGCTGTAGAAAGGCAAAAGGGGCATGCGCTTGCTGCGCAGCACCAGAGACCAGTTGTCGCGCTCGGCAAGCACCCGCACCCGGTTATAGAGCTTGAAGTGCGTGCCGACCAGATGTTCGTGGTCGTAGTAATTCCACATCACGATTTCCTTCGGGCAGTCCATCTCTGCGCGGAACTGCGCGCTTAGGGTGTAAGTTTTCATGACTGAAGTTCACCCAAGTAAATCAACATAGATTTTGTCCTCCACTATTTTCAGTGAATATTGCCGAAGCGGCAGGCCGGGATGCGAAAGGCAAGAGCCGTCCGCGCAGGAGTATTTCCAGTTGTGCCAGAGGCAGGTAAACACGCCGTCCTTCTGTTTGTGATAACCCACTGGGCCACCGAAATGGCGGCAAACGTTGCTGATCGCCTTTACCTGTCCTTCATGCTCGTATAGAAGAATGTCGTGATCGGCGATCCAGCGAGTGAGCTGGCCGGTCTTCCGCAATTCGTTAAGCGAGGCGAGGTACTTGAAGTCGGACTCCCGGCCGTCCTGCTGCACGAAGACGGGCTTTGCTCCGGTTGACATAGAAGTTGCACCTCATAGGTTCGTTGTCTTCGTCGCGTCAACGACGGCCATAAGAGAAATAGTCCTCGTCTGGCCTGTTCGTTCGTCGGGTGAGGCGAACGAACTACCCCATTCCGCTTGGAATGGAGCCGTTCTGACATTCTGGCCGTCCGGCATTTCGGCTTCATATTCAAAAAGTTCCCGAGAAACGTCGTTGCGCGCGAAGTTGATCTCAGTACCAGGCTGTCGGGTAATTCGGCTGGTCGGGAGTTAGGTGCATTCGTGATCAGGAAGCGTCCCGTTGCCGCGGCAGCTTCTTCCATGTGCCGTCGAGCGCATCGGACTTGAGCGCCCTAGCACGGCCCTCAGTGCAATAGCGACGTCGCCGAACGCAATGACTACCGACTCTGTTGCATTTAGTTTCCGCGCTCCTGATTCTCGGGGCTAATCGTACTGATTGACCCCGCGGCGGCGCAATTGTCAAAAATGACAGGTCGTAATGAACGCCGTATCTTAAATGTGGAATTTCAAGTTTCCGGTTACGCGACTAACGGTTTGTTGAAAAATTCTTTCGCGTCCTCATCTCGAGGTGCGTTGCGACACGGAATCTCTCTGTTGTTGGGTTTTAGCGATGAGGAATTCCTCGCTGCGGTCGTAATGGCGAGTTCAGGAGCCTTTTTCAACAGACTGCTAATCGGGCACTGACTTCTGGCCCGAGGAAAGCACGGCCCGCGTCACCAATTCGAGTTGCATAGCTCTCTCGCCGGGCCGATAACTATGCACCGAACGCATGAACAGGAGCGAAATCCATGGATTCAAAGTCAAGAGGCGTGGAGCCTCAGATTCAGAAAGATTCCTCGCTTTCCGCTGGTGAGGTTATAGAACAGAAGCGGTTGAAAAGTGCGCGTCACGAGGGCGCGGCTTGGAAGAAATGGGGGCCCTATCTCACTGAGCGACAGTGCGGCACAGTCCGCGAGGACTACAGCGAAGGCGGTGATGCCTGGAATTTCTTCACCCATGATCATGCTCGCTCGCGCGCCTGCCGCTGGGGCGAGGACGGCATCGACGGCATCGCCGGCATTTCCGATGACAAACAGCACCTCTGTTTCGCGCTGGCTTTGTGGAACGGTAAGGATCCGATTCTCAAGGAGCGGCTCTTCGCCTTGACGAACAGCGAGAGCAACCACGGGGAGGACGTGAAGGAGTACTATTTCTACCTCGACAGCACGCCGACGCACTCCTACTTGAAGTTTCTCTACATGTATCCGCATGCGGCCTATCCTTATGCCGATCTGGTGGAGACGAACCGCCGTCGTTCGAGGAACGAAATGGAGTATGAACTCTTGGACACTGGCGTCTTCAACGACGACCGCTACTGCGACGTTTTTGTGGAGTATGCCAAGGACAGCTCGGAAGACATCCTGCTGCGGATAACTGCAGCCAACCGGGGACCAGACGCCTGTGAACTACATCTGTTGCCGACACTATGGTTCCGGAACGACTGGTCGTCGTGGATTGCCGAATCTAACCGGGCCACCCGGAAGCCGAACCTCGAGCAGATCGAGGCATTAGCGGGCACGAGCGCGGTCGCGGTGGCTCATCCGCTGCTGGGTAACTACATCCTGCACTGCGAAGGCGAAGTGCCGTTGCTCTTCACCGAGAACAAGACAAACCACGAACGGCTTTTCCCTGGGCAAAAAAACGAGAGCCCCTACGCTAAGGACGGCATCAACAATTGCGTTGTGCAAGGCGATCAGGGTGCGGTGAACCCTGAAAGCCAGGGCACTAAGGTAGCCGCGCACTATCGGCTGGTGATAACTCCCGGCCAATCGTCAACCGTGCGGCTGCGTCTGACCGGCCAAGCCGAGTCGGAAAAGATCCGAAAAAGCAGAAGCAACGCATCGGGCTTCGGCGCGGAGTTTGACAAGATCTTGACCGTCAAGCTACAAGAGGCGGACGACTTCTACCGCTCAGTGACCCCACCTTCGCTCTCCCCGGATGCAGCCAACGTGATGCGCCAGGCCCTCTCCGGCATGCTTTGGAGCAAGCAGTTCTATTTCTTTGACGGTGATAACTGGCTGGACTGGACTCGTCGCCAAGCTCATCGAACTCTACGGCTTCCTAGATCCCGAGCGGGGCCTGCGGGTGGGCAGGGAGGCCGCATTCACTAAGTCAACCCACACCGTTGGATCGAGAGGCTCAGAGCACTGCTGCCGATTTCTTGAGCGCTTACGAAGGTTCGCTGACTCGCCTCGCATTGTTTGAAACATTCACTTCGGCGCGGTTGGCGATCTTGATGAAGGCTATACCGCTGTTCGTCCCTTGCAGTCGAACGCCATTGTCCCGTTGATGGGTCTACCCATCCAGCAGACGGCTAACCGGCATTCGAGTGCGGCACGAGTGTCGGTCTTCAGCTAGTTTGAAAACTGGCGGATACCTTTTAGCCTGATCGCCAGAAGGATTAACCCGCCTCCCAGCAGCGTCGAGGGTCCACCGGCCCGCCCTGTACATTTTTGACCGGTTAGGCGTAAGTTCTTACGATCACAGCTGAAGCGAGACACGCGCGGGTCGGGCCGCGCTTCGAGTTCTCTCATCGCAAAAGCGAGTCGGTGACATTCCATGCCGAACAGGCGCAAGCGGCTCTGGATCCTTATAATCCTGCTGATACTGGCGGTCTATGCTGCTGTAGTGCTACGCGGATTAACCGAGAGCACGCGGCGCTCGCTACTGCTGCGAGACGAGACCGATGCAGCGGACCGCGTGTATATTTCCATCGTCACTACGAACGCGAACCCGGCGACTCACGAACTAACTGCGCAGGTTAGCTTCCGTCTTGCTGGAAAAATAGCCGCAGACGAGGTTACTCCGGCCGTTGATCTGCACCTGCTCATCAACAATTTCCGTGGAGAGCAGGAGTTCGATTTCCCGAAGGACAAGCGAATGAACCGGATCGAGGTCGTGTTTCCTCTTACCGGTGATTTGAATAAGTACCCGTTGGATAGATATGACACGACTGTGCGGCTTCTGATGACCACGCCTGCGCGAAATGTGCGGCGGGAAACGCCGAGTATGCCTGCAAGTATTACCCAACATACGCACCCAACGGATGAATTGGCGGTCAGCCCAACTGCGCTGCTTCAGAATTCGCCGGTCGCTCTTTCGATCTCATTAACGGCTTCCGTACCGGGCATCCGATTCAAAGGGAATGTATCGCGGGGCAGCAGCCAAGAACCCACAGGGATCGAACTGCATCTCACTCGAGCCACTAACGTGATTGCGGTCTCGCTGATCGTGGTGTTAATGATGACAGCCTTGTCGATGAGCTTGCTGGCGATGGCCATAAGGGCAATTACGACGTCGGAGAGGACCGACCTACTGCCTCTCTCGGTTTCAATTTCACTGATTTTCGGATTGCCGGCACTTCGCAATATTCAGCCGGGTGTTCCGCCAGTGGGCGCGCTGGTTGATTATGTGACGTTCATCTGGGCTGAGTTGATCGTCGCGGCGTCGGCTGTCCTCATCGTGTGGACCTGGCTATTGCGGACGAGGCCCAAATCCTAGTCCCTGCCCGAACCGGGCCCCTCTTCTGCAATTGAGTAATGGGCTACTGGACGCGCTAGGGACGATCATTACTGATCGCCCCCCGCACAGATCCGTGCGAGCGCTTCTACGCATACGGCTCCCACCTTGTGGCTTTGCACCTTCGCGGACCCTCCTCTTTCCCTTGCGGGCCGAAGCGCTCCAGAGGTCTCCCGGTTCTCGTGCATGTTGTTTCTCAGCGTGCGCGGGTTCTCCGACTACGCAGGACCGTCTGCTCGCTCGCGTCTATCGCGAATCAGCCGTGGTGCCTTCCTCCATCAGGAACGAGTCGGCGTCCTGGTTTTTGCGTTTTTCGAAGCTCAATAGCCCGGCCCACCGGTACCCCTGTCTACGCTTCAAGAGTCATCTCGCGATGCCTCCTGCAAGACTCGGGGCCAGGATGGAGTCGCTGTCTCCTTTCTCGTAGAACTCTTTCCTTCCTTACAACATGCCGGTTTAGCCCGGCACTCCCTGGTAAACGCCGTACTCGGACAAGTGACGCGCTACTTCACATCTCCAGTAACTAATCGGTAGTTGGCGCGCCGTTACTAGTGATAATAGGATTTCACAACATCCATCCGGCAATCTCTTCCGGGCATCTTGCCAAGTCTGAATTCCGATTAGACGAACCAGCCAGAGAGGAACGGCGCTCGCGGGGAAACCGGAGGACTCCAATATTGCGGCGCATTGCATGCGGCACTCAAGTCCGGAAACCAAGCGTCGTTATCAACTCGGAATGGCGAATCAAGTACGGCAAGCGGTCGAAAGAGCCAATGAATCGGCCCACGGCAAAGGAAAGCGTACTACGTTTTCACTGCGTTCTGCCGTAAGCGGATAGGAGCAACCGAAAGACGTCTCTAACTGATTGACCAAAAAGAGGAAGTGGCTCCCCGGGCTAGATTCGAACTAGCAACCCTTCGGTTAACAGCCGAATGCTCTACCATTGAGCTACCGGGGAACTGTTTTGTTGTCGGCTAGTGCCCATCATCTTACGACAGAGGTGCTTCTTCCGCAAACGACGACTTGCAGTGCAACGCTGACTGGACGCTGCCACCCAAGACCTTACGTGCATCGCGCAAACAACCGCCAAACTCACTGGAAGCCGTCTGATAAATGTCAAACTGCGAACACAGAGCGCGGTTTCAGGGGCTGACGCCCCGCCCTTCCGTGTCCCTCATTTATAAGATGGATTTTAAAATCCGCTCCCCAAATCTTACTCCGTAAGGGACAATGATGGTTGGTCCACGCGGAAATGTTCCGCAGCACGCGCGCGTTTCCGCGGCAAATGGATTGCGTCTCCGTTGCACGATTGGTTTCACGCCGTGATGAATGTGCGTGGT
>Ga0070733_10003337_pt1 | contig 11032 bp, 7 predicted proteins | sample Coa_R1_9_FD_66450 | JGI IMG/M metagenome (GOLD analysis project Ga0070733, IMG submission 66450) | Surface soil microbial communities from Centralia Pennsylvania, which are recovering from an underground coalmine fire - Coalmine... | ecosystem: Environmental > Terrestrial > Soil > Unclassified ... | reverse complement strand
CGAGCAACTTGGCTTGACTTCTATTCGTGTCGCGGTACACTTAGGCGTCCTGATTGAAGATGACATTTTCACTGAACACTTATGGTGACATTTTCACTGGACGTTGACAGGGGGGCAGTATGTCTACTCAGTATTTCTCAAAGTCCGCACGCACCCCTGCGCGGGTGGGGTTCATCCGCCGCTGTGGTGAAAGAGAGCGTGCTTGATGGTCCCTTTTCTCCTCGATAAAGAGCGTGAAGGAGTCTCATGGCTTCTCTAGGGTACCTCTTGTCCATATCAGGATGTGCTGCACTCGCTCCGCAAGAGCTGCAGGAGCAATTTTTATCAAGTCGTAGCCCAGAGAGAGGTAGGTTTCTTCATGGATGTGCTCGAACACGAGCGATTCTTCAAACGTGATTTTTCGCGCCGAACTCGGCTGGCAGAACCCAAGATGTTCGATGAAGAACACCTGCCTTTGGTAAATCCTCTCGCGCTCAATTCTCGCTAGTTCCTCTAGAAGACCGGCAGAGAGAGGATAGCCCAGATAACGGCTTAAGGCCAGCGTGCAAATTGGCGATCGGTCAAACCACTGGGGGTCGGAAGGCACCATCGCCGCTTCAAGTTGCCTCTGTTTTTGGAATAGGACAATGGCATCGATGAAGTCGGGCCGCAAGTGCGGCTCAAGATTGCCACGCCTCTGCTCACGTGCAATGACATCGGTGGCGGCTTCCTCCACCACCCGATAGCCCTGACTTTTCAACTTATGAAGAAAGGAGGTTTTTCCTGACCCAGGGGTCCCAGTGAGATTATATCGTTTCATACAAGCAGTCCTCTCGCTCACTGTTTCAACTCCATGGTCGTTTCTCTTTGGCCTTTTCCCCCTCATTTCTTCAGGACAACTCCGCCCTTGTCTATTCATTCACCGCGTGGTCTCAGTAGCGGGGAACATCTCCCATCACAAGATGAGTTCTGAACAAAGCGCTGATGAAACGGGAAGCGCTTGGTTCGTCTTGGCTGTAAATCCCAACATTTAGAGGGTGAAACCGGTATAATTTGGTGGGCGATTTGGCTCTCGCACTTCCGGCCGCAAATTCTCTTAAGTTGAGCAAGAGCCTTAGAACCTGCTCGCTCTTCGTGCTTTTTACCATCCCTACACTGATGCGTTGTAATCAACGCCCAACAGGACATCTTGCACGCTGCTAAAATCGACGCCAGGGTTCTGACTCTTGTCTATGATCAGCGAAAGCGTCTGATTCACTGTAATGCCTGCCAGCGCGTTTAGGGGAGAAAGCGGGACGGTCGATTGCGTGTCCGTAATGGGCGGGTTGTTAGAAAACGTCGCACCATTAGTGAGCGTGATCGGAATGGTTTGTAACGGGGTCGTTGCTCTCACGGAAGCTTTCACAGTGCCAATATTCTTGCCGCCAATGACCAGCACTGCTATATTGTTGATCGTGCGCTTTTGCTCCTGGGCAGGCAGGTTGATGGCCGTCAGATCGAAGGCAATCGTTGCTTGGCTGCCGTGGCCTTGCAGATCAGCTAGGCCGGAAAGCTGTTGTTTATAGGCGGAGACCAGGATGAACTTCGAGATTGTAGTCGGCATCTGCTGGAGCTGCGTTTGATAGAGGCTCGGCGAGAATTGCGCCCGCAGATTCATGGTGAACAGCACGTCGGCCAGGTCGCTCAGCCCGGAAAGATTCGCCGCCGCCGGAAATTCTAGCTTCCAGAATGTCTCAATGCCGCTGCCCTCGAATTGCATCAATGTCCCGCCCGGCAGTCCGTAGATTTGCCTGTCGGTGGTTCCCAAGTTAAACTCCGAGATGGGCAACGCATCCGCCGGGCGCATAGAAAGGCGCATGGAGCCATCGCTCGCGCTGATCTGTGAGACACCTCCATTGCTGAGCAAGCCGCGTATTGGTGATGTTGCAGCTGTGCGGCTTAGCGTCGGAGTGACGGCGATCACGCGATAGCTGTAAGTTCCAGGATATGCCCATTGCAGCGTCTGCTCCTGCGTCTGGAAGATGCACTGGCCTGTTGTCAACAACTGCGCGAACTGCAACGGGAAGTCCCTTGCCAGCGACACAGTATATTTCACCGGAATCATCTCTTGCAGGCCTTCTAGGTACTGCACCTCCAGTTCCGCCAGATCGAGCTGCAGTTGATCGGCACCGCCCACGCCCTGCTCCTGCGTCGGGAAGTAGTCCATCTGGATGATGGTAATGTCCGTGTTCTGCTCGTAGGAGAGTGCACGCTGCGCCAGCCACGCTATTTGTGTCGCCAAGTCAAGGTACTGTCGCAGAATACGCTTGAACAGCGTGGCCATGTAGGACCAGAATTCGCTGCTGAGGTAGCGATCCTGTGCGAAGGCCAGCAACTGCGTAGCCAGTTGCGCGTCGGAGGCGGCTATCTGCTGGTTCAGGTCGGCAATCGTGACTGAGCGCTGCGCGATATCTAACTGCGCCTGCGCTGAGGGCAGGTTCTGGCCTTCGAGGTTCGATAGCTGGCTCTGGCGCTGGTTCTGCGCACTCGCCATACTGGAAAGCGTCATATAGCTTGCGACGTAAAACGCGCCAAAACCGGCCATGGTCGAAGCACCCGCACCCAATCCTAACAGCCCCGCCGTATCAGATGAACTGATGCCAGCCTCTGCCCCTACTCCCGCCGCCACGCCTGATGTGAAGAAGGACGGCAGCCCTTTCACAATCCCTACCATGCCGCTAATATAGTCGCCAAGCTCTCCGAAAAAACTGTCGTGATCCGAGATTTGCTGCTCTAGGGTCGAAATTTGCTGGTTCACTTGCGCGATCAGAATCTTTGCCTGCTGCACCTGGTCCTGTGCGATGCTTGCCTGCTGCTGCGCGATCTCCGCTTTGAGATTCGCCTGTTGCAGCATGGCCGAATTCTTCATATTTTCAATCGTGGCGTTTTCCAACTGCGCCATTGCATTCAAGAAATCTGTTTCCGCCGATTTGGCCTCAGCCGTAAACTTGTCTGCCGCCATTTTGAGCGTGGAGTAACGCAAGATGGGTACCATGTCATCTGCGTAACCAAAGAAGTTCAGCCCGGCATCAATCTGCGTGAAACCGAGTTTGCCCCTTGTCAGCTGCGAAGCCTGTGCCGGGTTAACGTATCCGTCGAAGAAGTATCCCAGCCCCTGTTGTGCATCCCATGTTGGATTGATGGGCGGCACGGCACCATGTAGATAGTAGATACCTTTGTACAGTTCGCGCGCACGGGCGATGTTTGAAGCGTCGTCACTCCTGTAGAGCGTGTCAGCCCATTCCAACATGGCCTCACCCATCTGTAAGCGGAAGAAAAGCCTTTCAACCGGGTGAATCCCGCCTGGGATCAGGTTCTGGCTGTTCCCGGCGGTGACGAGGATATCAGATGCTGTCGATGCACCCCAATAGAGTGAATCATCATCGGCGAAAACCGGGTAACCTGGAAGCTTCGTTTCCGTGTCTACGGTGTACGGCAAATTCCCCGCGTGATAGAGTGGAAAGTTCGTCCAACTACCCCACCATTTATATTCATAGAAGTCACGCCAGGCAGTGCTATCGGATGTGGCAGCTTTACCAACCAGGAAGTACGCGGAGCGGCCAAACTCCAATATCGCAGTCGGATAATCTCCCAGCGCGAGCAAAGCCTGTGCGCTGATCACTGGCAGTGTGAACATTTCCAGGTAGGTAAGACTGCACGCAAGGGCTGTCTGGTAAAACAGCGCCCATTGATCGAAAGAAACTCCTTCTTCAATATCGACTATGTGCCAAAGCGTCATCAGCTTCTGCAAGTCGTCGAGCGATTTTATAGACATGCCTTTCCTGGTCGCGAAAGTGCTCGCCAGATCCAATTGCGGAACAACGGGAAAAGGCAGTTGCCCGAGGATGTCAAGTGCAGCCTGATACTCGTTCTGATCCATGTACTGGTAGGCCTGGACAAGCTGATCCTGCAAGGCCAGTGCCCCGACATACGACTGGTAGAGCGCTTGGTTGGGTCCATTGGTATTTGCCCAATTCTGGAGGTTCTTGCGTGTGTCCGCACTGACAGTGATCTGGAAAAGTTGGCGAATCTGGAAGTAGTTTTCAAACGAGATAGGCTGTTGTTGTAGCAGCCATTCACCATATTCTAGGAAGTATGGTGCCTTGCCTTGCATGAGGTCGGGAATGATGGGTTGTCCTAGCACGTCGGGATCAGTATGCGACGGATCAACCACGCTCTGGAAACTGTCGCGGAAAAATCCTTGCAGCGTGTAGATGTTTTCCCATACTGCATCGGATGTCACGCTGTCCGCACGCGTGAAATCCGTGCGGTAGCGCAGCGACAGTTCCTGTGCGGACACGCCTGTCAGCCCAATAAGTGTATCGAGATACTGCCGCGCTGTGGCGCTGCCGCGTAGAGGGATCTTCGCTGTTGGAATGCCGAAGCCGAAGGTATTGCCTGTGGCCGACGTCAGGATCTCCGTCAGAATGGGGATCAGGATTTCGTTCGCCACTACTGTAGTCGTATCCTGCGTCGTGAAATCCTGATGAAAGCGGTTGCGCAGTTGCTGCTGCGCCTGCTGCTCGGTCAGCGCGAGCGGCGTGACATACTCGACCAACGTAATCATGTTCGTCCACCGCGTGCGGAGGTAGTCTCTGTACCCCAGTTCCAGGAGAAACTCGGGAGTAGGAATGGTCAGCGGATAGGGGCCGTAGTATTCAGCCTGGTTGATTGTAATCGCTTCTGCTGGGCTTTTTTGGAAGAGGGTTGAGTCAACCGTCCAATCGACGGCGAAAATGCCTGCGAACTGGCCGACTTTTTCGCTTAGTTCGTCAAAAGCCTGCTGCACTTCCGGTTCCTTCAGGCTGTCGCTCAGCGATTTTTGATAGGCGCTCAATCCTTCTGGCGTTTTTAACTGCTGCCACGGCGGTATCGGCCTAATTCTGCCAAGAACCCCTTGTGGGTCGAGGAAGGCTGTTTCCAACTGCGTAACGGCACTCTGTCGCAGAGTCAGCGGCCAGTCTTTGAAAATGGATTGCGAAGAGGGCATCAGCACCAACTGCGCAATTAGGCCGCTCAACAGCTTTATATGAGCGGTTTGCATCCTCTGACCGATGTCAGTCCAGTTGCTTTGGGTGAGTGTCTCCTGCGGTATGGGAGCCGAGAGGTTGACGACCATAGACTTGCCGCTGGCGGACATAGGTGAAGTGACCAAAAAAGGGGCCGTGGTGGGGCCTGCGGAAACTTTCAAGAGGAATTGGGCATTTGAGCAACTTGTTAGCAGGCACAACCGCTGCGCTACGAGTGGCGAGGCAACCCAGACAATTTGGTAAAGACCGCCAAGTGAAGAATTCCCACTGCCCAGCAGCGTTTCATTTTGCTGGGATGTATCCGCAGATGGGCTGGGTTCCAAGAAATATACCTGTACCGTAAGATCTTGCAGCGGATAGCCTGAACTGGCGTTCAATAGGATTCCGCTGATGTTCAGTGCCACAATGCCTTGCTGGCCTGATTGTGACAGCAAATTCGGCAATGAGGGGTTCGTACTCTTTTCCTGCAGCATTTTTCACGCTCCTTCGTTATACATGAGCCTGCGCGCTCATCACTTTGGCCGAGACCAGGGCTTGCCTAATTGTAAATCCCAACATTTAGAGGGCGAAAGCGGTATGATTTGGTGGGCGCCTTTGGCTCTCGCACTTCCGGCCGCAAATTCTCTTACAGCCCTTCTCAAGCCTCAGGAGAGCACCTCTTCGGGATATCGGTATGTTTTCTCTGGCCCAGAGAATTCTACTACAGCGGTGGACATAAAGGTTGATTCATCCCACTACTCATCCTTTTCCTCTGACTGGACAGCAGGCAGGTAGCCACAATGTGTAAACCAGCCGCCGGCATTAGCAGCGGCCTATTGCACGGTGAACGAAGTGAGCATGCCCAGTGTGAAATCCGGTTTGCCTGTGGCCTTATCAAGCACCTGGGAGAGCGCCACGTAGGTGCCGGCGGTCAGATTGAATTTCACCCAACCCGAGAGTCCTGGCGAGATGGCGGCCATGCCACCGATATTGATGAAGGGCGGGGGGCCGGACGGGTGCAGTAAAAACACGCTGACATCCTGTGCTGTCTTGCCGGGAGCCAGTTTCACCACGTTAAACTCATAGGGTTCCTGGCCGGTATTCATGACCTGCCAGGTCACGGCGCCTACGCTCACGGTGGTCGGCAGTCCGATGCTGAAGCTCTTGAGCGTGACCTGCCCGGTGGCGGTGGGTGCAGCAGGCTGCGCGTTGTTGGCGGGCGCCGACACCGTGAACGAGGTAATCATACCTTTGAGGTACTGGCGCACCCCATCTTTGGCCGGGATGGGACACATGGCCACGTATTGGCCGGCGGGCAGATTGAGCATGACCTCGCTGCTCTTGCCAGGTGCGGTGATATTTGGCCCACCCATCAGCTTGCCCAGCGTGCGCATCACCAGCAGGCCTTTTTGCAGCAGGGCGCTATGAAACTGGTCATACGTGACACCGCTATTCAGTTGCACCAGTTGAGCCTGGTGGAGCTGCGTGCCACTATTGACGAAGGTGATGTCGACCAGGCCGGCGGGCACCGTCTGCGGAAGGGTATAGGAAAAGTCCACCGCAGTGATGGTGATCGCCGCAATACTGGGTTGGCTGGTGGCAGCGGTCGTTGGCGCCGTCGTAGGGCCAGGCGAGCTCCCGGTCGTCGTTTGGCCACAGGCGACTACTCCCACGGACAAGATCAACACGGCCATCGGAAGAAGAACATACCGCGCTCCTCGCTTTCTTACTACATACAACATGGTTGCGCCTCCTTTTTGTTTGGGTTGCTCATTGCGGCTATCCGCCTTCTCACTCCACACAAAATGTTCAATAATTATGTACACCGCTCTAGGTCATCGGTCCTACCTTTCATGAACTTCCAGTTGTTTCAAGCTGGAACACAGTTTAATCAAGAAGCCTCCGATGGTTGCTCCCTTGCGGCGCGGCAGTCTCTGGCACTCCCGGCTGAGCCCTGCCGCCCTGCGCAGCTCGGCCATTGCGCGCTGCCATGAGCGGCAGCGCTCGAACATCAACTGCTGATGGATTAGGATAGGAGGGATCATCGCTTTGCTCCTTCTCCTGCATCTCTCTATCAAATAGGGTAGCTGCATAAAGCAGTGGTATGAATATCATCGAGTAATCACTCATTTATCACCCGTGTGTGATATACTGATCTCGTCAGTAGTTGAGCCTATCCTTCATAGATAGAGTTCCTGGTTGAGAGAGCGGTCGGTTCTTCTCCTGCAAGAGATGGGAGGGCCTCATGGTCAAGAAAGCGACAGAAGCCACGCCAAATCGTCTCTTGCGTGCCGCACGCAAGGAACGCAACTGGACCCAGAAGGAAGTTGCCGACCACATCGGGGCACCGCAGTCCTTCAACGTCAGTCGTTGGGAGCAGGGCACGGCCTTCCCCAGCACCCACTACATTCAGCAACTCTGTCTGCTCTTCGAGAAATCGGCGAAGGAATTGGGGTTGTCAGCGGAAGAGCCTACCCAGAGCAATCAACCATCCGCAGAGTCAGAGGCACTCCCCCTCTGGAATGTGCCTTTCGGGCGCAACCCCTTTTTCACCGGACGTGGTCTGCTGCTCGAACGACTACACGCCCAGCTTTCCCGCAGCCATAGTGCTGCCCTCACGCAGTCCTATGCCTTGAGCGGTCTGGGTGGCATCGGCAAAACCCAGACCGCCATCGAGTATGCCTATCGCTACCGAGAGGAGTACCACGCGGTCCTCTGGGTGCGGGCGGCCAGTCGCGAGACGCTAGTCGCCGACTTTGTGGCGCTGGCGCGGCTGCTTGCGTTACCCGACCAGAATGCCCAGGACCAACTGCTCATTGTGGTGGCGGTCAAGCGCTGGCTGGAGCAGCAGGAGGGCTGGCTGCTCATCCTGGATAACGCCGATGAGCTTGTGCTCTTGGCCGACTTCCTGCCGAGTGCAGGCGCAGGGCATGTGCTGCTGACCACGCGGGCGCAGGCCACCGGCAAGATCGCCCAGAGCCTCTCGGTGGAGAAGATGGAGGTCTCCGAAGGTGTGCAGTTGCTCTTGCGCCGAGCCAAAATGCTGGGCCGCGAGGAGGCGCTTGAGTACGTCTCAGCCGCTGTGCGCAAGACAGCCCAGCAGCTGGTTGAGGAACTGGATGGCTTGCCGCTGGCCCTCGATCAAGCAGGGGCGTATATCGAGGACACAGGCAGTAGTCTCTCAGAGTACCTTCAACTCTATCGCCGGCACCACCTGGCGCTCCTCCAGCAGCAGAGTAGCCTGTCGACCGATTATCCGCACACCGTCGCCAGCACCTGGACGCTCTCCTTTCGCCAGGTGGAGCAAGCCAACCCTGCGGCTGCTGACCTGCTCCGACTGTGCGCCTTCTTGCATCCGGATGCCATCCCTGAAATCATCCTCACCGAGGGAGCCACTGAGCTAGGACCAGTGCTTTCGCAGGTAGATGCGGACCCCTTACTCCTCAAGGGAGCCATACAGGTGTTGCGCCGCTACTCGCTGGTCAAGCGCGACCCGGACACAAAGCAACTCAACATCCATCGCCTGGTGCAAGTCGTGCTCAAGGACAGCCTGGATGAGGCGGCACAGCGGCAGTGGGCCGAGCGCAGCGTGCGGGCCGTGAACCGAGCAATTCCTGAGGCGGAGTTTCTCTTCTGGGAGCAGGAGCAGCGCTATGATCTTTGCCTGCCACATGCGCTGATCGGCATCCAATTGATCGAGCAGTACAACTTCACCTTTCTAGAAGCCGCCCGTCTGCTCTATACGGCGGGGAGCTACCTGAGCTACCGCGGTCAGTACGCGCAAGTCGAACCGCTCCTCGTTCGTGCGCTCGCCCTGCGGGAACAGGTGTTGGGACCTGAGCATCCCGAGACGGCCAGCGCCCTCAATTTTCTGGCAGAGTTCTACGTTATTCGAGGCAATTTCCAGCAGGCTGAACGACTCTTGCAGCCCGCTCTGGTGGGCTTTGAGCGCGTGCTGGGACCTGAGCATCCCGTGATCGCTACTGCTCTCGAGATCCTGGCAACCGCCTACATGTACAGAGGCAAGTACGCCGAGGCCGAACCCCTCGTGCAGCGTTCGCTCGCTATCCGTGAACAGGTGTTGGGAAAGAGCCATTTCCAGGTGGCACAGTGCCTCAACGACTTGGCCGCTGTTTATTATTACCAGGGCAAGTATGCTCTAGCCGAACCGCTCTTGCAGCAGGCGCTGGCTCTCTATGAGAACATGCAGGGCGCGGAGTATCAGCTCACTTGCATCACGCTCAATAACCTGGCAGGTCTCTACATCAGGCAAGGCAAGTATGCCCAGGCCGAAGCGCTCTTCCAGCGTGTCCTTGCCACACGAGAGCGCGTGCTGGGACCCGAGCATCCCACAACTGGTATAAGCCTGCGTGATCTGGGGCGGCTCTACACCGCGCAAGGGAAATACGCGCAGGCTGAAGCCCTCTTGCAGCGCGCCCTGGCACTCCTTGAGCGGGGGCTGGGGCTCGAGCATGACTTTACCATTCAGGCCCGGCTCTCCCTGGCCGAGGTCTCTCAAGCGACCGGCCAGGAGGCGCAAGCTGAGTCGCTCTATCAGCAGGCCCTGGCGAGTTTTGAGAGCGTGCTGGGACCCGAGCATTACCTCGTGGCTGAAACGCTCATCGGACTAGCCCAGCTCTACACGCGCAAGGGGCATTACAAGCAGGCCGAACAACTCCTTGCGCGGGCGCTTTCCATCGATGAACATGCCTTGGGACCGGAGCATCCCCAGACGGCAACGATCCTGGATGCCCAGGGGCATCTTGCTTTGCTACAAGGTCGGGAGGAGCAGGCCGAACCACGCTTCCAGCGGGCCCTGGCAATCCAGAAACAAGCGCTTGGAAGTACTCATCCTGATATAGCACACACGCTCCAGCATATGGGTGCACTCTCCCAGGCGCGGGGGAAGTACGAGCAGGCTGAGCCGCTCTACCAGCGTGCGCTGGCGATCTACGAGCAAGCGCTCGGCCCTGAGCATCCCGATACGATCACTGTTGGCAAGGACTACCACCAGCTCCTCCAGAGGATGCAAGAACAGGGAACCGGTATGTGCAAGCAGGAGGTCGTGCCACCGGGACAGTAACCCTGTTTGGAAACCGATGAGACGCAGGGAGCTCGGCAGGTGGTCAAGTTCAGCCCAAGCGGCCCTTGCACAAAGACTCCTGACCGGCATAGCCCAGGATGCAGGCCGCTTCGGGGCCGCCGATACCTGCCGTTTGCTCGAGCCGGGAATGAATCAGGCGACGGATCAAGGAGACTCCGAGCTCAATCCTTCTGAACAGCGCTGTAACGAGGGATATCAAGAACCTTACCAGAAATAAGTCTCGCATGACCACTGGACGTCTGCAAAGGTAAGTTAGCCGCAGTATACCACATCCACATATTGTTTATCTGAAATACTCTTACTGCATGGTGATCTCCACGCGTAAAGCAACTCTCATAGAAGATGAAAAAGATGCAATTCGGGTAAACGAACAAGCCCCGTCATTTTCCATGGGATACGCAACGAGATGCACACCGCCGGAGGACCGGCTCAGGAACTACCTTTGGCGGATTATCCACTCCTGTTCATTCGTCCGGCGCACGGCACAACACCCAGCGCAGTTGGTAGAAGGCGATGGCTTCCGAGGCCTCACGCTTGGTCCAGCCGCCTGCGCGTACCTGCTCAGGCAGCCGCTACTGGTAGCGCCCCAGCGTCTCCAACTGCTTCCCGGTGACCGGCTCGTCCAGCCAGGCAGCCTCTTTGCCGGCCACTGCCTTGTGGAAGAGGCCTGCGGTCGCCTCCTGCACCAGCGCGACCTGCTGCCGCAGGGGCAGATAGCGCCGCTCAATCCATGTTGCGAGAGGGGGTCGCGGTCAAGCCAACTTTCGAAACTGACTACCCACTAAGTACAATCAACGAATGTTTACGGCTTTGGAGCCGATGACCGATAGGATCTTCTGTGGGCACTGGTTGAAGCGGTCGAAGCACGCTTGAGCCGCTGCGAGTAGTGCCGGCTTGGTCT
>Ga0070733_10003335_pt1 | contig 11033 bp, 8 predicted proteins | sample Coa_R1_9_FD_66450 | JGI IMG/M metagenome (GOLD analysis project Ga0070733, IMG submission 66450) | Surface soil microbial communities from Centralia Pennsylvania, which are recovering from an underground coalmine fire - Coalmine... | ecosystem: Environmental > Terrestrial > Soil > Unclassified ... | reverse complement strand
GTCGTGCTGTATGACTGTCATTCGATCCGCTCACGGATTCCCCGCCTGTTTACGGGCGAGCTACCGAACTTCAACATCGGCACCAACCAGGGAGCGACGTGCGCAGCGGAGCTGACACATCGGGTCGAGGAAGTGTGCGCCGGCACGCCCTTCAGCCGAGTCACGAACGGCCGCTTCCGTGGCGGTTACACGACGCGCCATTACGGAAGACCCAAAGAAGGTGTGCACGCGATCCAGATGGAGCTCGCCTGCCGCGGGTACATGCGAGAGTCCGAGGAGGCCACTCCCTTAGGCTGGCCGAGCCCGTTTGATGACAAGCTAGCCGCGCCTATGCGCGACGCCCTGCGAGGCATCCTCCAGGCCTGCATCGAATTCGCCAGCGACTGACCGGCGCCACTGTTCCCTGAGCGCCTTTCCGTGGGCGCCTTTCCGTGGGCGCCTTTCCGTGGTCCTTTCCCCGAGCGCCTTTCCCTGGGCCACTCGTCAGCCTTCCCTTCGCGCCCTCCTGCTGCGCGCCCCGCACGTGCGCTCAGCGTCCTCGACGCATGCGACGCATGACCGCGCTAGTGATATCTCGGAGCTCCCTCACGCGCAGCAGCCACGCGCAGAGCCAGAAAGTGCTGGCGCCAACAGCTATCACGAGCATGAGCGCTGCGAGCTTCGGCCAGAATGGCTGCGTGGGCCAGTCCGCGAGAAGCCAGCGTGCCCCGACCCAGCAGACGCCGGCTAGCGCGAGGCAAGCGAACGTGACCTTCGACAGCAGTGAGAGCATTGCACGGGACTCGAGATTGCCCAGGTGGCCGCGCATCAGCACATAAAGAATCACGAAGTTGGTTGTAGCGACGCACGCGGTCGAGAATGCAAGCCCGCGGTGGCCCCAGCCGAGGTGTAGCGTGAAGATCCAGTTGAGCAGCAGATTGACACCGACGGCCAGGAAGCTGATCACCATCGGGGTCTTGCGGTGATCGAGCGCATAGAACGCGTTGACGAGCACCTTGAGGGCCGCATAGGCACAGAGTCCGATGGCATAGAAGCGCAGCGCGCCCGCAGATTCCGCGGTCTCGTGGGCACCGAAACGCCCATGCTGATAGAGAACCGAGATGATCGGCTCAGCGAGGACGATCAGCCCCACGCTCGCGGGAAGCGTCATGAGAAATGCAAGCCGCATCCCGCGCGCCAGCTCGCTGCGGAAGGCCGTGGTGTTGCCAGCGGCTGCCATGCGTGCGAGCAGTGGCAAGGCGACCGTACCGAGCGCCACACCGAAGATGCCGAGCGGCAGTTGCATCAGTCGAAAAGCGATCGTCAGCCAGAACGTCGGACCGTCGCCGAGTTGGGAGGCGAATACGGAGTTGATCAGAACGTTCACCTGGGTCGTGCTGGCGGCGATCACCGAAGGCCCCATGAGCCGCAGAATCGCCTTTACGCCAGAATCGCGCCAGCCGAAATCGGGGCGAAACGCGTAGCGCTGACGGCGCAGGGTCGGTAGCTGCACACCGAGCTGCAGAGCGCCGCCGATCAAGGTGCCGATTGCGGTTCCAATGAGTGCGCGCGGGCCGAATCCCGGGTCGAGCCACCAGCCGAGCGACACGCCGGCAATGATGGAGCCGAGGTTGAAGAAGCTTGAGGCCATCGCGGGGACGCCGAACACCTCTCTGGAGTTCAGCATGCCCATGACGAGCGCGGCGAGCGAGACGAGCAGAATGAACGGATACATGATGCGTGTCAGGGTGACCGTCAGTGCGGCCTTCTCGGGATCGAAACCCGGAGCCAGGACACTGACCAGCCAGGAGGCCGAGAGAATGCCGATGAGCGTCAGCGCGCTCAGCACGACAACTGCGAGCGTCGCCACCTTGTCGGCGAGGCGCCATCCTGCGCGATCGCCCTCTGTGGTGATGGTCTTGCTGAAGACAGTGACGAAGGCTGTGGAGAGCGCGCCCTCGGCGAACAGGTCGCGCAGCAGATTCGGGATGCGAAACGCAATCGTGAAGGCATCCATGAGGCGGCCACCGCCGAACAGCGCCGCAAAGATCTGCTCGCGCGCGAGGCCGAGGATGCGACTGCACAGGACCGCGAGCCCGACGACCCCGGCCGCCTTGGTATTCAGTTTCTCGGCACGCGAGGCCGAAGTGGCGGGGCTTGCGGCGCCGGATGCGGCTTCTGGGGGTGACATCGGGATGCGACGGTAGCACGGCGCCAGGAGCTGTGGACGGGAGTATGTCGCGAGGCACTATGCGTGGGGGCGGCGGATGCTATATTATTGACACCATAATATTTACCAGCGACCCAGCTATCCGAGGTCCGCCATGAACTCCGATGTCATCATCACCTGTGCCGTTACCGGCGATGACACCAAGGTCACGAAAAGCCCGCATTGCGCGGTCACCCCGGCGCAGATTGCGGCGACCGCGATCGAGGCCGCCCAGGCCGGTGCCGCGATCGTCCACATCCATGTCCGCGACCCGGAGTCGGGAGGCTTCAGCATGGAGACCAAGTACTACCGCGAAGTGGTCAAGCGCATCCGTGAAAGCAAGGTCGATGTCATCGTCAATCTCACCTGCGGCATGGGCGGATACATCTGCGTCGGTGACAACGGGTTGTCCGACACCCCTGCTGCGGGCACCGACTTCGTGAGCCAGGAAAGCCGCATGCGGCACGTGATCGATCTGTGCGAGGAAGGGCTCTATCGGCCTGACATCGCAACGCTCGATTGCGGTAGTCTCAACTTCGGTGATGGCAATCGCGCATACATCTCGACGCCGAACTACCTGCGCAAAGGGGCCGCCATTTTGCGTGACCTCGGCGTGAAGGCCGAGCTCGAAGTCTTCGACACGGGCAACCTGTGGTTCGTGCGCCAGCTCATCAAGGAAGACCTCATCCCCTCGCCTGCGCTGATCCAGCTGTGCACTGGCATCCCCTATGGGGTACCCGCGGATGTGGGACATTTGCTCGCCATGGTCAACACGCTTCCGCCGGATGCGGTCTGGACCTCCTTCGCCATCAGCCGCATGCAAATGCCCTGGGTGGCCCAGTCGGTGCTGCTCGGTGGCAATGTACGTGTCGGGCTCGAGGACAACCTCTACCTCAGTCGCGGGGTCTATGCCAGCAATGCGCAGCTCGTGCAGCGCGCCCGCACCATCATCGAGGCCATGGGTGCGCGCATCTGCACGCCCGCGCAGGCCCGGGAGCGGCTGAAGATTTCATGACCAGTGATCCCATCTACCGCACTGCGATCGCAGGCGACTGGATCGATTACAACGGTCACTTGCGAGATGCGTACTACGGGCTGATCGTAAGCTATGCGGTAGATGCACTGATGGATCGCCTGGGCATCGACGCGGCTTATCGCGAGCACACCCACAACACGCTCTATACCCTGGAGATGCACTTCCATTTCCTGCGGGAGATAAAGAAGTCGGATGTCGTGGAGGTTGCGGTGCGCATTCTCGGCAGTGATGCGAAGCGCATCCATGCAGCGCTCGACTTGACGCGCGCGGGAAACCCGGAAATCGCGGCGACGGCGGAAATAATGCTGTTGCATGTGCACCAGGGTGAGAACCCGGCTGCCTGCTCATTTCCACCGGCCATCACTGCGGCACTCGCCGAGCTCACGACGGCTTCGCGCGCTCAGGCCGTGGCCGTGCCGGGATCGCGGCGCATGGAATTACGGAGCCGTTCCTGAACACGACCGCGATGAAGCGTCTGCTGGCCCCCCGCACCATCGCACTCTTCGGCAGTGACTGGGCTGATGCGGTGCAGGCCGCGGGCCGGGCAATAGGCTTCTCGGGTGAGGTGTGGCGCGTGCATCCGAAACGCAGCTCGAGCCCGCAGGCACCGTATTTTCGCTCCGTCCAGGAGTTGCCTGGAGTGCCGGACGCTGCCTTCATTGCCGCACCCGCGCACGAAGCATCGGGCATCGCTCGAGGGCTGGCGGCGCGCGGAGCCGGGGGCTTCGTCTGCTTTGCCGCCGGTTTCTCCGAGACCGGCACCAGCGAGGGCGAGCGACTGACGGCAGAGCTGGTCCAGGCCGCCGGCGACCTGCCCTTCTTCGGACCCAACTGCTACGGCTTTCTCAACTTCTTCGATCGTTGCGCGCTCTGGCCGGATCAGGTGGTCGGCGAGCCGATCGAGCGCGGCGTCGCAATCATCTGCCAGAGCGGGACGCTGGCGCTCAACCTGCTGTTCAACGGCCGCTCGCTCCCCATCGGCTACGTCCTGACTGTGGGCAATCAGACCTGTCTCGCCGTGGAGGAAATGATCGAGCTTCTCGCGAACGACCCCCGAGTGACGGCGATCGGTCTCTACGTCGAAGGTGTGAAAGACGGCGCGCGCTTCGCAAATGCTGTCAGATGCGCTCGCGAGGCACGCAAGCCGATTGCACTCGTCAAAGCTGGGCGCACCGAAGCCGCCGCTCGCACCGCACGCACTCATACTGGATCATTGGCTGGCGCGGACGATGTGTTCGATGCCTTTTGCCGCCAGGCCGGCATTGCGCGCTGCGAGTCCCTGGCCACGCTCTGCGAGACACTCAAGGTCTTTCATGTAGGTGGGCCGCTGCGGGGCCGCCGCATCCTTGTGATGGGCGCGTCGGGCGGCGATATGGCGATGACTGCCGATGCTGCTCGGGATCTCGAGCTCACCTTTCCACCCTTTCCAGCCGATGCGAGACTGCGGCTCCGCGAGATCCTCACGGACAAGGTCACAATCTCGAACCCATTCGACTTTCATACGCATATCTGGTTCGACTCACCCGCGTTGCGCAAGATGTTTGGTGTGGTACACAGTGCAGGCTTCGACACTGCCGGACTCATGATCGATTGCCCGCCGGCGGACCAAGCCGATCCGGCGACCTATCTCGCGGTGATCGACGCCTTCATCGCGGCCTTTCCCGGGCCACCCGCGAGCGGTGCCGTGATTTCCTCCCTCCCCGAATCAATGGCACCCGCAACGCGTGCGCGCTGCTTCGAGGCAGGAATCGTTCCACTTCAAGGGCAGCGCCAGGCTCTCGAAGCACTCGATCTGGCCGCGCGCGTCGGCGAGGCCTGGGCGTGGGGTGCGCAGGTCGAGCTGCGCATTCCTGACTTACCTGCCGGTCGTGCTACTGGTGCTAGGGCCGGCCGCAGCGCTGATGGTGGCGGCGGCCGCGGTGCTGATGCGGGTGCCACTGCTGTGATCCGGAGTTTGCCGGAGTACGAGAGCAAGCTTGCGCTGAGTGCTTTCGGTGTCAGTATTCCGCGCGCTCGGATCGTCTCAGGTGCTCAGGTGGGAGCGGCCGCGCAGGCCGTCGGTTTCCCAGTCGTTATCAAGGCGGCCGGCGCACATCTGGAACACAAGTCCGAGTTGGGCGGTGTGATCGTCAACGTCCGCACGAGTAGTGAGGCAGAGGCAGCAGCGCGGAGACTCGCCCACCTTTCCGACCAGGTGCTGGTGGAAGAGATGATCACGGATGGCGTCGCCGAGATCCTCGTTGGCGTCACGCGCGACGCTCAGTTCGGGCAGGTTCTGCTCATCGGCGCCGGCGGGATTCTCACGGAGCTGTTGCACGAGTGTGTGACCCTGTTGCCGCCTTTCACACCCGCACTGGTCAATCGGGCGCTGGAGCGCCTAAAAGTGAGCAAGCTGTTACGGGGATACCGCGGCAAACCAGCTGGCGACATCGAGGCGCTCGCCGCGTCAATACTCGGTTGCGCGCGCTACGCCGAATCGAATGTGGCTGCGCTCGTGGAGCTCGACATCAATCCCATAATCGTCAGACCGAGTGGGCGCGGCGCCGTCGCGGTCGACGCGCTGATACGCGTGGCGGAGGAGAATTCCAATGTCTGAGGTTCAATCCGAGCGCGACGGGGTGCGGACGAGCCGTGACGGTCCCATTCTCGAAATCACTCTCGACCGTCCAAAGGCCAATGCCATAGATCTCGCCGCGAGTCGCCGTCTGAATGCGATTTTCAGTGCCTTCCGCGATGAACCCGCGCTGCGCGTCGCAATCGTCACGGGCGCGGGCGAGCGCTTCTTCTCGCCCGGCTGGGACCTCAAGGCCGCGGCAGCGGGCGAGGAGTCCGATTCCGACTGGGGCATCGGTGGCTTCGGGGGCCTCAACTACCCGCGCAATCTCGACAAGCCGCTCATTGCCGCAGTCAATGGTGTCGCCTGCGGTGGCGGATTCGAGCTCGTGCTTGGGACGGACATCATCGTAATGGAAGAGCATGCGCGCTTTGCGCTTCCCGAGATCAATGTCGCGGTGCTCGCAGACGCGGCCACGATCAAGCTGCGGCGGCGCATTCCGTACCACGTGGCGGTCGAGTTTCTGATGACGGGGCGGTGGATGGACGCTGCGGAAGCCAAGCACTGGGGGCTGGCCAATCACGTGGTGCCGAAGGGCCAGGGGCTGGCAAAGGCACGCGAGATCGCTCGGCAACTTGCCGAGGGTCCCCCGCTGCTCTATCCGGCCATCAAGCAGCTGCTGCGCCACACCGAGATGGTGCCCGAGCACGCCGCCTTCGAAGTGCACGACGCATTGCACGCCGTGCAGAAAGTCATTCGATCGGAAGATCTCAAGGAAGGTGCGCGTGCCTTCAGCGAGAAGCGCAAGCCCATCTGGAAGGGCAAATAAGCGCCATCATCCTCCGAGGGGGCGCAGCAGCGCGCGCGAGATGATGTGACGCTGAATCTCGCTGGTGCCCTCCCAGATGCGCTCGATGCGGGCATCGCGCCAGATGCGCTCGAGCGGGAGATCGGACATGAGTCCCATGCCCCCGTGAATCTGTAGCGCCTCATCGGCAACCATGGCGAGCATCTCGGTCGCCTTGAGTTTCGCCATCGCCATGTCCATGTCCGTGGCGGTCTTTTGATCGAGCTTCCACGCTGCCTCGAGCGTCAGGAGCTCGGCGGCGCGCAGCTCGAGAGCCATGTCCGCGAGCTTGAAGCTGACACCCTGGAACTTGCCGATCTGCTGGCCGAACTGCACTCGATCGACCGCCCATTGCTTGGCGAGGTCGAGCGCGCGCTCGGCCCGGCCGAGACAGTTGGCGGCAACCTGCAAGCGCGTTGCGCCCAGCCAGCTGTTGGCCACCTCGAACCCCCGGTGCAGCTCGCCGAGCAGCGCAGATTTCGGTACCCGGCAATCACGAAACTCCAGGATGCTGTTGGTGTAGCCGCGATGCGCGACATTGCGATAGCCGGGCCGAACGACGAACCCCGGCGTGCCCATGTCAACGAGGAAGGCGGTGATGAGCTTGCGCTTGCCGCGCGCTCCAGCTTCCTCGCCCGTGGCGGCGAACAGGATCACGAAGTCCGAGTGATCGGCGTGACTGATGAAATGCTTGGTGCCGTTGATGACGAAGTCGCCGCCCTGCGCAACGGCGCTCGTCTTCATGCCACGCACGTCGGAGCCGGCATCCGGCTCGGTCATCGCGAGGCATTCGGTCCGCTCCCCCCGAACCGCGGGCAACAAATAGCGTTCCCGCTGTTCGCCGGTACAGGCGAGCAGGATGTTGGAAGGGCGTGCCACGCAGCCAAAATGCAGGATGAAGCTCGTCTTGCCCAGCTCCTTCTCGTAGAGGATCCAGCTCAGCGTGTCGAGACCTGCGCCCCCGAGCTCCTCGGGCATGTTGGCGGCGAACAAGCCGGCTTCGATGGCCTTCGCGCGCAGCTCGGCCCGCAGCTCCGACGGCAAGACGCCCATGAGCTCGACCTGCTGCTCGTGTGGGTACAACTCATTGCGCACGAAATCCCGCGTGGTCTTGACGATCAACTGCTGCTCATCGGTGAGTGCGAAGTGCATGGTGGCCTCTGCAAGCGGGCGGCTCAGGCGGCGGATGCCCCCGGCGTTGAGGATTTATGGCTCTTGCGACGGCCGTCCGAGGATGGGCGGTCGGTGCTCGAGCCGAGCGACTGGGTTTGAGCAGCCCAGGCATGCAGCATCTGCAGCTGCAGCCGCAGCTGCTCGAGCTGCTTCGCCGGTGGCCAGTCGCTCTGACTCGCCACCGCGCTGGCCGTCACTCCGTTGATGAAGGTCACGACCGAGCGCAGGGCCTGCTCTCGCAGGGCCGGCGATAGCTGAGCCCAGAGCGGCCAACCCTGGGCCAGGCACCGCTCGAAGAGGCGCAGATACTCGCGATGCACCCAGGCGTTGATGCGCTTCAGCCGCTTGTCGGCGCAGACCTGGCCCCAGAAGGCGGTCCAGAAGGCGCACTCGGTGAAGCGATCAGAGTCGAGCGGCAGCGCCTCGGCGAGCACCGCGAGCAGATCGGTCTGTGCGGCCCCGGCGGAGCGCAGCAGCCGACTCTCGATGCGCCGCAGATTGAGCCGCAGCGCGGCGATGATGATGTCCTGCTTGGTATCGAAATAATGCGCCACCATGCCGGTCGTGTAGCCCGCCTCCCGGGCGATCCGCACGATCGTCGCCTGATCGAAACCTTTCTCGGCGACGACCTTGCAGGCGACGAGCGCGATCTGATCGCGCCGCTGCTCGTGGTTCACTATCTTGGGCATGCCGCTAGTCTCGCCGTACTCCTCATTCGCTCGACCCTCGACTCAGCCTCTCGGCATTCCCACGTAGCGCCCCTTTTGCGATGGGGCTGGCAAGTGAGCGTGCATGGCGCGGAAGGCATCGAGCTTGCCCTGCACGGCGCTGTCCATCGGCGCCGCCTTGCGGGCTGCCGAGTCGACATGCAGATAGATCTGCTCACAGGTCGCGATGAGCGCCTCATCGCCCTTGCGGTACATGTGGTGAAACAGGTGCACGCGCTTCGAGTCGACATCCAGCACGTGACTGTTCACGTAGAGGCCCTCGAGCGCCTTCGCTTCCCCTAAGTGCGTCAAATGTGTTTCCACCGTGTACAGCGCGCGGCCCGTGCTTCGATAGGCATCATTGATGCCGGCCTGACGGAAAATCGCATCGGTCGCATCGCCAAAAACCTGCAGGTAGCGCGAGTCGGTCATGTGCCCGTTGTAGTCCACCCACTCGGGTCGGACCTCGGTCGAGAGAGTGCGCAGCGGGGCACCTTGCGATCCCGCCGACCGCGCGCTCGCCTCGTACAGCCGGTCCTCGACGGCGCGCAGGGTTGCGCCGGCCCCGATGTCGTAGCGGCGCAGGACCTGCTGGATGTCAACGAGACAATCATCGCGTAGCCGCTCCAGCTCGCGTATCGAGCGGTCGGCCGCCTGAGCCTGCGTACCACTCACCATACGGTCGATGAGCTCCTCGGAGAGCTCCGGCGCTTCGAGCTTCGTCCAGGGCCATTTCAAACACGGGCCGAACTGGCGCAACATGTGCCGCATGCCGGGCTCGCCACCTGCGAGGTGATAGATCAGGTTGGTTCCCATCGCTGCCCAGCGCAGCCCGGGACCGTAGATGATCGACTCATCGAGCTCACCGGTCGTCGCGATTCCATCGTTCACCAGGTGCAGAATCTCGCGCCAGAGCGCCTCCTGAAGGCGGTCCGTGAGATGTCCCGGGACCTCGTGGCGCACGTGCAGCGCATGCATGCCGATCAATGTGTAAAACCGGCGCGCCGCCTCGATCGTCGCCGCGGACGTCAGCTTGCCGCCAACGAGCTCGACGAGCGGGAGCAGGTACACCGGGTTGAAGGGGTGCGCGACCAGAAATCTTTCCGGTGCCGTCATCGAGTGCTGCAGGTCCGATGGCAGCAGCCCCGAGGTGCTGGAGGCGATGACGACATCCGCCCTCGCAACGCGACTCACCTCTCCGAGCACTCGCTGTTTCAGCTCGAGCTGTTCGGGAATGTTCTCCTGGATGAAATCGGCGTGGCGCGCCATGGCGAGCAGATCGGTGGTGAAGGAGAGCTTGCCGGGCGGCGGCAGCGGCGCCATCGTCAGACGTGCGAGCGAGGCAGAGGCGTTCTCGACCGCACCACGAATCCAGCGCTCCATCTCCGGCTTGACGTCGGCGGCGATCACGTCGATTCCGAAATGCAGGGCGCGAGCCGCCCAGCCGCCCCCGATGACCCCCGTACCCAGCAGACCCAGCGCTCGTACCTGCCTCATGTGCCGCACCCGGATTCGCTTTTATAATGTCTTCATCATAATATAATAGAAAAACACCTGGCACGGGGGAATTCATGGGGCGCGGCCCGCTGCTCGAGACGCGGTCGATCGATTACGTCCCACTCGCCGAACGGCACGGTAAGGTCTGGCAGCTCTGGCCCGTGTGGTTTTCCGGTGATGCGCACCTCGCCACCCTCGCGGTCGGCATCCTCGGCATGACACTCGGCGGCAACCTGCTGTGGACCGCCATCGCCGTGATTGTCGGCTGCGCCTGCGGCACGTTCTTCATGGCCTTCCATTCCACGCAGGGGCCGCAGCTCGGCCTGCCGCAGATGATCCAGTCGCGCCCACAGTTCGGTTACATCGGTGCGCTGCTCGTGTGGGGCGTCGCGCTCGTCGCATATATCGGCTACAACGCGTTCAACCAGGTCCTCGCGGCGCAAACACTGCACCAGCTGTATGGGTCGGTGCCGGCGAACTCGCCGCTCGTCATCGTGCTGTTCGCGGCTGGCGCATTGATTCTCGCGGCGATCGGCTACGACACGATTCACCTGGCGCAGCGCATCTTCGCGTACCTGATGATCGCAATCTTGTGCGTCTTCACGGTGGGCGGAGCCTTCATGCTGCGTTTTCCGGCCGACCAGTGGGACCCCGCCGGCTTCCGTGCCGCGCCGTTCATCGCGCAGCTCTTCGGTGCGGCCTCCTATCAGCTCTCGTGGTCGATCTACGTCTCGGACTACTCGCGCTACCTGCCTCGCGAGGTCGGCGTCCGCGAGTCCTTCTGGTGGACATATCTGGGGGCCTTCATCGGCGGGGCGTGGATGATGCTCGTCGGAACCGTCGCCGCTGCAGCGGCTCCGCGTCTCGAGCTCGCTGCCGCCCTGCAGCGCTCCGCGGACCAGATCGCTCCGGGCTTCGGGCAGGTCTTGCTGATCGGCGCCCTGCTCGGACTGCTCACGATCTCGGCCCTCAACTTTTATGGCGCCTCGCTCACGATTCTCAGCGTGGCCGACACGTTCAAGCCGCTGCAC
>Ga0070733_10003334_pt1 | contig 11033 bp, 11 predicted proteins | sample Coa_R1_9_FD_66450 | JGI IMG/M metagenome (GOLD analysis project Ga0070733, IMG submission 66450) | Surface soil microbial communities from Centralia Pennsylvania, which are recovering from an underground coalmine fire - Coalmine... | ecosystem: Environmental > Terrestrial > Soil > Unclassified ... | reverse complement strand
AGAATCGCCTGTTGAGCATTTGGAAAATGAACCGGGGTTTGCCAGGGAAATTTTTTCGATAAAAAAATTCCTGCTCGATCCCGCGAAAACAGGGATTATTGCGGAATTCAAGAGAAAATCCCCGTCAAAAGGGATGATCAATGATATTGCAGCGGTGGAAGATGTGACGAGAGGATATGCCTATCATGGGGCATCCGCGATTTCAGTATTGACGGATGAACCGTCGTTTGGAGGTACATCGGAAGACCTCCAAAAAGCACGGTTCAACCAGGTGCCGATTTTGCGGAAAGATTTCATTCTCGATCCTTATCAGTTAGTAGAATCACGTGCTATGGGATCGGATGTCATATTATTGATTGCAGCCTGCCTTGAGCCCGCTGAAACATGGCAACTTGCGGCCCGTGCAAAAAAGCTGGGACTGGAAGTACTCCTCGAAATACACGAAGAAAAAGAACTTGCACATGTTTGTGAAGAGGTGGATGTCGTTGGAATTAATAACCGCGATCTGAAGACTTTTTCTGTGGATATAGATCGCTCCGTTCGGCTGTCGGAACGCCTTCCCGTCAATAAATTACGGGTCGCCGAAAGTGGCATCCGAAACGTTGAAACCATATTACACTTGAAAAGGGCCGGATTTAACGGTTTTCTGATCGGCGAACAGTTTATGAAAACGCCTGATCCCGCGATTGCTTTTGCTTCCTTTATAGATCAATTAAAAAAGTCTCAATGAGAGTAAAAGTTTGCGGAATGACGCAGCTCGATCAGGTAAGGCAACTTGACGAAATGGGCGTTGATTTCGCCGGTCTGATTTTTTACCCGAAATCACCGAGATATGCAGGCAAAAATATTTCCGGGGAACAGCTTAAAAAATCTAAACTCCGTATCGGGAAGGTAGGCGTTTTTGTAAATGCGCCGTACGAGCAGATGATGCGCACGGTAGATGAATACGGACTTGACATGGTGCAGTTACACGGAGATGAAACACCCAGGGCCTGTGAGCAGATTGCCAATTATGTTACGGTAATAAAGGTTTTCCGGCTAAGTGAACATGATCCGATTTCCTGGATTATAAAATCATTCGAGGATTCCTGTGATATGTTTATGTTCGATACCATGGGTGCAGGTTATGGCGGTACGGGTAAAAAATTTAATTGGGATCTTTTGAAAACGGCCGGCATTGAAAAGCTTTTTTTTCTGAGTGGCGGGATTGAAGCAGAGGATACTGATAAGCTGAAGTCATTTTTTGCGGAGGAAGTATCAAAAAAACTCTTTTCGATAGATATTAATAGCCGTTTTGAAACTCATGCCGGCGTGAAGGATCTCTCTAAAATAAAATCATTTCTCGAATCACTTAACAAATAGTAGTAAAATGATTGAAAGTACATCCTATCAGCAGCCCTCCGAACAAGGCTATTATGGTGAATTTGGGGGCGCTTTTATTCCTGAAATGCTGTATGGCAATGTTGAAGAACTCAGAACCCGATATCTGGATATCCTGAATGATACAGCTTTTCAGAAGGAATTTGAATTGTTGCTGAAGGATTATGCCGGAAGGCCTACACCATTATATTTTGCTGACCGGCTAAGTGAAAAGTATAATACGAAGATTTATCTGAAACGCGAGGATCTTTGTCACACCGGTGCACATAAAATTAATAATACCATCGGTCAGATTCTGCTTGCAAAGAAACTCGGCAAAAAAAGGATCATCGCGGAAACCGGTGCGGGTCAGCATGGTGTTGCCACAGCAACTGTTTGCGCCCTGAAAGGCCTTGATTGTATAGTCTATATGGGTGAGAAGGATATACGACGGCAGGCCCCCAATGTGGCCAGAATGAAAATGTTGGGTGCCAAGGTGGTACCGGCAACCAGCGGCAGCAAAACGCTGAAGGACGCAACCAATGAAGCAATCCGGGATTGGATCAATCACCCGACTGACACGCATTATATCATCGGCAGCGTGGTAGGGCCCCACCCATATCCGGATATGGTTGCTAAATTTCAAAGTGTGATCAGCGCCGAAATCAAATGGCAGCTAAAAGAGAAAACAGGCAGCGAAAATCCGCAGGTAGTTATAGCCTGTGTCGGCGGGGGAAGTAACGCGGCCGGTGCCTTTTATCACTTCCTGAATGAAAAAGGAGTCCGTCTGGTTGCTGTCGAGGCGGCAGGCGAAGGTTTACACAGTGGACGTTCTGCCGCAACAACTCATTTGGGTACCAAAGGAATACTGCATGGCAGTCGCAGCCTGGTAATGCAGACCGAGGACGGTCAGGTGGTGGAGCCGCATAGCATTTCTGCAGGTCTGGATTATCCCGGAATCGGCCCCTTGCACGCATATCTTTTTACGTCCGGAAGGGCGGAGTTCTATAGTGCGACGGATACGGAGGCATTAAACGCCGCTTTTCTTCTCGCAAAAATGGAAGGGATTATACCAGCGCTTGAATCAGCCCATGCACTGGCCGTACTGGAAAAGATCCGTTTTACAAAAGAGGACAATATTGTCATTTGTCTCAGCGGCAGAGGTGATAAAGACCTCGACACGTATATGAATGCAATGGAGCGTATGAATATGTGAAGTGGAATAAAGGATTTTTACAATTGTCAGTCAATCCGTATCGATATAGCAATTCGTCAACCCAGTTATATGAACCGAATTAAAAAAATGTTTGAGAAGAAAAACAAAAATATCCTCAGTGTATATTTTACTGCAGGTTTCCCTTCTTTAAACAGCACACTGACCGTTATGAAATCACTGCAGGATGCAGGAGCAGATATGATTGAACTGGGTATACCATATAGCGATCCACTGGCTGATGGTCCGGTGATACAATCCAGCGGAACCATGGCGCTGGCCAATGGTATGACCATATCACATCTTTTTGGGCAGCTGAAAAATTTCAGAAATGAAATTGAAGTTCCCGTTTTGTTTATGGGATATATGAATCCAGTCATTCAATATGGATTTGAAAAATTTTGCCGGGATGCCGCCGAAGCGGGGGTGGATGGCCTCATTCTCCCGGATCTGCCGATGTTTGAATTTAAAAAGGAATTTGGCAACATAGTCAGTAAGTATAACCTGGATTTTGTGTTTCTGGTTACACCTGAAACAGAGGAATCACGTCTGAGGAAATTGGATCAGCTGAGCAGTGGATTTATTTATGCCGTTTCCTCATCATCTACAACCGGTCATGTTGCTGCGCTTAGCGACCAGGAGAAATATTTCGAAAGGCTCCAGTCCATGAAATTGCAAAATCCTGTATTAATCGGATTTGGTATTCGGGACAGGGTCAGTTTTTTGAAAGCCTGTTCATATGCAAGCGGTGCTATTATTGGAACCGCTTATATCAAAGCCCTGGAAAATGCAACGGATTTGGAGATTCCTGAAAGGACAATGGAATTTATCAATTCACTGAAATGAAAATTGTTATTATAAAATATAACGCCGGCAATATCCGGTCTGTATTATTCGCGTTGGAACGGATCGGCGCAGAAGCCCTGGTGACAGATGACCCCGATTTGATCCTCACCGCTGATAAAATTATTTTTCCAGGTGTCGGAGAAGCGAGCTCAGCTATGAATTATTTACAGGAGAGGAAACTGGACCTGCTGATTAAGAATTTACGTCAGCCGGTTCTGGGCGTTTGTCTCGGCATGCAGTTACTTTGTACCTATTCTGAGGAAAATAACACTCGATGCATCGGAATATTTAATGAAACAGTAAAAAAATTTTCACCAGGTGAAGATCAGCATCTCAAAGTGCCGCAGGTGGGATGGAATAATATATATGATTTGAAATCCGCTCTGTTTACAGGCGTGCCGCAAAATAGTTTTACATATTTCGTGCATGGTTATTATGTCGGTCTGAGTGAAACAACCATTGCAAAAACGGATTATGTTCAGCCATATAGTTCTGCGCTCCAAAGGGCCAATTTCTATGGTGTACAATTTCATCCGGAAAAGAGTGCATTTGTTGGTGAACGGATACTTAAAAATTTTATTCAACTTTAGTTCAATATGTCTATTGAAATTATTCCCGCTATCGATATTCTGCATGGAAAATGTGTACGTCTTACCCGGGGTGACTATGAAAGCGGGAAAATCTATAACGAACATCCACTGGAAGTGGCGCGTCAATTTGAAGATGCCGGGTTAAAAAGATTACACCTTGTGGATCTGGACGGCGCCAAAGACGGACGTGTAAAAAATTGGAATGTTCTGGAGGCCATTGCAGGGAAAACCGGACTCATAATAGATTTTGGCGGCGGTATTGGAACAGCCAAAGACCTGCAGATTGTTTTTGAATCCGGTGCGGCTTTGGCGACGGTAGGCAGTATTGCCGTAAAAAGTGAAAATCTCCTCCGTGAATGGATGATTCATTATGGACCGGAAAAATTTTTGCTTGGGGCAGATGTGCGGGATGAAAAACTTTCCATCACTGGCTGGACGGTTAATACCGAAATCCGGATTTTTGAATTTATCGAGAAATATATCCAGGCAGGAATCAAACAGATTTTTTGCACAGATATAAAAATGGACGGTGCGATGAATGGCCCTTCACTTGAATTATATAAAAAAATAATTGATCTCTTTCCGGACCTTCATCTTATTGCCAGTGGAGGCGTTCGTTCACTCGACGATATATTTAGTCTGGATGAATTGGGTTGTAAAGGTGTCATTGTTGGAAAAGCCATCTATGAAGGATTCATTACGCTAAAAGATCTCGCAAATGTTAGCTAAAAGAATCATTCCCTGTCTTGATATTCAAAATGGAAGAACCGTGAAGGGAACAAACTTCATAAATCTTCGGGATGCCGGCGATCCGGTAGAACTCGGTGCCCGTTATGCAATGGAAGGTGCCGACGAACTGGTGTTCCTGGATATTACAGCCACGCATGAAAAAAGAAAAACGCTGAGTGAATTGGCACGCCGCATTGCAGGCCATATAAATATACCTTTTACGGTAGGTGGCGGGATTTCTTCTGCAGATGACGTTCGGGTGCTGCTGGAAAATGGCGCCGACAAAATTTCAGTTAATACGGCTGCATTTAAAAACCCAAAGCTTATTTCCGAACTGGCAGATTCATTCGGTAGTCAATGTGTTGTATTAGCAATTGACGTAAAAAAAGATAGTACCGGAGAATATTTTGTTTACCTGAACGGCGGCCGCATACAAACCAGAACGACCTGTCTGGATTGGGCAAAAAAGGGGGTTCAGATGGGTGCGGGGGAAATTCTGCTGACATCAATGGATCACGATGGGACAAAGAACGGATTCGCAGTTGAACTGACCCGGTTACTGGCTGAAAATCTGCCGGTGCCAGTGATCGCATCAGGTGGCGGGGGAACCAGAGAACATTTTTCGCAAATTTTTAAGGAGGGAAGGGCAGATGCTGCCCTGGCTGCCAGTATCTTTCATTTTGGAGAAATTCCAATCCCTTCTTTGAAAGATTTCTTGATAAGAGAAGGTGTCGATATAAGAATTTAATTTTGAGGCATGGAAATTAATTATTCTAAATACAGTGATGGCCTGGTTCCGGCGATTGTCCAGGATGCCCAAACCAGCAAGGTCCTGATGCTGGGGTTTATGAATCAGGAAGCCCTGGATAAAAGCCGTGAACTCGGCAAACTCACTTTTTTCAGCCGTTCAAAAAACAGGCTATGGACTAAAGGTGAAAAAAGTGGTAATTTCCTGATTTTGAAGGACATTAAACTCGATTGCGATGGGGATACCATGTTGATTCGCGTTGTACCCACGGGTCCTGTTTGTCACACTGGCGCGGATACCTGTTTTGATGAGAAAAATACAGGGGCCAGGTTTTTGGATAAACTTGAAGAAATTATCCATGACAGAAAAAATCACCCTGAAATCAACTCTTATGTCTCCGGATTGTTTAAAAAAGGGATTAATAAAATTGCCCAGAAAATGGGTGAAGAAGCTATTGAGCTGGTGATAGAAGCAAAAGATCAGAACGAACCGCTTTTTTTAAATGAAGCTGCAGACCTCCTTTTTCACTATCTCATTTTATTGGAAGCCCGGGGACATAATTTACAGGAGGTTACAGACGTTCTTGAAAACAGGCATAATAAAAAAACTGCATGAAAATATATGTCATTTTTCTGAGTTTGGTTTTCGGGACTGTACAGGCGCAACAGCAGAAGCCAGCAGGGTTTCATATTGAAGGCCATGTAAAAGGCATAAGTGAAAAATCAGTTGTTAGTATAACAGATGCCAATAAACCGACGGATACGCTGGCCAGGGGGTTAGTGAAAGGGGGAATGTTTATACTAAGCGGTCATGTTAACGAGCCTGGTTTATTGATAATGAATTTTATGTCGGCACAGAAAAAGTATTCGCTTTTTATAGGTAATGATGCTATTACTATGAACGGGGATATTGAAAACCTCTCAGCAATGCAGGTCAGGGGCTCGAGCAGTGAAGCCGATTTTATAGTATTTGAGCAGACTTTTAATAATTATTTTGCGCAGTTGAATCAGTTAAGTCAGTTGTCAAATTCTCCGGATGGCGCATCAAAGAGAGATTCTATCGGACTGGCTTATCAAAAGGTTGCCATGGAGATCCAGTCCGGGGTCGACAACTTTATACAGCAAAAAAAATCATCTTATGTCAGCCCGTTTCTGCTGGTTGTAGTCAATCAGTTATCCGATGATGTTTTTTTACTGGAACGGCGTTATAACAGTTTGTCCCCGGAAGTTCAACAAAGTGTATATGGAAACTATATCCGGGAACAGATTGATAACGGCAAAGTCGGCGCAATCGGTACGGAGGCTATGGATTTCACACAAACCGATACGGCCGGATTACCGGTAAGTCTTTCGTCTTTTAAAGGCAAATTTGTACTCGTCGATTTTTGGGCTAGCTGGTGTAAACCCTGCCGGATGGAAAATCCGAATGTACTTTCTGCCTATGAAAGGTTTAAAGCAAAAAATTTTACTGTATTGGGCGTTTCACTGGACAGGAGCCGCGAAGCCTGGATTAAAGCAATTCAGGATGATAAATTGGCCTGGTCACAGGTGAGTGATTTGAAATTCTGGAACAATGCCGTTGCCCAGCAATACCGGATACAACAAATTCCGCAAAATTTCCTGATTGATCCGAATGGAAAAATTGTCGGAAAAAATCTTCGCGGAGCCGATCTCGATTCCAAATTGTGCGCGCTATTGGGATGTAATTAAATTGACAATTAAACAATTGACAATTATTGCAATTGTCTTTTGTATAACTGCACAGCGTTTTCATAACCCAGATACAACGCATCACTGATTAATGCATGTCCAATGGATACTTCGTCTATCCATGGAATTTGTTCTGCAAAATATTTCAGATTTTCTAAATCCAGGTCGTGTCCCGCATTGATACCCAGGCCTATTTCCTTTGCTCTCGAAGCCGCTTTCACATATGGCCGGATGGCTGTTAGCTTGTCTTCCTTATATTTTTTTGCATACCCTTCAGTATATAATTCTATCCGGTCGGTACCCGTCTCCCACGCAGCATCAATCATCGCAATGACGGGATCTACAAATATTGAAACGCGGATACCTTCATTTTTAAAAACAGGAATGATATTTTTTAGATAGTCGGAATACCGAATTGTATCCCAGCCATGGTTAGATGTTATCTGATTAAGCGCATCCGGAACCAGCGTCACCTGATCAGGTTTTACGGCGAGCACGAGATCAATGAATTTTTGTTCTTCACAATTCCCTTCAATATTAAATTCTGTTTTGATTATTTTTTTAATATCAAAAACATCCTGGTATCTGATATGCCGCTCATCCGGACGCGGATGAACGGTTACACCGTCGGCGCCGAAACGCTGGGCGTCTATAGCCGCTTTTACCACATCCGGATTATTCCCTCCGCGGCTGTTACGAAGGGTGGCGAATTTGTTTATGTTGACGGAAAGTCTGATCATTTATCAAAGTTAAACTATAGTCATAATTTATCTGCACCTGCAGATTTGGAGATGCAGGTCTCTCATGTACATCAAATGATTTTGTGCAACAGCGTGGGCAGGTTTCTAAGAAAAAAAGGAACCTGAAAAGGTTCCTTTTTTATCCTAAAAAGTGCAGTTTTAAAACCGGGTAACAGTGTTTAGAACTTTGTAAGTATTGAATTATATAAAACGTTAGAATTCGAATTTTTTACACAGATTTGATATTTACCTGCTTCCAGCATCGTTACGTTGTCAAAATGAACCTTATTTTTCCCTTGTATTATGTTAACACCCATCATTCTCAATATTCTACCTACCTCATTGGAGAGTACGATGATACAATGTTCTTCGGAATCGGTACTGATTTCAATTGTAAAATCTTCTGAAAATTTTTCAGGATAGGTGGCTATTTCCATATTAACGGTTATTATTATTCGCATTGGGCATCTTCCTTTGCTGTGTTTTCACAGGCAATGGAATCAGTCGCATGTTGTTATAACCAGACCTGGTTTGAGAAGCATCAGAAATCAGCTCTTTCAGTGTTTCTATCAGGGTTTTTATCGATTTCATAAGGGTGATTTGATATACCATGTATCTATTAGTCTGCCAAAATATAACACTATTGAAATCAACATGTTATAACCCAATAATAAACAAGTGATTTCCCCGGCTGGGAAAGGCACTGTCTTTTTTGGACATTTCTTAAAAACGGGTAACCAGTTTCAAATTGAAAAGCCTTGGTGTGAGCCTTTGCGGCATGGCGTATGTGACGTTGGAAAAATCTTTTACAAAGAGATAAGAAATAGTGTTCTCGCGGTCGATCACATTGAAGATTTCCAGTGTAGCCCAGATATTGTCAAGCTTACGAAAAGGATTGTGACTTCGGCGGTTGGACTTGTCATTGTCCAACAATAATGCGCTGAATCCTAAATCTGCGCGTATGTATGGTTCAATTATCAAAGCGTTTCGATATTTCACACTACCCGGAACGCTGTAAGGAAGATTACTGCCGTAAATGAGATTCAGATAAACCTTAAAGTTTTTGTTGGTCGAAAGATAGTCCTGAATAAACATCCCCAACGTAAAGAGCCGGTCGGTAGGCCTTCTGATCCATCCTTGCTGAACCAGGGTACTGTCCACTGGTTTATTCAGCGAGTCGATGGTGTAATCGTAGTAACTGGCGCCTTCAATTTTTTCTTTGGTCTGCATAATGCCGATACTGACCCAGCTTTCTGCATCTTTCACGAGATTTGCAAATAAACGTCCTTCTACACCCACCGCATATGCTTTTGCATTATTGTTTGCAAAGTATTGGATGCTTACATTATTAATATTGTAAGGATTTACATTCCAAAGATCTTTATAATATGCTTCTACTGACAGGCGAAATGGTTTATCATTCTGGTGGAAATTGATGTCGAATCCGACAGAAGTCTGCAGGCTTTGCTGTGCCCTGACCGCCGGATTGATAGTTCCATCCGGTGCACGCAACTCACGGTAAAAAGGTGGCTGGTCATATATTCCCAATGCAGCTTTATAAATAATATCCTGTTTGCTATTCCTTGGTTTCCAGGAAAAACCCATTCGCGGAGAAACTAAAAATTGATGGGTAAACGTATTGTAATTAACGCGTGCACCTGCCTGTAATGTAAAGGCCGGGTTATTTTTAAAACTGATATTGTCCTGGAAAAAACCTGTGAATCTTCCGATATCGAGATTATTATTCCCGTTCACTACGTTACTCAGATCAAGGGTGCCCGGAATAAGTGGCAGGGAATATCCGACGGAATCTTCATAACTCCATTCATGCAGTTGATCATGTATGGTCTGCAATTCAGCGGACACTCCCCATTGCAGATATTGATATCCTTTATTTAAATACCCTTTGTGTGAAAAACTATACAGATGAATATTCAAATTATCACGTGCAAAATTTTGATTGCTTCCGATGCCCAGCGGGTTTATGATTTTGCCAAAATCTGCGCTGGTTTTGTCAAAATCTCTTTCGCCGAACAGATAATCACCTGTAATATCATAGTTCTGGCTTTCGTTGTCACTGAAACTTGAAATCATCCATTTCAATTTCAGATGTGTATTTATCTGCTGATTCCATGTAAGACCCACCAGGCCGGTTTTATATTTATCCTTCTCCTGGCCGCTGAAGAAAATGTCAAGTCCGAGGTTGGCTGAAAAATATGGAGAAAATACAGCCGTGCTTAATTGTGCGGATGAAGGAATAAGGTTAAAGGATGTCTGGGAGTAAACGGTAAATAATTCGAGGGAATTTTTATTATTAAATTGATAGGTGAACAATCCCTGAACATCTGCTGACGAAGGAATATAATCACCCTTTGTTTCCTGGGCACTCAGCAGATTTGTAAAGCTTCTGTTTCGGGCACCTATGATGTAACTAAATTTTTTGTTTTTGGAAGTGCCTTCAAGTTCAAGGCCCTGTTCCAATAAACCGACATAAGCTGAACCTCCAAAGTCCACAGGTTTTTTATATTGTATGTCCAGTACAGAAGAAATTTTATCACCATATTTGGCCTGAAAGCTGCCGTTGTAAAAATTCACGTTGCGGGTCATTTCCGGATTGATGAAACTCAGTCCCTCCTGTTGTGCATTGCTCACCAGGTAGGGCCTGAAAATTTCGAAATCATTTACATAAACGAGGTTTTCATCATAGTTGCCTCCCCGAACAGAGTATTGGGAAGTCAGTTCGTTATTTGATCCAACGTACACTTTGATGAGACTTTCAATCCCGCCTATAGGTGTAGGTATATTAATAGCATCTTTCGGATTGATACGGATAAGACCTGCTTCTTTCCGATCCCTCTGGTCGGTAACCGTTATACTATCCAGTTTCGAATCTGATCGCTCCATTCGGATAGTAATCCGCTCTTCTTCCTTTTCGTTCAGGATAAAATTCTCCTGAACACTTTTATATCCGGTATATGAAAAAACAAGTGCGAATGCCCTGTCGGCCGGGACATGCATTCTGAAAGTACCGGAATCACTACTCGCCAGACCGGTTTCCCTGCCTAACATGACAATGGATACTCCGGACAGAGGATTTTC
>Ga0070733_10003333_pt1 | contig 11034 bp, 3 predicted proteins | sample Coa_R1_9_FD_66450 | JGI IMG/M metagenome (GOLD analysis project Ga0070733, IMG submission 66450) | Surface soil microbial communities from Centralia Pennsylvania, which are recovering from an underground coalmine fire - Coalmine... | ecosystem: Environmental > Terrestrial > Soil > Unclassified ... | reverse complement strand
GGCCACTCGGCCGGAGCGCATCCGCATCCGCTATGCCGGCGAGGTGGCGGAAGTCGGCACTCATCTTTTGCGCAGCGCGGTACTAGCCGGCGTGCTGAACGCGGTGCTGGACGAAAAAGTGAACGTAGTGAACGCGCCGGCCATGGCTGCAGCCCGCGGCCTGACTGTCGAAGAGGAAACGCGCAAGCGGGAACACGGCTTCCCCAACACTCTTGAAGTATCCGCGCTCTCGAAAAAAGCCGGTGATCCGGGCTTCGTGGCCGAAGGAACGGTTCTGTTTGATGGCTCGCCGCGGGTACTAGCCATTGACGGAATACCACTCGAATCTCAATTGGAAGGAACTATCCTCTATTTGCGCAATCACGACGAACCCGGCGTGATTGGACAGGTAGGTAGCACGCTTGCACGTATGGGCGTGAATATTGCGACGTTCGCGTTAGGCCGTAGAGAAGCAACGCGCGGCGCGGAAGCGGTCTCCTTGGTCCGTATCGATGGCCCGGTCGACGACTCTATCCTCAAGGAAGTCAACGAGATCAAGGCAATCACCGAAGCACGAATCTTCCGGCTGTGAACCGGGTTCGCTCTTCTTGCTGATGGTGCGGGCGGGAGATCGTCCTTTGCTAATTTACATATAAAAAACAATTAAATCGACGAACTTATATTGACATACAGCATCTAGTCGTCCTAAAACAGTGGGTACATTTTTATGGCTGCCGTGGTGAGCAGGCGTGTGCGCGATTTCCCTTTGGTCAGCGCCCGCTATAACGCTCAATCAGTCGCAGGGTGTGCGCCCAGCGCGCAGAAATTAGCTACATCCCAACACGATGTCGGGTGCGGAAAAGGAGTCTTTCATGCTTCGGCATATCAGAGGCCTGGTAGGCCTGTCTATCGCGTTGGTGGTGGTGTTCTTAATTTCAGGAAGTTTAGCGCTGGCGCAAAACGTAGGCAGTCTGCGAGGAACGGTGGTCGACCCTGCTGGCGCGACCGTAGCTGGAGTGAACGTCAAACTGATCGACCTGGCGAATAGCTCTGAGCGCACAACCAGCACGAATGAGGAAGGAGCCTTCGGGTTCGTTCAGCTCAACCCAGGGAATTACAGGCTTGAAATCTCCAAGGATGGGTTCCGAACACACGTCGAAGAGCACGTGTCCGTGCTTGTGGCGACACCGACACACGTGGATATTCGGCTGGAATTGGGCGAAGTGAGCCAGCAAGTATTGGTGGAAATAACGGCGACGCCCGCGCTGAATACCCAGGACGCGACAGTGGGGAACTCTATCGGAGAGAGAGAAGTAGGCTCTCTGCCGTTCTCAGCGCGGAACGTAGTGAACCTGCTGACGCTGCAACCTGGTGTCGTTTTTACGGGAATGTCGGACACCGATAAGTTGTCGCAGGGTTCGATCGCGACGCTGGACCCGCGCGAAGGGGCGGTTGACGGAGTGCGGGGCAACCAGACGAACGTCACTGTCGATGGAATCGATGCGAACGACTGGCAAAATCAGGCAGCGTTTACCAGCGCGCTGCCAGTAACACTGGATTCGGTGCAAGAGTTCCGAGTGACAACCACAAACGCGAATGCCACCAGCGGAGTTGTGGGCGGACCGCAGGTTGAACTGGTGACAAAGAGCGGCACCGACCAGTTTCACGGGAATGTGCGCTGGTACTACCGGACTTCGGGCACGTCTGCAAATGATTTCTTCAACAATCAGTTGGGTATTCCCCGCGGCAAAGATCAGCGGAATATTCCTGGCGGCTCGCTGGGCGGACCAATCTGGAAGGATCGCATTTTCTTCTTTGTGGACAACGAAGAGCGGCGAGAAATCGTTACGGAAGCTTTGTCAACACCGCGGCAAGTGCCTTCGGACGCCTTGAAGCACGGAGTGCTTGTTTACGACTGTACTAGTTCGCCGGGTTGCCCCTCGTCTCCGACCACGGTGACCGGAGTTGACGGCACTGCGGTTACGGTGCCTGCCAACGCTTTTGGCCTGTCGCCGGCGCAGTTCCAGGCTGCCGATCCGGCGGGGATCGGAATTAATCCCGCGATGATTACTTATCTGAGTAAGTTCCCGGCGGGCAACGATCCGGCCGCGGCATTTGATGGAGGCCTCGGAAATTTCGCTTTCAATGCATTGAGTTTCAATACTCCAGAGGCGACTGTTAACAATATTTATACGGCTCGTCTGGATTTTGTGTTGACGAAAAATGGACACCACACGATCTTTTGGAGAGGCCAGCTGGAAGGACTCAAGACTGACGTCCTGCCTGCGCAATTTCCAGGTGGTCCGTCCAATTCGCAGTTGCTGAACAATAGCCGTGGATTCGCGGTGAATTACCAGGCGCAGCTGAGCCCTGCAATAGTTAATACAGTACGCTATGGCCTGACTCGAATCGGCGTTGCGCAGTCCGGCACCGTGGGCGCGAGTTTTTTTGTTCGCAGTTTTACCGATGTGCAGGATTTCGGAGCGCGACCATTGGCTCGTGCCGTACCGGTTCACGAAATTAACAACGACTTGAGCTGGACTCGCGGGCGGCACACGTTCCAGTTCGGCGGGTCGATGTACTTTGTGCGCAATACGAATACCAACGATACGAATTCCTTTCCGGGCTTCGGTGTGAATAACGGTTTCTGTATCAATTTGTGCACAGATTTCAATCTTACCGGCGTGCCAGCACCAGCTGATCCGACCTCCTTCGTTCGAGCCTTTACGGCTCTGACCGGATCGATCACTCAGGTGAACGCAACGGTCTTTGCTACGCCGCAGGGTTCGTTTCTGCCGCCGGGAACTCCCGAGGTGCGACACTTTGCGGAGAATCTTTTTGAAGGATATTTCCAGGACAGCTGGAAAATAAAGCGCAACGTCAATATAACGCTCGGCTTGCACTACACGTATGAGACTCCGCCTTGGGAGACCCATGGATTTGAGGTGAGGCCGACGACCGATATTATGCAATGGTTCCAGCAGCGCGAAATCAACATGAATAACGGAATTCCATCGGATGCCTCTCCGCTTTTGAGTTGGGGACTGGCGGGCAAGGCCAACCACGGGGCCAATTCCTGGTTCGACCCGAATCACAAGAATTTTGCCCCGCGCGTAGCCCTAGCGTATTCGCCGAATTTTGAAAACGGAGTTCTGAAAGACGTTTTTGGGAAAGACAAGTCCGTAATCCGTCTCGGTGCGGGAATCTTCTACGATCGCATCGGACAGGCACTAGCGCTCGACAGTGACCAGAATGGTTCGCCGGGTACCGCGACCGCACTGATCGACGGCTCACAGCAGTTTTCACTAGCGACGGCGCCACGTTTTTCAGGGAGTTGCACACTCGGCGGTGGATGCACAGGCCTGCCGGCAGTTGGACTGCCCTTTTTCGACATTCCAACAGCGGCTACTTTCCCGTTCACACCCGCCGCTGATACGAGCAATGTTGGTTTCGCAGTGGATCCCCATCTCAAGACCCCTTACTCGATCCATTTGACGGCGTCAGTCCAACGGCAACTGTCGAAAGGGGTTGTGCTGGATGTCGCGTATGTAGGCACGCTCGGCCGGCGCTTGCTTGGTAAAGCCGACTTTGCCCAATATTTGGACATCAAGGACACGAAGTCTGGACAAGACCTCTTCAGCGCATATCGGCAAATAGCCGTGCTCGCTAACGCAACGCCAAACGGCCCTGCCGCAATTGATCCACACAACATTGCTGCGCTGCAAACGATTCCCGACATCGCTTTTTTCAATGATTTGCTTCCCAATATGCCGGCATTCGCAGCGGCTGCGAAGAATAATCCGGCCTACGCCTCATTGACTCCGACACAGGCGTTTTATGCGTATACGGTGAGATCGTCAGGAGTGGGAAACGGAGCAGCGAGTTGGTCTTGCGCGCTGTTCGGGCTTGATACGTCCTCGGGCCCGGGGGGATTCCCCAGCCCCTGGAATTCCACGGTCGATCCACAAGGCGACGGATTTGTGCTATTTCAACCGCAGTTTTCGCAACTCGGCGCGTGGACGAACTGGGCGAACTCGAACTATCACAGCCTACAGGTAACGGTTAAGAAGACATCTGGTATTGGGACCTTCGCGTTCAATTACGTATTCTCGAAATCGATCGACAATGATTCCACGGCGGAGAACGGCGATCTGATTCCCGGTCAAAATGGAACGGTACAGGGGCTAATTCAAAATCCATTTGATTTAAGACTGAACCGTGCGGCTTCGGATTTCGATTTGACGCACAACTTCAATGGATTCGCAGTAATCGACTTGCCGTTCGGACACGAGCACAAGTGGCTATCGAGCCGCAGCGGAATTGTCAATGCCGTTGTGGGCGACTGGCAAGTGACTGATACGGCCCGTTGGCGCTCCGGTTTCCCGCTAAGCCCCAGCAACGGCTTCAATTTTCCGACCAACTTTTTCCTGACCACGGCAGGTACGCTTACTTCTTTAATACGCACCAGCGTTACGCGAAATGCGAATGCTGCGGGGCCAAACCTGTTTTCGAATCCTGACACGGCAATAAACGATTTCGGCTTTACTTTGCCGGGATTGCCGGGCTCGCGAAATATTTTGCGGGGACCGGGTTACGCGGAAATGGACATGGGAGTTACCAAGAGCTTCCGACTGACCGAAAGGACGAAGCTGCAGTTCCGCGCAACAGTATTCAACGTGTTTAACAGCGTGAACTTTAATGACGGGGGTATATCGCTCGATCCAACTTCGCCTGCTACGTTTGGCATTATTACTTCAAGCGCTTTGACCAAAGGCTACAACAGAGATATGGAGTTTGCGATCCGCCTGGAGTTCTGAGCAGCCGCAAATTACTTCCTTGCGAGGGCCCCTGGACGGTTCAGGGGCCTTTGGTTTTTGCGGCTACCGAGTGAGACCTGTAGACTCGTCTGTTACACGAACGACTGGAACGCTGGGTTCGTCAACGATGAAATATTCGTGCAGTGGATCATTGAGGTTAAGTGTGATGCGGCGGAGCGTGTCAGTCACCTTTGCGGCACTGTGTTTCTTGGGTTTGGTAGTAACGCGACTTCAGGCCCAGCACGAAGGTCATGCGGCGGGAATCCGTGTGCCCGAAGAAATCCTGCAGCGGCCATTGCCGCTGCGGCAAGGAATCGGCAAGGTTCACGAGGCGGTGACGACTTCCTCTCCCGAGGCGCAGGCATATTACGACCAAGGTCTCGCTTATCTTAATTCGTTCGTCTGGATCGAAGCGGCACGCTCGTTCCATCAGGCGCTGCGCTCCGATCCATCGCTGGCCATGGCGTATTTGGGGTTGAGTGACGCGTATGTCGGCCTGCAGGAATTTCCGGAGGCGGTGGGAGCGTTTGAGCAAGCACAGTCGTTGGTGGAGAAACTTGGCGACCGCGAAAAAGCGCGCCTGGTTATTCGAACCCGGCAACTCGAATATCTGGCGGATAGCGGGAATATTCAGAAATATTTTGCCTACCGGCAAGCGGTCTCAGACGCTTTGTCCGCCGATCCCAAAGATCCGTGGCTATGGATTCTGCGCGGATTTGCGGATGAGGGGTCGCCACTCGCGCACGGACAGGGCGGCAACGTGGATACGATCGCGTTCTACGAGACAGCATTGTACCTGTCACCCGACAATTTCGCGGCCCATCATTACATCGCGCACACTTTGGAAAACCACGGTCCGGTGAAAGACGCGTTGGAGGAAACGGAAAACTACGCGCGATTGGCGCCGGCGATTCCCCACGCGCACCACATGGTTGGACATAATCTCCGCCGCCTGGGACGCACCGAAGAAGCGATCCGGGAATTTCAGAAAGCGGAACAATTGGAAAATGACTACTATCGGACGGAAAAGATTCCAGCTCAGTACGACTGGCACCATGCGCACAATCTGCAGCTGCTGGGCCTGAGCTACCAAGCGCTGGGGCAGCTAAAAGCGGCAGAGGCGGCATTGCGGGAAGCATTTCAGCAGCCCGCGTACACCGATTTTGCTGAATTCAATCGTCGTGCGTGGCCGCAGTTCCTGCTGGAGCAAGATCGTCCACAAGAAGCGCTGGTAGCCGCGCAAGAGATGATCGGGAAGAGCGAGTACGCGATGGGGCGATTCGCGGGGCAGACTGCGGCGGGCCAGGCGTACCTGGCGATGAATCGTGTGGAAGACGCGAGGAGCAGGCTGCATCTGGCGGAACGGGAAATGGAGCAAATGCCCGCGGCGGTGACCAAGTCGTTGCCAGATGCGGGCTTGCTGAACGGCGAAATTATGTTGTATGAAAAAAACTGGGAAAAGGGGAACGCGTTAATTGGGAAGCTCGAAGAAGAGATGGTAGCGGTTCCGGGACCCGATGCCTGGAGCGAATCATTATTTCAGTTGGAGTCGATTGCGAGTACGGCACGACGGGTGGGCGATTGGGAATTGGCGGAATCCACTGCGCAAAAGATGATCGATCATGACCCAAGCTACGCGGGAGGATATTTCGGATTAGGCGCAGTGGCCGAGCACCAGGGAGACGCCGCCAAAGCGCGAAGGGAATTCAGCGAAGCGGGAAAACGCTGGAGCCAGGCGGACTCCCCGGCCCGTCCGTCCCAAGCGCACTGAAGCGCGACTTCACCGCCCGGTCCGGCATTAAGTCGAACTATGGTTGCTCATCAGCAAAATAAATCGTGGACAAACTCGCAGAACTTATTGACATCCAGGGCCAATTCATTCTAAAAGAATGGGCAAATTACTGGCCCATGTGGTGGGCCTGGGGTCGCGCAGGTTGTACGGTCAAAACTACCGGCCTGGCGGAGCAATAACCACAGAGTGTTCGCCCAGCTCGCTCGAGAAGTTAGTTACATCCCTTAATGAAGTCAGGTGCGGAAAAGGAGTCTTTCATGCTTCGGCATATTAAAGGCCTGATTGGTCTTTCTGTTGAGCTGATGTTGGTGTCGTTGATTTTAGGAAATTTAGCGCTGGCGCAGACCGGAACGACATCGTTGCGGGGGACAGTAACCGACAAGACCGGCGCTACGGTGGCTGGGGCCATAGTTCACTTGGTCAACATGGCGCAAGCTACAGAACGAGAGAGCGCAACCGGAAGCGCCGGCGAATACGAACTGCTGGGACTCCAGCCAGGGGTGTACACCTTGAGCGTGGAGAAAGTTGGATTCCGTAAGTACGAACAGGCGAAGATCCAATTGCAGGTAAATTCTCCAGTGACGCAAAATGTGACACTGGAGGTTGGCTTGGCAACGGAGGTCGTGGAAGTAACGGCGAAGGAAGCGGCGCTGAACACTTCGGACGCATCGCTTGGCAATGCGTTTGACGAGAATCAAATCAAGCAACTGCCGATGGACGGCCGCAACGTGCCGGATTTGCTGTCGCTGCAGGCGGGTGTGGCGTACACAGGTAACCGGCCGGATATCAATCGAGATAACGACACTCGGAGCGGCGCGGTAAACGGCGCGCGCAGCGACCAGAGCAATATCACCCTGGACGGGGTGGACGTCAACACCGACACCAAGGGCTACGCTTTCACGTCGGTGTTGCCGATCACCGCGGATTCAGTACAGGAATTTCGCGTTACGACGTCAAATTATAACTCGGACGAAGGACGATCATCAGGCGCGCAGGTGTCGTTAGTGACTAAGAGCGGCACGGATACATTCCACGGTTCGCTCTATGAATTCAATCGCAATACGTTTACCAGCGCTAACGATTACTTTGTAAAACTCGCGCAATTGCAGAGCGGCGATCCCAATAAGGCACCGCAGTTGATTAGAAACAATTTCGGAGGTTCGCTGGGCGGGCCCATCGTGAAGCAGCGGCTCTTTTTTTTCGTGAATTATGAAGCCGGGCGGCAAGCCGAGGCACAGAGCATCGTGCGGGTAGTGCCGAGCGCCGCGATGCGAGATGGCGTTCTTACTTACACCTGCGCGGATCAGACGATGTGCCCGGCGACAAGCGTGATGGGGTTGACGGGATCACATCCTATCGCCGCGGGAAACTACGGTTTGACACCGGGGCAGATTCAAAGCATGGATCCGCAAGGCATCGGGGTAAGCCAAAATGTAATGATCCCGTATTTCAATTCGTTTCCACTGCCCAACGACAATTCTGTAGGAGACGGCGTGAACTTCGAGGGTTTCCGGTTCAGTGGGCCGGTGAAGATCAACACCAACTGGTACATCGCCCGCGCCGACTACAAGCTTACCAGCAGTGGGAATCACAGTCTCTTTTGGCGCGGTGCCCTGCGAAACGACACCAATGCCGGCGCGCCGTACCTGCTAGGACAGTCGGCACAACAAACAGTAGTCGACTACAGCAAGGGCTTTTCGGCGGGCTACTCGGCGGTATTACGCTCAAATCTGGTGAACAATTTCAGGTGGGGCTTTACCCGTCAGAGCTTCGGTCAAGTTGGGAACCAGACCCAACCCTACGTGCAATTCCGAGGCCTCAACGACAATAGTACGCCAAACAATTCGAGTCTAGCCGAGGTGCCAACCCTGACGTACCAGGTGCCGGTGCACAATTTTGTGGACGACGTTTCCTGGATCAAGGGGAAGCACACTCTGCAGTTCGGCGGGAACATCAATATTCTGCGCAATCCACAGTCCAGTAACGTCAATTCGTTCAGTACCGCGGTAACTAACGCTTCGTGGTTCGTGCCGTCTGGATTGGCCAATCAAGGGGGCGCGTTCGATCCTCCAACCGTTGGTTTGCCTCAAGTCGATTCGGGATTCAACAACAACTATGACTATCCGATGATAGCGTTGGTAGGAATGATTAACGAGGTAAACGCACAATACAACTTCAACAAGAATGGGAGCACTGTACCTCAGGGCGCGCCGGTTACCCGCCGATTCGCGGCAGACACCTGGGAGCTGTATGCGCAGGACACCTGGAAGATCAAGCCGAATCTCACGTTCACTTACGGATTGCGCTATTCACTGTTTTCTCCACCGTGGGAAACCAACGGCGTTCAGGTGTCGCCGAATGTGAACCTGACGAACTGGTTGAACCTGCGCGAGCAAAACATGCTGCAGGGAATCGGTTCCAACGCAGCTCCTTTGATCAGTTTTGATCTGGCTGGTCCAGCCAACGGAAAACCCGGCTTCTATAATTGGGACAAGAAGGACTTTGGCCCACGAATGGCGATTGCATACTCGCCCGGAGCGACCGACGGACTTTGGGGGGCTATTTTCGGTGGGCCCGGGAAGTCCAGCATTCGAGCAGGTGCCGGAATTGTGTACGACCGTGTGGGGCCCGCATTGTTGGCCACCTTCGACGAGAGCGGCTCGTTTGGGCTATCAACAACAATCCAGAGCCAGGCTGGAATCGTTTCGCCAACCACTGCTCCCCGGATCACCGGCCTAAACGCCATCCCCACGCAGGGTACCGACGGAACGGTGCTATTTGGCGCTGCCCCCGTCTCTACCTTCCCGCAGACATACCCAGCAAACGCCTTCGCAGTTTATTGGGGAAGTGACAAGAGTCTGAAAACGCCGTATTCCTATACCTTTGACTTGTCGGTGGAGCGAGACTTCGGACGTGGCTTCAGTTTAGATGTTGCCTATGTGGGAAGAATGTCGCATCGCCTGTTAACCCAGGAGGATGTCGCTACGCCGGAGGATATCGTCGACCCAAAAACAAAGGTTGATTATTTCGCTGCGGCCACTGCGTTGGCGAAGATCTACCGTACGGGAGTTCCGACTGCCAATATCTTTCCGACGTGCGCTCCAGGGCAGTTGAACTGTACCGCGGTCGGGCCGACCGCCCAATATTGGGCGGACATCCTTCAACCGCTGGTGGCCGGCGGGGCGTATTCGCAGGTTTGCAGTGGAGGCTCGACACCGAGCGCACTGCAGGCGGCCTACGATCTTTTCAGTTGTTTCTCGGGGAATGAATCCACTGCGATTCAATTGATTGACCAGGGGATTCTGACCGATGCGAACATTCCCGGACAGACGTACTACGGTCCGGGAGGTCCATACTCTTTCCTTGATTCGCAGTTCGCGGCGCTGTATGCGTGGCGATCGATCGGAGCTTCGGCTTACAACGGATTGCAGGTCAGCTTCCGGCACCACATGTCGCATGGCCTGCAGTTTGACTTTAACTATACCTACTCAAAATCAATGGACATTTCTTCCGATGCAGCTCGCATCGGAGCTGAGGCAGGGCTGGGAGGTCAAGTGATCAACGCTTGGAATCCCAAGGCTCTTCGCGCGGTTTCAGACTTCGACTTGCCACATCAGGTCAATGCCAACTGGATTTGGGAACTGCCTTTCGGTAAGGGCCGGCGGTTCGGGAACGGTTCTGGCAAGGCGCTGGATGCATTGATCGGTGGATGGCAACTGACCGGCTTGGCTCGCTGGACAAGTGGTTTCCCGGTCGGCGTTAGCAACGGCGCACAATGGCCCACAAACTGGCAGTTGTCCGGTTTTGCGACACAGATCTGCCCAGTAACGACAAAAGGAGCGGTCAAAGGAGGCGGCAGCGTAAACATTTTCGGAAACTCTGCTGCAGCGGCAGCAGCGCTCTCTTGTTATCAGGCCGATTTCCCCGGTCAGGTTGGAGCACGCAATACGCTGCGAGGCGATGGTTTCGCCGGTTTGGATGCGGGGCTCGCCAAGCGGTGGCGCATGCCGTGGAAGGAGTCCCATACCCTGCAGTTCCGCTGGGAAGTGTTCAACGCGTTAAACCTCACGCGGTTTGATGTGAACACGTTGAATCTCTCCATTACTAATGCCAGCACGTTTGGCGATTATTCCGGATTGCTGACGAATCCGCGAACAATGCAGTTCGCATTGCGTTACGAGTTCTAGAAACAGCAGGGCATTTTCGAAACGTCGCCGGGTCGCAGTTGCGTCCGGCGACGTTTCGATATTGGTGGCTGCTGTTGTGAGAAGAAGTCGCACCTGCGAAACAGACTTGTGGCCGGTGAAGAATGGCTATGTTATTCTAAAAGCTGGCGCAGCGAATCCCTTGGAATCGCTGCAACGTCGGGGCGTAGCGCAGCCTGGCTAGCGCGCCTGGTTCGGGACCAGGAGGTCGAAGGTTCAAATCCTTTCGCCCCGACCACTT
>Ga0070733_10003332_pt1 | contig 11039 bp, 9 predicted proteins | sample Coa_R1_9_FD_66450 | JGI IMG/M metagenome (GOLD analysis project Ga0070733, IMG submission 66450) | Surface soil microbial communities from Centralia Pennsylvania, which are recovering from an underground coalmine fire - Coalmine... | ecosystem: Environmental > Terrestrial > Soil > Unclassified ... | reverse complement strand
ATGAAATGCCCGGTTCAGCCACCCCGGCCGAGCAACTGGCCGCGGCCGGCATCGACGCCGCGTCGATCGCAAAGGCCGCAACCGAACTGATCAACGGCCCAGCCACCTGAACCCATTCCCCGGTCCCGGCAGCCCACCGGTCCCGGCCGCCCACCCCGGTCCCGGCCGCCACCCGGTTCCGGCCGCCCCCACCCGGGGCCGGGCGGCCCGGGCCGTGCGTTTAACCTGTTGGGATCATGGCGAGCCTGGATGCGGTCGTTGTCGGCGCGGGGCCGAACGGGCTTACCGCCGCTATCACGCTGGCCAGGCAGGGGCTGGCGGTGCGGGTCTATGAGGCGGGGGAGACGGCCGGCGGCGGGGCCCGCACGCGCGAGCTGACCCTTCCCGGCTTCCGGCATGACCCGTGCTCCGCCGTGCATCCGCTCGGGGCCGGGTCGCCGGTGCTGACCAGGCTGCCGTTGCGGCGGCACGGGCTGCGCTGGCTGCAGCCGCCGGTGCCGCTGGCGCATCCGTTCGATGACGGGTCGGCTGCCGTGCTGGACCGGTCGGTGCAGAAGACGGCGCAGAGCCTCGGCGCCGACGGGCGAAGGTATCAGCGCCTGGTCGAGCCGTTCCGCGGGCACTGGGAACAGCTTGCCTCCGGCGTGCTCCGGCCGCAGCTCGCCGGGCTGCCACGGCATCCGCTGCTGATGGCCGGGTTCGGGCTGCGGTCGGTGCTGCCGACGGCCGCGCTCAGCCATACGGTGCTGCGTGACCATGCCACGCGGGCGCTGCTCGCCGGGCTGGCGGCGCACGCCATGGTGCCGCTGACCGCGCTGGCAACCTCCCCGCTGGCGCTGGTGTTCGCCGTCGCCGGCCACGAGGTTGGCTGGCCGGTCGCGGGTGGCGGGTCGCAGGCCATCTCCGACGCGCTCGCCGGGTACCTCACCGAGCTCGGCGGCGAGATCGTGACCGGGTTCCAGGTCCGGGCCTGGGGCGACCTGCCCAAGGCGCGGGCGGTGCTGTTCGACACCTCACCGGCCACACTCGCCCGGGTCGCCGGGGATCAGCTTCCGCCGCGCTACCTCCGCCAGCTCCGCCGCTACCGCTATGGCCCGGCGGTCTTCAAGATCGACTACGCGCTCGACGGGCCCATGCCGTGGACCGCGCAGGCCGCCCGGCGGGCCGGAACGGTGCACCTGGGGCCGGAGTACGCCGACATCGCCGCCGCACTGCGGGCATGCGCTCACCAGGCGGCGCCGGACCCGCCGTTCCTGATCGTCGCGCAGCCGTCCGTGGCCGACCCCTCGCGCGCCCCGGCGGGCAAGCACGTGCTCTGGGTCTACTGCCACGTGCCCAACGGGTGGGCGGGCGACGCCACCGCCGCCATCGAACGGCAGCTGGAGCGGTTCGCGCCCGGCTTCGGGGATCTCGTGCTGGCCCGCCGGGTGGCCGGGCCCGCCGAACTGGAGGCGGGCAATGCCAACTACGTGGGAGGCGACATCGGCTGCGGCAGCATGAGCGGCCTGCAGCCGGTGGCCAGGCCGGTCCTGCGCCGGGTGCCCTACGCCACCCCGAACGAGGGAATCTATCTCTGCTCGTCCGCCACGCCGCCAGGCCCCGGGGTACATGGGATGTGCGGCTACCATGCGGCGCGAACCGCTGGCCTCCGTTCGTTCGGTATTCAAATCAAAATTTGACGATTCGGCGAAAGCCGTCACATCTTGATAGCCCCGCCCATGGCGGAGCGGATGAAGTACCGCTGGGTCACGATGAACAGGGCCAGGATCGGCAGGCTGGCAATGACGATTCCGGCCGCCAGCAGCGTCCAGTCGCTCTGGTTGGTGCCGAAGAAGTTGAACAGGCCGCGGCTGATCGGGAACAGCGCCGGGTTCACCAGGAACACCACAGGGCCGATGATGTCGTTCCACACGCCGAGCATCGAGTACAGGAACGTGATCAGCAGACCGGACCAGGTCAGCGGCACGATGACCCGCAGCAGGTAGCGCAGGTAGCCACAGCCGTCGCTCCAGGCGGCCTCGTCCAGCTCGCGCGGGACGGCGGCGATGAAGCCGGTCAGCAACACCACGCCGAGTGGCAGGCCGGGCTCGACGTGCAGCAGGATGTAGCCGGCCCGGTTGTCGAACAGGCCCAGCTTCTGCGCCTCGATGAACAGCGGAATGATCGACAGCGGCAGGAACAGCCCGATCACCAGGAAGGCGTACAGACCGTTCGGCCAGGCGACCAGGCGGCGCGCGATCGGGAAGGCGATCAGCAGGCTGAGCACGGTCGTCAGGGCCGCCGCGGCCACCGAGTAGATGATCGTATTGACCAGCTCCGCGCCGAGGTTGCCCTGGTTCCAGACGTTGGAGTAGTTGGCCACCGCGGGGTGCGCGGACGGGGTCAGCGGGCTGCTGAGGAAGTGCGCGGGCTGCTCCAGCGACACCATGATGATGTACAGCACGGGCAGGAAGAACAGCAGCACGATCAGCAGGCCGGTGAGGAGCCTGGAGGCCAGCGCGTAGTTCCTGGCCCGCCGGGCGCCCGGGAGCCCGGTCTGGGCAAGGCTGGTCATGACGTGATCCTCCACTCCCGCCGCCGCAGGTACCACTGCAGCGGCAGCGCCACGATCAGGGTGAGCACGAACAGGGCCACGCTCACCGCCGCCCCGTAGCCGAGGTTGGCGGACAGGCCGAACGCGTTGTTGAACGCGAGCATGCCGAGCGTCTGGGTCGAGTACTGGCCGTCGGTCAGGATGTAGATCAGGTTGTAGGTGGTGAACGAGCCGATCACGGCCAGCAGGATGTTGATGGTCATGGCCGGGGCGAGCAGCGGCAGGGTGATGCGGCGCAGCCGGGCCCAGCGTCCGGCGCCGTCCAGGCTGGCCGCCTCGTAGATCTCCCGGCTGATCGACTTCAGGCCGCCGATGTACACCAGCGTGGTGAAGCCGAGGTTCTGCCAGATCTGCACGCCGATGACCAGCGGCAGCGCGACGCCGGTCGCGCCGAAGAAGGCCGAGCTGGTGCCGAACGCCTTCAGCAGCGAGGCGGCCGGCCCCTGCGCCGGGTCGAAGATCAGGATCCAGATGAGCCCGACCACCGTGACGCCGAGCACGATCGGCACGAACACCAGCACGCGCAGCACGCTGTCGATCCGCCGCCCGCCCTGCAGCCGGTGCGCGAGCATCAGGCCGAAGCCGTTCTGCACCACGGTGACCCCGACCACGAAGACGACCGTGATCCACAGGGCGGAGATGAACCCGGGCCGTTCGGTGGTCAGCATCGCCCGGTAGTTGGACAGGCCGGAGAACGAGGTCGTCGAGCCGGCCAGCCCGGAGTAGTTGGTCAGCGACACGATCACGTTGGCCAGCGCCGGCACGATCCCGAACAGCCCGTACACGGCCAGGCCGAGCCACAGGCCAAGCCGCATCGTCCAGGTCGATCCGGTGGACAGCAGGCGGGTCTTCCTGGCCGGCCGCTGGGTTCGCTGCCCCCAGCCCGTGCGGCGCCGGCGCCTGACAGCGGTCGCCGTGCCGCCGCCAGGCGCCAGGCGCGCCGATGTCACCCGGTCTGCCATCCGCTCTGGTAGTCGGCCTCGGCCTGCTGCGGGGTCATCTTGCCCTGGACCACATCGAGCTGGGCGGCCGGCCAGTTGTTCTCCTCGTCCCAGTAGGCGCCGCTGGTCGGCAGGGCGGGGAAGGCCACATCCTGGTTGATGCCCTTGCCGAACCAGTGGCCCATGACCGTCTGGGAGAACGTGGAGTAGGTGCCGGACGACTCGGACGGCGTGATACCGGTGATGTCGACGTACTGGTCATAGATGCCGGGCGTGGCGAAGAACGCGAGCCATTTCATCGCCGCGGCCTTGTTCGGGGCGTTCTTGAGCACCGCGAACGCCAGGTCGCCCTTGAGGAACGGCTGGTTGTCGCTGGCCACGTTGCTGCCCGGCAGCGGGAAGAAGCCCACCTGCAGGCCGGGGTTGGCCTGGTGCACCGACGACAGGTCCCAGGAGCCGTCGAGCAGCATGGCCGCCGCCCCGTGGGCGAACTGGCCGGGCATGCCCTCCCAGGGGACGCCGGTGTAGTTCGGCTCCAGGTACCTGGCGATGGTCTTCTCTTCGTTCATCACGGTGGTGAAGTGCGGGTCGGTCCACTTCACCGTGCCCTTCTCCAGGTCCAGCGCCAGGTTGTGGTTGGGCGCGGCCGGGTACCACAGGTCGGCCATCAGCGGCCAGTACAGGAACTGCATGTACGGCGCCCCGACGTCGCCGAGCCCGTCGTACAGCGGCGTGACGCCGTGTGCTTTGAGCGTGGCACACACGCTGAGGAACTGGTTATAGGTCGCCGGCGGGCTCAGGTGGTATTTGGCGAAGATGGACTTGTTGTAGAACACGCCCTCGGTGTAGGCGCCGGATTCCAGGGCGTCGGTCTGGCCCTTGTAGCTCTCGACGTTGATCGAGTCCGCCGTGAAGTTCTTCAGGAACGGCTGGCCGTTCAGCGGCTGGAACACGCCGTTGCTGGCCCAGTACTGGAAGTTGCTCTCCTTGTTCCGTGACGGGCTGAGCGGCATCGGCTGCACCGGCAGCACGTTGGTGATGATGTCGGCCGTGTTGGCATCGACCGATGTCTCCTCCAGCGCGGCGTAGGGGCCGTTGACGTTCGCGGCGGTCTGGAGCTGGACCTTGATGTTCGGGTACTTCTTGTGGAACTCGTTGTCGATCTTGGTGATCGCCGTCACGGCGGGCGGGTTCACCCAGGTGATGATCTTGAGGGTGCCCGAGCCGCTGGCGTTGCCGGAGTTCGATGACGAGCAGGCCGCCAAGCCGGCGGCGGCCAGGCCGATGATGGCGATAGCGGCAATGCCCCGCCGTGGGGTGCAAGCCCGGCCGGTAAGGTACCGCCGGTGTCTGGAATTCCGGCCAGAAAAGCCCGGCCGGCCGGAAGTTCTGTGCCTCATTCGTGTCTGCATCTCAACGACCGCCTTAACGATGAATCCCCGGGAGGCGCATCCGGCCACGCATCCGGCCACGCTGGTGGCGTTAAGATATCACGCGCTTTTATCCGCATATATCAAACATTTACGGACACACGCGGGCAAACGGGCCGGGCGGCCGGGCGTCATCGATGACAAGGTTGTCAGGCGAAGGTGTGTTTGGGCCGGGCCAGGGTCAGGCGGTGTGCGGGTGCGCCGGTGGGGCCAGCAGGATCGATACCGGCCGTGGAATGGCGATGTCGCCGGTGTGGCGGGCTGGGGCGCCGGTCACCGGGTCCAGTTCCAGCGTCGCGATGTTGCCGGTGTCGCGGTTGGCGACGAGCAGGGCGGTGCCGGTCGCGGCGATGTCCATCGGCCACGAGCCGCCCGAGGGGGTCTCGGTGAGGCCGGCCGGTGCGACGGTGGCGATGGTGTCGTTGCCCCGGTTGGCCACGTAGACGCGATGGTGTGCGGCCGAGACGGCGATCACGCCGGGGTAGTTGCGGACGGCCCGCCGCTGCCCGGCTGGGGTGGAATGGCGCGGCGTGAGGGCCGCCGTTCGTGGGTTGTACTCATTCTTCTTTACGGTCGAGTCAAGCTCGCAGGCTATGTAGACCTCCGTCGGGGCACCTGGCAGGAACGTAAGGTTGCGCGGGCCGGAGCCAGCCGGGAGGGCGCAGACGTTTGCCTGGTGCAGACGGCCGTTGTGCCCATCAAGCCGGAAAGCCAGGACGCGGTCCGTGCCCAGATCGCTGACCAGCAGGTGGCTGCCCGCCGGGTCGAAGACGACCTGGTGCGGATGCGCCTTGTCCTGCCGGCCCGGGTCGGCCGGGTGCCGCGGCGGCGGCAGTTCGGCGACGTCGGTGACCGGGCCGAGGCGGCCGTCCTGGCCCAGTGCGCGGACGGCCACGGTGCCGCCGTCATAGTTGGCCGTCAGCAGGAAGCGGCCCGTCGGGTCGATGGCCAGATGGCAGGGCGTGGCGCCCTCGCTCGGTGCCTCGCTGACCGGGTGCAGCTCTCCCCCGGCCGTGAGGCGCAGCGCCACGATCGAACCGGGGCCAGCGGCGGACGCGGCGTATATGTGACCGCCCCGGGGATGCCTGACGATGTGCAGCGGCTGGGCGACGGCGGCCTGGCCGTGCATCCGGCCGTCGCCAGGTGACAGGGCGGCAACGGTGCCGCCGCCGGGCGGACCGGCCGCGACGATCAGGAGTGCTCCCGCTTTCCGCGTGCTCATCAGGAGACAATGCTGGCATGCCACGTCCCAACGATGAGGTCGCGGCGCTGCTGGGGGAGTACGCCGAGCTGATCTCGATCACCGGCGGGGATGCCTTCAGGGCGCGCAGCTACGACAAGGCCGCCCGCGCCATCAAGGGCGCCACGGCGGACGTGTCCCGGCTCAGCCCCGGTGAGCTGCGGGCGATCCCCGGCGTCGGCAAGTCGGTCGCGGACAAGGTCGCCGAGTACCTGGCGACCGGGAGCATCGCGGCCGTCGATGAGATCCGGGCCCGGATACCCGCCGCGGTCCGCGAGATGATCGCCATTCCGGCGCTCGGCCCGGCCCGGGCCATGCAGCTGCACGCCGAGCTGGGCATCGGCTCGGTCGCCGAGCTGACCGAGGCCGTCAAGGCCGGGCGGCTGCGCGACCTCAAGGGGTTCGGGGCCAAGAGCGAAGAGCGGATCCTGCGCGGCATCGAGCTGCTGCGCCAGTCGGGGGAGCGGGTGCTGCTGAGCTCCGGCCTTGAGGTCGCCGGGGAAATGGTGGCCGCGCTCGTCGCCGTCCCCGGCTGCCTGCGGTGCACCTACGCGGGCTCGGCCCGGCGGATGCGGGAGACGGTCGGCGACATCGACCTGCTGGCCGCCGTCGACTGCGGGGAAATCTCGGCCGGGGTCAGCGGCCCGCTGATGGCGGCGTTCACCGCCCTGCCCAGCGTCACCGAGGTGATCGCCAGTGGGCACACCAAGACCTCGGTACGCACCCGGCGCGGCCTTCAGGTGGATCTGCGGGTTGTGCCGGACGCGTCCTGGGGCGCCGCGCTGCAGTACTTCACCGGGTCGCAGGCGCACAACGTGCGGACCCGCGAAATCGCCGTCCGGCTGGGGCTGCGGCTGTCCGAGTACGGGCTGCTGCGGGTGGAGACCGGCGAGCTGATCGCGTCCCGGACCGAGGAGGAGATCTACCAGGCGCTGGGCATGAGCTGGGTGCCGCCCACCCTGCGCGAGGACGGCGGCGAGATAGAAGCCGCGCTGCGCGGCACGCTGCCTTCACTGGTTGCCTTGGATGATCTTCGCGGTGACCTGCACACGCACACCGACCTCACCGACGGCGCGTCCTCACTGCAGGACATGGTGGCCACGGCGGCGGCCTGCGGCTACGAGTACTACGCGATCACCGATCACGCGCCCGACCTGGTGATGCACCGGATGACCGGCGAAAAGATGCTGGCCCAGCGCGAGCAGGTGCGCGCCCTTGACGGCTCGGCCGGGCTCACCCTGCTGCATGGAACCGAGCTGAACATCGGTCCTGACGGCTCGGTGGACTGGCCGGGGGAGTTCCTGGCCGGTTTCGACATCTGTGTGGCGTCGGTGCACTCGCATTTCGGCCAGCCCCGCGCGGAGATGACCCGCCGGTTCCTGCGGGCCTGCGAGAACCCGTACGTCAACGTCATCGGCCACCCGCTGACCAGGGTCATCGGCCGCCGCGACCCGGTGGACGTGGATCTGGACGAGCTGTTCGCCGCCTGCGCCCGCACCGGGACGGCCCTGGAGATCAACGGCTCGCCGCACCGCCGCGACCTGCCCGACGAGCACCTGCGCCGGGCCAAGGCGGCCGGGGTCAAGTTCGCCATCGACAGCGACGCGCACGCCACCTCCGAGCTGGGCCGCCCGCGCTACGGCGTGGGCTCGGCGCAGCGCGGCTGGCTCACCGCCGGCGACATCATCAACACCTGGCCACTGGAGCGGCTGCGGGGATTTCTGCGGAAGAACCGGTAGTTGTTATAGACATGCCGTCCCTCACCGATCTGCTGCCTGCATCCACGGACCCGGACTCCGTGTTCGATGCCTTCGCGGGCTGGGCCAAGGACCGGGGCCTCAGCCTGTACCCGCATCAGGAAGAGGCGCTGATCGAGGTCGTGTCCGGCGCCAACGTGATCCTGAGCAGCCCGACCGGGTCCGGCAAGAGCCTGGTCGCGGCCGGGGCGCACTTCGCGGCGCTGGCCAGGGGAACGCGCAGCTTCTACACCGCGCCGATCAAGGCGCTGGTATCGGAGAAGTTCTTCGCCCTGTGCGAGGATTTCGGGCCCGCCAGCGTCGGCATGATGACCGGCGACGCCAGCGTGAACGCCGGCGCGCCGATCATCTGCGCCACGGCCGAGATCCTGGCCAACATCGCGCTGCGCGACGGTGAGATGGCCGACATCGGCCAGGTGGTCATGGACGAGTTCCACTTCTACGCCGACCCGGCGCGCGGCTGGGCCTGGCAGGTGCCGCTGATCGAGCTGCCCCAGGTGCAGTTCGTGCTGATGTCGGCCACCCTGGGCGACGTCAGCCGGTTCGAGCAGGACCTGACCAGGCGGACCCGCCGGCCGACCGCCGTCGTCACGTCGGCGCAGCGCCCGGTGCCGCTGGTCTTCTCCTACGTGCTCACCCCGCTGCACGAGACCCTGCAGGAGCTGCTCGAAACCAGGCAGGCACCCATCTACGTGGTGCACTTCACCCGGGCCGCCGCCGTGGAGCAGGCCCAGGCGCTGATGAGCATCAACGTGTGCACCCGTGCGGAGAAGGATGCCATCGCCGAGATGATCGGCAACTTCCGGTTCACCGCCGGCTTCGGCAAGACGCTGTCCCGGCTGGTCCGGCACGGCATCGGCGTGCACCACGCCGGAATGCTGCCCCGGTACCGGCGCCTGGTGGAGACGCTCACCCAGGCCGGGCTGCTCAAGGTCATCTGCGGCACCGACACCCTCGGCGTCGGCATCAACGTGCCGATCCGGACCGTGCTGTTCACCGCCCTGTCCAAGTACGACGGGACCAAGGCCCGCCATCTGCAGGCCCGGGAGTTCCACCAGATCGCGGGCCGGGCGGGCCGGGCAGGCTTCGACACGGTCGGCAACGTGGTGGTGCAGGCGCCCGAGCACGTCGTGGAAAACGAGCGGGCGCTGGCCAAGGCAGGCGACGACCCGAAGAAGCGGCGCAAGGTGGTGCGCAAGAAGCCGTCCGACGGCTTCGTCTCCTGGGGCGAGCCCACCTTCCAGCGGCTGGTCGCCTCCGATCCCGAGCCGCTGCGGTCCAGCTTCGTGGTCAGCCACGCGATGCTGCTCAACGTGATCAACCGTCCGGCCGGTGACGCGTTCGCGGCCATGCGCCACCTGCTGACCGACAACCACGAGGACCCCGCCGCACAGCGCAAGCACATCCGCCGGGCGTTCGCGATCTACCGCGCCCTGCTGGCCGGTGGCGTGATCGAGCGCCTGGCCAAGGAGGACGCCTGGGGCCGCCGCTGGCGCCTCACCGTGGAGCTGCAGGAGGACTTCGCGCTCAACCAGCCGCTGTCGCCGTTCGCGCTGGCCGCGATCGAGCTGCTGGACCGGGAGTCGCCGGAGTATGCCCTGGACGTGCTGTCGGTGATCGAGTCCACCCTGGACAATCCGCGCGAGGTGCTGTCGGCTCAGTTGCACAAGGCGCGCGGCGAGGCCATCGCCCAGATGAAGGCCGACGGCATCGAATACGAAGAGCGGATGGAGCTGCTCGACCAGGTGACCTACCCCCGGCCGCTGGCAGACCTGCTGGAGGGCGCCTACGAGATCTACCGCCAGGGTCACCCCTGGGTCGCCGACCACGAGCTGGCACCCAAGTCGGTCGCCCGGGACCTGTACGAGCGGGCGCTGAACTTCACCGAGTACATCGGCTTCTACCAGTTGCCCCGGGGCGAAGGCCTGGTACTGCGCTACCTGGCCGACGCCTACAAGGCGCTGCGCCAAACCGTGCCCGAGGAAGCCAGGACCGAGGAACTCGCCGACCTGATCGAATGGCTGGGCGAACTGGTCCGCCAGGTCGACTCAAGCCTGATCGACGAGTGGGAGCGGCTGCGGGACGGGACCGGCGCCGCTGCGACGGCCGCCGCGGTTTCCCAGGGCCCGCCGCCGGTCACCGCCAACCGCCGCGCGTTCCGTGTCCTGGTCCGTAACGCCCTGTTCCGCCGGGTCGAGCTGGCCGCCCTCGGCCGCTACGAGGAGCTGGGCGAGCTGGACGCCGCCGACGGCTGGGACGCCGGCGCCTGGGCTGGCGCGCTCGGCCCATACTTCGGCGAGCACGACGAGATCGGCACCGGTGCGGACGCCCGCGGCCCGGCCCTGCTGATCATCGACGAGCACCCCGGCCACTGGATGGTGCGCCAGATCTTCGACGACCCGGCCGGTGACCACGACTGGGGCATCAGCGCCCGGGTCGACCTGGCCGCCTCGGACGCGGCCGGAGAGGCCGTCCTGCAGGTACTGGACGTCAATCAGCTAAGAGGATGGCAATGACCACACTGGACGAGGCGGTCGCGATCGGCCGCGAAGACAAGTACCTGGCAGTGATTTCGACCCTGCGGGCGGACGGCACGATCCAAGCCTCGCTGGTGAACGCCGGTGTGCTGGACCACCCATCAACCGGAAACCCGGTGCTGGCCTTCGTCACCTACGGCCCGGTGAAGCTGGCCAACCTCCGGGCCCGGCCGCAGGTCACCGCGACCTTCCGCAGCGGCTGGCGGTGGGCGGCGATCGAAGGACGGGCCGAGATAGCCGGGCCCGGCGACCCCCGGCCGTGGCTCGACGACGAGGGCCTGCGCCTGCTCCGCCGCGCGGTGTTCATCGCCGCCGGCGGCGAGCACGAGGACTGGGCCGAATACGACCGCGTCATGGCCGAACAACGCCGCGCCGCCGTCCTCATCGACCCCACCCGGGTCTACAGCAACCAGTCGTAGCGCGCCGTCAGCGTCTGGCGAACGGTCAGCTTCAGGCCCTTCAGGTCCGTCCCGGCCCGCAGGCTCTCCATTATCAGAGTGCCGTCGATCATGAATTTCCTCCCAGCACTCGTCAAAGATTC
>Ga0070733_10003330_pt1 | contig 11042 bp, 9 predicted proteins | sample Coa_R1_9_FD_66450 | JGI IMG/M metagenome (GOLD analysis project Ga0070733, IMG submission 66450) | Surface soil microbial communities from Centralia Pennsylvania, which are recovering from an underground coalmine fire - Coalmine... | ecosystem: Environmental > Terrestrial > Soil > Unclassified ... | reverse complement strand
GGCGATAATCCCAAAACACTGGCGACATTATCGAAGCCGAAGCTCGCGTCGTCGGTCGGAAGGTATGCCGAACTGTCGATATCCAGCGCCAGCAAATCGCGGATCGCGTTGGCATATTCGGCGCGGTTCAGCCGATGCAATGCGGGCCTCCCGGGATTGGGATCGAGAGCGTAGGCCTTGTCGATCGAACCCTCCAGCCACGTCAGAAATTCGTCCACGTTGGCTCTTTCGGGCTTGGGCATACCCAAGGGCGGCATCGCGCCGGTGCGCAGCTTTTTGATCACCTTTTCCCACATCTCGGCGTTGTTGGGGACGTTGTTCAGATCGGCGGTATCGAGCGTCAGCCCGGCGATCCTGGTTTTCGAGTTGTGGCAGGCGACGCAGTACTTATCGAGCAGGGCGCGCTGCGTCTGGGCGGGAAGAACGCCTGTGGTAAGGAAGATGACGGCAACAACCCCGGAAATTTTCACCATTTTCATGATAACTTCCCGGCCGTCGACACGGGATCAAATTGTCGGCTAAGCCCATACAGGACAAGCGTTAGTGCGCTACAATCGAACCGAAATCATGCGGATCCAGTTGTCAACAATTACGCTCGTTGCGTTCCTGCTTTCTGTCAGCAGCCTGTACGCCGACTCGCGGCTGGCGGATGCCGCCATGGTGCCGGACCGCGAGGCCGTCCGTTCACTTCTGACGCAGAAAGTGGATGTCAATGCGTCCCAGTCCGACGGCACCACCGCGCTCCACTGGGCTGTCCGGCAGGACGATCTGGAAACCGCCGATTTGCTGATCCGAGCGGGAGCCAACGTCAAGGCTGCCAATCGTTTCGGCGCCACTCCGCTGTCGCTTGCCGCAACTAACGGCAACGCCGCCATGATCGAGAAACTGCTGAAGGCCGGTGAAGACGCGAACGCCATTGTGTCGGAATCGGGCGATACCGTCCTGATGCTGGCAGCGCGGACGGGTAAACCAGAAGCTGTCAGCGTGCTGCTGAATCACGGCGCCGAAGTCAACAAGACGAACGCCACGGGCCAGACCGCTCTCATGTGGGCGACGGCCGAGAGGAACGCAGCGGCCGTCCAGGTATTGATCGAACACAAAGCGGATTTCAGTGTCAGAACGCATGCGGCTCCGCCGCCGAAGCCGATGGACACGATCTTCTCGGCGCCTTTTCCCGTGGGCGGAATGACGGCGCTGTTATTTGCGGCACGCCAGAACGATTTGAAGTCCGCCGGCATTCTGCTCGCTGCCGGCGCCGACGTGAACCAATCCGCGCTGGACGGCTCCAGTCCCATTCTGGTGGCGATTCTGAACGGCCACTATACGCTGGCCAATTTCCTTCTTGAGAAGGGCGCCAATCCCAATGCTGTCGACGGTAAAGGCCGCGCTGCTCTGTACGCGGCGGTCGATATGCGCAATCTGGAATGGTCCACCCGGCCCGCGCCTCCTGAGAAGGACCCCATGACGGAGCTGGACCTGATTAAAGCCCTGATCGCGCACGGCGCGAATCCGAATGCGCGCCTCACGAAGAAGATCCCGCTGCGGGGCCAGCCTTCGTTCGACGGACGCTGGGCGAATATGATTGGCGCGACGCCGTTCTGGCGCGCTGCCCAGTCGGACGATGTTACGGTGATGCGTCTGCTGGTTGAAAAGGGCGCCGATCCGCTGCTGGCGACGACCGACAAGACCACGCCGTTGATGGTGGCGGCGGGCGTGGGCTGGTCCGACGGACAGAGCCACGGCTCGCAGACCGACGCTCCCGAGGCGCTCAAGCTGTGCCTCGAATGGGGCGGCGATGTGAATGCGGCCAACGACGTGGGCTACACGGCGCTCCACGGGGCGGCTTTCCGTGGCGCGAATGACGTGGTGAAGCTGCTTGTCGAAAAGGGCGCCCGAATGGATGTGAAAAACCAGGAAGGTCGCTTGCCGGTCAACATGGCCGAAGGCATGCATATCGGGCCTGGCGGCTGGGTCGAGCACGAGGACACGGCGGCTTTGCTTCATAAGTTGATGGCTGCCCAAAATCCCTCGGCCGCGAAGTAGATCCTTATCCGAAACTCTGGAAGGCTCTCCAGAAGTCGGGCCACGGCATCCGAAGCCTTCGACAGACATAGATGTCACGATGGTCTGCGGTCTCTTCATTCATGACGCCGTAGCGGTTTGTGATCTGCCCCGCCACTGCGCAGGATTCAAAAATTTGCGCGAGCGTTTCCCCCGGCATGCCAAGCACGATGAGCGTCTGGGGAGGTGGGTCGCCGTAGCCTCGCAGCCAGTAGGAATTGATGCCGCTGATCGCATTGGGGAGACCACGCGCGGGGCCGTAGAGGTCGATCGCGCCCGCCTCTCCGTAGTTCCCGGTTAGTATCCCGGCGGTGGCACGTTCGTCCGCCGGCAGCGAATTTCGAATCGCAGCGACGGTGTCGACCAGTTCCGGCCAGCCGATTTCTTCGCGAAAATCGTCGAGCTTGCCGCTGACGGCATTCCAGAAAACAGAGTTCACCGGTGCGATCGGCAGGATCAATACGCCGAGCGCGACTCCGAGCGCGAGCGCCGCCCATATCGACCCGCGTACCGCGCGGGATCGCGACATCAGCGCAACCGCGCCGGCGGCGAGAAGCATCGGGTATGCCGGAGCCATATAGTAATCCCGGCCCTGTGCGACCAGAAAAACGACGAGGCTGATAACGAACATCCATCCGATGGGCCGATACCGCCTGCCTTCCTCGGTGAAGAAGGAGTAGTAAAGACTCGCCACCCAGAGTGGAATCGTGAAAAAACAGGCGGGCACAAAGAGCTGATTCAGGAGGAAGCCGTTGGTGCGTCCGATGCGAACGTCGCGTGCGTGGATGGAGCGCAGGAAATCGAGCGAGATCAGATGGTGTTGGATCTGCCACACCATATTCGGCAGGAAGATCAGGATCGAGATGGCAATGCCGGGCCAAAGCCAGGGGCTCTTAAGATAGCGTCGCGCCGGCGTCAGCAGGAGTCCTCCGGCTATGGCGATTACGAGCACGCCCATCGTGTACTTCGTCATCATTCCCAGCCCCACGGCCGCGCCTATGCCGACGAACCAGCGGGGGTCTTCGGACTTGAGCAGGCGGATCGTCATCCAGGCGGTTGCAACCCACCAAAGGTAATCGAACGAGACATATTGGAACAACTCCCCGGCGACGATCGACAACGGCGCGATCGCCACCGCTAGGGCCGCGACCAATTGTGCGGGGCGTTTGCCGCCCAATTCACGCGCCATCAGGCCGGAGAGAATCACCGCCAGTCCCTGGGCCAGCGCGGCGAAGAAACGCAGTCCGGCGAGTGATGTTCCGAACAGTGTCAGCGCCACGCGAGCGACGAACGGAGTCAGCGGCGGGTATGCGACGAACCCCCAAGCCAGGTGGCGTGCGTCGTCGACCGTGGCCAACTCGTCGCGGTGGAATCCGTACTGGCCGTTTGTCAGCGTATGCACGGTGACCAGGATCGCCGCCAGGATGATCAGCCGCATTGCGTGTAGTATATTGCCCGCTTGCGGGTGAGAGAGGAACAAGCGGGGGACGCGCCGCAGGTCCGAAACGTGAACGAGGCCGCCTTCGGGCGCGGCGACGAAGCGAATCTCGTTGCGGAGTTGCGAAAAGAGGGCGTCGTCCTGCTTTCGCTTGTCGCCGAACTGGATAACCAAATCGTCGGCCACATTATGTTCAGCCGGATGACGGTCGAAACAGAGCGGGGGTCTGTGGCAGCGGTGTCATTGGCTCCGATGGCGGTTCTGCCGGATCATCAAAGGCGCGGGGTTGGCAGCCAACTGGTTAGTCGCGGGATTGCCGCGCTTCGCGAGCGTGGGGAACGCATCGTCATTGTGCTCGGACACATAGAATACTATCCACGATTTGGTTTCACGGCGGAGAAAGCGCGTGATTTGGCCAGCCCTTTCCCTCCCGAAGCATTCATGGCGCTGGAACTGGTAGCCGGCGCGTTGGCAGGAGTTCGCGGCGCCGTTCGCTATCCCGCGGCGTTTGGGATCGTTTCAAAAACGGATATCGATGATTTGTCGCGACAGGAACGGTGAGATATCCGTCGTGAAGGTCGCTTTCGTTCCGGCTATGGCAGTTCGCACCATTTCCGCGAACTCCTCCGGCGTGAACGCGCGGCGAATTGACTGTCTTCCATCGATAGCCGCTTCGCGGCCGATCAGCGGGCAAAGGAATACCGTGAACAGAACGAATGGCAGCCGGTGCCGGATCAGATCCTGAATGATGAAACGCCGGCACGACCGGCTCACGTTTCGAATTAACCGAATATTCTGCTCGGGCGTTAAATGATGGCAGAGGAGTGAGCAGACCGCGATGTCCGCATCGGGCAATGGATCGGTCACCGCGTCGGCGGCGACGATCGGAACGTTCGCGTGCTCCGGCGGTTTTTTGTCGACGCCGATCACTTCCGCTCCCATCCGGCGGTGAAGATATTCGAGGAGTGCGCCTCCGCCGCAACCGATGTCCAGAATGCGGCGCACCGGCTTGGCGTCTTGATTCTCCTTGCGGATGAATCGCTCGATGGTGGGAAACGTCCCGAGGCACTTGTTGACAAAGTTAAGGTCGCGATGGAATTTGTCGAGCACCGGACCTTTTACGTCCGGCGAATCCATCAACTCGGGATCCAGCGACCTTTTCACTTACCGCGTGCCAGGCCCAGGGCTCGGATACGTTTGTGCAGGTTGGTCCGTTCCATACCCAGCGCGCGCGCCGCGCTCGACACGTTCCAGCCCGCTTCTTCGAGCGCCCGCAGGACGTGTTCACGCTCGGCCGATTCGCGCGCCTCCTGTACACTCGATCTTGCGCCATTGTCACGCTGCGGCATCCTGAGTTCAAGCGGGATCGCGGCGGCGGTCAGCACATCGTCGTGCGAGAGAATCGCCATCCGCTCTACCGAATTGCGCAGCTCTCTGGCATTGCCGGGCCACTTGCAGGATTCGAACGCCTCCCAGACTCCGGGGTGAAAGCTCTTACGGCGGAATCCGTTGCGAACGCAGAAATCCTCAAGGAAATATTCGGCCATCGGCTGGATATCCTGCGGGCGCTCGCGCAGCGCGGGCACGCGGATCGGCACCACGCTGACGCGATAGTAGAGGTCTTCGCGAAATTTGCCCTGGGCAACCATCGCCGAAAGATCACGGTTAGTGGCCGAAACCACGCGCACCGTGACTCGGATCGACTGTTCTCCACCGACGCGATGGAATTCGCCTTCCTGCAGGACACGCAGCAGCTTGGCCTGGGAGTTCGCGTGCAGGTCGCCGATCTCATCGAGGAAAAGCGTGCCGCCGTCGGCCAGCTCGAACTTGCCGCGGCGCATGGAAGTCGCGCCGGTGAAGGAACCTTTTTCGTGGCCGAAGAGCTCGCTCTCGATCAACTCGCCGGGAATCGCGGCGCAATTTACTTTCACGAACGCTCCGGCGGCGAAAGGGCTGGCATCGTGGATATGCGCCGCGAGCAGTTCCTTGCCCGTTCCCGATTCGCCGACGAGCAGAACGCGTGCATCGGAGCGCGCCGCCATTCCCGCCTGCTCGAGAGCGCGTGTGAAAGCCGGGCTCGAGCCGATCATTTTCGTGCCAGGGCCAACGGCCTCGCGCAGACGCCGGTTCTCCTGCTTCAGGCTGCCCTGTTCGAGCGCGTTCTTAACCGCGACCATCACACGGTCGCGGCCCAGAGGCTTTTCGAGGAAGTCGAATGCGCCGGCGCGGGTGGCTTCCACGGCGTCGGCAATGGTGGCGTGGCCCGAAATCATGATCACCGGGGCCGTGATTTCGCCGGTCTGCAGTTCACGCAGCAGATCGATGCCGCTGGCGTCGGGCAGGCGCACGTCCATCAGGAACAAGTCGATGCGGGCGCGTTCGGGAAAGGCGCGCATCTCGGCGGCCGAATTCACGGCGTTCACCTGATAACCCTCGCGCTCGAGAATCATGCGCAGCGAGCGTCCGATGTTCTCTTCGTCGTCAACGACCAGAATGCGCCGGGATGCCATCTGGATTCAATCTACGCGCCGACTTTAGGAAGGAGTACGCGGAATCCGGCGCCACCCAGTTCTCCGGCAATCAACAAAATGTCGCCACCGGTGAGCAGTGCGCTTTTGCGCGCGATCGAGAGCCCGAGGCCCATGCCGCGCTTTTTGAATGAGATCGTGGGCTGGAAGAGCGATTTGCGGGCGAGATCGCTCAGGCCGGGTCCGGAATCGTGCACTTCGATGGCGATCCGGTCTTCGATGGGACACACACGCGCCAGAATTTGGCCCCCATCTCCGGCCGCTTCGGCGGCATTCTCGAGCAGGTTCATCAAAATGCCTTTCACGAGATCCTGATCGGCAAGCGCGCTGGGCGTGTTGGCGGCCGACTCCACGGCGTACCGAACCTCGGGATGCGCCGATTTCAGGAAAGCGATCCGCTCTTCCACGATGACGTGAACGTCCAGTTGCTCGGGGCAGATAGGCGGTTCCGAGGAGAATTCGGAGAACGCCCGGATGCGGCGTTCGAGGGATTCGATTTCATCGACTACGATCCCGGCGGCCTGTTCGAGAAAGGCACGATCAGGAGTATTTGCCCGCGCTACCATTTCCTCTACTGTGAGCCGGATCGGCGTGAGGGAATTCTTGACTTCATGCGCGGTCTTGCGGGCCAGCACTTGCCAACTGGCGAGCTGCGTGAGGCTGACCAGGCGGTCGCGGCTTTGCTCCAGTTGCGCCGCTGTGCGGTTGAAAGCCTGTGTGGCAAGGCCGATTTCGTCGGTACGCTCGTTGGGCACGCGAATGCGGAAATTTCCGCCAGCCAGGCTCTTGAGGGCCTGCGTCAGGTTGACGATGGGGCGGCTGAAGCGCGTCGCCACCAGCCAGACCAGAGCCAGGGCCACCAGCCAAATGGAAGCAGCGAGAAGGCCCCAGGCCGGGAACGACCCGCGCCGCAGAATGCCGAGACCATCGACCGTCCGCCTGGAATCGCGCAGCTGGCGGGAAAGATCCTGCATGCGGATGCCGAGTGGGCGCTCCCAAGCGGTTACTCCCGAGGGCGTTCTGACGAGGTAGAGCAGTTGGTTTTCGCCTTCCCCCGTCAACACGAAGCCCTCGCTGTCCTCGCTCGAGAGCAGATCTTTCGCGTTAGGTAAATCGACGGGAGCCACACGACCGGCCAGCGCGTCGGCTTTCAACTGATCCTTCGCCTGCTGGTAGTATTCTTTGCCGGTCTTTTCGAGCGCACGGGACAGGTCCGAGAGCTGGTTGACAGGCGACAGGCGCAGGCTCTGATTCAGCAGCAGGGTTGTGAGCCAAACGGTCGCCCCGAGCGGTATCAGCGTCGCGGCGATAAAGAAAAGCGCCAGCCGCGTTCGCAGACTCACCCTCGTGGCCCCCGGATTTCGCCCTTTTTCAGATCGGCGAGGCGCAACGGACCGCTGCTGAGCAGCCAGCGTTCCCGTGGACCGCGCGGCGCGCGGCCGAGCATTTCGATCAGGCGCGTCAGGTTAATGCCGGGGTCGCCGATGATGCCCGACTGGTCCTTGGAGTCCTCTGCGAAGAGATCGAGCTGGACGTAGAATGGCTTGTCGACAGGCACCCAGGAGCGGTCGATGGACAGGTTGTCGAGGCACCAGTTTTCGGCCGCCTGCGCGGAGAGATGCGCAGCGGTGCGGCGAGCACCGGGTGTTTCGCCGAGCTTCGTGACCGAAAAACGCTCCTCCCAAATGTCGTAGCTGAAGGCGAACCTGGCCATTTCGCTTGCCAATGAAGTGATGGAGTTGGGTGAGGTGGTGATGGTTACATGGCCAATGAATGCTACCGAGGCACCGTCTTTCAGGCGATCGAGGGGCTTTCCTTTCAGAAAGTCGATGTGGGGCAGGGATATGCGCAGGTAATCGCCGTCCAGACGCACCACGAGGTCTTCCGTCGCGCTCGAGACCGCGCCCGGAAGGGACAAGAGCAGAACCGCCATCAGGATTCTGGTCTTCAATAGTTCATACCCGCCATGAATACGGGTTCGATACGGCCGTCCCGAACCGGAAATGCCATGGCCATGACAAAGACACCCTGTTTGTACCCGGCGCCGAGCGCGTGCCGCAGCGTCCCGGCCCGCTCAGCGGCTGGTTGAGCTCCGGGCTGCCATACCGCGCCGGCATCGTAGAACGCTTCCACGGTGCCGTTGCCAACGCGGTATCCGTAGGTCACCTGGTTGTGGATGACGCGGCTTCCTCCCAGCGGGTCGATTTCGTAGCGGTCCCATCCCTGGAGTGTCGAACTGTTGCCGAGGATGAAGCGGTCGAATAGCGGCGCATCGCCCGAGATGGTGCCCCCGGTGAACTCGTCCGACAACGTGTGCTTGCCCGCCATGGCTTCGTATCTCACGCTGATCAAGTGGCGCGCGTAGGCGTAAGTGGAGCCGAGTGCCCGGGTCGCGACCCGGAGGCTGTACCTTCCCTCAATGCGCTGCAGCACGGTAGTTCCTTCAATTCTACGCCCGTAATGCACGTCCAGGGTGGCGGCGTTGGCGGCCCGGCTGCCGGCGTTCGGTGACTCCAGATCCAGATCCTCGAAGCTTGCGCCGACGGCTACGGTAAGGGGACGGGCGACCGTAAAGGTGAGTTCCGGGGCCACATTCCAGCGGGATCGGTAGAGGTCGAGACTGCTGCCGGGAACCGCGCCGATTGTAGCCGGGTTCCATTGCTCGCGATAGTCCTCGAAGGTCACGCCGAGATGAAGCCGGTCAGTCCCCAGCCCGGCGCTGTCGAAGCGGGCTGTAATGCCGGTAAATCGCTCGGTGAGATCGTCGCCGTTGCTGAGCATCCCGAGGGTGAAATCGTTCTGTTTAATGCGGGTGCTGGCATCCAATTCGCCCGTGAAGCCATTCTGCGAACTGTAGAGGAATTTGGGAAGAGAGACATCGACGGCGAGATCGCGTCGGACCACTTCGAAATTGACTCTGATCCGGTCCGGGGAACTGCCTTTGGAGAGGTGTCCGGTGACGGTCAGGAAGTTCAACTCCCGGCGGATCTGGGCGGAAAGGTCCTCCAGCATGGCGACATCGCAGTGCTCGCCTACCAGGCTTCTCAGGCGTTGACGCAACGTTTTGGGAAGCTTGGACGGCGCCAACCGATCCACTTCGACGCCCGCGACGGAGACGCTCTCAATCACATATTGGCGATTGACATTGGTGTCGGCTACCTCGCGCAGAAACTCCTGGCCTGCGGCGAGACTCAAGGCAGTGCTGAGCAGAAGACCGGGGACGATGAAGCAAGCGAGGGACGGCATTGGGTAGCCACAGGCACGTGGTCTGCCTCGCAATAAGTTGCTGAAAAATAAAATACAACGCGAATCAGGCTGTGGTGTGCCGGTCACAGGTGTGCTGGTCATTTGCTACAGCCGTTGGCACACTGGAACGCGGTCGAGGCCCGCGTGTACCGATGGTCTAGAGAACCTTGGCTAACTCGGTGGCAAAGGCGCTCTTCGGCTCCTGTTCGCGCTTCTTGCCGCCGCGGCGCTCCACCGGCCTGTTGGCGGTGGGGGCGTTGGTTCGTTGTCCGTTGGAGCGTTGTTCGTTGGTTCGAGTATCCGGTCTGGCGGCGCTGACTATACCCGGGCCTTTAGCCACGGCGGGAGCCCCTTTGGAGGGCTGCGCCGGGTTGGCTCGGAGAACTTTGTCTTCCAGAGGGGCTCGGTCGAAACGGCGAATAATCGCCTGCATTTCGTCCGATGTCGGCGCCTCGATAAACGCGAATCCCTTGGATTCCTGCGTCTCGTGGTTCCGGATCACTTTCACAGAATCCGCGACGAGGTCTTCCGCCGCGAGCCATTGCTTGATGTCGTCGGCGGTGACCCATATGGGTAAGTTACCCAAAAATACAGTAAAGCTCATTCAGTTAGCTGCGTTCACTCCATGGTTGAAATTGGTTTTTGTTGGCAGTACGAGAGGCGGGAACCCGATCTTCGTGCCTGCTCGATAATAACAGACCGATTTGCACGGCGCAATGTTACTCTGCATTGATGTCGTTACATTTAAACGCATCTTTTTTCGAATGTCCAGCGCTTCCCGATGCGGAAGCCACCTCAATTACCCGGTCGCGGTGCATCCGGGCCGACAAGTCCTTTGGTATCAGCACTCAGCGGCTCAGATCCCGGAGGGTTTGGAGTTCTTCGCGCTCTGGCCCCAGCAGTACCGCTCTCCAGGACCAGACGAGCGGCGTAGTACCGGCGAACGCGACTGTGGGATCGTCCTTGCTTCGCGCCAAGTTGGTCAGCATGCCTTCTGCGGACCGCACAAGATAGGTCCGCGGATAGTGGGGAGATCTCGCTTCTGGACCGGCCTCGGCGATTGTGACCCAGCCGATGTCCGGCTCCAAGACGGTAAATGGCACATCGAAATCCGGCTGGGCATCGAGATGGCTGAGCGCGCGTGGATCGGCGAAGTTGAATTCGGTGGCTTCGTCGCGGACGAGGATTTGGCCAAGGGGGTTCGATTCAGGGATGACGTACCGGAAGGCGACTCCATTGCCGTAGGCGCGAACCTCCACATCGAGGCGGCGGCCAAGAGAACCGTTCTGCATGTAGTGGGCGACCAGGGAATTGTAAAGGCCGTTGGTGTCGGAGCGACTGTCCGACGACATAAACCCAGGATTCTCGCCGAGGAAAGGCTCCTGATCGCGGATGTCCAAACCCATCCAGGAGGTCGCGATCACGGGTTTGCCCCGAAAGAATACCTGGTAGCCGATGCGTCCCCAGAGCGCACCTTCCGGCTGGGCCACGAAGAGGCGGAATTCGAGTTGGCCGTTCGGGGAGACGACGCGACGCTCGTCCTGCGCCTTCAGCGCCATGGGAAGGACGAGTAAAGTAATTAGAAAAGCGCGCATAAAAAAACGCTCCCTCGCTCCGGCGAGCGAGGGAGCGGTGGTTCGAGAGCTGTCTACGCCCAGCTGAGGCCGGACTTCGCTATGGGAAGCTGGCGGACCCGTTTGCCCGACGCTGTGAAAATAGCGTTGGCAACGGCCGGAAGAACAGGCGGCATGGCCGGTTCACCCAAGCCC
>Ga0070733_10003327_pt1 | contig 11047 bp, 17 predicted proteins | sample Coa_R1_9_FD_66450 | JGI IMG/M metagenome (GOLD analysis project Ga0070733, IMG submission 66450) | Surface soil microbial communities from Centralia Pennsylvania, which are recovering from an underground coalmine fire - Coalmine... | ecosystem: Environmental > Terrestrial > Soil > Unclassified ... | reverse complement strand
CAATCATCATGATTGGTCGTGTAAACGTGACGCCATCGGAAGCCCTCGAACCTGATGCACGTTAGGAGGCTCTCCCAAAATATGAAGGGCGCAAATTGACACTCGGAGGAATCCATGCTGATCACCGCAACCGACGGCGCTGCTCGGATCCCATTAATTTGTGCCATAACCCGAGGCGGTTGAAATGGGGAGCTGTGGACGGTCTCGAAACATTGGCTAATGAGGGTGGTCCGGTGGAGCCGAGCGCTTCCTAACTCACAGCAGCCCTCTACAGCGGTTCGATTTCCGTCGCCCGCTCAGTGTTGTAAGAGGCACCCTCTATATCGCTGTCTTCGAGACGATGCCAAGCTTTCGTGCGAGCGCGCCAGCGCCGCATCATCGGCGAAGGAGGACCACACACAATCATGTGGGCACAACTGATCACTGCACGTCTCAAGCCAGGTCGGGAGGGCGATCTACCGAAGCTGGCAAGGCAACTGCAGGCGATCGAACAACCGAACTCGGGTTTGGTGCGATCGACGATGATGCTGAACCAGAAAGACCCGAACCAGGCGTACATATTCGTTGTCTTTGAAAGTGAGGAGAAAGCGCGCGCCCGCGAGAACGACCAGCGACGTCAGGAGGGTTTGGCAGAGGTCCGGGCGCTCATGGGTGAGATCTTCGATGGTGCACCGGAGTTCGTCGAGCTGAGCGTCATCGGGGAGACGACCATCTAGTAATAGGACAGATAGATCTGGACGATTAAGCGCGCTTGCATACCGTGTGGTTCTCTTGCGCGGAGTTCAACTTCCAGTTCTGGTAATCCTGATCGTGAGTGACAGAAGTCACGCACCAAGGAGAAAAGCCGGCGGTAGAGGCTCCACGCCGAGCGAGAACCAGACCGCCTTCCCGCGATCGCCGAAGTCGACGACGTCCCATCTGTTCGAGAGCGCGGTCACTATTTTGAGTCCCCGACCGTGGGCTTCGCTTGGTTGAGGGTTTCGGAGTGTCGGTACACCGGGCCCGGTGTCACGCACCGTGATCGTGAGTTCTCTTTCAGAGTGCTCGATCTGGACTTCGAAACTGGTTCCCGCATGGATCAGGGCATTGGTCGACAACTCCGAGACCATCAACAAGGCCGGATTCAGGACGTCGCTTGGGAGACTGCTCAGTTCCGCTGCGACCCACTCTCGAGCTTGTGGAACGGATTCCAAGCTGGCAGGAAAGCGCCTTGATATCGATATCACTGGGTGATCCCCAATAAAGGCGCAACACCTGCGGCTTCAAGGACAAGGAGGACGGCTCTCGATGGTCTCCGGAGAACAATACGACCGACCTCTTGCCTCACCTCAAGGAGCAATGCGATCCCAGAACTGTCCATGAAGGTGACACCGCTCAAGTCGAAGGTCACGGCCGACGGTTTGCTGGAGATGATGCCCTCAATAGTGCGTTTAATGTCGCCAACGCTGCTGATGTCGATGTCACCAGAGATCTTCAGAGTCGGATTGGAAAGATCATCATTAGAGAATTCGATAGCAAGATTGGAATTCCCGCTCGGCTCTAGCTCAGCCATTTGATCCCCAGAATCGCGTGTCGTCACCGCTGAACTTAACAATGCGCTAATTATGGTACGGAGTCACTCGTCGACGGTGGAAGCCACCTGTGTCGGCGTAGCACGAGAGCGGTTCTAGGCCGATGTCGACCGATTCAGCACGCCGGCGGAGTGAACGAGTCGACCCATAATTAGGAGGCCATGTGTATCTGACAAGTTAAACCGCTAGTTCGCTTTCAACTTCTATTGGATGGTGGATCCGCGCAGCCGCTTTCGTCGGTGCCAGACGTGGAAGATCAGATAGAGAACGAGAGCGACACCTGACAAGAAGTGCCATCTGTCGAAGGGACGGGGAACGAGCGGTAGTTGGATTGGCCCACCCCTACTCCAGTCCCAGACCCCCGACACCAACACGTTCAGCGTGATGAACGCGAGCAGCATGTCCGAACCGGCAAGGAGGATTCTGCGCTTAACAAACGCGTGAACGCGCCCGAACTGGGACACCATGCGGGCTACGGTTCGCCGTCGCTGCACTAAATGCACGACGACAAGTCCAACGAAAACGAGACCGATATCGGAATGAATCGCGTTGCGGATGTACAAGATGGTCAGCGTGGCGAGAGCACCTGCGACCGTCAGTAGGAGTCCGAGGTGTACGAGTCCACGTCCCCACACGCGTCGCGGCCCCTTGTTGATTGAAGGGAGTTGCGTTGCACCGCTCGTCATAGGGCTCGAAGCGCTCCCTCGCCGGGTCTCGGCATTTTCCAACTATTGACCACTGAGCGCATCGCGGCCGTCCGACTTGTTGTTGCATCGCCTCAGGCACGGGTCTCGACAAGCACCTACGCTCATTATCCAAGGTGGCATTGCAGCGATCCTGTTGAACCCTAGAGACAGTGTCATGTTTGACGAAATAACCGCAGACTCTCGCTCGACTGCTCCGTGGGTGATCGTGGTTTACGTGGTCTCGCTCGTAGCCGTCGTTGTCGGGGTGGACATCCTTTTCTTCAGACACCACTTCTGGTATCGGCTGATGGCCAACGTCGGGATAGTGCTGGTATATGCGGCATTCGGGTTGAGGTTCATGAAGCGTTGATGAATCAAATTTTGCAGGATGTTGAGGTCCTTGGGGAAGGAGCGAGATGCATTACGGCATGATCCTTCCCGGAGGCAGTGCAGTCGAGCAGCTCGACCAGGCGATCCTCGCAGAGGAATCGGGATGGGACGGCGTATTCGTGTGGGAGGCGGCATACGGGGTCGACGCCTGGGCGCTCCTTGCGGCGATCGCGGTCCGCACGACGCGGATCACGATCGGGACACTCCTTACGCCGCTTCCGTGGCGGCGTCCGTGGAAGGTCGCGAGCCAGGCCGCCACCGTCGACCAGCTGTCGGGAGGTCGCGTTGTCCTCACGGTCGGGATCGGCGCAATCACGGACGATCTTCCACTGACCGGGGAGGTGACCGACCTCAAACAAAGAGCGGAACGCCTCGACGAAGGGGTCGATCTCATCCGTGTGCTTTGGGAGGGCGGCAAGAGTTACCGCGGCCGCTTCTACGAGTACGAGGCCGGAGAGCTCGATGAGCTGACGACAATGGGCGGACCATTGCGGTCCCAGATCCCGATCTGGGTCGTCGCCGTATGGCCCCGGCCGAAGTCCATGAACCGAGCGCTTCGGTGCGAGGGGGTGGTGCCGCAATATGAGGGTCTCGGGTATGACGCGCAGCCGGAGCACGCCCGAGCCGTCAGGGATTGGCTGGACGGTCGCGGCGGCTCGGGAATCGATCTCGTGGCACAGGGCGAGACGCCAGCGGACGATCCTGAGAATGCCCGGGCTCTCGTTGCGGGCTGGGCGGATGTGGGGTGCACGTGGTGGCTGGAGACGCGCTGGGAGATGCCACACGGCACCGAGGAACGGATGAGGCAAGTGAGAGAAAGGTTGGCGAGCGGGCCACCTCGCCCCGTCTAGTAGGGGCGAGTTTCGGCGAATAGGCGACCTTGAGGGACCTCGAGAAGTGTCCAATCCCCAGTCTGAAGGCACTTTGATTCGTGTCCGTTTAATCGAACAGATCTATCCGGGCTCAGTTCGTAGAGGCGAGGAGTGGTCTTTCAGGGAACTGCCGGGGGCCAGCTCCGAGCGCGGCGTCCTCGGGTAAACAACTGCGAGATATGCCCTCGCCTCATGCTCATCGAAGCGGAAGCTCTTGCGGATCTGCTCAGTAGAAGGGCGAGGGTGATCGCTTAACAGAACCGCTGTCGCCTCGTCGGTTTCTTGATCCACCTTTCATCCCCTCCGTTCGTTATCAGGCAAGACTATTTTGAGCTGGGACGATGGCGATCGAACCGCGTTTGCAGCTGTTGCAACTAGAAGGTCGGATACATGACCAAAGAAGATGATCGCGCCGACGATGGCTAGCAAGATGATGCTTGAAGCAACGGAGGCAGTCATTCCTCGGCGAGTCTCCTGGCCTGTTCGATAGACACCACCACTACGCTCTCTACGACGAAATCTCCGGGTTTTCATCCCTCTTCATCGATTCCTATCCTCTCTTCATCGACTGCTCACAACCTCACCGGGACACTGCCGGGTTCTCGGTCGTACAAGGACGAGGGGTGCCCCAATACACCACGACTGCTTGTAGTCAGGCGACCATGAACGAGCCGAGGAGCGCGTCACTCGAATGAGATGAGTTAGGAAACGGGCCACGCGCTCTTGCTGAGCCACTGACGATTACGCCGGGCTGTACCCGGGTCCAAGCTCGCACCGCGCCAGTTGTATCGCGAGACATTCCGGACACGTTCGTTAGCGAGGCGGATCCGAGCCTTAAGCTCGGTACCGGTGAGAGGGATTTTTGCGTTCGCTGCTGTGCTGCTTGCAGCCTCCGGAGTAGGAATCGCCCCAGCATCCCAGCTGACGACAAAGAACGCTCGGGTTGTAACGAGCGGTCCGATATTCACTAATCGGGCGTTCTCGTGTTCTGGCTTGCCGCCAAAAGGTACCCGCCGGGGCGAGACCGTCCAGCTCGAAGCGCACCTCGGCCCTTATAAGGCTTTGGTATCCGGAACGGTGCAGACGATCGCACTCCCCTACCAGTTTTCGCTCTCAAGACCGACCGTCACGATTACCTACGATGGCTTCACGTCGAACTACGGCCTGCTTGGTCCGGAACCCTCGACTTTTTTCGGCTTGGGATACGCCGCCAAGGCTTGGCGTCCAGGCGCCAGCTATCCACAGTCAGCTCTCTGCCTTGGATGGCTCGGTTCGAAATTCGAACCGACGGTGGTCGTGCCCGTCTTCACCGGGGGGACGCACTGTTGTACCCTGCTCAACTTTTTCGGGGGGCCCGGTGGGATCGTCCTCGGGGCGGTCAACCTTGGGAACCCGGCCGCCACCATTTCGGGCGTTGGAAACAAGGCAGTGCTGATTACCGGCGACAATGCTTTCGCCTACGCGTTCACCGACTATGCAGGGTCTGGGATGCCGATAGAGGTGATGCAGGTTTCACCGACCACGGAAAGCGTCGTCACCGTCACTCGCTCTTGGCCTTCGCTTGTTGCCCTCGATGCCAAGTTCTGGTTCTCCGCGTTTGAACAATCCATCAAACAACCACCTCCGCACGACTTACGGGGGGTGCTCGCCGCGTGGGCAGCTGATGAATGCGAGCTTGGCAAATGTGCCTCGGCGTTCGCTTTTCTCAATCATGTGAAGCCGATTTATCTGGCGTTCTCTGACAACAAGGTCCCACCAAGCGCTTATATTCGCCAGCTTCATCTCTTTCTCGCCTCGCACGGCTACATCCGGGGGTGAGGATTGATCGGTTTGCCCGCTTAGAGGCTTGATGAGGTCCGCTGCAATCACCACAGGCGAATTGGCGTCTTACTAGGTGTGACCGGCCAAACTCGACGAGCCGGACTACCTCCAGCAAGCGCGCTAGAAAGGGACAGTTGGACGCCAATAGCCAAGCGTTCCTCGATGCGACACTCCCGCATCTCGACGCCGTCCATCGAGTCGCGCGCCTCATCAGTCGCGACAGCTTCTCGGCTGACGATCTCGTGCAGGAGACCTATCTCCGAGCTTTCGCCGGGTTCGCGAACCACGTCGGGCCGAACACTCGCGCTTGGCTCGTGACGATCTGTCTTAATCTCGCGAGGTCCGAGGGCCGGCGTCGCTCTCGTCGGGTCACCGAAGTACCGATGACGACAGTCGACTATGTCGCCGAAGGTACTGACGTATATAGCCGCGTGCAGGCGAACCTCGATGCCACCGCGATCGTCGACGCCTTGAAACAGCTACCCGACGAGCAACGCCTGGCGATCGTTTTGATGGACATAGCGGGCAACACTGCGGCGGAAGTGGCCGAAATGCTCGCCTGTCCGCGCGGCACGATTCTGGCGAGAGTCCATCGCGGACGCCGTCGACTGGCGGCGCTGCTGAGCGAGCAAGGAATCGACTATGGCGTGTTCTGAGGCGAACCTGCTCGCGTTTCTCGTCGGTGATCTTTCCCCTGACGAGACGAGAGCTTTCGACGGCCACCTCTTGTCTTGTGCTGAATGCTGGACGGCTGTCCAGTTGGACAGGGCCGGTCGCGCTGCCGCAGAGCAACTTCGGGTTCATGCGCCGCAGAGCCTCGCCGATCGAGTTGTGCTGGCAGTCGAGATTGCTGCGAACGAGCGCGCGGACGAATATTCGCCCAACGAGGCGGCGAATCTCCGGTTACGTTCGGCCGTCGACGAGCGACCCCTTCGCCGGCTCCGCCGCAGGAAGTCCCGCATTGCGATTGCTTCGCTGGCGGCCGCGGCCGGTCTCGCGGTCGGACTGTCGCTGGCATTCGTCGGCGGAGTCGAACCCGAGCCGGCACAGATTGCCGCGGTCGTGGCTCTCGTACCCTCACCAGGGCACGCCGTCAAGAACACGACGTTCTCCCGCCACCTTGTGGTTGGCGGTCAACGGTTGTCGGTCAGGTCCTACCGCGTCGATGGAGTCGTGGCGGTCGTTGCCACGTCGCCATCGGAGTTTCCGATGCCGGTCTCCGCGCACTTGCTCGAAGGATCGTCTCAAGACGCTTGGATGGCAACGCACGGATCACTCGCCATGTACTGCGTAAACCGCAGCACCACCGGTCGCGACTCGATGCTGCTCGTCGCCCCGATGCCGGTCGCGGAGCTCCCGCAAATTGCGGCACACCTCCGCTTGATCTGAATCTGGCTCAAACTGCAATCAGGAAGGTCAACTTGGCGTCTCTATGTTGTGTGCGGAGCCATCCAATCGGACGCCCGCGCCAAGGGATGAGATAGCGATGGCAGTCGGAGCAGAAGAGATAGACGCACCGGAGCCCAAGGGGCGAACAAAGCCGATCGGGCGCCGAGTATTTCTCGGGGTCGTCGGCGCAGGGGTGCTCGGGACTGTTTTTGGCAACGAACTGCAACGGATTGTCGGGGCGATCACCTCGCCCTTCACCAATTCGGGTGGCGGCGGCCTCGCGGCGCTTATTCCAGGAGCCTCACGATTCCGGCTCTACACGGTGACCGGGTCCTTCCCCGTCATCTCTCGACGGCGGTACACCTTGGAAGTCAACGGGCTGGTCGATCGACCTCTCGACTTGTCGTACGACGACTTGCTCTCACTCCCGCGAACAGAACTCACTCGCGATTTCCAGTGCGTGACCGGATGGCGGGTCCCGAACGTGAAGTGGGCGGGTGTGCGCCTCGGGGACGTGATCGATCTTGCCCGCCCTTCGTCAGAGGCAGACGCCGTCGAGTTCACCTCGTACGACGGGGCATACACAGAGAGCCTCACCATCGCGGAGGCCCATCGTGACGATGTGCTTGTCGCCTACGAGATGCTTGGAGGTCCAGTTACCTCCGAGCATGGTGGTCCGGTGCGTCTTTATGTCGCGCCGATGTACGGCTACAAGTCAGCAAAGTGGCTGCGATCGGTATCGCTCGTACAGCATGCCGCCCCCGGCTTTTGGGAACAACAGGGATACGACATAGAGGCGTGGGTCGGCGCCTCGAACGGTCGACACGATGCTCCCATCACCTGAAGCTGTCCCGCCGAGTCGCCTGCTCCGATTCGATCGGGTGGAGCGCGCCGCACACTGGGTGACCGCGTTGTTAGTCCTGGTGCTCATTGCGACCGGCACCATCCTTTACATCCCGGCATTGAGTATTGCCGTCGGGAGGCGGCTCCTGATCGAAGACATCCACGTGTATTCGGGGATCGCCGTGTTCGTCCCGGTGGCGTTGGCTGTCGCAGGTCCTTGGGGAAAACGGTTACGACGCGACCTTGCGAGCATGAACCGATTCACCGCGGGCGAGCTCGACTGGGTGCGATCGTTGGGTCGCCGAGGCCGCGAATCTGTGAGCAAGTTCAATCCCGGCCAGAAGCTCAATACATTCGGGATCGCGGCCTTCCTCACGATGCTCCTCATCACGGGACTGATTCTGCGATGGGGAAACTTCATCTCAGTTAGCTGGAGGACGGGCGCAACGTTCGTGCACGACTGGTTCGCGATCTTCCTTTCCGCTGTAATTCTCGGTCACGTCGTGATGGCGGTCTCTCACCCGCAAGCCCTTCGCAGCATGATCGGCGGCTGGGTGACCTCGGACTGGGCGAAACGGCACGCACCCACGTGGCTTTCCGACACTGCCAGCCGCAAGAAGCCTCGTCGACCGAGACAACCAGATAAGGCGCTCAGGTAGTCCGCTGCCACTCAGCTAGCCAACGAGAGACCAGATAGGAGCGACTGACGGATGCACGTTGAACAACTGATAAAGGACGTATTTGGCACTTTGTCACGAACGATGAGCATTGGTTTCGCGGCTTGTGTCGTTGCCGCTGCTGCGCTTGCCACGTTCTCGGGATCACCGATTGCAGGAGCGACCACCGTTCATGCGACGGTTGCTCCGGTGCGATTCGTAGGAACGATCGTCGAGATCAACTCGTCTTCGTCGCTCACCGTCGATGAGAAATCAAGACTTCTTCTCGTGAAGACCGATGACATGACCCACATTAAGCTCGGAACGAAGTCCGTCAAACTGTCCGCGCTCAAGCCCGGAGACACCGTAGTAGTAGCCGGGCAGCAAGAGACCAGATTCGTCTCAGCGACGAGCGTCGCCGCAGAAAGTGGTATGGGACTCGTCAGCTACTCGGGCATCCTTTCGAAGATCGTTTCCTCCTCATCGTTCACCATCAACCTCGGGACCTTGCACGAGCTCGTGAAGACCGACGATATGACTCACATCAAGCTCGGCACGAAGTTCGTCAAGGTCGCCTCACTGAAGGTCGGTGACCACCTCGGCGTCGCTGGGCACCAGGAGGCTGGCTTCGTCTTGGCGACGAATGTTGTCATCCACATGTGAGCGGCGCTCGCGTAAACGCTCGCCAAGGCATGGTTTCATTGACCCGCTGATCTTGGCGAATCTGTCTTGTGGGGTTGTGGAGACCGAAAGAGCCGCCGCCGCGACCGTTCATCGACGTTCCCACTCATCGGCTTGGCCGCATGCCGCCGGTCGTCTCAGCTGCTGCTGAAGGACAAGCCCTCGCGCCGAGACGAGCAGACGGCACGCGACCACGTGACTCTCGTTGAGATATTGGCTGCTAGTGATGATCGCCGTTTTGATCGTCGACGAACAGCAATCCCTTCGGCACAAGCGGAGTGCCCGCCGTCGTCACCGGGCTGACTGTCCCGGTGGCCGTATCGAGCGTGCCGAGATAGTTGAGTGGAGGTGTCGGACATGTCGTGGGCGCGTTGTTCGCGTCGCACGGTGTAGCTGAGACGAAGGCCGTACCCTCTGGAAAGGTTCCAGTTACGACGTCAACGGAATCGCTGACAGGATCCGACACAAAGAGCAACCCGTCTTCGTCCGTCGCCCACGCCGTGTCGTCGACAGACTGCGTGAGATCGAGGACCGAAAGGCTCTGTGTCGGTCTACCAGCATCGTGCACGTAGATCTGCTGCCGGTCACCCTGGCTGTTGAGCACGAAGTCTTCCCCGAAGTTTGCCGCGGTCCTCGGAACAACATTGTTCGAGTCGGGATCGGTAAGGCCGAGGGTGACCGGTGCTCCAGTCGTAGCAGAGATCGCAGTCGCCGTGTCCGAAAAGACCGGCGTTAACGAGGCCGTGCCGTAACCTGCTCCTCCGCTCGGCGGAGTGAGTTGCACCGCGTACACGGCTGGCACGTCCGCCGGAGCTGGGCTCGGCGCAGACGCACTGATGAGAATCATCCCGTGGTAGATCGAAATGGCGTCGGTCCCACCGCCGTGTGGGAGAGGGCTCTCGTTGTAGAGGTACTGGGTGACTACAGCGCCGCCATGTGGCTCGGGGTCGATCGTGAACAGGCTCGAGTTGCCGTCCTCGTTGACCGTCGCGAGAACTCGACCGCGCGACGGTTGAGCGGTCAGACCGTCGACGTGGCCCGGGAGGTCCCAAAGGCTGAGGGGCGTTCCATTGGCGTGAATTCGACGACGGTGCCGTCCGAGTTCACAGGTGTCGTCGTGGTCGCCTCACCTGAAGGTCCGACATGGTTTTGGAAGGCCACGAACAGATCTTGACCGAGTGCCGTCAAGTCGTCCGGCTGCGTGAGTGACTGCGGGATGTTGCCGACTGCGTGCGACAAGCTGGCGCCAGAAAGTACGACGTTCACCGAGTAAGTGCTGCTCGGTGGGGGGTCCGAATGCGCGTTGGTCTGCAAAGTGCGCATGTGGTGAGCGTTGTCAACCGCTCCTGAGGTGCCCACCATATGTATATAGAGAGCGGTACCACGAGAGCGATGGCAACACTGGAGGCGCCAAGAGCGCGTTTTCTCATAGAAACCCCTTCTCGTTGGTCGATTCCGAGATCGAGTCGCGAAAGACTCTGGTGGCGTCACAAGCCGTCCCCACCGTAAGAGAGCTAATTGACGAAACCGCGTCCTGAGCATCACTTGCCCGTGAACTTTGTGTTCGCAAGAGGTGAGAAATGTGTTGCGAGATCGTTTCGAGCCAGTCCCCTCAGGGGCCAAAGCTCATCGGAGTCCCCTTCGGGACGATCTCGACCCACGTACGTCCAGGTGTCAGCGTTACTCGCTGATGTGCCCCGTTGAGGAACCGAAAGGGATCAACGACGAATCGACGGTGCCAGGTGACCTTGATCGAACGACCATTTCGAAGGACGTAGCCAGAGCCCCGACCGAGAGTCTCGCTTTCCACGTCGCCGGAGCCTCCCGTGCTTTCAACGTACGGGCCGAATCTGTAGTCGACCCGGATCACAATCACGTTCTTCGCGGTCACGGCCTTGCCTGTCAGTGTGTCGATATCGGGCACGCCGCCGTATGTATGAAGCCAGGCATGTCGACTCGCATCCCACTCCCAGACGACGTCGGTTCCGTACGAAAAGTCGATCGAAAGGCTTCTCGCCGGCCTCGATCCGCGCGGCATTCGCTTCGAGTACCAAAAGACGGGTTTTGGAGGGGTCTTTTGGTTCCGAAAGAGCCCATAGAGCGCGAAAGTGCTCGTGTAGAGATTGTCGGGGGGGGAT
>Ga0070733_10003326_pt1 | contig 11048 bp, 12 predicted proteins | sample Coa_R1_9_FD_66450 | JGI IMG/M metagenome (GOLD analysis project Ga0070733, IMG submission 66450) | Surface soil microbial communities from Centralia Pennsylvania, which are recovering from an underground coalmine fire - Coalmine... | ecosystem: Environmental > Terrestrial > Soil > Unclassified ... | reverse complement strand
GCCACTGTGCCAGAGCGCCAAGTAATTGTCACTCTGGATAAGCGCGCCCACAACCCGTATCTTGTCGCCTCGGGCCTCGCCAACGCTCCCACTCCCATGCCCTGGTTCGGTGGCAAGGAATTGCTCATCCGCTTTGCTTAACCTCTTCCCAGGCTCGATTCCCTGTAATGTTACTCCTTTCCAGTACCATGGAAATCGAGGCTAGCGCTCATCCCCCTTCATCGATTTCTCGATCTCCTCCAACTCCGAGGAGAATTTTTCCCATTCGGCGGTCTTCGTCTCGATCTCCTTGGCGAGCCGGGCGTGCTTCTCGAGGATCTCAAAAAACTTGGGTTTGTCTTGATAAATCGAGGGATCGCAGAGGGCCTGATTGAGGGCTGCATGGCTCTCCGTCGCTTTTTCGATCTCCTGTTCCAACGCGGTGAGTTTCTTTTTGAGGGGAGAGGACTTTTGAGAGGTTCGCTGCCGCTGGAGGGCTTGAATTTGTTTTTGATCCTTGCGTTTCTGGGCGCTCTCGGGTGCAGATGCGATGGTTCCATTCCGAGAGGATTCGGCCTGGGCGATCAGCTGCTTCTTATAAAGATAATCATCGTACCCTCCCAAGAACACGCTCGGTGCGCCATCCCGGATTTCGATGATCTTGTTGGCGATTGTCCGGATGAAATGCCGATCATGCGTGATAAAGCAGAGGGTCCCGGAAAAATTCACGAGCGACTGCTCCAACACGTCCCTCGAAGGGATGTCGAGGTGATTCGTCGGTTCGTCTAGTAGGAGGAAGTTGGCAGGCTTGATCAGCATCTTGGCTAAGGCGAGGCGGCTCTTTTCCCCTCCCGAGAGAACCGAAACCTTTTTCTGGACGTCGTCGCCGGTGAAGAGGAAGGCGCCGAGAATCGCTCTCAAAAACGAGATCGGTTCGGTCGAGGCTGATTGCGTGATCTCCTCGAGGATGGTCGAGCCGGGATTCAGGGCCTCGAGCTGGTGCTGAGCGTAATAGGCCACCTCAACCTGATGTCCGAGCCGGCGTTCCCCTGCATCAATCGGGGTGACTCCAGCCAGGATTTTCAGCAGGGTCGACTTCCCGGCCCCGTTGGCGCCCACCAAGGCCACCTTATCGCCCCGCTGAAAGGTCAGGTCGACACCTTGATAGACCGGCTTGTCTCCATACCGTTTGCTCACTCCCGAAAGCTGAATGACCTCTTGGCCGCTACGCGAGGGTTGCGGAAAGGAAAAACGGATCTTCTTCTGTTCGTCGGGAAGTTCGATTCGGTCTATCTTTCCGAGCATCTTGATACGGCTCTGAACTTGACGCGCCTTGGTGGCCTGATATCGGAAGCGCTCGATGAACGCTTCGGTCGCCTCGATCTTTTTCTGCTGATTGGCCGCGGAGGCCTGCTGGATTTCCTGCGCCTTTGCCTTTGCGGAGACGTAAGCGTCGTAGTTTCCGGTGTAGGAGATCAGTTGGGCCCGGTCGATCTCCACCACCCGATTGACCAGGCGATTCATGAAGCTGCGGTCGTGGGAGATCAGGAGGATCGTCCCTTCATAGGCGTTTAGAAATTCTTCCAACCAGAGAACCGACTCCAGATCGAGGTGATTCGTCGGTTCGTCGAGCAGAAGGATGTCGGGACCTGAAAGGAGGATCTTGGCGAGGGAGAGTCGCATGAGCCAGCCCCCGCTCAGTTTCTCCGTCGGCGCGTCGAAGTCTGCGGGTTTGAAGGCCAGGCCCACCAGAATTTTTTTCGCCTCGGATTCGAGGGCATAGCCGCCGAGCTGTTCGTATTCCGCCTGAAGGTGGCCGTAATCGGTCAGGAGCGCCTCTATTTTTTGTTCCGATTCGGGTTGCCGGCTAACGGTGGCGATCTCCTCCTCCAATGTCTTCAGGCGGTGTTCCAGACTGTTGACCGCCGACGCCGAAGAAAGGGTCTCCGCCAGGATGCTCTTCCCCCGGAGGGCGATGACCTCTTGCGGCAGATAACCCACGACGGCCTTCTTGTTGAGTTGGATCTCTCCCTCGTCCGGAGAGAGGTTTCCGGCCAAAATTTCGAAAAACGTGGTCTTCCCTGCGCCATTCGGGCCTACTAAGGCGACCCGGTCCTTATGGTTGACGGTCAAGGAGGCGTCCCGAAAGAGGGTTCGACCGCCGAAAGCTTTTCCCAGACGTGATACGGTCAACATGCTCTAGCCCACCGAAACGGTAAATTATAGCAGGGACGGCGCCTGATTTCAACGCGCGTCACGATCGGCAGGGTCGTTCGGATGATCCGCATGATCGGGATGGGAGGCCAAATGGGCGAGGGCGCCTTAATGGGACCGCGGTCCGTGTATAGAAATGAGTGTGGTCAGGATAATCAGGGCGACGGCGCCGAAGAAGAGCGTTCCCCCGATCCAATTTGAAATCGGAATCAGGACCGTTCCAATAAGGACGGACGCGTAGCCGATGAGATACAACCTGTGGATCTGTACTTGAGTCAACGTCTTTCGTCCAGAAAATAAAAATGGTGGGTGGGACCGTGACCGTGGCCGATCGAAAGCGCATTTCGGATTGCTTCGGTCATATACGATTTTGCAGAGCGCACCGCCCCGTGCAGGTCGGCGCCTTTCGCCAGAAGCGCCGCGATCGCGGAGGCATATGTGCAGCCCGTTCCGTGGGTGTTCGGTGTTTCTATAAATTCGCCGTAAAGAGGAAAAAATCCCTTACCATCGAAGAGGAGGTCGCAACCCCGTTCATCCAACAGGTGTCCCCCTTTGATCAGGACGGCCTGACAGCCCAATTGATAGATCGCCCTGGCGGCGACCTGGGCCTGCGCTATACCTCGGATCCTGACTTCAGAGAGCCGTTGCGCTTCATAAACGTTGGGAGTGACGAGCCGGGCCAGGGGAAAGAGTTTGGTCTTCATCGTTTCGACCGCATCCGGATGCAACAGATCGACTCCATTTTTTGACACCATGACGGGGTCGACCACGAGGTTCTTCGTACGGCGGGACTGGAGTTTGTCAGAAACCAGTTCAACAATCTTCGAAGAGGAAAGCATACCGGTTTTGACCGCCGAGATGTCAAAATCGTCGAAGATCGCTTCGATTTGAGCGTCGATAATCGACAGCGGGAGATCATAGGTCTGGACGACGGCCCTACTGTTCTGGGCCGTGATGGATGTAATGACGGACAGGGCGAAGACCCCATTCGCGTGCATCGCCTTGAGGTCTCCCTGAATTCCGGCTCCGCCGCTGGGGTCGGATCCCGCGATGGTCAGGGCCTGCTTCATCGTTCGGCCGCGTTGGCGATCCTCTTTGACCCCCGTCATGCTTGCCGGTCTCGATTCCATCGGCGGGAACCCTCAATTCTTCTTCAGCTTGGACCGCACGTGCGCGGGCCAAAGTATTCAGAACCTATTGGGGGGCAACTTTAAAACAAAAAGAGATCGAACGCAAGGGCATTCAGGAGCTTAACAGGGCCGTCCAGCAGAGCAGTGTCAGCATCAGGAGGCTTCCGAAGAGCAGCGGGCCGATCCGATCGGGCGTCGGCTCGCTCCATCGGCGTGGATAAGTGGATGACTCCTCCTCGCTCTCCTTGAAAAGGCCCAAGGCCCGCTCCAGCTGAATCAGCTGGCGTTTTGCCTCGTCATGGCGGTGCCGATGAACCTGAATTTGATACATCATGGTCAGGCTGAAGAGGCCGACCCCGCCGCTCAGGGTGAGCTTGGCAGAGGGCTTTAGCCGTGGACGAGGCAGCAGATAAACCAGGGCTAGAACCAGAAGAAGGACTAAGGAGCCGAACCGCGCGATCCTCAGCATCTCGTCCCGACGTTCATAGACCTCCTTCTTAAAAATGGGGTAGAGCATCCATAGATCCGCCGGTGTTTCCCCCGGAACCCTTTCGAAGCCATCCATCTGTGATTCTCCTGGAACCCAAAGGCGCCTATACTATATCACCTCGGCGCAGGGTTGACAAACGATGGCTCGATCGCGGTCGATCTCCTGATCGAGCGGCCCCCCCGAAGGGCCCCCTTGTAGATTGAACCGGGGATGCTTATAGTCTTAAAAGACTGGTCCAGTCTTCAAAAGGGTATCCCGATTCTCCGCAGGCGGGTCTTGCGGTCACGGGAAGGGCACCATTGACAAAGGAGCGGGAAGATGATAAAAGTAAACCGACTGGTCGGTTTTTTCACCGGGGGCGAGGGTTATGGGTGAAAAAGGTGAGCTTGCTCGAGGCCGCATTTTAGAGGCGGCAAAAAATCTTTTTCATCTTCGAGGTTACTCGAATACCAGCATCGACGATATCGTTTCAGCCTCCGGGCTGACGAAGGGGAGTGTTTACCACTATTTTTCGAGCAAGGAGGAGCTTGGAACTGCAGCGGTCGAAGAGTTGATTTCCGACTGGCTCTCCTCGGCCATCCGGTTTTCGGAGGGGGACGATCCGGTCGATCGGATCCTCTCGATGTTTCGTCGAACGGAAAAAAAACTCTCTGAACTTCGATGCAAGGGGGGTTGCGTCTTCGGAAATCTCGCGCTAGAGGTCTCCGATCTGCATGACGGTTTGAGGCAGAAGCTCGCCGTCGGTTTCTCGCGGTGGGAGTCGGAAATCGAGAAGCTGATCGCGGCGGCACAGAAGGAGCGCCTGTTGAGAAGAAGTCTAAATCCGGCATCAGCGGCCCACTTTATTATTGCCGCGTTTGAAGGAGGCATTCTGTTATCCAAAGTAAAGAGGGATGTGCGCGCGTTCAGCGATTGCACGGAGATGGTGAGCGAATTTTTGGGGCGATTTCGGACGGTCTAGGGCTTTAAACGTGGGTACGACCTCGGTTTAAGCGAGGTCAAGGAGGGTCCATGAAAACGAAAAATCAAGAACGCACAGGGCAGGTCGGGCGAGCAAAGCTCGGGACAGTCCGACGGGGAACACATCCTCCTCGTCCTCGCAAACGCCCTGTAGTGTCCGATCGGGAGATCGAGAAGAGTCGGGGAGGTAGGGAGATGCGGCCGAAGCAGGAGGACCTCCGGGCTGATGAGCCCTCCTGGATGAACTGCCCGAAGTGTGCCAGTTTGATGGTACCGGAGCGATTTATCGATTACAAACAGACCGGCGACGCCGTGTTTCAGGGATGGCGCTGCCTGATCTGTGGCCTGATTCTAGACCCGCTCATCCTGGTCCATCGTAAACAGCAGGAGGGCCGAAAGATCGAGTATTCGGAAGGGCCCCTTGCGGAAATTGGCCACAACTAATCATAATTATTAACAAGAGGTTGGGGGACTTATCATATTGAAAAATGAGGGGTTAATCGATGGGGAATTCCCGGGAATCCGCAGAGAGCTCGATCCCTATTCTGAGACCGTGGTGCGGGTTGCGGAGGAGGTGACCCCGGCCGCGGTGCATATCACCGTCTCGTCAAAGGCCCAGGGGCGTCCCGCGCGAAGGGGTCCGTCCCAGGGTCAGGGATCGGGCTTCATCTTCACGCCGGACGGCTTTATTCTGACCAATAGTCATGTCGTGCATGGGGCCACGGAAGTTAATGTGACCCTCATCGATCAGCGAAGACTTCGCGCCAACCTCGTCGGTGAGGACCCGCAGACTGATCTTGCCCTGCTTCGGGTGGAGGCAAACGATCTTCCGGTGGTCAGGCTCGGGAACTCGTCGAAGCTGCGGGTGGGCCAGCTGGTGGTCGCCATCGGGAATCCGTTCGGGTTTCAGGCCAGCGTGACGGCGGGTGTGGTGAGCGCCCTAAATCGATCCCTAAGAACCGTTGCAGGAAGGATCTTAGACGCCATCATTCAGACGGACGCGGCCCTGAACCCCGGCAACTCGGGAGGACCTTTGGTGGAAGGCGGGGGAAGCGTCGTGGGGATCAATACGGCTATTATCGCCCCCGCGCAGGGAATCTGTTTTGCCATCCCCATCAACACCGTTCAGAGAATTCTCCAGATTCTTCTGTCCCGCGGGAGAGTGATCCGTGGATTCTTGGGAATTTCGGTGCAGGGGGCCGAGGTTCCGAAGAGATTGGCCGGAATATCAGGGGGGCGATTCAAACGAGGCATCTTGTTGGTCGAACGGGTCGCCGGGGGACCGGCCGACCGGGCCGGCCTCCGGGAGGGTGACTTTTTGCTCTCCATCGGCTCCTCCCTGCTCGAGAGCGTGGATGCTTTGCAGCAATTTCTGGAAGATCATTCCCCCGAAAAGGCTTATCCCGTTGAGTTCATCCGAAATGGAGAATTTAGGACCATTTGGGTCCGCCCGGAGATCGCTTAGCCAGTGTCCGGAACCGATCCGATAGTGTGGATGGACGCCGATCCAGAAGTCTGATCTGACCGGTCCGCTCAGTATCGGGTCCTCCGCCCGCACTGACCTGGCCACCGGTCAGGCTCCGGGGGTTGATTTGTGGTGTCCCCACATGGTAGAGACAATGTGCGTCGACTCCGGAGTGCACGATTCAGTGAATGTCCATCCTCCGCCGTGGCGGCCGACCCCCTCGTGAACGGAGCCGGATCCTTCAACCGTAGGTGTCATCCCCTGGCTGCGCCGCTCAGAGAGGCTCAATCGCTTCATTTCCGGCGCAAAAGACCGGATCGAAGCGGCGCCAAAGGCCATGGCCCCTTCGGGCCGCTCCACCTTAACCGGCTTTTACCCCGAGGCCCCCTGGAGACTTCAGCCGTCACGCACCCCAATGGCAGGCCGCGAGGTGTCTCCCACCCGAAAGACCTTTTCTTCGTTTTCTTGACTCTATTAATTTCCGCATTTCCGGGCTGTACTCACCGAACTTGGACGAACGGATGGCGGTTGACTTCTCCCCTGATCGAGGCGAGAAGTGGTGCAGGTATGGCCGTGAGTGGAGACGCTTTGTACGTAGCGGGCGGCGTCTCGATCGAGAAAGGCTTCCTTCAAAGCGTGGAGTGGACCAAGAGGAGAGCGAATGGAGAGCTTGAGCCGTGGCGTCCCGCGCCCCCGCTCGGTGTTCCTCGAGGATTTCTCGCGCTCATTTCCGCGCAGGGTTATCTCTACGCCATTGGAGGGTCAAACGATCAGGGCGGGAGAATGACCCTGCTACGCACCGTGGAACGGGCGAAGATCGAGGCGGATGGTGGATTGGGACCATGGGTCTTCGTATCGCCGCTTTTAACCCCGCGCCGAGGACCGGCCGCACTGATTAGCCACGGATTCCTTTATGTGATTGGCGGTTATAACGGCCTATTTTTGAAGACCTTGGAGCGCGCTACGCTCGGAGTCAACGGAGAGCTGGGGGAATGGAAGATGGCCCGGTCAACTCTGACGACCGATCGCTATATCCATGGCGCGGCCATTCAAGGAGACTTTCTCTATGTGGTGGGAGGCCACGTTGAGACGGTGGGGGGCGGGAAGGCCAGCACCGAGTGGGCCCGGATTGGGTCCGACGGAGAATTGCAACCTTGGCAGTCGGCCGCCTCCCTATGGATCCCGAGGTTTCTCGCGGCGGTAACCTCCACCCGGGGCGCTCTTTACGTTCTCGGCGGGTATAACGGGAACTATCTTGCCAGCGTGGAAAGGGCGGTGATTCGCGAGGATGGGTCGTTGAGTGCCTGGTCTTCTATAACCCCTTTGGAGCGGCCTAAGGAAGGATCTGCTGTGGCGGCCCTCGGCGATACCATTTATTTGGCCGGCGGATCTGAGAAAGGGATCTACTTGAGAGATGTCGCGTTGGCTCAGGTCGGTACGAATGGGGAGTTGGGCCACTGGGAATCGCGATAGGACCGGAAAGGGTTGACGCTAAAGGGGCGCGGCGACGTCTGCTCGATCCGCGTGAAAACGGGATGGTATGAAGGGGCTTCTTCAAGGGCGCGTGGCCCTCGTCACCGGGGGAAGCCGGGGGATCGGATACGCGATCGCCGCGGCGTATGTCCGCGAGGGCGCGAAGGTCGTGATCTGCGGCCGCAATGAGCTCCACCTGCAGGAGGCCGTGGCCCGGCTGCAGGTCATCGGCGACGTTTTCCCCGTCGTGTGCGACGTGTCGTCGATCAGCCAGGTTGAGGAAATGGTTCAAAAGGCAATCGGCCGTTACGGAACGGTCGATATCCTGGTCAACAACGCGGGAATCAGTATGACTTTTGGACGGGTCGGGGAGATCGACCCCCGTCTCTGGGCCCGGGTGGTCCAGGTGAATCTTGTCGGCACGTTCAATTCCTGCCACGCCGTGATACCCAAAATGCTGTCACAGGCCAGCGGAAAAATCATCAATTTAAAGGGTTATGGTGCAAACATGCCCTCCCCGCGGGTGAGTGCATATGGCGCTTCGAAAGCGGCGGTTTTAGCGTTCACGCGCACGCTGGCGCGAGAATACCGGGGTAGCGGGATCACCGTGAACTGTCTCTCGCCGGGCGTTGTTAAGACCGAATTGATTCTTAATCGAGAGGCGACGCCGGAGGGCCGGCCCTATCTGGAGCAATTTAGCGGATTCATCGACGTGCTGGCGAACCCCGCGGAGAAAGCGGCGCAGCTGGCGGTCAGAATGGCGAGTTCCTCAACCGATGGGGTGAGCGGAAGAGAGTTTCGGGTGATGTCAAAGACCGGCCTCGCACTGAGGCTGATCAAATGGTCAGCCCGGCGTCTATTGAAAGGGTAAGATCGAGGCGAAACTCGGTCGCTACTTGAATTCCTTGAGGGCCTCGCGGATTTGCGACTCGACGTCCTGACGGATCAGGTCATCATCGATCAGATCGATCATGTCATCCTCGCTCAGGGAGATGAATTTGCGGTTCTTGTCCTTGGATAAGGAGATCAGGAAGTTGTTATTCGTCGAGCGCGTCGGAACGACGCATTGTACCTTCGGGTCGATCTTCTTAACCATTTCCAGGAACTTTTCCCTTCCAGATTGAACATCGTCCATCGTCACACTCCTGTATAATGGCTGATTCCCCCAAAGGTTCCGAACCACTTGCTGCCGTCATGATCGATGGCAATGGAATAAACATTATTTTCAAAAAGACCATCTTGGGTGGTCAATGTTGTAAACGCTTGTCCGTCGAATCGACTGACCCCCTGATTGGTCCCGATCCAGAGATTGCCTTGGAGGTCAAGGGCTAACGCATTGACCACGTTGCCGGCCAAGCCATCCTTCGTCGTAAAGTTCCGAAAGCGAATTCCATCGAAGCGGGAGAGCCCGCCCCCCCAGGTTCCAAACCACTTCACCCCTTTCTTGTCGATCACGGAGGCGATCACGTAGTTTGGATTCGCCTGGGCATTTTCTTTCGCGGATTGCTGATGGTGAGGACTCGCGTAGGAATTGTCTTCGGTTCTGGATGTCGATTTCCCTTCGGATCCGGCCCCGAGACCGTCTTTATGCGTCCAGCCGCGGAACTTCCTTCCGTCGAAACTGTTAATCCCTCCTTCGGTTCCGAACCAGAGGACCCCTGCGGAGTCCTGGGCGATCGTATAGACCCACTTGTCGACCAGGCCGTCATTCATCGTATATGTGACGAAGCCCCTGCCGGAATAGTGGCTCGCCCCTTTCCATGTGGCGACCCACATCGTTTCCTTCAAATCAAAAAAGACGTTGTATACCCAAAGGTCTCCTAACCCGTTGGAGCGGGGGTATTGAACCCACTGGGGTCCGTATTCCTTCGTTCCCGTGCCGAACGGGGTGAACACTTCCCATCTTTTCCCGTCGAATCGATTCAAGCCGCCGCCGTAAGTCCCAAGCCATTTGTTCCCGTGACGATCGATCGTAATGGAGACAACAACGTTAGACAGCAGGCCATCCCGAGCAGTATAGATACGATGCTCTTCCGTTTTTTTATTAAACTGGATCAAGCCATTTGAGGTCCCGATCCAGAGGAAATCGCCATCGATGGCTAAAGCCCGTATCACGACATTACCGATGCTCCAGTTCGTCCAGGGTGAGGGGCCATAGGTTACAGAGTTCTCGCCCGGGGCGCCCCTCCCAACACTGAGCAGAAGCAGAACGACGGATATAACGGCCAGAGATGGGATCCTGCGCGTGCGGATATAAGTTTTGAACGGAATCAACCCTCTCCCCATTTTAACTTTTCCCGGAGGATCTGATAATAATTTCGCTGCGGTGAAATGATCAGCTTGAGGCGCTTTTCGGATTCGGTGATCTCGACCACATCCCCCTTCCTTAGAGGGAAGCTGACCTGACCGTCCGAGGTCACGGTGGGGCCTGACTCTGAAGTCTGCATGACCACTTCCACCTTTTCACGATCGGAAATCACAATGGGACGATTGGTCAGCATATGAGGAGAGATGGGCGTCAAAATGATCGCGTTCAACGAGGGGTGGAGGATCGGGCCTCCGGCCGAAAGCGAGTAAGCGGTGGAACCGGTCGGTGACGAGACAATCAGTCCGTCTGAGCGAAGGTGGGTCACAAATTGACCGTTGGCATAAATCTCCATGCGGATCATTTTAGGAAGGGTACCGTTGTTAATGACCACGTCATTGAGGGCGGCCGGCTGGCTATAGACCTTGGACGCACGACGGACGGCGCTTCGAAGGACTAAGCGATCGTCGATCTTGAATTTTTGATTCAGTACGTCGTTCAGGACGGGGTAAAGCTCGTCAAGGGTGACCTCGGTGAGAAAGCCCATGTTCCCCAGGTTCACGCCCAGAATCGGAATGTCTGTTCCTTCCACCAGTCGGGCGGCGGAGAGGAGGGTTCCGTCCCCTCCGAGCACAATGATGACGTCGACCGGGGGTAACGTCTTTTGTTTCTCGGGTGAGCGGATTCGACTGGCTTGCCGTCCCTTCTCCTTCAGCCACCGGAGCAGATCTTCGAGAACTTTTTCGCCCTGCCTATTCTCCGGCTTGACGACTATGCCAACTCGCTTAATCAAAACCTAGACCCCGTATTTAACAGAGATCTCATCTCACAGGGCCAGGACGGGGGAGTTTCCCGCGTCTTCCTAAAGATAAGGAGGGGTTGTGTGGCCCTATCTGCAGGAGGCAAAAGGAACCGGTGCTTTGCCTGAGGAGTGCGGAAAATGACACCATATTATACTTCTCCCCTTTTGTTGTCAATGAAGGGTTTTTCCTTGCCCACCCCCAGTTTTTTCTTGACATGTATATGTGTGTT
>Ga0070733_10003325_pt1 | contig 11048 bp, 8 predicted proteins | sample Coa_R1_9_FD_66450 | JGI IMG/M metagenome (GOLD analysis project Ga0070733, IMG submission 66450) | Surface soil microbial communities from Centralia Pennsylvania, which are recovering from an underground coalmine fire - Coalmine... | ecosystem: Environmental > Terrestrial > Soil > Unclassified ... | reverse complement strand
ATCGGCGGCGCCTGGGCTTGGAGCTTCATCAGCTCCTCGGCATAGTCCGCGGGCAGCGCCTCGGGGATCGTCGCGAGCATTTGCGCGACTTTCATCAACGGGCCCTTGAGCGATCCCAAGGCGCCGGCCAGCGCCTGCGCCTGATCGCGCCCGGTTTGACCGCCGATCAGGCGGTTCGAGGCCATGCGCGCGGCCAAGGCGCCGACATTGGCCCCGACCCGCGCATAGCGGGCGGCGCGCGCCGAAAATCGATTGGCCTCTTCGTCCCGCATGCCCCAATTCCTTAACGCCGCGACCCGGCAAAACATAGATAGGCTTTGGCGGCGGCCAATTCACCATATTGTCGAACGCCGATTGCGGCGGATAGGCGCGATCGATAAAATTTGAATTGGTCAGACGCCAAGATTTTCGCCCGGGAGTCGTCCGTGGCCCCGCTAAAACCGCGCGCTTTCGAGCGCCGGCGTTGCTATCTGAGAGCGCGCTTCGTGTTCAACAACGGCTACTCGTCGTTGGACGCAATCTTGCGCAACATCTCGCCGGCCGGCGCCAAGGCCGCCGAGGTCGACATGCGTGACGTCCCGGAGACCTTCTACCTCCAGATCGCCGGCCGCGACGCTTCGAGCCGAAGACGCGCCAGGCGCGTCTGGAGCTCCGGCGGCGCGATGGGCATCGCCTTCGTCGCCTGACCCTTTACCCCATCGCCTCGAGTTCGCCGATCATTCGCTCGATCAGCGAGAGGCCGATGTTCCAGAACGAGGGATCGCGCGCGTCGAGGCCGAAGGGCGCGAGCAGCTCGGAATGATGCTTGGTGCCGCCCGCGGCCAACATGGCGAGGTACCTTTCGGCGAAGCCCTCGCGCGCGTTCTCATAGACGCCGTAGAGAGAGTTCACCAGGCAATCGCCGAAGGCGTAGGCATAGACGTAGAAGGGCGTATGGATGAAATGCCCGATATAGGCCCAATAGGTCTCATAACCAGGTCCAAGCTTGATCGCCGGCCCAAGGCTGTCGCCCTGCACGCTCATCCATAATGCGCTGATCTCAGCGGCGGTCAGTTCGCCTTGCTTGCGTTCGGTATGGAGCTTGCGCTCGAACGTGTAGAAGGCGATCTGCCGCACGACGGTGTTGAGCATGTCCTCGACCTTAGCCGCGAGCATCGCCTTGCGCGTCGCGCTATCGGTTGTCGTCGCCAGCAACGAACGGAACGTCAGCATCTCGCCGAAGACCGAGGCGGTCTCGGCGAGAGTGAGCGGCGTCGGCGCCATCAAGGCGCCGTTGGGCGCCGCCAAGGTTTGATGCACGCCGTGGCCGAGCTCATGAGCAAGGGTCATGACGTCGCGCGGCTTGCCGAGGTAGTTGACGAGCACGTAAGGATGCGCTGACGGCGTCGTCGGATGCGCGAAGGCGCCTGGCGCCTTGCCCGGCCTGACCGGCGCGTCGATCCAGCCTTCGTCGAAAAAGCGCCGTGCGATATCGGCCATCCGTGGAGAAAAGCCGCGATAGGCGTTGAGAACGACGTCTTTCGCCGCGGTCCAACTGAAAGTCCGCTCGGGCGCGTCGGGCAGAGGCGCGTTGCGATCCCAATGGTCGAGCTGCGGCTTGCCGAACCAGCGCGCCTTCAGCGCGTAGTAGCGATGCGACAGGCGCGGATAGGCGCTCGTCACCGCCGCGACCAGCGCCTCGACGACCTCGCGTTCGACGCGATTGGCGAGATGGCGCGAATCGGCAATGTCGGCAAACTTCCGCCAACGATCGGAAATCTCCTTGTCCTTGGCGAGCGTATTCGAGATCAGCGAGAACGTCCGTAAATTCGCGCCGAGCGTTTCGGCGAGCGACTGGGCGGCCGCCTTGCGCTTGCGCTCATCGGGATCCTGCATCTTGGCGAGCAGCGGCTCGAGCGTCAGCTCTTCGCCCTCGAATTTAAATCTCAGCGCGGCGACCGTCTCGTCGAACAGACGATTCCACGCGGCTGCCCCGCTCACCGATTTTTCGAGAAACAATTGCTCGATCTCGTCGCCGAGTTGATGCGGCCGCTCGCGGCGAATGTCGTCGAGCCACGGCCGATAGTGGGCAAGCGCCGGGCTCGATGTCGCAGCATCGACCAGCGCGTCGTCGAGACGATTGAGCTCGAGTTCGAAAAACAGAAGATCGCCGGCGATGTCGGTCGCCTTCTGTTGCGTGTCGCCGTAGAATTTGGCGCGCGCGGGATCGTTGGTGTCGCCGGCGTAGACGAGACCGGCGTAAGAGATGATTCGTCCGATCAAGTCTTGAAGCGCGTCATAGGCTTTGATCGCCGCGCCCAGGTTGTCGCCGGCGTCAGGCCCGTGCGCGATCGCCTCCAACTTGCCGCGATAGGTCGCCGCGAACGCCTTTGCGTCTTCGGCCGCTCTCTTCGCGTCGGCTGAAAACTGAGGCGAATCCATGCCTGAGTAGAGATCGTCGAGCCGCCATTCTGGCAGCGCGCCGAGATCCGCGCCGCTCGCGCGCGCGCTTTGAGCGGCGCGACATGAAAATTGATTGGCCCCAATCATCGTTGTCGACCTTTTTGTTTGGCGCCGCCTATATCAGGCGCCGCGTCGCGCCGATCAATGGCGCGCCTCGCTCAGACGGGCGCCAAATTGGGACGCCATTAAGACGACGTTTACTGTGATCGCGCAGCATGACGGTCACGAATGCGGCCGGCGACGCCGCCGCGAGGAGCCCCAATGGCCGCTTTGATCCTAGTAGTCGACGACGATCCTATTCAGCGACGGCTGCTGGAAGCGATGATTCGGCGCTTCGGCCATGAGGTCGAATGCCTCGAAGCGGGCGAGGCCGCTCTGTCGCGCCTGCAAACGGCCGATCGTCCGCCGGTCGATCTCGTCATTCTCGATCTTGTCATGCCAGATCTTGACGGCATGGGCGTGCTCGAGCGCATGCGACGAAGCGAATTGACCGTGCCGACCATCGTGCAGACCGCGCATGGCTCGATCGAGGCGGTGATTTCGGCGATGCGGGCCGGCGCGATCGACTTCGTCGTCAAGCCGGTCGGCGCCGAGCGCTTGCAGATCTCGATCAGAAACGCGCTGCGGGTCGACGCGCTCGAGGACGAATTGCGCCGCGCGACGCGCCGCAACGCCGGCGAGCTCACCTTTCGCGACATCGTCACCAAGGCCGAGAACATGGCGCGCGTCATTCGTCTCGCCGAGCGCGCCGCCAAATCAAACATCCCGGTCCTGATAGAAGGCGAATCAGGCGTCGGCAAAGAGTTGATGGCGCGGGCGATTCAGGGCGGATCCGAACGGCGCGGCAAGCCCTTCGTCACCGTCAATTGCGGCGCGTTGCCAGAAAATCTCGTCGAGTCGATTCTCTTCGGGCACGAGAAAGGCGCCTTCACCGGCGCCACCGAAAAACATATCGGCAAATTCGCCGAGGCCAACGGCGGCACGCTCTTCCTTGATGAGATCGGCGAATTGCCGATGGAGGCGCAGGTCAAGCTCTTGCGCGCTCTGCAAGAGGGAGAGATCGACCCGGTCGGCGCCAGGCGGCCGGTGAAAGTCGACTTCCGGCTCGTCTCGGCGACAAACCAGAACCTGCTCGAGCTCGTCAAGCGCGGGCGTTTTCGCGAGGACTTGTTCTATCGCCTCAACGTATTTCCGATCACCATTCCCCCCTTACGCGCGAGGGCGCAGGACGTGCCGGATCTCGCCCGCCGTTTCCTCGCGCGCTTCTGCGCGGAAGAGGGAAAGCGCGTCCGCAGCCTCTCCAACGAGGCGCTGGCGCTGCTCGCCGTCTATCCGTGGCCCGGCAACGTTCGCCAGCTCGAGAACGCGCTCTTTCGCGCGGTGGTGCTCGCCGACGGCGACGAGCTGACCACCGCGGAGTTTCCGCAGATCGCCGCGCAGGTCGAAGGCTTCGACGTGCGCATTCCGCCAATGCCGGCGCCGCTTCCGGAGCGCTTCCTCCCCTCACCGGCCCCCGAAACGCCGAGCGCGCCTTTCGAACCGCGCGATCCCAATGTCATGCGTCTGCTCGACGATACGGGCGATGTCAGGAAGCTCGAAGACGTCGAGGCGGAGGTCATTCGCTTCGCGCTCGCTCATTATCGCGGCCAAATGTCGAAAATGGCGCGCAAACTTGGGATCGGCCGTTCGACGCTCTATCGCAAGATGAAGGAGATTGGCGTCGAGACCGGCGAGCCGATGGACGAGGCCGATGACGCCGCGGCCTGATCGCAACGGCGGCGGGATATGGCTGATTTCGTGAAAATCGTTAGAATGCGATCAAAGGCTGGGCGACCGGCCTTCATCGTTGGGCTGGGGGGCGCCAACGGGCGGGTTGAGACCTTGGGCGGCGCGGCGAGGCGATCGCTCTGCGAGGAAGGGCGCCGCGATGCGGGCCTTTCGATCGAGCAAGGCGCGCGGAGCGCGTGAGGTTGTCCGATGTGGCGTCAGCGGTGGGCGATCGGTTTGGCCGTGTTTTGGGTGGCGGCCTTTGCAAGCCCGACGCAGATCGCGAGCGCTAAGGCTGGCGAGGCTTCGCCTTCCGACGCCACGGCCGGGGTCATTCTCAAACCGGAATTGCCGCCTGATGTCGGGGATGCGCCGCCGACGTTCGTAACGCCGGCTTCTCCGGCCGACGCCGGAAAGAGCGAACAGCCGGCGGCAAAGGAGATTGACGCCCCGGCCGCCGCGACTGAGACCGCGAAGGATGAGCCTGCCTCATCAGAAAAGGTTGGGGACGATGGCGCGGCGACGTCTATTGAAAGATCAGACCCCGAAGTCGGCGCGCCGCCGCTGCGGCCAGGGGCGACGCCGATCGACATTGCGGACGCGCTCGACGCTTTGCCGCCGGCGGAAGGGACAAAGAGCCCAGTCTCCGCGCTACGCAATTGGCGCGCAGCGCGCGACGCCTTAATCGCCTTCTACGCTGGGCGCGCCGACATGGCGGTTTGGACCGACGCGAAGGGGTTCAATCCGGCAGGCCGGGCCATCATCGCCCGACTGAAGCGGGCGGATGAGGACGGGCTCGATCTGAGAGACCTCGCCATTCCCGACGCGAACGAGCGGTTCGACGATTCCGCGCGCCTCGCCAAGGCTGAGATCGCGGCCGCCGAGGGGATCATCGCCTACGCTTTCCAGGCGAGCGGCGGCCGCATCGATCCGGCGCGCATCTCGCCTTTGATCACCGCCAAGGCCGAAGTCGCTCCGCCGCTCCGCGCGCTCAGCGCGGTCGCCACGGCCGAATACCCTGACGCAGCGCTCGAAGGGTTCAACCCGCCGCAAAAGGGCTATCGCGATCTGCGCGATGAGCTGGCGCGCTTGCGCGGGTCGCTCGGCGACCTCGGATCGAGCGGCCCGAAAGCGCTCATCCGCGCTCGCTTCGACAAGGATCGGGTCAGCGACAAGACGGGGTCAGGCGCCCAGGTCGCCGCCGACGATGTGGCGCGCCAGCGCGACGCGCCCCGCGTCGTGGCTTCCACTGGAGACATCGTCGCGCCGGCGACGCGCGCGCTCGAAGCGAGCGTCCTCGCCAACATGGAGATGTGGCGCTGGGAGCCGCGCGACATGGGCGAAGAGCGCATCGAGGTCAATGTCGCCGATTTCACGCTGAGGGTCTTGCGCGGCGACGAGACCGTTCATCGGGCGAGGATCATCGTCGGCAAGCCAGACACCCAGACGCCGATCTTCTCCAACGCGATGCGCTATATCCTGGTCAACCCGTCCTGGAGCGTGCCGGTCTCGATCATCAAAAAAGAGATGCTGCCCAAGCTCGCCGACGATCCCGACTACCTGACGCGACAGGGCTATGAGGTCACCGAGAAGGACGGCATGATCCAAGTACGTCAGCCGCCCGGCGAGCGCAACGCGCTCGGCCGGATCGCCTTCATGTTCCCCAACGAACATTCCGTGTACCTGCACGATACGCCGGCGCGCGCCCTCTTCACGGCCTCGCGCCGCGCCTTCAGCCATGGCTGCGTGCGCGTCGATCAGCCGATGCGCTTGGCGGAGCTCGTCATGGGCGCGGGCTGGAGCGAGCAACGCCTGCGCACATTGATCGGCGGCGACGAACGTACGATTTTCCTGCCTCGTCCCGTGCCGATCCACATCGAATATTTCACCGCTTTCGTCGACGACGACGGGACGTTGCAGACGCGTGACGATCTCTACGGCCACGTGCGGCGGATCGAATCGGCGCTCGGGGTCGGCGGCTAACTTTTGAAGAAGTCAAGATTGAAAACGACTGAGCTTGGCTCTAAATCTCTTGCCTCTGGCGTTTTCGGCGGAATTTCGCCAAGATGTGTTCTTCGCGACACAGAGACGGGCGCTCCCGGCGCCAAAAACAAGGTCACGCGCGCTATACGCGCAGGGGTTAAGTAGTTGATTTTGCGTGGAAGGAGCAGGTTTGCCTAAACTGCGAGCCTCGCCTGCCGCGAATGCGCGAACGAAGGCGCTCGCCGGCGCGCTTCTGGCGCCGCTGTTCGCCTTGGCCTCATTTGCGCCTCACGCGACCGAATCGGCGATCGCCAACGGCGACACCCGCACGATCAGCCTGACCGAGCCGCATACCAACGAATCCGGCTCGTTCACCTACATGGTCAACGGCGTCTATGATTCGAGCGTGCTCGAGAAGCTCAACTGGTTCATGCGCGATTGGCGCCATGACGAGCAGATCACGATGGATCCCAAGCTGTTCGACATCGTTTGGGAGGTCTATCGCGAATCCGGCTCGACCGCGCCGGTTGAAGTTCTCTCCGGCTACCGTTCGCCTGAGACCAATGCGATGCTGCGCCGCCGCTCGCGACAGGTCGCTGAACATTCGCAGCACATTCTCGGCAAGGCGATGGACGCGCATTTCGTCGACATGCCGACCGCGCGCATTCGCGACATTGCGATGCGCATGCAGGACGGCGGCGTTGGCTTCTATCCGACCGGCATAACCCCTTGGGTCCATCTCGACTCCGGCTCGGTACGTTATTGGCCGCGCATGAGCCACGATGCGCTGGTTCGCTTGTTCCCGGATGGCAAGACGGTTCACATTCCCTCGGACGGCGTGCCGCTTGCCGGCTACGAGCAAGCGAAGGCCGAGATCGAAGCGCGCGGCGGATCGGTGTTCTCGGCGACCGCCTATGCGGGCGGCTCGAAGAGCCTGCTTGCGATGTTGTTCGGCGGCGGCGAGGACGAAGGCGAAGGCGACGAGGTTGCCGCGAACGACAATCCGCGCGCGCGAGGCTCGCAGCTCGTCGCGCTCCGATCGGCGCCGGCGTCCGACTCGAGCCCGGCCGGCGTGACCCAGGTGGCGAATGCGCAGCCTGACGCCGTCAGCCTGGCCAAGCGCAACCTGCCGCAGGGTGAAACGTTCATGCGGCCCGCGTCCAACCCGCCGGCCGCTCAAAAGCCGGCGGCCGTCGCCGCGCAGGAGCAGCCGCAGGAGCAGACGGACGCCGTGGCGGACGCGAGCGCGCCGACGCCGCCGCACAGGCCGAGCGAGTTCATTTCGCTTGCCCTCGGCTATGGCAAGGCGCCGACGCCGCCGGTCCGCCCTGCCGAATTTGTTTCGCTCGATGCGCGGCCCGCGACGGGTGCGGATGAATCGCGCAAGAATGATCTCGTCGCCGCCCTGCTGACGCGCAAGTTGCCCGTCGTCATCACCCGCGGCATGGGCGGTTCGCTGCCCGCCAATGCCCTGGCGCTGACGGATCCCGATGCGGCGGTTCCGCCCGAACGGCCGGCTTTGCTCGCTCGCGCCGCCGCGCTCTCGGCGCCTTTGCCGCCGGTAGCCCCGGCGCGCCTTTCGCCGTTGGCGAGGGCCGCCTTATTGTCCGCGCCGCTGCCGCCGATCGGGCCGAGCAAGCCCGCGTTGGTCGCAGCCAAGATCGACCAATCCGACTTCGGCGTGATGACGGCGCCTAAGACGCCGGCCGCGCCGGCGGGGGCGAAATCCGCGACGCCGTCCTCGCCGCGCGCGGACGCCATGCTCGCGGCGTTGACGCCGATCGCCCAGAGCAGCGGCGTTCTGAATGATTCGCCTTATGGCGATCTCAAGACTGAGACTTTCACCGGCTTGGCGGCGAGGGATGCGGGCGGCGGCCCTGCGGCCGTTTCCGATTTCGACTTGTTGCGCGGCACGGACTGAACGCCCCGCCGCGCAAGCTTTGCTCAAAACATGAGGTCCGAGGTCCGCGCAGCGTTAAACTTCGCCGCGCAATCCTTTACGCGTGCGACACGGCGTCGAAATGTTCGTCGTGGCGGGTTCGCGCGCTGACTGCTGTGTCGACCGCCCAAGCCCCGGCACCGGCCGCGGCGAAATAGAGGAAGGCGAAAGAGAACATAATCGCCATTTCGCCGTGATTGAGGGCCGGGAAAAAGCCCTGCGGCGCATGCGCCATGAAATAGGCGACCGCCATATAGCCGGAGAGGATGAAGGCGACGGGGCGGGTGAGGAAGCCAACGACGATCAACAAGCCGCCGATCAATTCCATGCCGCCCGTGAACATCGCAAAAGCGTGGCTCGCATCCGCCATTGGCATCGACGGAAAGCCCAAAACTTTCGCAGTGCCATGTTCAAGGAACAAAAGGCCCGTCATGATTCGGAAAAGCCCCAGAACATGGGGCGCCCAGGATTTCGGAAGAATCGTTAGGTCCATCGCTAATCTCTCCTCATCAACATCGGCTCTAACCCCACGAAACGCTTCCGCCCCGCGCGGCCGCTTCTTTCAAAAAGAGCGGCTCATCACGAATTTGTTATCTTATATAACTATCGGGCTTTACTGTGACGGCGGGCGTCGCGGCCCGCCCCGTTCTATCGAACTAAGTTCATAGAATCGTTGCGATTTCATCGAACTTGAAGCGCGGGCTGCGCGGGAACAACTTCGCGTGATCGCCGTAGCCGATGTTGATCAGGACGTTCGATTTGAAGCGTCCGTCAGGGAAGAATTCGGCGTCGAGCTTCTCATTGTCGAAGCCGGTCATCGGCCCCGTGTCGAGACCCACCGCCCGCAGGGCGATGATCAGATAGGCGACCTGCAACGTCCCATTCTTATGGGCGACCTCGCGGATCTGCTCGGCCGGCAAGGCGCTGAAATAGGACTTGAAATCGGTGTGCGGCAGCAGGAACGGCATGTGATCGTAGAACTTGGTGTCGTAAGCCGTAATCGCCGTCACCGGCGCCGCCATGGTCTTGTCGAGATTGCCCGGGGCAAGAGAGGGCCGCAGACGCTCCTTGGCGGGTTTCGATTTCACGAAGACAACGCGTAAAGGCGAGTTATTGGCGCTGGTCGGCCCGATCTTCGCGATGTCGACGGCCCGCCGCAGCAATTCGTCGGACACGGGTTTGTCGAGAAAGCCATTGTGCGTTCGCGCTTCGGTGAAAATCTGGGCGAGGGCGGCGTCGCTGAGCGGGGCGTGGGCGTGTTCGATAATGGTGTGAATCGTCATGGGGCGATCTCCTTCGCCGGTCTCAAATGGCCGACCCATGACATCAGTTCAATTGAGGAAATTATGCCAATTTCCATCTATTGATGTGATGCATCGACGCCCGTTCGGCCCGATGGAGCGATACGAAAGCGCTCAGCCCTTCGCCCGCGCGGCCTTGAGCGCGTTGGTCCACCAGGCGAGCTCGTCAAGCATCGCATCGGCGTTGGGCTTCAGATATTCGAGCTCCGATATCGGCTTGCCCTGGCGCCAAACCGCCATGAAGTCCGCCCCTTGGATATGCACGCCGGTCCGCATCGGGGCCATTTGGAGCTCAACGGAAATCAGCCGGAGCTGTTCAATCGCCCGCGCCCCGCCGACCGCGCCATAGCCGATATAAGCCGCGGCCTTTCGGTTCCATTCTGGATAGGCGTAGTCGAGCGCGTTCTTCAAAACCGCCGGCACGCCGCGATTGTATTCGGCGGAGACGAAGATATAGCCGTCGAATTCGGCGACTTTCTTTTGCCAGCGCTGGGCGACCTCGTTCTGCGTCGGCGCCCACGCGTTCGTGGCGACTTCATCGAAGAAAGGCATCGGAAAGTCGCGGAGATCGACAATCTCGAATTCCATATCGTCGCGTTTGCTGGCGATGTCGAAAATCCATTGCGCGGGCTTGTGCCCGAAACGAACCGCGCGCGTCGTTGCGATGATGATTGCGATTTTCGGCTTGGCCATCACTGATCCCCTTGCAGAGCGCGCCCTTTAAGCGCTCATCGTTCAAATGATTGCCGGGTCCTTTCGTTGCAACCGTCAAAATAATGCTGATATGTATCGACCAAACCGATGAATGCTAAGCGAGGCGACCCATGATCGATCCCGTGACTTTGGATCAAATGCGGGTGCTGATTGCGGTCGTCGAGACCGGCAGTTTTTCTGGCGCCGCCCGACGGCTCGGGCGCGTGCAATCGGCGATCAGCCAAGCCGTCAACACGCTCGAAGGCGCGCTCGGCCTTCCCCTGTTCGACCGAAGCGGCAAAACGCCCGTTCTCACCGAGGCCGGCGAAGTCATCCTTAAAGACGCCCGCCGGCTCATCGAGGACGCCAAGGCGATGAAGGCGCGCGCCGCGAGCATCGCCGCGGAGGCCGAGCCGGAGCTGACATTGGCCGTCGACGCCTTGTTCCCGAACCAGCCGCTGATGGCGAGCCTCAAGGCGCTGCGGCAAGAATATCCCTTGACCCCCGTCACGGTTTTCACCGAGGGGCTTGGCGGTTGCGAGCAGCGCTTACGCGACGGCGTGGCGCGTTTTGCAATCTATCCGCTCGCCCCGATGAGGCCGCGCGATCTCGTCGCCGAATTTCTGACGGACGTCGAAATGATCCCGGTGGTCGCCGCGGGCCATCCGCTTGCGGCGCTTGCCGGCCCGATCCCGCGCGAAGCCCTCGAGCCGCATGTCCAGCTTGTGCTGACCGACCGCACGCCGCTGACCCAAAATATCCGCGGCGGCATTGTCAGCCATCACATCTGGCGCTTCGCCGATCTTTCGACGCGATTGGACTTCCTCGTCGCCGGCTTCGGCTGGTGCAACATGCCGGCGCATCTGGTGATCGATCACATTGTCGAAGGCCGGCTGAAAAGGCTCGAACTTGTCGAGAAGGAT
>Ga0070733_10003323_pt1 | contig 11052 bp, 12 predicted proteins | sample Coa_R1_9_FD_66450 | JGI IMG/M metagenome (GOLD analysis project Ga0070733, IMG submission 66450) | Surface soil microbial communities from Centralia Pennsylvania, which are recovering from an underground coalmine fire - Coalmine... | ecosystem: Environmental > Terrestrial > Soil > Unclassified ... | reverse complement strand
AGCGCCAAACCCCCGTGCGCCGTCAGCTCCTCTTCCGTCCTCTCGATCTTGAATCCCAGCTCCGTTTGTCGTTTCATCCTCTCAGCCCTCCTGCGTTGAAAGGTTTCACCTCTCAGGTGAAAATATACTCACCCGAAACCTCAATGCCAAGAGGGCTTTCTTATTTTTCAGCCCTTCTATCTCTGTTTTAGGGTCCCTTGTTCCTCACCAAGCTCCGCCTCCGAGGGGAAGGTGGGAAGGGGAAGAGCGTTACGCCGCTCCTTCTTTCCCAGTTGTTTAAAGGAATCATTTCCGATATCATATTCTCCGTCACCGGAGGCTTGGGGGCAATTTTTCCGGCAGCGATCTCCGGACCTGTGCCAGAGAAAAAGAGGGCCAAAAACCGCCTCTTCGAGAGTAATCTTTGAATAGAAGTATCCGTTTGATCAGTTCACACAACGAGGGGAAACGGCAGGGATCCGTATGACGGTGATCCTCCATCACCCAAAACGGGAAACGCAAATTCGAGGGCCGAAGACCGTCTTCACGCTGCTGCAGGAGCTGAAACTCTCCCGAGAGGCATACCTTGTGATCCGCGGGGAAGAGTTAATGACCGAGGATGAGGCGATTTACGATGCCGATGTCATCGAAATTCGTCCCGTGATCTCCGGGGGTTAAGCCCGTTTTTAAGGTTCAGGAGTCTCGATGAAATGCCGAATTTGCCAATCGAAGGCCGTGATCAGAATCGAACGACATAATACGGCATTCTGCGGCGGGTGTTTTTCCGGTCATATGCACAAGCAAGTTGAACGCGCGGTGAAGGAAAACAATATGTTCACCCGGTCCGACGCGGTCCTGGTGGCGGTTTCCGGCGGGAAAGATTCATTGGTTCTCTGGGACATCCTCCTGAACCTCGGTTATCAGGCGACTGGACTTCACGTCGATCTGGGAATCGGGGAATATTCCCGGTTATCCCGGGAGAAAGCAGAAAAGTTCGCGGCCGCTCGTGAAGCGAAGTTGATCATTCACGATCTCAGAAACGAGCTTGAGGCCGGCATCCCGGAGGTCGCAGAAAAAACGGATCGTCCCCCCTGTTCCGCCTGCGGGCTGATCAAGCGGTACACCTTTAACCGGATCGCCGGCCAGATTGGGTTTTCCGTTCTGGCCACGGGCCACAATCTGGATGATGAAGCAGCCCGGCTGCTCGGAAACGTGCTCCGCTGGCAGCACGCTTATATAAAGAAACAGTCGCCTGTTCTTCCTGCCCTTCACGAGAAACTGGTCAAAAAGGTCAAACCCCTTTGCCTGCTAGCCGAGCGGGAGGTCGCAGCCCACGCAATCCTCCACCATATCGATTACATTGTTGAGGAATGCCCGAATGCCAAAGGGGCAAAGCTCCTCGTTTACAAGGAAGTCTTGAATCGCCTGGAGGAGGATTCCCCGGGAACCAAAGACCATTTTTACCGAAGCTTCCTGAGGCAACCGACCGCCGCACCTGAAGGGCCGGAGGCCGCCCCTCAGGCTTGCGGCCGTTGCGGCCAGCTGACCTCTTTGCCGGAAAAGAACCCTCGGACCGGAGAGCGCAAGCCCGAAGGGTCTTTGCAAGAGGACCCACAGAGCAGGCATCCCCCTTTCCCCCTATTGTTCCCGGAATCCAAGGTCCCTACCCCTCTTTGTGGCTATTGCCGCCTAATTGAGAGGATGTAGCGTGCGTCTTTTTCAGGATGGCGACCGAGTGCACCTCGTCGATCCGAGCGACCGGGAGTATGCCTTCACCCTTCGAGCGGGCGGAACCTTCCAGTTTAGCGGCGAAATGCTTCGCCACAATGACCTGATAGGAAAGGAAGACGGGATCGAAGTCTTCCTTTCAAGGGGGAAACGATTTTTCGCGTTTTCCCCCACCCTGGCGGAGTACGCCCTGAAAATGCCCCGAGGGGCACAGATCATCTATCCGAAAGACCTCGGACTCATGCTGATCCTGGGAGACGTCTATCCCGGGGCGGTTGTCTTGGAGGCGGGCACCGGTTCAGGATCACTGACCTTGGCTCTTCTCAGGATGGTGGGAGAAAAAGGAAAAGTCATCAGCTACGAGGTTCGGGAAGATTTCGCGGAACGGGCACGTAAAAATATCGCCGTGTTGGCCCCCTTTTCCGAAAATCTTCAACTGAAATCCGGGAATGTTTATGAGCGAATCGATGAGCGGGGACTCGACCGGATCATCTTGGATCTTCCGGAGCCGTGGCAAGTGGTTCCCCAGGCGGTGGAGTCGCTCCGCTCGGGAGGAATATTTCTCTGTTTTCTTCCGACGGTTCCCCAAGTCATGAAAGTCGTCGAGATCCTGCAAGCCTGCCCCGAATTTAAATTCGTTCGGACCGTAGAATCCCTTCTTCGAACATGGACGGTCGATGGACGAAGTGTGCGACCGGACCACCGGATGGTGGCCCACACCGGTTTCCTGGTCTCCGCCAGGCGCGTAACCCGTCGGGCGTAAATGCCCGCCTGACGGATTGCTCCAAGTGCCTGTCGCTCGATCGTCTTTCTCTCCTTTGGCAGTCCCTACCCTGGCTTCTATTCGAGAGTCGAGGGCCGAGACCCGCCTCGGCCCGAGTCGACGGAGCCCCCCAGGTAAAGCTCCTCTTCACTTCGAGTCGATGAAAATCGAGGATGCCCGTTTCTCTCGAATATCCGTGAAGATGGATCGCCCATCGGTTATGAGCCGCAGTTTCGGCGCACCGTTTTGAACTCTCGATCTTCCATCCGCCGTTAAAGTCTATTTGCGCACTTTATTTATTCCAGCGAGAACTGTCTGCGGATGCATCGACAGGATCGTATCGATCACCGCAAGCTCCGTGTTGATCCCTCAGTTTGGATTCTCAAGAGTAAGCGCCAACTCATTCAAAGTTTCATCGATCCTCCCTCGCTGATTTGTTTCCTTGCTACACTTTCTCCAAATATAATCAGCAAGTTAAATGCTTAAATACTGACTCTATCTAGTGCGCCCAGCATGAAGCATCGCCCGAACTTCCGGGGCAGCCCGGAAGTTATAAAACGCCCGCGTGATCGGACGGAAGGGCGAAGCCAACAAAGCAGGGCATCTTCCAGAAATGGGGGGTCCGGAGGAAGCATGAGGCAGAACCCGTATACGTAGCGACGGGGAGCCGGTCGAGCAGGCTAGAACGAGCGAGACCATATATCCGGTGTAGCGAACCAGTGCGAAGTGGGATGGGATACGGGGAGGGGGTGCGTTTTACCTGGGAAGCCCTACTTTCTTGACTGGAGCCCTCTGCCAGGGCTCTGGTTAAACCGAATCAGCGAGGAGGAAACCTGAAGCGAGGAGGGGAGAGAGGGTGGCAGATCCACGGTGAAGAAGAGGCGGGGCCGAGGAAGCGCGGGTAAGCGCCACCAGGCGATCGGACATGTGCGCCAAGCGATTGTGGAAAGGATACGAGTGGTGTGCCACGATCGACTTGAAACAATTCTTCGATGAGATACCGCATGGACTGATTCTCAAGCTGATCCGAAGAAGGATCTCGGATGAGCAGCTCTTGACGCTGATGCAAGAGCGTTGAGCGCGGGGGGTCATCGTCGACGGCATCTTCACGAAGAGCGCAAAAAAGTCCGCGAGGGAAGAAACCCCGGAAGTTTCAGCGGCGGATGATTCAGGCAGGATTCCCGCCCGAGCAAGCCTGACGAACCTGGGTCAGGATGAGGAAATGGCAGTCGGTGCACAGGCCGGAGGTCCATTCCGTACTTCAACCTGGCGTGGTTTAAACAGCACGGGCATCTCTTCCTCCACGATTTCACTCAACGGAATTAATCGAAGAGCGGCTTACCTGGCCGGTACGAGCCGTTCTGTTGGGAGGGGTGGCCCATTGAGGCCACCTCCTCCCAGATTGCCAATTCTCCTTCCGTAGGAGACGTTTTTCCCCTTTTGATCGGAATGGAAGTTGCATTTTCCTCTCTGCAGGTCTGCAAACAGGCGGATTTATCGACCCCTGCCGGTCCTGCAGAACTTCAGCCCAGGAAACACCGTGCAAGAGGGTTCCGAAAAGACGAAACAGATTGCAGCAGGAGGTTAGCATGCGAATCGCTCAGATTGCGCCCCTCTTTGAGAGCGTTCCTCCGCGCTTTTATGGGGGGACGGAACGGATTGTCTCGTTCTTGACTGAGGAACTCATCCGCCGAGGTCATGAAGTCACGCTCTTTGCAAGCGGGGATTCCAAGACCGCTGCGCGCCACATTTCCACTTGTCAAAAGGCCTTGAGACTCCATGGGGAATTCTCCGATCCACATCCCTATCATCTGCTTGAATTGACGCTGGCCTTCTCCGAAATATCCAAATACGACATCATTCATTCTCACGTCGATTATTGGGGATTTCCCTTCATCCAGCAGAGTCATATCCCGGCGTTAACGACCCTGCACGGTCGATTAGATCTCCCGGAGCTGCGTTCCCTGTTTGAGTTTTATCGGAAGATACCGTTTGTATCGATCAGCAACAGTCAGAGGCTTTCGTTACCGGAGCTCAACTGGGTTGGGACCGTCTATCACGGGTTGCTTCCAAGCCTTTATCGGTTTTCGGATCGCGCCGGGGATTACCTGGCCTATCTGGGAAGGATTTCGCCTGAAAAGGGACCCGACAGAGCCATTGAGGTCGCCATTCGAGCGCAAGTTCCGTTGAAGATCGCTGCGAAGGTCGACGCCGCGGATCTGGCCTATTTCCAAGAGGTGATCCAGCCGATGTTGGACCATCCGCTGATCGATTTTCTGGGGGAGATCACCGATCAGGAGAAAAATGAATTCCTTGGGGGTGCGATGGCGCTCCTCTCTCCGGTCGATTGGCCCGAGCCGTTTGGTCTGACCATGATCGAGTCTCTGGCTTGCGGGACTCCAGTGATTACGCGTCCATGCGGATCGATTCCGGAGATTATCGAGGATGGTCTCACTGGATTTATTTGCGACGGCACGGATGAACTCGTCAAGGCGGTTCACGACCTATGCGGACTCTCCCGGCAACGATGCCGCCGCGAAATGGAAACCCGCTTTTCGGTCGAGATGATGGTGGATGCCTACGAGTCGGTTTATCAAAAGCTGATGAAATTACCATCGGCTTGCCTCTCTGAGGCCTAACAAAAACAAAACAACGTTTAACAACGGAGGTGGATGATGGGATGTCCCAGATGTCAAGGTCTTCTCTCTAAGGATGCGATCTACACCGATCAAGGAAAAGTCGATGTTCTCCGGTGTGTCTGCTGTGGGGTGGTGCTTGATGATCTTATTTTGTCGAACCGTCATAAGCGCTATAAGAAAGCGCCGCGCTAGTGCAGTGTTTCAGCTTTACAATTGGACCCGCGGATATATCGGAGCCATTCATTGTAAAGACGAGTCAGGTACACTCCACTAGAATCGGACCATAATGGCGCGCTGGGCCTACGGAACGCCGATATGAGCCGGACTGTCGATGGGAGGGCAGGGCTCCGAGGAGCCCTCACCCCCCGACGGTCAAATTTGTCCTGCTGGGACTCGGCGGCAGATCAAAAAAACCTGCAGAACGAAGTCGCCCCACCAGGCGAGTCTGCCTGCCGCTCCCCAGAACCGAAAATTCTTCCTGAAATGGGGCGCCAAGGCGGATGGGAGGGTGGCAGGGCCAGGGCGGAGAAATTAAGCGACGAAACGCGAACAGAAATCACCTTCAAAAGGCCCCCCGGGTAGCCGCGCTCTCCTTCCACGCCCTCCAGAAGAAAAGCACCCCCTTATTCCAAAAAGCGGACATTTGATTTGCTACCGGAGAGGAACATTCACATGCCGTGCCTGGCAGAAGGCGCATCAGGCGGGTTAAAGTCCCATGCGATACGACGGCTTGATCCGAAGTGGAGGCAGTATCCGGTCAGTGTTGGAAAGATGGCCTCGTGAACCTGATCCTCATCCCGAGCCTTCAGCTTTAGCGGCTCCAAATCGGACGATTTCTGAAAGCGGCTTACTGGAAAATCGTACGAACCGTTTGATGGAGCGGACAGAGGGAGTGAAACAAGCTCTTCCGACTCTACACCAACGCCCAGAATCGTATCTGCTTGTCATCCGAAGGAAATTGCGGTATGATCCACCCGTTTCGGTCGTCCGAGCGGCTCTCTCGATGAACTCGGGTTGAGAAATTTTCAGCACGGAGAGCTCCCTTTTTGTGGATCCTCTTCTCCGACGGACCTCATCCTGGCGACAGATATAGGCGAAGAAGGTGTCGGCCCGGCTCTGGATGACGAAGCCTTTGTTGCTGTTCATCGCGTGGGTGACGGCTGTCTTTCCAGGACCTTCTATATCCCGTTTCTCAGGACAAACCGATATCCATTGTTGAAGAGTTCCGGAGTTCCGTCGCGACTGCGTCCGCAATATCTGGTCGACAGCGAATTCGAAGGATCGTTAACCACACATCCTCTCCTGATTCCGGAGAGGTTTTCTTTAAAAACCGACTTTTAGGGGGGAATTTTTATGCAGAGAGTTATATTTACCGTTACCAGTCTTGTCGTTTTGGGACTCACCGTTTCCAAAGTCGTCGGGGCGGGAGAAAAACTTGAACCGGGGCTCTATGCTATTTTCGACACCAGCCTCGGAGAGATCACGGTCTTATTGTTTGAAAAAGAAGCCCCCAAAACGGTTGCGAATTTTGTGGGATTGGCGGAAGGGACGAAGGAATGGACGGAGCCCAAGACGGGAGAGAAGGTGAAGAGACCCCTCTTTAACGGGTTGATCTTTCATCGGGTTATTCCGGATTTCATGATCCAGGGAGGCGACCCGCTTGGTAACGGGACGGGAGGCCCGGGTTATTCTTTCGAGGATGAGTTTTCCCCGACACTCCAATTCGACCGGGCCGGCCGGTTGGCGATGGCCAATGCGGGCCCGAACACCAACGGCAGTCAGTTCTTCATCACAGATGCACCCACGACCTGGCTCAACAATCGTCACAGCATTTTCGGTCAGGTGGTCGCGGGGGAAGATGTTGTGCACAAAATTGCCCGCGTCCCCCGTAATCAGGCCAAGGGGGACCGGCCTGTTACCGACGTCCTCATCAAGAAGATCACGATTCTCAGGCAGAAATAGCTGATCGAACGCGAATGAGATTTATTTCGACGGAACCTGCGGCCGGGCCCAACGGGCCTCGGCCGCGACTGTCTACCGAGCGGCTCTTCGGTTCTTGGGTGAGATTGACGATCCCGGTTGATCTGACTCTTCTCGTCAAACGTTCAATGGCGCTCGTCGGGTTCCATCGAGAAGGGAAATCGAACTAAAGCCCGCTGCTCTGGTTATTTTCTACCTTGCGTACACTGCTGTCCGGTTAAAAAATAAATTCAGTTGCTTATGTTGCGCTACGTTTTCTCGGTTGTAGTCGTTGCCCCAAAGTGCTTGCTGAATGGTCGTTTTCTCGAAAATGGTGACCGACAAAATCTATAATAGGGTCTGATTGGTGAGAAACACCAGGGTCTTGTCGGTCTCGGCATCCTTGAAACGGATGCGACGCAGATGATCGGGATAGTGGCGTTGCGTGTAATGGCCGTTGAGGGCGGTGATCTGTGCCTTGCGCAAGCAATTCAGAATCAACCTGTTCGATGTGGCATTCCAGAGAATGATCAAGAGAACCGCCTTCTTTTTTGCCTTGTGCCTGACGGCGGGGTGTGCTGCGCTCTGGATGCCGAGCCGACCCCGCGTAACGGTCGCGCAACTTGCGGTACGCCAGGTGACCCTCTCGGGCATGACGCTGTCGGTAACTCTGGGCGTTACCAATCCGAATCGCATCGACATGACCCTTCGGCATCTCTCCTATCGGCTTTATCTGGCGGAGCGGTTGGTGGCGGAAGGGGAAATCAGTGACCCCATCGTCCTTCCAGGGCGGCAAACCGTCTACCCATTCCTGCCGATTCGCCTGAGCTGGAAAGCGCTTCAGGAGGGCGGGATTTCGCTGTTCGACGAGGCAGGGGAAGTCCGTTATCGGCTAGAGGGAAAGCTCACACTGAGAGTCCTCGATCGTGATTGGGAGATTCCTCTTCACCGGGAAGGGATTATGGTGAAGTAGAGCCACGTCCCCCTTCAGGCGAAAATTTAGCTTCAAAGCGGCGCATTGGGCGCCACCGGCTTGCCCTGCAGATCACCCGGTCTAACCTTTTAAATTCCGAGTGGATTCAAGGAGTTGAAGCGTGAAACCAAGAGGGATCCGGCCCCGAAGGGGGTCCTATTTTTCCCGCTTGACTCTCGTATTTGCCGGAAGTAACATGACCCCAGATCGATCAGGGATGCGCCTCGGGAGAACAAGGAGAGGGCGTACGACCTTGTTCAGAATGCGCCTGTAGCTCAAACGGATAGAGCAGCAGCCTTCTAAGCTGTTGGTTGGGGGTTCAATTCCCTCCAGGCGCGCCAATCTTTTTTTAATGGGAGCACTCCCTGATCACTCAGCCCGTGAGTTCCCTCCGAGGCGGATGACCTCGTTCTCCGGAAGGTCTCCCAGCGACCCCGAAGGAGCCATCGAAGATCGCATGATCCCAAGGATCATTTGGCCGGCGACAACATATTCCTAAGGTGTCGCGGAGAGAATCATGCCACACTCTATCCTCCTCAATCGAAGAACCCGATCGACGCCCTCTTTCCTGGTGATGCTCTCGACCGCAGGACATTGTCTGCTATTTCTTCTTTTCTTTTTCCAGCTGGAGATCGCTCCATCGCAGAGAACGGGGGCGCCAGACTATATGGTCACGCTCGTCTCCCCATCTCCCGCGGGACCTTCCGTCTCCTCCGGCTCGGTTTTTCCAAAGTCGACCGAAAAAGCCGTTCCGACGGAAACTCAGCTGCCGGAGACCCAGCTGATCGAGAGTATCCCGAAGCGGGCGCAAGAGACCGGGCCCAGGGTCCCCCCGGGTATGTCCGATCCGAAGGACTGTCTCCTCAAAAAAATCGGCGAGGTCTGTCCAAATGCCGACCTGGGTTGCATCGCGAATTACGTCGCCTATTGTGTTCGAATGTACTGACGCCACCAGCTGACTTTGACGGGGAACGCAGAATGGAACGAATCGAATTCGGTGGGAACCTTCAACCAGTGCACTTGAGCGCCCAAGTGCCTTACATCAATCTGATGGCGACTTCATCGGCCATCAGAATTCCGTGGCCGCTCAGGCGTAAAATTCCATCTTGAATCACGAGGAGTCCGGTCTTGAGCAACGAAGCGATCGGGCCTCCGAGGAGTTGCTTTGCGGCTTCGCTCAATCGAATCCCTTCGATCTTTCTTAAGCCGAATACGAGTTGTTCTCTGGCAAACTGATCGTCGCTCAGGGTCTCCCGGAACGTGACCGGAAGCCCGCCGTTTTCCATAGCATAGAGGTACTCCGAAAGCTCATCGGAATTAGACCACCTGTTCCCAGCCGAAAAAGAGTGGGCCGAGAGCCCAACGCCTAGATAAGATCCTCCTTCCCAATAGAGAAGATTGTGCCGACATCGGTGGCCAGGTCTTGCATAATTCGAGATCTCATAATGGTCATAATTCTCCCCCTTGAGCATGGATTGCGCGAGGGAGTACATCTCGATCTCCTCGTCTTCGGAGGCAAGCGAGAGGCTCCCCTCTTCCCACATCCTCCCCCACAGGGTGCCGGGCTCAATCGATAAACCATAGACGGAAAGATGATCCGGCCCGAGCCGAAGTATTTTCTCCAGGTTTGCGGCCCAATCTAGAACGGACTGCCCGGGCAGCGCGTAAATGAGATCCATTGCAATATTTTCAAAACCGACCGCTCTTGCCTCAAGGACGAGCCGTTCCACGTCCCCTGGACTGTAGCGTCTCCCCATCCCTTGGAGGTCTTCTGCCTTGAGAGATTGAACTCCCACCGACAACCGGTTTATCCCCAAAGAACGGAGGTGGGCCAGGGTATTTCGATTCACGGTTGCAGGATGCACTTCAATCGTGATCTCGATATCAGGGGCGACCTCGAAGGAGCGATGAAGCAGATCAAAGAGGGTATTCAGAGCCGCCGTGGAATAGAGACTGGGAGTTCCTCCCCCTAGGTATGCTGTCGCGATCCTCGGGCGAGAAAAGTCGGCAGCCACTCTGTGGATTTCTTTCAAGAGAGCCGACAGATAGCGCGAGGCTTCCCGTTCCCGGTAGCTCCTAACGGAAAACGAGCAGAAGCTGCACCGTTGGATGCAGAACGGGAGATCAATGTAGAGTCCGATGGCGTTCATGGCCCTCCAGAGAGATCGGTTCACCCGAGGGGAGGTGAAGAGATTGCAGAAGCCGGAAAACCTCTGTGGGGTAGGCTTCCTTTTTTCGCCGCAGGAGCTCAAGGTGTTGTACCAGATAGAGCAGGTCTCCCGGGCGGTCAAGATCGTACCAAAACGGCAGGAGGGAGCAGATCTGACCTTTTCGGTTGATGATCGTCAGGATTTCGGTAAGGACCCGGTCCGTTCCCCAGGCGATGCCCTTGAAGAGGCCCTCAATCGGCTTCCTCAGACCGATCAGGTAGAACCCCCCGTCGATACTGGGTCCGAGCACGATGCCATCGTCCTCCAACCGGCGAAAGGCCTCCCGGAGGATGAAAAGGGGGAGGGTCGGAGAATCCGTCCCGATGGTCACGACATGCTCGTATCCCTCTTTCCAGGTCTGATGAAATGCGCCTTCGATCCGCTCTCCCAGATCGTTTCCTTGCTGATCGAGACACCGAAGGCCTATTTCGGCTTGGATTTTCTGAAAAAACGGGTGTTTGGCTGAGGGAAAGGCGAGGATAAACCGGTCCGCCACGCAATGAGCGGTTAATCTGAGCATGTCAAGAATCATGGCCTCTTGCAGCAGAGCGGCGCAGGATTCGGTCAAGAACGGAACCATCCGCGTCTTGGTCTTCCCGGGTTCCGGTGCTTTTGCGAAGATCAGAAGGGCTTTCGACATCGATTCCACGCTAGCATCCATGCGGAGGCTTGTCAAGCGAAACGAAGATCCCAAGAACAGCGATAGGAGTTAGTGATCGGAAGCCCCCTCTGCCCCTTCTCAGGATCTCCCATGCGCCTGAGCCAATCCCCTACACGGTCCGCATCGGGGACCTGCTCCCG
>Ga0070733_10003322_pt1 | contig 11052 bp, 12 predicted proteins | sample Coa_R1_9_FD_66450 | JGI IMG/M metagenome (GOLD analysis project Ga0070733, IMG submission 66450) | Surface soil microbial communities from Centralia Pennsylvania, which are recovering from an underground coalmine fire - Coalmine... | ecosystem: Environmental > Terrestrial > Soil > Unclassified ... | reverse complement strand
GCCCTTGGAGACGGCGACGCCGCGGATATCCTCGATATCGGCGCGGGTCACGGGCTGATGATAGGCGATGATCGCCAGCGTCTCGGTCGCCGCCCGGCTGAGCTTCTTCTGCTCCTTGGCGTCGCGCGAGAGCAACCAGGCAAGATCGGCTGCGGTGCGAAAAGCCCATTTGCGCGCGACCCTGACGAGATTGACGCCGCGCCCCGCATAACGGCGTTGCAGCTCGGCCATGACCGCCGAGACGTTGCTGCCTTCCGGCAGGCGGCTGGCGATCGCCGCCTCGTCGAGCGGCTCGGCCGCAGCGAAGACCAGAGCCTCGGCGATGCGCAGCGCCTCGGGCTCGAACTCGACCGGCGCTTCCGTTCGCTCGAAAAGTCTTGCGACTTCACCCATAGGATCCTCGCGTCATTTAAGAGTTGGCCTCGGCCCGCCGCTGAGCGGCGCGCACCCAGATCGGCGCAAAAGCGCGATCTTGCCGGAGTTCGATCAGACCCTCGCGCGCAAATTCGAGCGCCGCCGAGAAAGACGAAGCGCAGGCCGTGCGCCTTACCGCTGGGTCAACGCAATACGTCAAAAGCCACGCGTTCATATCCGTCCAGTCGATCGCTACGCCCGCCAGGCGGGTCAGCGCCGCGCGCGCCTCATCGAGCGACCAGACGACCCGCTCCTTGAACCTCACCCGGGCAAGCGCCTGCTTTTGGCGCTGGCGCGCATAGGCGGCGAGGAGATCGTAGAGCTTGGCGTCATATTCGGGACGCCGGACGACCGCCAAAGATTCCGGCGAGCCGCGGCCGAAGAAATCGCGTCCGAGGCGAGGCCGGTTGACCAGCGTTTCGGCGGCGCGGCGAATTTGCTCGAGGCGGCGAAGCCTTTTCGACAAGGCTTCGGCGAGTTCCGCGGCGCCCGGCCCTTCAGGTTTCGGCGGATCAGGCAGCAACAGCCGGCTCTTCAAATAGGCGAGCCAAGCGGCCATGACCAAATAATCGGCGGCAAGCTCGAGGCGCATCTTCCGCGCCTGCTCGACGAAGGCAAGATATTGCTCGGCCAAAGCCAAGACCGAGATGCGCGCGAGATCGACCTTCTGGCGGCGGGCAAGCTCGAGCAACAGGTCGAGCGGCCCCTCGAATCCGTCGAGATCGACCAGGAACGAGGGTTCGGCCTCGCCGCGGTCGATTTCAAATTCAGTCTCGAAAGCCGAAACTGCGGCCACGAATCACCTTAACCAAACCTATTGCGCTTGTTTGTCCGAGCCGGCGGCGATCCGCAAGCGCCCGCCCGCCCGGCTCCACAGCGCGACGCACCGTTTAAAAATATTTTGTGCTGTTATTTCAATAGATTCGCGGCGAATTCGTGTTCGCCGATCCAGCCGAGCGGATCGACGCGAGGAAAGGCGTGCGCCGCCTTAGTCTGCCGCTACTTCATTAATTGGACGAAGAGCCCGATGATCGTCGCATAGGCGAATACGAAAACAACGGTGCGGATGTAGGGGACCCCGGCGAGGTAGAGAACCGCATGGGCAACGCGCAGCCAGAAATAGCTGGCCGCCCAGAAGGCCGTCATGGAATCGGCCTTGCCGGCGAGCTGGATCGCGATCACCAGCGCCGCGAAAGGCGCGAAGGTCTCGACGGCGTTGAGATAGGCGCGATCGGCGCGCTTACCCCAAGCCGGCAACGGACGCGGCGTCGGATCGGCATAGTTCGAAGGCTGCAAGGGTCCGTTGGCGGCGACCTGCGCGATGACATAGGGAATCCACAGCGAGGCCGTCAGAAGCGCGGTCAGCGCCAAGTATTTAAGATCGGTCGACATTTAGATTTGCCCCTCATTTCGGCCGCTAGAGCCACGCTCCTCGCCGTCGCTTCGAACCCGCGTAACCCTAGCCAGAGGCAGACGACCTCGGCTCCTTGTATGTCGCCTTGGGATCGACGACCGCGCCGTCATATTTGTCGTGATGACGAACCCAGGCCATGGCGTGCCTCAAGCCTTCCTCGTCCCGGCCCTTGGGCACGAGATCAAGCATGTGATAGGCGCCGTTGAGCATGTCGAGGCCGCGCTGGTAGCACGAATAAGTATGGAAGACCTCGCCCTTGTCGCTCAGGGCGAACACGCTCATCCCCGGCGTCTCGCTCAGCGACATCTTCTGCGCCCGGAAATTGTAAAAGATTTCTCCTTTCGCCAAATCTTCAGGCGAATAAGAGGCTTGAAAATCGTAGTTGAAGTCGCTTCCAAAGGACGAATACCAAGGGAATGTCCAGCCCATGCGCTTCTTGAAGGCCTCGATCCTGGCCAGGGGCGCGCGGGATATCGCCGCGAGCGTCACATCGCGATGGGCAAGATGCACGACGACGCCGTTGTAGTTGTCGGCCCAGAATGAGCAGGACTTGCATCCTTCTTCCCAATCCGGGCCCAACATGAAGTGATAGATGAGGAGCTGCGATCGTCCGTCAAAGAGATCGGCGAGCGAGCGCGTCCCTTGCGGGCCCTCGAAGCGATAGTTCTTTTCGACGCGTTCCCAGGGCATTTCACGACGCCGCGCGCTCAAGGCGTCGCGCTGGCGCGTAAAGGCTTTCTCCTCGTCGAGAAGCTTTCGCCGGGCCTCCAGCCATTCCTCGTGGGAGACGATTGCGTGCTCCGTCATCTCGATCCTCCTCGACTCCGCGTTGGCATGAACGTCGCTCAACCCATTTTCGGCTGCGTCGCCGCGAAGCTCGGCCGCGCCTTCATGACGCCGTGGCCATGGGCGACGCGGGGATATTTCGTCAGCAGTTCCCTGCTCTCAGGGAATTGGCCGAGGTAGGAGACCAGAGGCGCAAGGAAGAGATCGGCCATCGTCATTGACAAGCCCGTCAAATAATCGTTGGCGCCATAGGCTTTATCGAACAGCCCGAGCTGCTTATCGATTTCGGGCAGAGCGGTCGCGATGATCGCGCGATCCGGCCCGCCGTCCGCGCCTTTCGGGAAAATGTGCTGAAGGACATAGCGCCGCACCATCGCGTCATAGGCGTAGCAATTGATCACGCTGATCCATTGCTCGCTGCGCGCCCGCGCCATCATGCCGGCGGTTGAAATCAGCGGCGGCCCCTCGAAGGCCTCGTCGATATAGCCAAGGATGGCGCGCGTCTCATAGATCTCAGTCTCGCCGTCACGCAGCGCCGGAACTCTGCCAAAAGGATGAACGGCAAGCTGTTCAGGCGTATGCGGCGCGTTCGGTTCGAGCCTATATTTCACGCCCTTTTCAAAGAGGCCCATGCGCGCCGACCAGCAATAGGTGCTGCGCGGATTGCCGAACAGCGTGATCGTGCCGGCGCTGCCCTCGGGATCGGCAAAGTCGCTGAGCCGATTGAAGACCGATTGCCAGCCGTTGCGGTGCGAATCGCGAACTTGCGCGCTGGGGAAACCCGTGTGCCGCATATGAAGAGACGTTCCGCCATCCCGCGGCGTTAGCCTGATTTCAATCAGCGTCGTCACGCCTGCAGCCGGCCCGCTCTCCATTCTCCACGTATAGGCGATGAAGTCCGGACGCTCGATCGCTTGGTACACACCGTCGACCGCAAAACGCGAGCCGTCGCGGCTCGCCATGACAACGCGATAAGCGCCGCCGACTCGGGCGTCGATGGTCGCCTCGGCGACCGTCATGCCGCGCGGGCAATACCAGGCTTTGAGCAAGGATTCCTGGGTGAAGGCGTCAAAGATTTTTTCGCGCGGCGCCTTGATGAAGCGATCGATCTCCAGATGAAAAGTCGCGGCTTCCTTCATTTCGATCTCCCTCGCTCTGAATTTTTCGGGCGGAGCGACCTCGTCCTTTGAGGCCTCTTCGGTTGCTCGACCAGTTCGGCCAATCGATCGAGACTTTCCTCCCAATAGCGTCGATAGGCGCTGAGCCAATCATGCGCGTCGCGGATCGGATCGGGGCGCAGCGAGCAAATGCGCCAGCGGGCGCTCGCCTTCCGTTCGATCAAGCCGGCCTCGGCCAGAACCCGCAAATGACGCGAGATCGCCGGCCCGGAGATGGGAAACGGCAGCGCCAATTCCCCGACTGTCGCCTCCCCTAGAGCGAGGGCCGCGACGATCGCCCGGCGCGTCGGATCGGCGAGAGCGCTGAAAGTGGCGGAGAGCGAATCGGCCCGCTTCATGCCCGAAGCTCATTTAACGAACTCGTTAAATGATAGGCGCGGCCCAGGCCCGAGTCAAATGCATTGGCGACGGAATCTTGTGATGGATGCGGCGCGTCGTCGCGCTACGCCTGACAAGGCGCGGGCCGCTCTGGTCTTGTTGACCATTTTCATTCCTATGCGCCGGAACGCCGCCGCTATTTCATTGACTTCGTCGCAAATGCTCCTATAGCTCCGACCGCGCCTTAAGAGGTCTTGCGGCGGCCCGGCGCTTGAGAACGGCGCGTCAACATGCGCCCACGAACCGCGTTTCCCGGCGATTAAGCAGCAGGATAGCGCGCTTGAGGCGCCGATTTAGCGAGACCAAATGACATTTAACGAACTCGGCCTGAGCGAAAAGGTGCTCAAAGCCGTTGCCGCGTCCGGATACGACACGCCGACGCCGATCCAAGAACAAGCCATTCCCTTTGCTCTGGCCGGGCGCGACGTGCTCGGCATCGCCCAGACCGGCACCGGCAAGACCGCAGCTTTTACGTTGCCCATGCTGTCGCGCCTCGAGCAGGGCCGCGCGCGGGCGCGGATGCCGCGCACTCTGATCCTTGAGCCGACCCGAGAGCTTGCGGCGCAGGTCGAGGAAGCCTTCGCCAAATACGGCGCCAATCATAAGCTGAATGTCGCCCTGCTGATCGGCGGAGTTTCTTTCGGCGACCAGGAAGCCAAGATCACCAGAGGCGTTGAGGTGTTGATCGCGACGCCCGGCCGCCTGCTCGATTTCACCGAGCGCGGCAAGCTGCTTTTGACCGGCATCGAAATCCTGGTCATCGACGAAGCCGACCGCATGCTGGACATGGGCTTCATCCCCGACATCGAACGCATCTGCAAACTCGTCCCCATCACGCGCCAGACCCTGTTTTTCTCGGCGACCATGCCGCCGGAAATCACCCGGCTCGTCGATACGTTCCTGCACAATCCGGTGCGCGTCGAAGTCGCCCGCGCGGCTTCGACCGTGGCGGCGGTGACGCAGACTCTGGTGCGTTCGGGCTCGACCCCCGAGGAAAAGCGCGCAACGCTAAGGCGCCTCGTGCGCGGCGCCGAGAATTTCAAGAACGCGATCATCTTCTGCAATCGGAAGCGCGACGTCGCGGTCGTCTATCGCTCCCTGCAAAAGCACGGCTTTTCGGTCGGCGCTCTGCATGGCGACATGGATCAGCGTTCGCGCATGGCCGCCCTCGACGCCTTCCGCAATGACGAGGTGCAGTTGATCGTTTGTTCGGACGTCGCGGCGCGCGGGCTCGACATTCCGGACGTCAGCCATGTCATCAACTACGATACGCCGCATCACGCCGAGGACTATGTCCACCGCATCGGCCGGACGGGCCGCGCCGGCAAGGCGGGCGCCGCTTTGACCATCGTGACCCGCGCCGACTTGAAGGCGATCGCCGAGATCGAGAAGCTGATCAATCGGAAGATCGAGTGGGCCAAAGGAGGAGGCGACGAGGCCTTCGAGGAAGCCGCCGCCGAAGATCACGGAAGGACGAGACGCGGCCGCGGCGAAGGACGCGGACGACACGAAGGCCGCGAGCGGCCCCTGCGCGGCCATCGCGCCGAGCATCCGCCAAGAGAGGCCGCTCATGAGCCGCGGCGCGACGCTGAGGCGCGCCCCGCCCCCGTGCGTCACGAGCCTCAGCGGCCTCGCGCCGAAGAGCCGCATCGCCATGCGCGACCCGAGCCTGGTCGCGGGCGCGCCCGTCACGAAGAGCGCGAGAGGCCAATTGTCGGGCTCGGCGACCACGTGCCGAGCTTCCTTCTGCGGCCAGTGAAAATTGCGCCGGCCAAGGTCGAGGCTGAGGCCGAGGAATAGAAGTTCCTACGGGAGCGGCGGATGCGCTCCCGACTCTCTCCTCTCCTCCGAAAGTAAACGCTCCCGTCTCCCGTCGCTTTTCTCGGAACTCGGCGTCCCGTAATGTTGTACGTCGGATCTGGGAGACTCGTCTTGCCCTATTTCGTCAATCAGACGGCGTTCGACGATCCCAACAACTGGCGGCGCGCCCAGGGCGTCGACCTCAATCCGAAAAACGCCATTGTCGATCCGCGCGGCAATGTTCTCGCCTATGCGCAGACCGGAGGCATGATCGCGCCTTCCCGCTTCGCCTTGACGTCGGGCCAGAAAATCTACCGTTTCGGCGGCGCCGGCCGAACGACGCGCGATGTCGCAACCGGCGCCTGGTGGGTCGAGCAGAGGCAGTTCGAGATACTGCTGAGCTTTGCGCAGACACATGACCTCGCGCTCGGCATGGCGGTGCGGCTTCTCTGTCTGGCGCCGCCGGAATGGAGCGACATCTCCCTCCTGGTGCGGGCGCGGATCGTCCGCGATCTCCTCGCTTGGCGCGGCCTCGCCAACACCGTCGTGATCCCGGCAACCGCCGGCAATCCGACGGTCCGTTTGCCACATCAAAATGAGATCGCGGCGCGCCGGCTCGCCCAGCTTTTCATTCCAGGACTCGACGGGCCAGGGACGGCGCGGGCGGCGATTCAGATCGAGAACGATTACCCGCTCGACGCCGAGGCAAGCCGCCGCGGATTTCTCTATCTTTGACGAAGAACGCGCGGCGCCGCGGTCATTCGCCACTTAGCGCCGCAACGCATCAGATCGATGGCGCAATGCTCGCCCTTATGGGCGCCGCCTTCAATTCTTCTTTCAACCTCGATAGCGCAAGGCGTCGACCAGAAGCGCGAAGGCCGGCGTCGCTTGCCGACGGCTCGCGTAATAGAGGTGGTACCCTGTGAAGGGCTGACACCAATCGGCGAGCACCCGCACGAGCCGCCCTCCGGCGATCTGGCTTTGCACCTGGTCCTCCGGCAGATAGGCCAGGCCGAAGCCAGCCACGGCCGCGTCAAGGATCAGCGCGCCGGAATTGAACGTGAGTTGCCCGTCGACCCTTACGCGCAGCTCGCGCGGGCCCTTCTCGAACTCCCAGGCGTAGACGCCGCCATGGGTCGGCAAGCGAAGATTGATGCAGCTGTGCGCGGTGAGGTCCTGCGGCTTCTTCGGCCTTGGCCGTGTCGCAAAGTACGACGACGCGCCGACGACGGCCATGCGCATATCAGGCCCGATGCGCACCGCGATCATGTCCTTCGCCACCATCCCGCCAGGCCGCACCCCGGCGTCGTACCGTTCCGCGACAATATCGGTCAGGCCGTAATCGATGACGATCTCGACCTTGATGTCCGGATAGTCCGGCAGGAGTCTTTCGAGAGCGGGCCAGAGCGCCGTTTTAGCCGCGTTCTCGGTCGCCGTGATGCGGATCGTGCCGGCGGGCTTCTCGCGCAACTCGCTGAGCGCCGCGATCTCGGCGTCAATCTCGTCAAAGCGCGGGCCGACGCTGCCGAGGAGGCGCTGACCCACCTCGGTCGGCGCAACGCTTCGCGTCGTGCGGGCGAGCAAGCGAATGCCGAGCCGCGCTTCGAGCCCGCGAATGGTCTGGCTCAACGCCGATTGCGATACGCCGAGCTTCGCCGCGGCGCCGGTAAAGCTCCGCTCCCGCGCGACGGCGAGGAAAGCGGCAAGATCGTCGAAGGCGCCGGCCATTCATAAGTTCCACTTATAAGTCTATGCGCATAATATCCTCTAATCACTTAACAACGCACGCCCTAAATGTCAGACAGCGCGTTGTTGGCGCGCTCTGCCGCCGAGGATTTGCGCGAGATTGACGCCGCGGCGTCAAGGATCAAGGTGCAGGGCGCCCGATACCCGGAAGACCTCATGAAGCTCTCCGGCCGTTGAGCAGAGGAGGATGAGCCATGGAAATCAAACGAAGCGGATCTCAGCCGTCCAATAAAGGCCCGGCGGATTGGTTCACGGGCTCGGTGCGCATCGATCCGTTGTTCGCCCCGCCTGATCCCTCGCGCGTCGCCTGCGCTTTGGTCACCTTCGAGCCTGGCGCTCGCACCGCCTGGCATACGCACCCGCTCGGCCAGACGCTGATCGTCACGGCCGGTTGCGGCCGGGCGCAGCGCGAGGGCGGCCCAATCGAGGAAATTCGTCCCGGCGATGTCGTGTGGTTTCCGCCGGGCGAAAAGCACTGGCACGGCGCGGGCGTGACCACGGCCATGAGCCATATCGCGATTCAGGAAAAGCTCGACGGCAAGAATGTCGATTGGATGGAGAAGGTCAGCGACGAGCAGTACGGCCGCTGAAACGGACATTCTCGGCAGTCGCGACAAGCTCTACACGCGGCCCGGCTGCAACCCTGCGCTGAACGGTCACCAATGTCGTCAGTGCATTGATCGAGCTTGGCGCGGCAGTCGGGAGCAGGCGCTGTTTCGTCCAACCCAGCAATGAAGGCTAACGACCAAAGCGTCCCGAACAGGAGAAAACGATGGAAAAGCGCAAATTAGGCCAAGGGCTCGAAGTATCGGCTCTGTCGCTGGGCGCGATGGGCTACGGAAAATCGCGCGATATTCCCGACCGAACCGACATGATCGCGCTGCTCCGAAAAGCCGTTGACCTCGGCATGGACTTCTTCGACACGGCGGAGACGTACGGTCCTTGGACGAATGAGGAGATGGTCGGCGAAGCCTTTCGCGGCATACGCGACAAGGTGAAGATCGCCACCAAGTTCGGATGGGACATCGACCAGGACACAGGCGAACACCGGGGCGGAGTCAACAGCAAGCCGGCGCAAATTCGTCGCGCGGTCGAAGGCAGCCTGAAGCGGCTCGGCACGGACTACATCGACCTTTATTACCAGCACCGTGTCGATCCCGGGGCGCCAATGGAAGAGGTCGCGGGTGTCGTGAAAGACTTAATCCAGCAAGGTAAGGTTCGATTCTTTGGCCTTTCCGAGGCCGGAGCGAAGTCCATCCGACGGGCGCACGCCGTGCAGCCCGTGGCGGCGCTGCAGAGCGAATATTCTCTCTGGACGCGCGAGCCCGAGGACGAGATCATTCCGACGCTTGAGGAACTCGGCATCGGCATGGTCCCCTTCAGCCCCCTCGGCAAGGGCTTCCTCACGGGCACGATCGACGCCAGCACGACCTTCAGCGAAACGGACATGCGTCGCGGCGTTCCACGTTTTGCGCCCGCGGCGCGCAATATCAATCAACGGCTCGTCGGCCTTTTGCGCAATATCGGCGACCGGCGCGGGGCAAGCCCTGCTCGCGTCGCGCTCGCCTGGCTTCTAGCTCAAAAGCCGTGGATCGTTCCGCTGTTCGGCACCCGCAAGCTGGAGAGGTTCGAGGAGAATATTGGAGCCCTGTCCGTGCGCCTGACGGGCGACGATATGCGCGAGCTGAGTGAGAGTCGGGCGACGATGCCGGTACAAGGCAATCGCTATCCTGACGAACACATGCGACGCGTCGGCCTTTGACGCATCATGGATGAGGCCATCGACGGATTTGCGGGATCTATCTGGAGCAGCGGCAATGCAGAAGCGCAAACTTGGACGTAGCAATTTAGAAGTCTCGGCCATCGGGCTTGGCTGTATGGGATTGAGCTTCGGCTTCGGTCCGGCGGTCGATAAGCAGCAGGGCGTCTCATTGATCCGGGCGGCGATCGAACGCGGCGTCACCCTTTTTGACACAGCCGAAGTGTACGGTCCTTTCGCCAATGAAGAGCTAGTCGGCGAGGCCCTCGCTCCCTTCCGGGACAAGTTTGTGATCGCCACCAAGTTCGGATTCAAGATTGGGGGCGAAGACGGGAGACAAGCGGGCCTCGACAGCCGGCCGGCGCACATCAAGCAAGTCGCCGAGGCCTCGCTCAAGCGCCTCCGGACCGAGACGATCGACTTATTCTATCAGCACCGCGTCGATCCGGATGTGCCGATCGAAGACGTGGCGGGCGCCGTGAAGGACCTCATTCAGCAGGGCAAGGTCAAGCACTTCGGCCTGTCGGAAGCGGGCGCCAAGACGATCCGTCGCGCTCACGCCGTGCAGCCGATCGCCGCGCTGCAGAGCGAGTATTCGCTATGGTGGCGGGAGCCGGAGAAGGAGATTCTGCCGACGCTGGAGGAGCTCGGCATCGGGTTCGTGCCTTTTAGCCCCCTCGGAAAAGGCTTCCTCACCGGCGCCATCAACGAGACCACGACGTTCGCCAGCACGGACTTCCGCAACATCGTCCCCCGCTTCGCGCCGGAGGCTCGCAAGGCCAACCAAGCCTTGGTTGACCAGCTCGGGGAAATCGCGGCGCGAAAGAAGGTTACGCCTGCCCAAATCGCGCTTGCCTGGCTGCTCGCTCAGAAGCCTTGGATCGTCCCGATTCCCGGCACCACGAAGCTCAATCGCCTCGAGGAGAATATTGGCGCGGCGAACATCGAGCTCAGCGCCGACGATCTTCGAGACATCGACAATGCGGTCTCGAAAATCGCCGTGCAAGGCGCTCGGTATCCGGAGCATCTGCAGAAGCTGGTCGGCCGCTGAAAGGACCCTAAAATGACATGGCCGAAGGACGAATTGCGCAAAATCGCCGAGGCCGACGATTTGCACATTGCGCCGTTCCACGAGGACGGAGCGACGATCGGAACCCCAACCTGGATTTGGTCTGTCGCGGTCGACGGGGCCCTCTATGTTCGCGCTTACAACGGGCGCAACTCTCGCTGGTATCAGGCCGCGGCGCGGCAGAAGGCCGGGCGCATCACCGCCGCCGGCATGACCAAAGAAGTCGCCTTCGAGCCGGTCGACGGGCCGATCAACGATCTTATCGATAAGGCTTATCGGGCGAAATACCGCGGCAGCCCGTACCTTGACCCGATGATCGGCGCCCGCGCCCGCGCCGCCTCGGTCAGGATCGCGCCGCGTGGCGCGGCGGTTTGATCGGCAGAGGCAGAGACAACGCGCCGCCCTAGCACTACTTTGGCAGATTCATTCGAGCTGTCTTTGAATGCGGGTTCGGCAATGCGGGCATCGATAGGGCGGCGCGCGCGCCAGGGCGAGAATGACGAGTTTT
>Ga0070733_10003320_pt1 | contig 11057 bp, 11 predicted proteins | sample Coa_R1_9_FD_66450 | JGI IMG/M metagenome (GOLD analysis project Ga0070733, IMG submission 66450) | Surface soil microbial communities from Centralia Pennsylvania, which are recovering from an underground coalmine fire - Coalmine... | ecosystem: Environmental > Terrestrial > Soil > Unclassified ... | reverse complement strand
CCTCCAGCGCCTCGGGATCTTTCTCCGTGAGAATGCGCAGGGTGGTGTCTTTTTCCAGCGGCCGGGTCAGATCAATGAGATCGCCGTTGGTTTTGGCCGCCAGCGCGGCATCCGCCAGCCGCTGGCCAATGGACTTGGCAACGTCGAGAGCCGTCGTTCCCTTCGGAACTTCTTTCGTGCTCCCATCCGGGAGCTTGATATGAATGCTGTCAGCCATAGAATTAGATTCAATCCCGCTGAAACTCCCAAGTTTATTGGACGCCTAGTTTGGGGTCAAACCGCCCGCAATGGAACAGCCACAAGAATGGGAAGGCCCAAAGTACAACGTCCTCTTTAAGGATACCCACACAGCCCCGAAACGTGGTACTTATTCACCTATGGCTGTCTCGGCAGCAATCGGTCCACGGCATATAAGTTCGCAACTGAATGGTGTGAAATTCAGTCTCTACTTGGCCGATTGCCTCGAGTGGATGCACTCACACCCCGCCAACTCAGTTCACGCCATCGTAACCGACCCCCCCTACGGACTTAAGGAGTACACGCCCGCGGAAAAAGACAAGCTGCGCAAAGGTAGGGGCGGCGTGTGGCGCATTCCCCCTTCGTTCGACGGCTGCACGCGCAACCCCGTCCCGCGCTTCACCGTCTTGTCCGAGGAGGAACGCAACAACTTAAGAGAGTTCTTTTCCAAATTTGGCCGACTCGCTTATCGTGTTTTGGTCCCGGGGGGGCACCTGTTCATCGCCACCAATCCCTTGCTCTCTCATCTTGTCTACCTGCCCTTGATGGCAAATGGATTTGAAAAACGGGGCGAGATCATTCGCCTGGTCCAGACGCTACGCGGTGGGGATAGGCCGAAGAACGCGCACGAAGAGTTCTTCGACGTTAGTGTGATGCCTCGCTCGGGTTGGGAACCGTGGGGCCTGTTCCGTAAGCCCTGTGAAGGACGAGTCCAGGACAACCTGCGGAAATGGAAAACCGGCGGTCTTCGGCGCATTTCAGCAGATGCCCCATTCTCAGACGTGATCCTTTCGGCCCCCACCCGTCCAGAGGAGCGCTCCATCAGTCCCCACCCATCCTTGAAACCACAGGCCTTCATGCGACAGATTGTCAGGGCGTCCCTGCCTCTGTCGACTGGGGTAATTCTTGACCCATTTATGGGAGGCGGCTCGACTATTGCAGCCGCGATTTCGGTCGGCTATGAAAGCATCGGCGTAGAGTTAGACGCGGCGTTCCTCAGCATGTCGATTACGGCGATCCCGAGGCTCGCTATCTTTAACGGAAACGGCAAAGCCAATGGCCGCAATGGTACTCTCGACCAAGGCGTCAAGCAGCACACGCTTGCATTGCTAAACGAATCGTGAGACTTTGCTGTTGCTATGCCTCTCGACGCGGATGGCTTTGACCGCGCGGTTCCATTGCCGCCCGAACTGAAGATCGCTCACATTCGCGAGGCCATCAGCCACGTCGAGGACAAGACGTCCGAACTCATCGACATTTATTTCGAGCAGGCCAACGTCTTCAGCGGGATCGTAGGCATTCTGGGTATCCAGGCCCTCCACGCCCTTAGTCCTTACAAGAAGCACAAACATCCCGACATTGCTCAACAGCGTTTTCCTGATCTCTCGTTGGGCGGAAAACTAAGTCCTCCGCCGGAGCACGCACTCGAATCCAAGGGTTCCACGCGGCCTTGGGCGCTTCAATCCCACTACAACCATCCCGGGTGGTACATTGTCTGGCGCTATGCCGTCGATCAGACTGGGCGATTGAAACTAGGAAAGATTACAGCAATCTGGCGTGTTGACATGGCGTTTCTTCGCCAAGAAGACTGGAAGTACGAGGGCAGCAAGGCACGCGAAGGACGCGGCGGGCGAACCCACACCTTCGGAATAAAGCCCCCGTCGAAACTTCTGAAGAACTGCATCGTGTATCAAAATCCCAGGGTCGCCATTCGTCAGGGCGGGCCTGTGCTCACGGGCCTCGATTAGCAACAAACTTTCGATCAAGCGTCCTACCAGCCCATCTTCACTCCCTTGTTCTGTTCATCCAGCCACTTCTGCAGCGGAGCGAAATAATCCAGGATGGCGCCGGCGTCCATCTCACGCTGTCCGGTCAACGCTTCCAGGGCGTCCGGCCACGGCTTGCTCTGGCCCATGGCAAGCATCTTGTTGAGTTTGGCGCCCGCTTCTTTGGATTGAAAGAACGTGCAGCGATTGAGCGGTCCGGTATATCCGGCCTCTTTGCACATCGCCCGATAGAACTGGAATTGCAGAATGTCAGCCAGGAAATACCGCATGTAAGGGACGTTGGCGGCAACGTGGAACTTCGCCCCGGGATCGAAATCGGCTTCGCTGCGCGTTACGGGAGGAGCTATTCCCTGATACTTCAGCCGCAAATCCCACCAGGTCTTGTTGTAGTTGGCGGGCGTAATTTCCCCGGAGAACACTTTCCAGCGCCATTGATCAATCAGCAGCCCAAAGGGCAGGAACGCCACTTTGTCGAGCGCCTTCTTCAACAGCAGCGGGATGTCGGCATCCGCAGGGGGCACTTTATCGAGCAGACCGATTCTCTGCAGATACTCCGGTGTGACGGCGAGCGCGATGGTGTCGCCGATGGCTTCATGGAAGCCGTCATTCGCGCCGCCCTTAAACATGAACGGCTGGTCCTTGTATGCCCGCTGGTAGAAGTTGTGCCCCAGTTCGTGGTGGATGGTGACGAAATCCACGTCACGGATCTGTATGCACATCTTGACCCGCAAATCGTCCAGGTTGTCGAGGTCCCAGGCACTGGCATGACAAACCACGTCGCGGTCGCGAGGCTTGGTGAAAAGAGACCGCTCCCAGAAAGTCTCGGGAAGCGGCGCGAACCCCAGAGACTTGTAGAACGTTTCGCCGTATCGCACCATGCCCTTGGCGTCCAGATTCTTGGCCTGCAGCAGTTGGGTCAGGTCGTAGCCGCTGCTGTTCTCCGGCAGACCGAGCAACGGAAAGATGTTCCCCCACTGTTGTGCCCAGGGATTGCCCAGAAGATCGGCGGGTATGGGACCGTCCGGCGCGATCACATTCGGGCCGTAGTGCTGCGAGAGCCGGGCACGCACAAAGGTGTGCAGCGAAAGATAGAGCGGCCGCACCTGTTGCCACAGCCGTTCCAGTTCGGCGTTGAATTGTTCGGGCGTCATGTCATAGCCGGCGCGCCACATCGCACCAACGTCGCTGAATCCCATCTCTCTCGCGCCCTGATTCGAAAGTTCCACAAATCGTGCATAGCGCGGGCGCATGGGAGCGCCCACTTTGTGCCATCCTGCCCAAAGGTCTTTGAGTTCATTCGGATCGCGGCTGGCGCCCATGATTTTCTCGATGGCCGTGATGTCGAGACAATCGTCCGGATTGCGGCAGTACTTGCCCTTGCCATATTCAGAATCGAGCGCGACGGCAATTTGCGTCATTTCTTTGCGCAGCGCGGGATCATGCGGAGCCGGCGCAGTAAGTGACAACTTCAGAAGCATGAATTTACGTGCCAGGTCCGGGGGCATCTTGAGGCCATCGAAGCGCTTGGCTTGCTCCACCAGTTCTTCAGTGACTGCGGTGATCTCTTCCTGGGCGTCGGCCGAGATGGCCTGGGTGTCATCCGTGATGAAATTCTCCTGCACCCACGTGGCCCGGGCGGACTTGACCGCGAGTTCACTGAGGCGAGCCTCGGCCCGTTTCATGAACTGTGCGGCTTCGGCGAGCGTGGCGGGCGAGGAAGTCTGGGCTCGCACCAACAGCGGAAATAGCAATGCAAGAAAACAGAATTTCATGAAATTCTCCCGGTCAGAGATTATGAACGAATGGGGCAGAAATGTCAGGCTGCGCCCGCACAGCCGAGACGGCTGTCCTCACGTTTCATGCCAGGCTACGCGGGTCGTGGGCCCAGCGGCTGGTAATACAATTCCTCCATCGCCTTCTGGACTTTGGCTGACAGAGTTTCCATTTCGCGCAATTTGTACCCGGCGGTTGAGATGGGCTCGCCCACCCGCATCTCCAGCGGACGGGACTTGATGTGGTAAGTGTTCATGGGCAGCATTTCGTAAGTTCCCACCAGGGCCACCGGAACCACATCCACTTGCGCTTTAATCGCCAAGTAAAATGCTCCGGAGAGCAGAGGCTTGATTTCTCCGTCCGGTGTGCGGCCGCCCTCGGGAAAGATCACCAGAGGCATCCCGGCTTGCAGACTCTTCACCGCCGAGCGGATCGCGGCAATGGAATGCGAAGGGTTTTGCTGATCAATACAAACCTGTCCCGATCGTTTCAAGTGCCAGCCCACAATCGGATAGGAAAGTAATTCCTTCTTGAACAGGATGCGGAACTGAAACGGCAAATACGCGTAAAGCACCGGAATGTCCAGCGCGGAACCGTGAGTAACAGCATAAACATGTGGTTTCGAGACGTCGATCTTTTCGAGGCCGGTCACTGTCACCGGCGACAAGATCGTACGCATGATCAGCCGCGACCAAAGGCGCGCGAAGCCATGCAGGATCCGTTCTTTTTCGCCGAACAGGGACACCGGGACGGCGAGGATCCCGAGAATGACTGTGTAAGCCCAGATCAACGGATCAAAGATGAAGTAGGAACGGAGACGGCTTAGCCAGCCATATCTATTGTCTTGCTTCTTGCTCGCGGGACGGATACCTCCGCCAATCTGACCATTTTGCGGATAATCCGCATATACCCCGGTATGTGTTCCAGGGGTGTCCTCGCGGGCTGGTGTTTTCAGTTCCTGCATTTTGAAGAACTAGACCCTCACTTCCAGGGCCCGCATAGCCTCTCCTACAATGTATATCGAACCGGTGATAACCACCACGGCTCGCGGACCAGCCAGGGCATTCGCCCGGTTCAGCGCAGACGCAACATCGGGAGCGTCTTCGATTTCGGCGGCCGTACGGAAAGCTGCTTGCCGGATCTCCTCCGGGTTCGCCGACCGCGGATTGTCGGCGCGCGTGGCGATGATCCGCTCGGCCAGCGGAAAAAGAATCTCTGCGATCTCCCCGATGGCCTTGTCTCGCATCGCGCCAAACAGGAATACCAGCGGCCGATTCTCATAACAGGCGGACAACGTGGACCGCAAAGCCCAGGCTCCCGCCGGATTGTGGGCCACGTCGAACACGTACTCCGGCGTGCTTGATGTTGCCGGTAGAACCTGAAAACGCCCGGGCCAATGGGTCTCGCGGATGCCGCGCTCGATTGCCTTGGGAGTGACCGGGAAGCCCTGCTTGCCCAGTTCCACAGCCGCTGCGATGGCCAGCGCCACATTCCGCAACTGGTGTCGCCCCACCAACGGCGTTTCCACCAGAATCTGTTCGCCCATGACTTGGAGGGGATAGCGAGAAACCAGCCCGCAGGGGTTGACGCTGCTTTTCTCCGTATCGTCTCCGCTTAAATGCTTCTCGGCAGCCGACACCAGATAGGAAGCGCTAGCTGGTGAAACCGGCGGCACGTACGGCACCGCGTTCACCGCCAGCGCATCGAGCTCCAGAATCGTATTCCCAATCACATCATTTGCCTGGGGCTGTTGCGGGAGCGCCACCACCACACCGTTCCGCCGGATGATTCCCGCCTTCTCCCGTGCGATCTCAGTCACGGTGTTGCCCAGGAATATCTGATGATCGAGCGAAATGTCCGTGATCACACTTATCCGCGGTTCAACCACGTTGGTCGCGTCCAATCGTCCGCCCATGCCTACTTCCAACACCGCGATGTCCACTTGGTTCTGCGCGAAGCACTCGAATGCGATGGCGGTGAGCATCTCAAAAAAGCTGGGATGCCAGGGCAATTTCCCTTGCTCGACCAGACGCTCCGCCGTGCGCTCGACCAGATCGTGCAAACGTGCGAAATCTTCGTCGCCAATCGCGGCGCCATCGATGCGAATGCGCTCGTTGATACGCACCAGATGCGGCGAGGTGTATAAGCCAGTCCGCGAACCGGATGCTCGAAGAATGGAAGCTAGGGTGGCTGCCGTAGAGCCTTTCCCGTTGGTGCCGGCGATGAGAACTGCCGGGAAGCGCACTTCTGGATGGTGGAGGGCATCCAGCAGCACGCGCATATGAGCCAGGTCGAACTTGCGCGATGCCGTGTCCGCCAGTTCGTGCCCCAGGGTATAAATGCGCGCAACCGCGGTTTCGTAGGACATGGACTAGCCTTCAGTTCTCAGCTTTCAGCTTATCAATCCGGGTCTCAGGGCCGGGGTCGGTCGCCATTGGTTGGGCTTTCGCTGAAACCTGAGAGCTGACAGCTGAAAGCTTCTTCACGCCGCTGCAGTCATGAAATCCAGGGCGCGGCCAATATAGGATTTCAGGTCCTTGCGGGGCACCACCGCATCCAGCATTCCGTGCTCGAGCAGGAATTCGCTGCGCTGGAAGCCGGGTGGCAGTTTTTGCCGGATGGTCTGCTCAATCACGCGCGGTCCCGCGAATCCTATCAGTGCGCCGGGTTCGGCGATGTTCAGGTCGCCCAGCATGGCGAATGAGGCAGTAACCCCACCGGTGGTCGGATCGGTCAAAACCGAGACGTATGGAACCTTGGCGTCATCCAGACGGGCGAGCGCGGCGGAAATCTTGGCCAGTTGCATCAGGCTGATGACGCCTTCCATCATGCGCGCCCCGCCGGAGGCGGAAATAATAACCAGAGGAGACTTGCTTTCCATCGATTCCTCAATGGCCCGGGTGATTGCCTCACCCACCACCGCCCCCATGCTTCCGCCAATAAACGAATACTCCATGGCGCTCATGATCACGGAGCGCCCGTCCAGCTTGCCGCGGGCGTTGATCACCGCATCCCGCAGTCCAGTTTCGGCCTGGGCCTGGGTCAGTCGAGATGAGTAGGTTTTGAGATCGGTAAATGTCAGAGGGTCGGTGGAGACCAGGTTGTCGTCGAAAACGTCGTATTGGTCATCGTCCAGCAGTTGAGCCAGCCGGGTGCGGGCGTCGATGCGGAAGTGTTTATCGCACTTGGGACAAACGTTCAGGTTGTCTTCCAGATCTTTTTTCCAGATGATCTGACGGCAACTTTCACACTTTACCCACAAACCCTCTGTCCGGACCTTTTTCTCGCCCGAGGGATCCAACTCACCGGATTGTCGTTTGAACCAGGTCATGGGGAATGGGGATTGAGTAATTTGTAATTTGGTAATTTTCTCTCCGCCGGTTTTCAATTACCCAATTACCAGATTACTCAATTACAAATCAGTACTCGATTCCTCTCTGCGCCAGCACTCCCTTTTCGTAGGCGTGCTTTACCTGGCGCATTTCGGTGACGGTATCGGCCAGTTCGACAATTGTCGGATGCGCGTTCCGGCCCGTCAAGATCACATGAACCATCTCCGGTCTTTTCTTCAGACTTTCGACCACTCTGGCCGGATCTAACATGCCATAGCTGATGGCGTAATTAATCTCATCCAGGATCACCAGGTCCCAAGCACCGGACTGAATCGCCTTCTCCCCCTCAATCCAGGCCTGTTCGACCATGCGCACATCCTCCGGATCGGGCTTCTCGGTTCCCACCTTCACGAAGCCGCGCCCCATTTGCTTCATCACGAATTTGTCGCCGAAGGCCTGTACCGCGTCCAGCTCGCCGTAGTGCCACGAGCCTTTCAGGAACTGCAGCATGAGCACCCGCATCCCCTGGCCGACCGCCCGCAAGGCCGTGCCCATGGCGGCCGTGGTTTTGCCCTTTCCCGGACCCGTATTCACGATGATCAGACCACGGCGGACGTCTTCCATACCAGGTGATTCTTGATTGTACCTGTTCAGTATGGATGCTGGCAGTTTGCCCCACGAGTCTCAGTGCCCCAAATGATAGGGATGTCCCTTGAGGATCGTGAATGCGCGGTAGAGTTGCTCCAGCAGAACGATGCGGGCCAACTCATGCGCCAGGGTCATTTTGCCCAGCGATAGCACCAGAGTTGCAGAGCGGCGCGCCTCATCGCTGAAACCATCCGCCGGGCCAATCCCCAGCAACAGCGGCAAAGAATTGCGATTCTGGTACTCCCCGATCCAATTGGCCAGTTCTTCCGAAGAGAGCTGCTTCCCTCGGCCGTCGAGGAGTACGAGAGTGTGCCTTGGACGGGCAGCACGCCCGCAAAGTTTTAGCAATGACCCTTCATCCCTCAGTGTCAGCCCTTCTACCTCCGCGTAGCGGGCCAGGCGCTTCAGATACTCATCCGTCAGTGTTTGGATGGCTGGCTCTTTTGCCTTGCCAATCCAGGCAACTTTGAGTTTCACGTGGAGGGATTCCTCTGTGGTTAGGTCTTAACTCCTGATGCCAGCACCACGACTGCTCCAAACTTTATGCTGTCGCCGTCGGCGTAGTTGCGGACCGACCGGAGCACTTCGCGATTCATTTCGTCCCATTTCTCCGCCGGAACGCTTTTGATCATGGGCAAAAATGGTGTGGCCACAGCCTGCACTTGTTCCCAGACTTCTTCTGCTCCACCTGGCCACGTCCAGGGCAGTGTCCTGGTCTGTTCATCAATTTCTTGAAATCCCGCCTGCTGCAACACTGCCGAAAGGCTCCCCGGCTGTGCATATCTGCATGGATCTTGATAAGGCGCGGTCCGCGGGCCCCCGGCATACTTGTGCACGATGCCCAGCATGGTTGCAAAGTATGGTTGCTCAAACGGCCCCCACGCCAGAAAACACGCCCGTCTCCCGGGCTTCAACACTCGATGCGCCTCGCGGAGTGCCTTGACGCCATCCGGAAAAAACATGACTCCGAAGCGGCAGGTCAGTAAATCGAAGCTGGCCTCGGCGAAGGGCAGTTGCTGAGCGTCGGCTTGTCTGGTCAAGAGATTGCTTAACTTCTGCTGTTTGGCCCGCTCCGCGGCAATCTCCAAAAGTTCCGCGCTGAGATCCGAAGCGGTGACGTGCCCTTGCGGACCAACTCTGGCGGCTAATGTAATCGCCGGCTCACCAGTTCCGGAAGCCAGATCCAAAACCTTCATCCCTAGCGCCGGCCGCGCATAATTCACCAGTGCTTCCGTGACGTCGCGGCCCATGGCAGCCGATTTCTCCTTCCACTTCTCTGCCGCAAGCAGCCGATAGGAGGAGCCCCACGACGGTTTCGAATTGTCGAGAGTTGTCATTCTAGAACCTCACGGTTGCGCAGAGGCCCATGCGGCGCTGGGGTTGAAAGGGAGCCTTTCCATCTCTGGCTGGTCTCAGGCCCGTTTTCGCGTCGCACTTCGCTGCGTCTTATGTCCGACTCTCGCGCGGCGGGTCAGCGCAGACCCCTCCAGGCGTTTGGCTGACTTCCACAACCGCTCCAGGTCATAGAATCTGCGCGCCTTTTCGGAAAATACATGCACCACAAAATTCACGTAATCGAGCAGGACCCATTCCGCTTGTTTGTAGCCTTCGATGTGGGTGGGACGTACTCCGGACTTCTTCAAACGTTCTTCCACTTCGTCAGAGATCGCCTGGACCTGGCGGGGGTTCGTCCCACTGCATACCAGGAAATAATCGGTGAAGGCACCCGACCCTTCTACAAGTTCCAGGATGGCGATTTCTTCAGCCTTCTTCTCCTGGCAGGCGATCATGGCCTCAGTTACCTGTTTCCGCAGATCGTTCTTCTTCATGAAATGAGTGGTTTTGCCTCGTGGGAAGTGAACAGTTCCATTGTACCGGGACGAACGCCGATTCCATCCGGCTGGCTACTGATCAGTTTCTGTACAACTCCATTTTCTTGATGTATTCCGCCACCGCCGGATCCACAAGTTTCGTCAAGGGACGCTTAGCCGCCACCGCTGCCCGGATCGCGGTGGCCGAAACATTGTGATGCACGTTCTCCAGCAGGTGCACCGTGGCTCCCGGCAAAACCAGGTCTCCGTGGGCCGGTTGCCTGGCAAACGGCTTGGTCACTGCCGCCCGGGGCCGCAGGTTTTCCGGCAGCGCGTTGGCGACAGCGGCCAGCGAAAATCCCGACCGGCTGGCCACGATGAACTCGCACTCCCGAAACAGGGCATCTGCCTGGTGCCATGTCGCGATGTCCCTAAAGGCATCCATGCCGATCAGAAAAAAAACTCTATCCGCCTTCTTGAGGCTTTGTTTCAACCGTCTCACCGTGTCTATGCTGTAGTTGACACCTTGCCTGGGGACTCCAAACTGACCCTTTTTTCTGATGGCCTCGGGCATCCCCGGCGCTTCCAAAAGCGATGGCACAAATGCCGGTTCCCCCTGGGTCGCCAAGACCACCATAGCGTAGCGGTGAAGGTAGGCAGTCAAGGGTTGCGCCTGCTTGTGGGGCGGAACATTCGCTGGAACGAAATAGATACGACCGAGTTTGAAACGCTCTCGCGCCGCGCGTGCTAAGCCGAGATGGCCGCGGTGAATGGGATCAAAGGTCCCGCCAAACAGCCCGATATTCATCGGTCCCTGCCGTGAGCACGCCCGGTCATGGTCAGTGATTCTTCCCTAAGACGGTGCACGGGTTGGTTCTTCTCCCGGAAATCTTCGATTATCTTGCAATCCACAGTGGTGTTCGTTGTACATTCTGGATACGCCCCGTCGTCTCCGTGCGCTTGGCCTTTTGGCCATTGCCCATCCAGAAGTGATTCACGTGAACTCCCGTAACTCGCGGAGTTCCCATTTTGGAACTAGATTTGGACGGTATGCGACTGAAGCTCCCCCTTCTCCGCACACGTTACATTCCCCCGGCTCGGGCGCCCATTCTCCGATACGGCGTCGCGGTTCTCAGTATCACTCTCGCCCTGATCCCGGCTTTGGTATTTTCCGACCTGGTTGAAAGCCGGCTGGTCGTGTTCTCGGTCGCGATCATGGTCAGCGCCTGGTATGGCGGCTGGAAACCTGGCCTGGTCGCGACCTCTTTTGCTCTGACCGTGAGCGCCTATTTTTCTCTGGGCTCGGGACATTCCCCGTCGGAATACCGTCAAGCCATCATACATCTCATTCTGTTTGTATTCGTGGCGGTACTGATTTGCTCATTCAATGCGGCGTTACGGGCGGCCCAGGAGGGCTTGCGCCGCTCCGAAGTGAACTTCCGGTCGCTGGTGACCAATGCTCCCTACGG
>Ga0070733_10003319_pt1 | contig 11059 bp, 7 predicted proteins | sample Coa_R1_9_FD_66450 | JGI IMG/M metagenome (GOLD analysis project Ga0070733, IMG submission 66450) | Surface soil microbial communities from Centralia Pennsylvania, which are recovering from an underground coalmine fire - Coalmine... | ecosystem: Environmental > Terrestrial > Soil > Unclassified ... | reverse complement strand
GCGAGGGGCGCCGGCGTGAGTCGAGGAAGATACAGGATTGAAGCCGCAGCTGCGGAAGACGCTGGATGCTTTGGGCCCGAAGAGGAATGTCTCGAACGCTTCGGCGGCCGCCGCGTTTCGCGATCCCGCAATCACCGCGACGGGATACGTCACCGGCGAATGAGATCCTGGAGGAGCGGTCAGGACCACTGTGACTGTTTTCGACGTGAGCGCGTCCGTCTCATATACGATTCCTGCATCTGCATTGCCTGTTTCGACGTACGTCAGCACTGCACGCACATCTTTCGCGAGCGCGAATTTCGGTTTCAGCCGATCGTAGAGTCCAAAGTGCGTGAGAACCTCCTCCGCGTACTTTCCCGCGGGCACGGATTGCGGGTTGCCGATAGCGATGATTCTTACTGCGGGCTTTGTGAGATCCTGGAAATGGCTGATCCCGCCTTCCCCTTTTGGAACGATGAGCACGACAGAGTTTGTGACGAGGTTTCTTCGCGTTTCGCGAACGATGAGGTTCTTGCTTTCGAGCGCGTTCATTTCCACAGGAGAGGCAGACAGAAACAAATCGACAGGCGCCCCCTGTTCGATCTGTCGTTGCAGCGTGCCGGAAGCGCCCAGATTGAGGTGCACGGTCACATTCGGATTTTCCGCGTGATAGAGACGCGCAATATCCTGCAGCGTGTTCTGGAGGCTGATCGCCGCCGAAACGATCAGGTCGGTGTTCGGCGGCAGCGCATGAACCGGCGCGCTGCCGAGCAGGACGCGCGCGAGGACCAGAGTGGCGAGCGCGGGCCGCAAAAACGAGCGGAGCGAGATAGACCTTGCTCGTGGTCGGTTGCTGGTCAAACCGGTCGGAGCTGCCGCTTCGCGGTCAGTGAACTGGAAAGGAGGATTACCTTCGCCTCTGTTCATCAGTTTTGGTCGAAGAGACATGCGATTCAGAACCGGAACCGAACCGACAGAATAGCATTATGGTTGGACGTGCTGAAGTGAGTCGCCGCAATCTGAAAACCGCCGCCAATCGTCAGGCCCAGGCGCTTCCAAACATGAAACTTCCCGACGACCAGGCCCGGCGTCAGAAAGACCTGGGTCTTGCCATCATTCTTACCTTCTTGAAAGCGGGAGTAGTTCACCTCGACCTCCGGCCAGAATTTCTTCAGAACGCGATACTGAACTGCATCGTTCCAGGAGTATGTTCTCCCGATCACGTTTGTGTTACCGGTTGGGAGGGAAAGGCCAAACGTCCCCTGAACATCGAAATCGCCGAAACCCTTCCCGTAAGCGATCGTCGGCGTAATCAGGGGGTTCAGGGCGCCGTTCCTGAACTGCCCAGTGGGAGCGCTCACGGCCAGAAAAACCGTAAGAACGTAGTTGCCGCCCTCCTCGTTGGACGCGGCCAGACGACATTTGACGAGACCCTGGAAGTCGCCAAAGCCGTCCCGGACCCCGGGTTGGTTGTGCATGATGTAGGGAGGCGCACTGAGAATGATTTCGACGTTTTTCTCCGGAATGAACTCGATACCTTTTGTGACGCCGTAATTTTCCGTCACACTCCCGTCTGATTTCGGCAGCCAGTCGACGTCGTAGCGAAACTCCTGCTCCAGGCGTGGAGTGACCGTGGCCACCGGCGTAATCCAGTGCGGCTGTCGCGCCTGCGTCTCGGAAACCATGCCGAACCAAGTGTGAAGAAGATTAGCATCCACCCGAGCGGCACTGCCGGAGGCGCCGGTTTGGGCTCGCGAGGCGTTCGCTGCCGCAAGGGCCAGCAGGACCGCTGCTGCAGGGATCACAAGTGTGCGCACAATGCATGCCTTCTCTCGGCGGTGTGTGCGGTCCGATTCTATATGATACGAAGCGTTATTTAAACACGATTATGGACGAGTAAGACTGATGGATAGGATGGTGAGCTATACGCGCAGAATCATCACTTCCGTGGACTTGATGAGGGCGGCGGCTTTGTCGCCCGGCTTCAGGCGCAATTCGCGCGCGGCGTCGGCGGTGATAATCGACGTGATGTGCTGGCCGCCGATGGAAAGTGTGACCTGGGCCATGAGCCCCTCGATCTTCACATCGATTACCCGGCCGACAAGTTGATTGCGCCCACTGACGCGCCGGAAGCCCGCGCGCCGCTCGGTGGGCGCCCGCCCCTCGGAAGCCCGGTAGAGAAATTTGTCGATTTCTCTTTCGGGGACCCTGTGATGGCCGCCGGGCGTCTGGATGGTGCGAATCTTACGTTTGTAGATCCACTGCTTGAGAGTGGGGTAGCTGATTCCGAGAACCTGAGCTGCTTCGCGGGGCGTGAAGAGTTTGTCTGGACCAGCCATCGTCGTAGTCAGAATCCGTAGTTAGCGATTGAGTTTCATGCCCAACTGCAGCAGACGCGATCTCGCGCCAGCGCGCCTGATTGAAGGCAGCGCTGGTCACATACCGAGACCCATCGCCGCAGTCCCCGCGCAGCTATATAGGAACTGTGAAAACGCGTCAATATAAAACCGCGGACAGGCGTCAGAGCCCGTCATGGCCCGCCGGGGGCCGCTGACAATGCCGTTCACTTCACGATTTCCGGTCAGGCGGTACAGGAATGTACCGCTTCTCGTAGGGGGATCGAGTGATAGCCAGCGAGGCGCGCATCGGCGAATCTTGTGTAGTCGACGCTCCGCCTAGCGGTGGGATAGCCGACCGCGAGGCCCGTTGCCGCTTCGTGCAGAGTGGGGTCTTCGTGATGGCGGCTTAAGACGAGGCGTGATGTCAATTTGCGGCGTGTCCGATGTTTTTACCGCTGCAAGGTTTGTGCAGCAAGCGCTAACGCCTTAATTCTGAGCCCACGGCCCTGGACAACGGACCCTTTTTTGGAACCCAATGTGCCCCAGGGAGGAGAAGTGCCTGAGTCGAACGTCCTCGCGCTTCGAATGCTTGCAAATTGCAATGCCAGAACGAATTAGAAAGGCGCGAATTGCCAATGAGTCTCGCAACCGTTCAGACAGCAGTCCACAACGGGCAATCAGCCTGGTTTTGTCCGCGCAGCGGAGGAACCGATCCCGCGTCCGCCACGAGACGAGAGGCCCGAGGCGATCGTCCGGGTGCTGCAGGCCGCACCGGCGAACAGCAACTGGTGTGGCGCGCCACGCAGGGTGACACGGAGGCGCAGGAAACATTATTCGAGCGGTACCGCAGCCGGTTGTACCGGCAGGCGCTTCGATTGTTGCACAGCAGGGAGGACGCGGAAGACGCCGTTCAGGATGCGCTGCTGTCCGCGTACCGAAACATCCGCTCGTTCGAGGGCCGCTCTCTATTTTCAACATGGCTGACGCGAATTGTGGTGAACGCAGCGCTGGTGAAGATGCGGCGTCAACGCGCGCGCCCGGAACTGTTCCTCCAGGACGCATCGCCGGAAGAGCGGGTGTCAATGGATGCGAAATTCGTCGATTCGCGGCCTGATCCCGAACAGGCATATGCGAACGTCGAGACCAGGTTACAGGTGGAAGACGCGCTCGAGGACCTGTCGCCTTCCATCCGGTTCGCGTTCCAACTGCGGGAACTGCAGGACCTTTCGAACGCGGAAGCGGCGGAAGTGGCTGGTATCGAGCTGGGCGCGTTCAAATCCAGAATCAGTCGCGCCAGGACTCAACTCGCAGAGCGATTTTCTCCCGCGGCCATTGCACCGCTTCAGAAGCCACACTCGATTCCAGTCTTTCCTGCGCGACGGAGTATGCAGGGCGACGCGGCCCAGACCTACGCGAGCTAGGCTCGCACAGGTTGTGCCCCTTCAAGCGCCGCGAAGCCACACACGCGTGAGAACCCGGCAAACCCCGGGCAGATCCTTAGAATTTCCATTCGTAAAATCTGGATATGGGTAGACAGCCGCTGCGGTAGAATCGTGGGGGCAGCTGCAGAGCAGCGTTGCGTTTGTTCGGCGCGCAACGAAGGAAAATCGCAGGATACCGTCCGTAGATTGCGGACCATGCGCCCGATGGCGCATCCGCAGCATCCAAAATGCTTGATTCCCAGCGTTCCACAAAAAGCGGTCCGACGCCTCAAGAAAACGAAAGGAAGTGAAGTCATGAGTTCCTCCGCCAAGCCCGATAGCGGGTCTCGCGCAACCACATTGGAGAATCCACTTAAGGAACTGGCCCGCTACGGGCAATCCGTCTGGCTCGACTACATCCGAAGGAGCCTGATTACGACGGGAGAGCTCGCGCGGTTGATTCGCGAGGACGGTCTGCGAGGGATGACCTCAAATCCGTCGATTTTCGAGAAGGCCATTTCGGGGAGCACGGACTATACACAGGCCCTCGATGAAATGAGCAAACAGCACCTGGACGCGGGCACGATCTATGAACGCCTTGCGGTGAAGGACATTCAGGATGCCGCGGACGTGCTGCGAACGGTATACGACCAGACGGAGCGGCGCGACGGATACGTCAGCCTGGAAGTTTCGCCGAAGCTCGCCTATAAGACGCAGGAAACGATTCTCGAAGCGCGGCGGCTGTGGAAAGAAGTCGGCCGAGAGAACGTGATGATCAAAGTCCCGGGAACGCGGGAAGGGATCCCGGCGTTTCAGCAGCTGATCAGCGAGGGAATCAACGTCAACGTCACGCTGCTGTTCGCACAGGAAGTATACGAGCAGGTGGCGGAAGCCTATATAGCCGGCCTGGAAGGGTTCGCAAAACGCAGCGGGGATGTGGGGAGAATGGCCAGCGTAGCCAGCTTCTTCGTCAGCCGGATCGACACGCTGGTTGACACCAAGATCGAGGAGCGAATCAAGAGTGCGAAAACGCCGGTCGAGAAGTCCTCATTGGGCGATCTGTTGGGCAAAGTGGCGATTGCGAACGCGAAAATGGCATACCAACGGTACAAGCAGATCTTCAGCGGGCCACGCTGGAAGGCTCTGGCCGATCGCGGCGCGCAGACGCAGCGCGTGCTCTGGGCCAGCACGAGCACGAAAAATCCAGCGTACAACGACGTTGTCTACGTCGAGGAACTGATCGGGCCGGACACGGTGAATACGATTCCGCCGTCCACGTTGGACGCGTTTCGTGACCACGGGCGCCCGCGACCGACGCTGGAGCAGGGAACTGAGGAGGCGCGCGCCGCGCTCAAGAACCTGGCCAAGGCGGGAATCTCGTTGAAAGCGGCGACAGACCAACTGACCGAGGAAGGTGTGAACCTCTTTGCCGAGGCGTTCGACAAGCTGCTTGATGCAGTTGGAAAGCGAGCGGCGAAGAATGTGCCGGCACCCGTGGCGAATTTGAAGTACACGCTGCCCGAGGAACTGTCGTCGGCGGTGAAAGCGGCCATCGGGGATTGGAAAGCGAACGACAAAGTGAAGCGGTTATGGGCGCACGACGCATCACTTTGGACGAATACCGATGAGAATAAGTGGCTGGGCTGGCTCGGCGCCACCGAAGACCAGATCATGCGGCGCGAGGAGTTTCAGAAGATCGCGCGCCAAATTCGCGATGCGGGGTTCACGCACGCGGTGCTGCTCGGAATGGGCGGGTCGAGCCTGTGCGTCGAGGTTCTGGAAAAGACGTTCGGGAAAATCGCGGGATATCCGGAGGTTCATGTCCTCGATTCCACGGATCCCGCGCAGATCCGCGCGATCGAGAGCCAGATCGACATTGCACGGACAATTTTCATCGTTTCGAGCAAGTCGGGCAGCACGCTCGAACCGAACATCTTCAAGCAATATTTTTTCGAGCGCGTGAAGAGCGCGATTGGCGCGGGTGACGCGGGGAAGCGATTCATCGCCGTCACCGATCCGGGCTCGCACCTGCAAAAAGCGGCCGAGGACGAAGGCTTTCGCCGTATTTTCTTCGGCGTGCCAAGCATCGGCGGACGCTATTCGGCGCTGTCGAATTTCGGAATGATTCCGGGCGCGATTCAAGGCGTGGATATTCCAAAGTTTCTGGATCGTGCCGAAGAGATGGTGCACGCATGCGCGTCTGTGGTGCCGGCGGACCAGAATCCGGGCGCGATTCTCGGCGCGATTCTGGGCACGCTACAGCAGCGCGGCCGCGACAAGGTGACGCTCTTCGCCTCGCCGGGAATCGGCGACCTGGGCGCGTGGCTGGAACAGCTTCTCGCCGAATCGACGGGAAAACAGGGCAAAGGTCTGATTCCGGTGGATCGCGAAGAAATCGGCGCGCCGGAAGTTTATGACGCGGACCGCACGTTCGTCTATCTGCGTCTGGAAACGGGTGCCGACCCCAAACAGGACGCGGCCGTCGAGCGTCTTGTGAAGGCGGAGCAACCGGTCGTTCAGATTGCCGTGCGGGACGTCTACGAATTGGGGCAGGAGTTTTTCCGGTGGGAGATCGCGACCGCAGTAGCCGGGTCGATCATCGGAATCAACGCGTTCAATCAGCCGGATGTCGAGGCCAGCAAAATCGAAACGCGAAGGCTCACGGATGAATACGAGAAGACTGGGTCGCTTCCCGCGGAGTCGCCGTTTTTCAATGATCGTGCCGTCAAGCTGTTCGCGGACGAGAGAAACTCGGCCGAGCTGAAACAAGCCGCCGGGGAAAATCCGACGCTCTCGGCTTTCCTGCGCGCGCACCTGTCGCGGCTTCGCGCGGGAGATTATTTCGCCGTCCTCGGATACATTCAGAGGAACGGCGCGCACGAGCGGCAGCTCCAGTCGCTTCGCCACGCCGTGCGCGACAACAAGCGAGTGGCTACGTGTCTCGGGTTCGGTCCCAGGTTCCTGCATTCGACGGGGCAAGCCTACAAAGGCGGGCCGAATTCCGGGGTCTTCCTGCAAATTACGTGCGATGATGCGCAGGACCTGCAAGTTCCGGGGCAGAAGTACACGTTTGGGGTGGTCAAAGCGGCTCAGGCGCGCGGGGACTTCCAGATTTTGGCCGAACGCGGACGCCGCGCGCTGCGGGTTCACGTCGGTAAGGATGTTGCGGCGGGGCTCGCGACAATCGAACAAGCGGTGCGCGAGGCGCTGGGATAGCGAATGCCCGCGCAAACCGAAAACAAGCAAAGACACAAATTCTCTTGGCGGATGTGGAGGACCTGCGAATGAGCTCGAATGATTCCGAAGGCGTGACGCAAGAGAAGCTCGGATTGCCTCCTGGTCCCTGCGCCATGGTGATCTTTGGCGCGGGCGGCGACTTGACAAAGCGCAAGCTGATGCCCGCGCTCTACAATCTCGCCAAGGGCAACCTGCTTCCCGATCCGTTCGCCATCGTCGGAGTCTCCATCGAGCCGTATTCGTCGGAACAATTCCGCGATTTGATGACGAAAGACATCCTCGATTTCGGTGATATAAAAGTAGACTCGGCGACCTGGGCTGGGTTCGTGAAGAAACTGCATTACGTGGCGGGAGATTTTGGTAGTCCTGCGCTTTACAAGAATCTGGGAGACAAGCTGGCGCAAATCGAAAGGGAAGAGAAAACTGAAGGGAACGTCCTGTTTTATTTGGCAACGGCGCCCTCGTTCTTCACGCAGGTTGTGACGCAGTTGGGCGAGGCGGCCCTGACGAAGCAGGAAGAGCATAAGTGGCGGCGCGTGGTGATCGAAAAGCCGTTCGGCCACGACCTTCCCACCGCCGTCGAGTTGAACCACGACCTCCTGAAGGTCCTCGAAGAGAAACAGATCTACCGGATCGATCATTACCTGGGCAAAGAGACCGTACAGAACATCCTCGCGTTCCGTTTTGCCAACGGGATTTTCGAGCCGGTGTGGAACCGCCGCTACGTGGACCACGTGCAGGTGACCGTGGCGGAAGAGCTGGGCGTCGAACTGCGCGGCGAATATTATGAAAAGGCCGGCGCATTGCGCGACATGGTTCCCAATCACATTTTTCAGCTCATCACGCTGACGGCCATGGAGCCGCCGATTTCGTTCGACGCGGAGGCGGTGCACGACGAGCAGACCAAAGTGCTGCGCGCGATCCAGCCGTTGAGTCCCGAGCGCGTCCTCGATCATGCCGTGCGCGGGCAATACGATGCGGGAATCGTCAACGGCAGGCACGTCCCCGCCTATCGCGCGGAACCACACGTCGCGCCTGATTCGAAAACGCCGACGTTCGTGGCTATGGCGCTGCACATCGACAACTGGCGCTGGGCCGACGTTCCTTTTTATCTACGCACGGGCAAGCGCATGTCGAGGCGCGTGACGCAGGTGGTGATCCGCTTCCGCAGGCCGCCCTTCGTGCTGTTCCGCAAAACGTCGGTCAGCAGCATCGCGCCGAACGAGCTGGTCATAAACATTGCGCCGACGGAGGGAATCTGTCTTAGCTTCGAGGCGAAGGTGCCGGGTCCTGTGGTGCAACTGGGCTCGGTCAACATGGATTTTCAGTATTCGGATTATTTTGGCACAACGCCTTCCACCGGATACGAAACCCTTCTTTACGACTGCATGATGGGCGATCCAACGCTGTTCCAGCGCGCGGATATGGTGGAAGCGGGCTGGTCCGTAGTTCAGCCGATCCTGGACGTGTGGAGGGCGTTGCCCCCGCGCGACTTTCCGAACTACGCAGCAGGAAGTTGGGGCCCGGCGCATGCGGACGACCTTCTTCGCCGCGAGGGTCGCGAATGGCGCGACCCCGCGTGCCTCCCCGCTCCGCATCACGATCGCGCCCCTTCTCAGGAAGAGCCTGCGGCCACGTCGGCGAAACGGTGACGATTTCGCCGGAGCGCGCATCGCTGCTCCGCGTTCCGTGAAGCTGCGAGGTTTCCTTCGCCGCGCTGACCCGAAATGACCAAAGATGAGGCCGCGCCCTGAAGCACTCCGGAACGCTGCAAATGAGCCGTTCGATGTGTGCGTGATCGGAGGTGGCGCCACGGGCTCCGGCTGCGCGCTGGATGCGCAGCTGCGCGGGCTGAAGTCAATCCTTGTCGACGGCGCGGATTTTGCGTCGGGAGCTTCCAGCGCGTCGACCAAAATGGTCCACGGCGGTGTCCGCTATCTCGAACAGGCGGTCCGGCGGCTCGATCGGTCCGAATACGAAGTGGTGAAGCGCGCGCTGCGCGAGCGCATTCGGATGCTGCGAAATGCGCCCTTTCTGACGAGGACAAGGCAATTCGTCACTCCGTGCTATAGCTGGCGGGAAGTCGCGTACTACGAAGTTGGATTGAAACTCTACGACTGGCTCGCAGGAAGAGCTGGGTTGACCTCAAGCGGTTTTCTTTCGCGCGAAAAGGCGCTGCGGCGAATTCCGATGTTGAATCCGGAAGGACTCGTGGGCGCCGTTGCCTACACGGACGGCCAATTCGACGATGCCCGCTACAACATCACGCTGGTCGAAACCTTCGCCGGAGCGGGCGGGGAAGCGCTGAACTACGCGCGCGTTGTCGGATTTGAAAAGAACGCAGACGGCAGGATCGAGGCCGCGAAGATTCAGGATCGATTTTCGGCGAGGCCCTTTCCAGTTCGCGCGCGGGCGTTTGTCAACGCGACGGGACCGTTCGCCGACGCGTTGCGCGAGATGGCTACACCGGGCGCCACGCGCCGGATGCGTCCAAGCAGAGGCGTACACGTCGTGCTGCCTATCGAGTTGTTGGCGGGCCGTATTGCGAATGCGGGAGAAAACTGCGCCTCAAGCAGCGAGGAAAGCCGTGCTTCGAGCGCGCACGAAAGCTTCGACGCGCTTCTCATCCCGAAGACCGAGGATGGCCGCGTGCTGTTCGCCATTCCGTGGATGGGGCGCCTTCTGGTCGGCACGACGGACGAAGCGACCGATCAGGCCGAAACAGCCGGCGTGTCTAGGTCGGAAACGGAATATCTGCTGCGCCATCTGAATCGTTATCTTGTGAAGCCCGTAAAGCCCGCGCAAATCCTGAGCGCATTCGCGGGAGTGCGGCCTCTGGTTTCGTCCGCCGGTGCGCCGGAGGGTGAGACGAAGGAACTCGCGAGGGATCATGTGGTGGAGGCTGACGCCGCGAGCGGCTTGATCAGCGTGATGGGCGGCAAGTGGACGACCTACCGCGCGATGGCCGAGGACACGATCGACGCCGTCGAGCGTCAGCTCAATCGAACGCCGGTCCCGTCTCGAACATCCCGCTATCCGCTAGCTGGTTCCGATGGCTTTGCGGCTGGGTCCTGGCGGCGCCTGGTCGCGGGGTTCGGAATTTCCGAGATTTCGGCGCGGCACCTGAGCGAGAAATTCGGCTCGCGCGCGCAGCACGTGCTGGCTCTTGCGCGAAAGAATCCGGATTTGGCAGCGCCGCTGGCTCACGGCCTCGCCCCGCTGAAGGTCGAAGTCGTCTTCTGCGCGCGCCACGAAATGGCTCTCTCCATCGAAGACGTTCTCGCGCGGCGCATCGGCCTCGAATCCTATGGCTGGCGAGAGGCGGTTGCTGCTGCACCGGCTGTAGCGGAACTGCTTGCGGCAGAGCTTCGCTGGACGGCGGAGCAGAAGGGGCGCGTCCTCGAAGAGTACGTAGGGCGAATCGAGGGCCAAATGCGCGAGGCGGGAGTCTGCGGGTGAGCAAGCACATCGTGTCGCAGCAGAGGCGCGCGACAGGCCGCGGCGAAGAACGGTGAATCGCACGTTCCACTGGATCGGCTGAGGAATTCGAAGCAATGTTCAATGCGCCGATGAAGCGATTGGGTTGCCTTTCGAGCCCAATCACTGACGAGGCCGCCGGATTTGTCCAAGTTCGTTTCGCATTCCTTCTCGCTGCACTTCTATCGGTTGCATCAAAATTGTCGATTGTACAGACGCCCGTGCGCTGGGTTACTCCTGTGTAATGCGTGAGTTCGTCCCAGACGCCTCCGCGGACCATGATGCCTGCGGAGTTGGGTTTATCGCCCAGCTCGGTGCGGCTCCCTCCCGCGACGTCATCGATCGCTCGCTCACGGCGCTCGCGCGCCTCGCTCATCGCGGCGGAGTCGATGCCGATGGCTTGAGCGGCGACGGCGCCGGTCTCTTGCTGCCGATTCCTCAGTCGTTTTTTCGAGTCGCGGCGCAGCGAGTCCGAATCGACCTCCCTGAGATTTTTGGCGTCGGAATGGCGTTCATCGGCTCGGCGAGCGAAACGGAAGCGCGCGCCGTGGTCGAGAAGTGTGCGGCGGAGGAGAATCTGCGTTGTCTGGGCTGGCGAAACGTCCC
>Ga0070733_10003318_pt1 | contig 11059 bp, 8 predicted proteins | sample Coa_R1_9_FD_66450 | JGI IMG/M metagenome (GOLD analysis project Ga0070733, IMG submission 66450) | Surface soil microbial communities from Centralia Pennsylvania, which are recovering from an underground coalmine fire - Coalmine... | ecosystem: Environmental > Terrestrial > Soil > Unclassified ... | reverse complement strand
ATCTCCCGTGTGGCGCGGGCACCCCTGCTGTCATCTCCCGTGTGGCGCGGGCACCCCTGCTGTCATCTCCCGTGTGGCGCGGGCACTCCTGCTGTCATCTCCCGTGTGGCGCGGGCACCCCTGCTGTCATCTCCCGTGTGGCGCGGGCACTCCTGCTGTCATCTCTCGTGTGGCGCGGGCACTCCTGCTGTCATCTCTCGTGTGGCGCGGGCACCCCTGCTGTCATCTCTCGTGTGGCCGGGCCCTCCTGCTGTCATCTCTCGTGTGGCCGGGCCCTCCTGCTGTCATCTCTCGTGTGGCCGGCCCTCCTGCTGTCATCTCTCGTGTGGCGCGGGCATCCCTGCTGTCATCTCCCGTGTGGCGCGGGCACCCCTGCTGTCATCTCCCGTGTGGCGCGGGCACTCCTGCCCGCGAACTCTGGCCACGAGCAATCAGTCGAGACAGCGCCTCGCATTCCTCTTGCCCCAAAATGAAACTCTCAAGAGCCCTTATTTCGTCTGAATGCGTTTCCTCGCCCACAAAAACGCCGCCTCCTGCGACAATTCACCAGCCGGGACCGGCTTGCCCGATTCCTGCCATCAAATGCGCAGCCCCGAAGGGGCGAGATTCGTTAGCCCAGCGCGCAAGCGCTGGGACAGCTTGGGCCGCGCGACCGAGTCCCGTAGGGACGGCACGGCCCCAACGGGGCGCTATTCGTTAGCCCAGCGCGCAAGCGCTGGGCCGGAGGGACGGCGCATGCCGCACACGTACTGCACAAATCTGATTCACTGCGTCTTCAGCACCAAAGAACGCGCCGATTCCATCGCCGACGACGTTCGCGAGCAACTCTTCGCCTACATCTTCGGAATCGCAAAGAACCTCAATGTCGAAATCCTCGCGATGGGAGGCACGGCCAACCACGTCCATATCCTGATCGCTGTGCCGGCGAAAGAATCCCTCTCGAACATCGTCCGCGACCTAAAGGCCAACTCGTCGAGGTGGATGTCGGACAAACACTCCGCATTCTCCTGGCAACAGGGCTTCGGCGCCTTCAGCGTCAGCCCCTCGCAGGCGCACGCAGTCAAGCAGTACATCCGCAATCAGGCTCAGCATCACAAGAAGAGAAATTTCGAGGAAGAGTTCCTACTGCTTCTGAAGAAGTCGGGCGTTGATTACGACCCGCAGTACGTATTCGGATAGTGCCGCCCGTACCGGGCTCCCTCGACCCGCCATCGTTACCCAGGGCTGACGCCCTGGGCTAACGAATGCCGCCCCTGCGGGCCTAACAAGGCCCCTTTTGCTCTCCCAGGGCTGACGCCCCGGGCTAACGAATGCCGCCCCTGCGGGGCTAACAAGACCCCTTTTGCTCTCCCAGGGCTGACGCCCTGGGCTAACGAATGCCGCCCCTGCGGGGCTAACAAGGCCCTTTTGCTTTCCCAGGGCTGACGCCCTGGGCTAACGAATGCCGCCCCTGCGGGGCTAACAAGACCCCTTTTGCTCTCCCAGGACTGACGCCCTGGGCTAATGAATGCCGCCCCTGCGGGGCTAACAAGGCCCCTTTTGCTCTCCCAGGGCTGACGCCCTGGGCTAACAAATGGCGCCCCCTCCGGGGCCTTTCGCTGTGGAGTGAGCTCCTGAGTTCGCCTCCGAGCCATTTGGCTGAAACGATCTGAGAGTCCCGCGGGCCAACCTGAGCCCCAACGGGACGACGTGTGCCCCGCGGGCCAACCTGAGCCCCAACGGGGCGATATTCGTTAGCCCAGCGCGCAAGCGCTGGGACAGCGCGGGCCGCACGGCCGAGTCCCGTAGGGACGGCACACAGCTCCGAAGGGACGACGTGTGCCCCGCGGGCCAACCTGAGCCCCGAAGGGGCGAGATTCGTTAGCCCAGCGCGTCAGCGCTGGGACAGCGCGAGTCGCACAGCCGAGTCCCGTAGGGACGACACACAGCCCCAACGGGACGACGTGTGCCCCGCGGGCCAACCTGAGCCCCGAAGGGGCGAGATTCGTTAGCCCAGCGCGTCCGCGCTGGGACAGCGCGGGTCGCACGGCCGAGTCCCGACGGACGCCACAGCCCCGAATGGACAACCGCCTCCGTGCTATCCTCGCTTCACGCGCCCCATGCGGATTCTCACCCGCTACATTCTTCGCGAGGTCACGGCCCACGCCCTGATCGGGGTCGCCATCTTCACGTTCGTCCTGTTCACCCGCGACCTCGGACGCATCCTCGAACTGGTGGTCCGGGCCAGTGCGCCGCTGCCCAGCGTGGCCGAAATTTTCTTTTTCACCATACCGCTCGCGCTCACCTACACCCTGCCCATGAGCGTGCTGGTGGGCATCCTGATCGGACTGAGCCGGCTCGCCGCCGATTCCGAAATCACCGCCATGCGCGCCAGCGGCATGGGCGTGTGGAGCTTTCTCCGCGTGCTTTCGATTTTTGTGCTGGGCTCGTTGGCCATCGCGCTGGCCAACGGAATCTACATCGCCCCGCGCTCTCAGGCCGCGCTCGGCCACCTCGAAGACCGACTCAAAGGCTCGCAGGTTTCTTTCGAAGTCCAGCCGCGGGTGTTCTATGAAGGCTTCCCCAAGATCGTTTTGTATGTGCAGGACGTGAAGAGCGCGCAGGGCGCGGCCCTGTGGAAGGGCGTCTTCATGGCCGATCTCACTGACGCGGCGAATCCAAAAATCACGCTGGCGAAAGAAGGCGTCGTGGTCAACGAAGGCCCCGACCGCCTGCATCTTCACCTCATGGACGGCTCGGCCCACGAGACCGATCCCGCGCACGTGGACAAATACCAGATTTCCACGTTCCAGGAAACCGACATCCCGATCGAACTGCCTTCCGCGGAAAACAAGAACGAAGAAGCCTCTCCCGCCGGAATTGTGGACACCTGGGAACTGCCCGCCAGGGCCAGCCGCGCCGATCCGAACGCCGCGCGCTGGTACATGATCGAATTTCACCGCCGCTTTGCCTTGCCCGCCGCCTGTCTCGTGCTCGCGCTGGTCGGCATTCCCCTCGGACTCTCTTCGAAGAAGAGCGGCAAGGCCGGCGGCTTCGTGCTCACCATCCTGCTGGTCTTCTCCTACTACGTGATCTCGCTGGTCGGAGTTTCGCTGGCCCGTCAGGGACGCATCGCCCCGTGGTTCGGCGCCTGGCTCGCCGATTTTGTCTTTCTCGCGCTGGGACTGTTCCTGCTGCTGCGCGCGGAAAAACGGCCGTTCGAATTCTCGTCCCTGCGGCTGTTCTCGAAGCCGCAGCGCCCGGCGGCTGCGGTTCGCGGACGCCGCGAAAACGCCTTCGAACGCGTCTCCACCCGCCGCCGCATGTTCAGCGCGACCTTTCCCACCCTGCTCGACAACTACGTGCTGCACGATTTCTTTCTTTACCTGGGGATGATTCTGGCGACGTTCCTGGTCCTGGTGCTGGTGTTCACCCTTTTCGAACTGCTTGGCGACATTCTCCGCAACCAGGTTCCAGCCATGGTGGTCGCCGAATATCTTCTCAACGTCACGCCGTATCTGCTCTACAATGTCGCGCCGCTGGTCATGCTGCTGGCCGTGCTGGTGACCTTTGGCCTGATGAACCGCGCCAATGAAATCACCGCCATCAAAGCCACCGGCACCAGCATCTACCGCATCGTGGCCCCGGTCATCGCGGCCGCGGCCGTGCTCGCCGTGGGACTATTCTTCGCCGACCAGTTCTACCTGCCCCGCACCAACAAGCGTCAGGAAGCGCTGCACAACCAGATCAAGGGCAAGCCGCCGCAGACCTATCTCCGGCCCGACCGCAAGTGGATCTTCGGCCAGAACAACGACATTTACTATTACCAGCTCTTCGATCCCGACCGCGACCAGTTCGGCAACGTGACCGTGTTTCAATTCGATCGCTCCAGCTTCACCATCACCCGCCGCATCCACGCCGAGCGCGCCGCCTGGGATCCTCAACTGAACCGCTGGGTCTACACCCAGGGATGGGACCGCTCGCTTCACGTTGCCGCCATCAACAACTATCGCCCCTTCGACGTGGCCACTTTCCCGGAATTCTCCGAGCCGCCTTCTTATTTCAAGAAGGAAGTGAAGCAGTATTCGGAGATGAATTACGAAGAGTTGCGGCGTTACATCACCGACCTGCAGCAGAGCGGATTCGACGTCGTCCGGCTGCGGGTGCAGTTGAATCAAAAACTGGCGTATCCGCTGATCACGCTCATCATGGCTGGACTGGCGATTCCATTCGCCTTGTCGGCCGAGAAGAAAGGCGCGATTACCGGGGTCGCCGTCGCGGTCGGCATCGCCGTGTTCTACACGGTCGCGTCGCGGCTCTTTGAAGCCATGGGGAACCAGAGCCTGCTCCCGCCCGCGCTGGCGGCGTGGTCGCCGGATCTGATTTTTATGCTGGTGGGCGGGTACTTGATTCTCAAAGTGCCGACGTAGCTAGTGTTCAGTGGCAGTGGGCAGTGGGCAGTGGCCTACACATTCGTATTTTAATTTCTTGCACGACCACGAAAACGGCTGCCCCACTCGCCGCGGTATTCGGCGAGTGGGTACTACGTGCGCTTCCCGCTTGGCGCCAGCCATCTTGCGTTATGCAATCCGGTGCACCCGCAGCTCTGCCTTCTGCGGTTCGTTGACGAGCACTGGTCCCCGCTCTCCAACGGCGTAGTGGCGGTAGCTGCTCCAGTTCCATTGCTCCGGCTCCAGAACGAGGCCGCGGACAACCGGATTGCGATGCATGTAGCGCAGTTTCTCCACCCGTTTCTTTTCGGTGAACACGGCGAAATCGTAGAAGCGATGCTGCCACACGTGGCCCTCTGTAACTGGGATCTTCCACAAGCAGGACTGCCCAGGATCAACCCCGGCTCGCCCGCGAATTAGCAGACGCCGCGCGAACGACTGTTTCAAGACCTTCATTACCACCGATGGATCGTCGCGCTCCGGTTCGCTGAACAAGAGATGAACGTGCTCGGGCATAACCACGTATCCCGCCACCACGAAACGGTACCGCCGACGCACCCGTTCCATGACTTCCAGAAACAGATCGCGATCCTGTGGCCTGCCCAGCAGTGCTTTTCGCTGATAGCAACTGGTAGTCATGAAGTGAAGATATCCAGCGCCGTGGTAGCGATGCAGGTTGGTTGGCATCAGCCACGTCTATCACAGAATTTGAGTGTCGTCTGTGACGAGTGAAAAAGGGAGCGAGGTCCGTGGTACCCACTCGCCGAAAACCGCGGCGAGTGGGGCAGCCTATCGTTGGGATGGCGCAAGCGAAACCAAAGCCATGAATGGGCCAGCCCGCCACCCACGGTTCCGAAACGGGAAGGAAAACATCGGAGGGCGGGCCACCCGCCCACTGATCACTGACCACTGGCCACTGGCCACTGCTCTTACTTCACCGCAATCCCTGAAGGATAGTTGTCCGTCGTGGTGACAGGCAGAGAACTGAGCGCGCCGGTCTGGGGCGTAATGCCATACTGCGACACGCTGGCGGCCTGGTAGTTGCTGACAAACAGCCAGTTGTCGTCGCCGCGTATTGCGATCGCCGTTGGCCCCAGTCCCGTCGCCACCACTGCCGGATTGCCCGGAGAAAGCGTTCCCGCCACCGGACTGATGTGGAATGTGGAAACCTGGTTCGAGCGCGTATCCAGCACATACAGGCTGTTGCCGTAGGGATCCACCACCAGCGGGCCCGGCCCATTGGCGCCGCCCGACATCGTATACGGCGATCCCGGAACCGGGATCAAGCCGCCATTGGGAATGTTCTGGCACAGCGTGAATTGACTCGAGGTACAGATCTGGTAGGCATTGACGCGGTTGTTCTGCGAGCCGCTGACATAAACGAAGCGGTTGCAGGGATCCACCGCCACTCCCGCTGGAACCGCATCGGTGGCGAAATTGATGGCCGTATTCGAGTTCAGACTCAAGGCCCCGGTCGAAGTGTTCACCACGAACTGCCACAGCAGATAGTTCGCCTGATCCACCGCATAGAGATACTCCGCCGTGGGAGGGGGCTGGTTGGTGCAGACCGCAACCGACACCCCGTTTACCGCCGCCGGGAAAATGGTCGGGCTGGGAGCCGCGCTGACGAAATTAGGTGGCAGGCCGGTGCAGGTCGCGGGCGTGGTAAAGGGCGAGCCCGGAACTTCGGTCAGCGTGCCGTCGCTGTTCATGGCCAGAACCGAGATGGCTCCCGGAGCGGCCAGCCCGTTGGAGTCGGTCGTAGCGTCATCCGATACGAAAAGGTACTTTCCCGCCACATCCACCGACACAAATATGGGCACGACCGGCAAGGTTTCCATCACCGGCTGGGTCTGGTTGCCCGATGTCTGGCACACTCCCACGGTTTCATTGTTCAGCTTCAGCGGCGGCCCGTTCGCGGTGATATTGCCGTCGGAGGAGACCGACAGGATCTGAATTCCAGTCGCCGCCGGAACGTTCTGGTAGCCCGTCACGCAAACGTTGGGCTCGGCGGTCAGAATGGCGTAGGCGAAGGTTCCAGCCGGGTTCATCACCAGGTTGCCCGGAGATCCCGGAAGCACGCAGGTCAATGCCACGGTCGAGGAGGTCGAATTCGCCGCCGTCGCCATGTGTCCGCTGGTCAGGCTGAAAGTGTAGGTCTGCACCAGGTACGATCCCTGACTCCCCACCAGAACCAAGCCATCAATCGAAGGGTCGTAAATAGTCTGGCACGCCACCAGCGCGCCCACCAGCAACACCCCGAGCCCCAACAGCCAGCCAAATTTCTTCTGCATTCTTCGCTTGATCTCCATGTCCAGGTGAGGGTTACGCGCGCACGCACGGCTCCGGTCCTGATGCTCCCCGGACCAGCCAACCCTGAAAGATGCGGGAAAAACCCAACCCATGTATGTATCAGGAAAGCGCGGGAAGAGCAAACCCGCGCAATGCGTTAGTTGGAACCGTCAGACGACCGGGAAGTTGCCTGAGGGGTGTGCGGAAGGCCTGGCAGCAAGCTCAGGCCTCACGGCTCAGGGCTCAGGATCATCAGGACTCGGGACTCAGCGCAAACGCCTCCGTCGCTACCGGCGCCGTAATCAGAGGGAGACGAATCTCAACCCGCAGGCCGCCCTCAGGCCGGTTATGCGCCGAAACGCTGCCGCCGTGGAAGCGCACGGCGCGCTCGGTGATGGCCAATCCCAGCCCGGAGCCGCCAGTCAGGCGACCGCGGGAATCGTCGAGGCGGTAGAAGGGCAGAAACACTTTGTCCAGCTCGCCCGGCGGAACGCCCGGCCCGGCGTCGGTGACCGTGAGCACCACGTGCGGCGCTGCCTGCAGCCCGTTGCCCGCATCCTTCTCGCCTTTGCCTGCGGAGATCAGGGACTGGCGCGCGCCCGGCCGCTCGTCGTGCATTTCGATTTCGACCGTGGTGTGCTCCTGGGTATAGCGGATGGCGTTGCGGACAATGTTTTCGACCGCGCTGTGCAGCAGCGAAGCATTGCCGCGAACACCCCAGTCTCCCGGCGGAATCGCGGTATGTACCTGGCAATGCCGCGCCTGCGCCTCAAACTGGGCGTCTTCGGCCACCGTCTGCACGATTTCGTCGAGCGGCACCGGAGTTTGCGGCACGCGCTGCTCGCCGTCTTCGAGCCGCGCCAGGGTCAGGATGCGGCCGATCAGTTCGTTGAGGCGGCTGGCTTCCAGTTCGATCCGATCCAGCATCTCGTTGTCGGGAGCTTCATCGCGTTGCCGCGCCAGTCCGAGCGCGACATTCAGGCGGGCCAGCGGCGAACGCAGTTCGTGGGAAATATCGTTCAGCAGGCGCGACTGCGCCCGCACCAGCGTCTCCAGGCGTTCCGCCATGGCGTCGAAATCGCGCATGAGCCCGGCCATCTCATCCCGCGGCGCCTTGGCCGGACCTCCGCTGCGAGCGGAAAGATCGCCGGCGGCCAGCTGCCGGGTGGCGGCCCGCAGCCGGATGATCGGCTTGGCCATCCGCCAGGTCAGGAAATAACAGACAATTCCGGAACACACCACCGCGATCAGCAGCCAGCGCATGGGCATCCCGCGTGGTCCAAGGAAAACCCGCGGCCCCGGCGGCAGTCCCAGCACCAGGGTATAGCGATGCCGCCCGTCGGACGAAGCCCGCGAGTCGCGCTGCACCGGAGGCGCGGGAATCAGAATTCCATCGGTTGGAGTGCGCGGCTCCCCCGAAGCCACGCGGATGGCCCAGTCTGGCGGGGTGCGGTGGGAGAGTTCGGTGCCCTCTTCGTTGAACAGATAGCCGCGCACATGCTGCGTGGTTTCCAGTTCGTCCATGTACTGGCGGAGTTCGGCGTCGCCGCCATGCTCGTACGCGGAGACCGCGTCATTCAGCGCGGTGGCGCGCAGCGCCTCCCAGGTCGAACTATGCGGGCGCAGCGCCAGCGTAACCAGCACCACGGCCGAAATGATCAGGGCCTGGGCGATCCAGAAAGAAAGGAAGATTCGCCAGAAGAGGCTTTTCATAAGGGCTCGTGCCGCTCCTTAAGGGCCGGGCGTCCGCGCTACAGGGCCTTGGCTTTTTCCTTGCCGGCTTCCCGGCTGCTCTCGCGCGGGCGCGCAAAGATATAGCCTACACCCCGAACCGTCTTGATGTGTTCGTCATTATCGGTGTCGCCCAGCTTCTTGCGCACCTTGCTGACGTGCATATCAATGCTGCGGTCGAAGGGAGAGAATTTGCGGCTGAGCACGGCGTTAACCAGACGCTCGCGCGGCACCACGCGTCCGGCCTCGCGCAACAGCACTTCCAGCAGATTGAACTCCACCGAAGTCAGGTCCACCGGCTTGCCGTCAAGGCGGACGCTGCGGGTGGCGGGATCCAGTTCCACATCGCCCACGCGGACAATATCCGGCGCGGCCGCCGCGTTGCCTTCCGTCCGGCTGCGCCGCAGAATGGCGCGAATGCGGGCTACCAGTTCACGAGGGTTGAACGGCTTGGGCAGGTAGTCGTCCGCCCCGATTTCGAGGCCGACGATGCGGTCCACATCTTCGCCCCGCGCGGTCAGCAGCAGCACCGGCAGGCGCGAGGTAGCTCGAATCCTGCGCAGCACCTCAAACCCGTTAATGCCGGGCAGCATGACGTCGAGAACTGCCAGCAGGTATTCGTCGGTCGTAGCCTTCTTCAGGCCGCCTTCGCCGTCGTGGACGAAGTCCACCGCGAAGCCCTCGGCCTGCAGGTATTCCCCGACCAGGTGGCAAAGCTCGACGTCGTCATCAATAACCAGGATGCGTTCCATTTTGAAGCCGACCCTGTTATTGTGCACCATGCCGAAAACGCCCCGTAGTAAAGAATTGTCAAATCTCTAGCTCGAAACCCGGCAGCTCACCGTTAAGTTCCGAAGCCAGTGCCCGATTTGACAAAACTTTACGCCCAGCTTACCTACCTTTTACCGCTACCCACCCGCCGCCCGTGTTCATATGTTCGTACGCAGACGTGCCGGGGGCATCTGGAAAAGAGCAGCCCCGGAGAGAGAGAAAAACAGGAGTCACCATGAAAAGCATTCGGTTTCGCATTCTCGTTGCCGGACTGGCTGTATTGCTGGGAACAGCGCTGGCCCACTCGCAGTCCCCCGACACCACCACCGCGCCGCCTCCACCGCCCCACCGCATGATGCATTATGGGCACCGCGGCATGGGCGGTCCCATGGAGTTTCTCCACAAACTGAACCTGACCGACGACCAGCGCGCCCAGATCCACGCCATCATGCAGAAAGAGCATCCGGTGATGAAGCCGCTGTTCGAGCAGCAGCACGCGGTTGAGCTGCAGCTGCGCGCGAACGCGGAAGGTAATTTCGACGCGGCCAAGGTGCAGGCGCTGGCCACACAGAAAGCGCAGATTCAGGCGCAGATCACGGTCGCCGAAACCCAGATCCACAACCAGATCTACCAGGTTTTGACCGCCGAACAGCAGTCGCAACTGAAGCAGATGGAGGCCAACCACGAAGCTCGCATGCAGGAACGCATGCAGCAGCGCGAGAGCAACCCGCCTCCGGCTCCGCCGTCGGAGCAGTAGGCGTTCGTCATTAGTGGTTAGTCGCTGAGACTTTGTCGTTCTCCTGCGCGGGTGCCCCACGTCTCGCATTTGAGACGTGGGGCTTTTTGTCCTTGTCATTCCTTACGCATGAGCGGCGCTTCGTGGATCGCCTCGTGGCCTCCGTAAAAATCTTTGTCATTCCGACGCGTGAGCGCAGCGAAGCAGGAGGAGCCTGCTGTTGCGGATGGCGCCGGCGAAAAGCAGGTTCCTCAGCGCCACGAAGCGGCGCTTCGGAATGACAACGCTTTAGTTTACGGCGACCGTTTAAGCTTGCGGCGACCGCGCGATCGCTGCCCACCCCGAATCTTTGTCATTCCTGACGCATGAGCGGCGCCTCGCGGTCGTCTCGCGGCCTCCGTAAAATGTTTGTCATTCCGACGCGTGAGCGCAGCGAAGCAGGAGGAACCTGCTGTTGCGGACGTGGTAAGCGAAAAGCAGGTTCCTCAGCGCCCCAACGCGGCGCCTCGGAATGACAACGTTGAGGGGGTAGCGGCGCTTGGGAGTGACAACGCATGAGCGGCGCTTCGTGGATCGCCTCGCGGCCTCCGTAAAATCTTTGTCATTCCGACGCATGAGCGCAGCGAAGCAGGAGGAACCTGCTGTGGCGGATGGCGCCGGCGAAAAGCAGGTTCCTCAGCGCCACAACCCGGCGCTTCGGAATGACAATGTCGAGGGGGTAGCGGCGCTTCGGAATGACAACGCTGGGGATCATCCTGCCTGCTAGAATTTCATCTGAACCCTATGTTCCCCAAGCGCCTCCGCCCGCTTCTGCCTTACGTGAAACGCTACAAATGGGCGTACGTGGGTGGTGCGTTCTGCGTTCTGTTCACCAACTCGACTTCGATTCTGTTTCCTCCCGTCATCGGCCGCGCGGCTGACGATCTGCACACCGGCGTCACCAGCCACAAACTCATGCTCTACGCCGGCGTGCTGCTGGCCATCGCACTGGTCAAGGGAACGTTTCAATTTCTGACCCGCTGGGTAGTGATCGGAATTTCGCGGGACGTGGAATTCGATCTGCGCAACGATCTGTTCGCCCATCTCGAGCGCCTTTCCT
>Ga0070733_10003316_pt1 | contig 11063 bp, 9 predicted proteins | sample Coa_R1_9_FD_66450 | JGI IMG/M metagenome (GOLD analysis project Ga0070733, IMG submission 66450) | Surface soil microbial communities from Centralia Pennsylvania, which are recovering from an underground coalmine fire - Coalmine... | ecosystem: Environmental > Terrestrial > Soil > Unclassified ... | reverse complement strand
GGCGGCTACCAGCCGCAGTGGCCCGGTCTCGACCGGTTCGCCGGGACGCTGATCGACCCGCAGCAGTGGCCCGAAGACCTCGACTACCGGGGCAAGCGCGTGGTGGTGATCGGCAGCGGCGCCACCGCCGTGACCCTGGTCCCGGCGATGGCCCAGGATGCCGCGCACATCACGATGGTGCAGCGCTCACCCAGCTACGTCGTGTCGCTGCCGGCCACCGACCCGATCGCCGTCGTGCTGCGCAAATACCTGCCCGAGCGAGCCGCGTTCCGGCTGACCCGGTGGAAGAACGCGACGCTGGGCATGGCGTTCTACGAGTTCTGCCAGCGCTGGCCGGACAAGGCCAAGCGGCTGATCCGGTTCGGCGTCGAGCACCAGCTTCCGGACGGCTACCCGGTCGACACCGATTTCGCCCCGCGCTACAACCCCTGGGACCAGCGGCTGTGCGTGGTGCCGGGCGGCGACCTGTTCAAGGCGATCAAATCGGGCCGGGTGTCGATCGCCACCGGCCGGATCGCCGCCATCGGCTCCCGCAGCGTCCGGCTCGAATCGGGCCGCGAACTCGAAGCCGACATCATCGTGTCGGCCACCGGCCTGCGGCTTCTCATGTGCGGCGGCATAAGACTGACGGTGGACGGTGAGCAGGCCGACCCGGCCGACCGGTTCGTCTACCGGGGATGCCTGCTCAGCGGCGTGCCCAACATGGCCATCTGTGTCGGCTACATCAACGCCTCGTGGACGCTGCGGGCCGACCTGACCGCGCGCCATGTGTGCCGCCTGCTGAACCACATGGACCGCCACGGATACACTCGCTCGATGCCACGCCTGGACCCCGGCACCGCCGCGAGCACCCGCCCGATCCTGGATCTGACCTCCGGCTATGTCCAGCGGGCCAGCGCCGTCCTGCCGAAACAGGGTGAGCGGCCGCCGTGGCGGCTGCCGCAGAACTACATGATCGACCTGATCAGCATGCGGTTCGGCAAGGTCACCAGGAGCATGTCCTTCGGTAAGCGCGTGCCCGGCGAAGACACCCACAGCCCGGCAGGCGCCAATGCGGCAGCACGATAAGCCCAGGGTCGTGGAGATCTTCACGGACGGCGCCTGCCTCAGCAATCCCGGGCCGGGCGGGTGGGGCGTGATCCTGCGGTACGGCGGTCACGAGCGGGAGCTGCACGGCAGTGAGCCGGTCACGACCAACAACCGAATGGAGATCATGGCCGCCATCCAGGGCCTGGAGAGCCTGACCAGGCCGTCCGTGGTGCACCTGTATACCGACAGCCAGTACCTGCGCCGGGGCATCACCGAGTGGGTGCCCGGCTGGAAGCGCAACGGCTGGCGGACCTCGCAGCGGCAGCCGGTCAAGAACGTCGACCTGTGGACCCGGCTCGACGCCGCGGCGCAGCGCCATGAGGTGCAGTGGTTCTGGGTCAAGGGCCACGCCGGCCACCCGGAGAACGAACGGGCCGACGAGCTGGCCTGCCAGGGGGCGCGCGCTGCCGTAGGGCGGAATCCGGCCAGTAGAGCGCTGCCGTAGGCCGGTATTCCGGCCATGAAGCGCTGCCGTAAGGCGGTATTCCAGCCACATAGCAAGGCGCAGTCGGTGAGCTGCCAACCTCTCACTACCTGGACTCGCCGGTGCCCCGATTCGTTGCACGGCGGTGCCGGTGCTGGAGTCACCAGTCGCTGATGCTGGGGCTCAGATCCAGGGTCAGGACGCCTTCGGTCAGCGCGACGACGAGCGTGCCGGACGAATAGGCGAGCGACTTCGCCTGGTGGTGGACCGGGATGACCAGCAGCGGCGCCTGGCTGGCCGGGTCCCAGATCCGCACCGTGTCGTCGCTGCCGCCGCTGGCCAGCAGTGTCTGGCCGCCGTGGGTGAAGGCACAGACCGCGTGCACCCAGTCCGTATGGCCGGCCAGGGTGGCCCGCTCCGCGCCGGTGGCCGGGTCCCAGATCCGCACCATGCCGTCATCCCCGCCGCTGGCCAGCAGGGTGTCGCCGTCGTGGCCGAAGGCGCAGACCGCGAGCACCAGCCCGGTGTGACCTTCCAGGACCGCCCGCTGGCTGCCATCGGCCAGGTCCCAGGTCCGGACCGTGCGGTCGTGGCCGCCGCTGGCCAGCAGGGTTCTGGCGTCCTGCTCGAACGCGCACAGCGCCAGGACCGAGCCGTCGTGACCGCGCAGGACGGCCTCCTGCCGGTTGTTGACCGCGTTCCAGATCCGGATCGTGCGGTCATCGCCGCCGCTGGCCACCAGGGTCTTCCCGGCGTGGGTGAGGGCGCACACCGCGTTGACCGCGCTGCTGTGGCCGCGCAGGGTGGCGCGCAGCCGTTTGGCAGCCGGGTTCCAGATCCGCACGGTGTGGTCGTCGCTGCCGGTGGCCAGGAATGTGCGGTCGTCGAAGCCGAAGGAGCAGATGGCGTGCACCCAGTCGCCGTGGCCCTCCAGCGTGAGCCACTCGACATTGGTGGCCGGATCCCAGATCCGGATCAGGTTCTCGTCGCCGCCGCTGGCCAGCAGCCTGCGGCCGCGTCTGGTGTGGAAGACGCACACCGCGTTGACCCAGTCGGTGTGCCGTTTCGGCGCGGCCTGCTGGTCGCTGGACGGTGGGTGCCAGATCCGCACCGTTTCGTCGTCCCCGCCGCTGGCCAGCAGGGTCTCGCCGTCGTGGTGCAGGACGCAGGTGGCGAACACCGCGCCGGTGTGGCCCTCCACCATCGCCTGCTGGGTGCCGGTGGTCAGGTCCCAGATCCGGACCGTGTGGTCGTCGCTGCCGGTGACGATCTTGGTAAACCCGTCCTCGTGGAAGACACAGATCGTGTTGATCCAGTTGGTGTGGCCCTCCAGCGAGGCGAGCTCCGCGCCGGAGCCCGGCTCCCAGACCCGCACGACCGTGTCGTCGCTGCCGCTGGCCAGCAGGATGACGCCCTCATGCTCGAACGCGCACACCGCGTTGACCGCTCCGGTGTGCCCCGTGGCGGTCAGCCGCAGCTCGCCGGTGGCGGGGTTCCAGACCCGGACGGTGCCGTCGTCGCTGCCGGTGGCGAGCAGGGTGCGGCCGTGGTACCGGAAGGCACACACCGCGTTGACCCACTCGGTGTGCCCCTCCAGGGTGCCCACTTGAGTGCCGGTGGCCGGGTCCCAGATCCGGACCACGTTCTCGTCGCCGGCGCTGGCCAGCAGCGGGCGGCCCGCACTGATGAATGCGCACACCGAGTGGACCGCGCCGGCATGTCCCTCCAGGACGGCCAGTTCGGTGCGGGTGGCCGGGTCCCAGATCCGTACGGTGGCGTCGTCGCCGCCGGTGGCGAGCAGCGTCTGCCCGTCCCTGGTGAACGCGCACACCGCGTAGACCCAGTCCGTGTGCCCCTCCAGGGTGCCGAGCAGAGCGCCGGTACCCGGGTTCCAGATCCGGGCCGTCTTGTCGTCGCTGCCGGTGGCGAGAAACGTCTTCTCGTTCTGCCTGAAGGCACAGACCGCGTGGACGGCGCCGGTGTGCCCCTCCAGCGTGGCCCGCTCGGTCCGGGGCAGCACGGACGCCCAGGTCGCCCGGTACGGTGCCGGTTCATCGCTGAAGCTGAAGCTGCGGCCCAGGTTCTCCAGCGACGCGGTGACGCTGAACAGCGCCGTGCGGGTTGGCGCGTCCGCCGGGATGGCCCAGGGCGTCTCCCGCAGCAAGGTGGCCCGCCGGTTGCCGACCTCCGATCCGGCGTCCTCGGCCACCGGGATCAGCCGCCGCAGGTCCGCGTGCAGCAGATAACCGTCGTCGGCCAGCAACTCGTCGATCAGCCCGGCCCGGGCGGCATGTGCCGACAGCGACCGCAGCAGGTACCCCGGCGCCTGCCCCCATCCCCGCTGCTGCCCGATGGCCGTGAAGGCCTGCATGAGCGCCCGTTCGTCATCCTGCGGCATCGCGAACCGCGCCCGGCTCTCCCGCAGCGCATCCGCGAACGCCTGATGAGCCAGCCGGAACTGCGCGTCCTCGCCGCCTTCCACCAGCACGCGCACCCCCGGCGAGCGCGCGAACCGCGCCAGCTCGCCGGCCGTTACCCGGCCACCGTCGATGGCCTGCACCGCCGCCGGCCAGAGTTCCAGCGGCATCCCCGGCGCCTCGGCAAAGGCCAGCGCCGTCAGGAGCGCCTCGGCGCTCACGTCTGCGACGCCGTCGACATGGCCGAGGTGTTCGCGCATCGCCCCGGCCGCCGTCATCGTGGCCGCCGGGCCGGGCCCCTCCGTACCGTAAAGCCCATGCGTCCACGCGACCAGCCCCGCCACCAGGAAGCTGTGGCCGGACGCGGCCGCGATGCGGCGGGCGAGCGCCTCGTCGTGCTCGCCGGCGTGCCCCCTCGCGAGTCGCAGTTGCTCCCGCGCGCAGGCCGTCAGGTCCCCTTCGCCGGAGAACTCAGGCTCGTCCAGGTCGACGACCAGCGTGGCTTCGCCGAGGCCCGCGAGCAGGTCACCCTCCGCGTCGCTGCGCGCCGTCCCCACGACCACCCGCACGCCGGCCTCATCGGACGGCTGGAGCAGCGGCAGCACAATCGCGCTGACGATCTCCCTGGCCTCGCCCGGCGCCGCCTCGTCCAGCCCGTCGATGATCACATCGAACCGCCGGATGCCCTGCTCGGCCAACGCGGCGCGCACACTTGGCTCCACGTCCCACAGGTAGTCCGGCAACGTGGCCGACGCCCCCCTGGCCACCTCCACCGCCACGTCGAGCGCCGTCTTCCCTCGCGCGTCCACGACGCACCCGGCCGTAACCTCAACCTGGGCAAGCAAGGCAGACTTACCCACTCCCGGGCTGCCGGTGACCACCAGCGCCTGGCCATCGGCGGCCTCCCGGGCCAACCAGCCGGCCACCTCCCGCAACGCCGCCGGACGGCCCCCACCCTCGTTCTCGGAAGTCACCATTGCTCCTGTCGTCGACCCCGGCCCCGCCCCTTCTCGCGGCCAGCATAAGTGCGGGGCGATCAGCCAAGAAGACCTGTTACCCAGGTTCGTGAATACCGGGCGGCAATGGATCGCGGCGTGGCGGCAGGCAAGAATCTACTCCGGGGCACACTCGGCTTATCCCAGGAGGAATGGTGGCATTCACCGAGGAAGAGATCGCCTATCTGAAGTCGCAGCAGCTCGCCCGGATCGCGACCGTCGGCGGGGACGGCCAGCCGGACGTGGTGCCGGTCGGGTTCGAGTTCGACGGGACACACTTCTACGTCGGCGGGATCGATCCGGCCAAGACCCGCAAGTTCCGCAACGTCCAGGCCGGAAACGAGAAGGTCGCACTCGTCGTCGACGACCTGGTGTCCACCGACCCGTGGACGCCGCGCTTCCTGCGGGTTTACGGCACGGCCGAGCTGGTCGAGCGCCAGGGCCAGTCCGGTCCCGCGCAGTACATGAAGATCACTCCGGTCATCTCGTGGAGCTGGAATCTGGCCAGCCGCCCGTTCGGCCACGATGGCCCGTCCACCGGCCCGAGGCGCACCGTCCACCAGGCCTGAGGTCCAGCGGCATCACCACCCGGCCCGGCCGGGAAAACCATCGCCCCGCCCGCCCGGCCGGCAGGTGATATTTACCCCGTGTTCATGGACCCCGCGTGGCTCAGCGACTACAGTCGTGGCCTATTGGAAAGGTTTCTTTACAATTCTGCCGAACGGCGGTGACTGCGATGAACGGGCTTCTGCAACGTGTCCGGAGAATTCCTGGGAAGGGGTCACGCGGTGCGCAGCGCTGGGTGCTCGCGACGGCGGCCCTCAGCGCACCGGCCGTCATTCTGACCGCGCCCGGAGCCGCCTCAGCCGCCGGAAGTGCCCGCCCGGCCCCAGCGGCGCGGGCCGCCCAGAACCCGGCCGGTCTTCGCGGCGACATTGTGCCGCCGCCGCCTCCCGGGTGGACCACCCAGTTCAAGGACGACTTCAACGGCCGTGCGCACACCGCGCCGAACTCCGCCAAGTGGATGTACGACGTCGGGCCTGGCTCCAGCTTCGGCACCGGCGAGATCGAGACCATGACGAACTCGGCCAGCAACGGCTACCTCGACGGCCATGGTCACCTGCACATCACCGCGCTGGGCTCCGGTACGTCATGGACGTCGGCCCGGCTGCAGACGACCTCGGCGAACGTCGGCGCCCCGGCGGGCGGCAAGCTGGAGGTCACCGCCAAGATCAAGCAGCCGGACCCTAACGGCGGGCTCGGTTACTGGCCCGCGTTCTGGATGCTCGGCCCGGGCCAGTGGCCGGAGAACGGCGAGATCGACATCATGGAAGATGTCAACGCCCTGTCCGAACTGTCCGGAACGGTGCACTGCGGCACCTACCCGGGCGGCCCGTGCAACGAGCCCGGTGGCATCGGCAGCGGCCTGGTGGCCTGCCCGGGCTGCCAGACCGGGTTCCACGTCTACACAATGATCCTCGACCGGACGAACTCCCCCAACGAGTCGATCACCTTCTACCTGGACGGGAACGCCTACTTCAAGGTGACCGAGAGCCAGGTCGGCACCTCGGCCTGGCAGGCCGCGTTCGACCACAAAATGTCGATCATCTTCGACCTGGCCATGGGCGGCGGATACCCCAACGGCGTCTGCGGCTGCACCACACCCACCAGCGCGACGACCTCTGGCGGCACGATGAGCGTCGCCTACGTCGCCGCCTACACCAAGGCGTGATCCTGGATGGAGGCCGTGGCCACGGCCACGGCCTCCCTCACATCAGGTGCTGTGTTCCCAGGTGACGGAGAACCCGTTGCCGCTGCTGTTCAGCGGGCCCGGCTGGGCCTTGACGTCGCTGGCGCCGACCATGGTGATCTCGACGTCCGGGTAGGACGAGATGACGCCGCTGGACGTGGTAGTGGACACGGTTGCCCCGGACAGCGTCCAGGTGTGGAAGTCGGTCAGCGGGTAGATGCCGGCCGCGCCGCTCGGCGCCTCCGCAATCCATTCGGCGCTCGAGTTGACGCAGTTCGAGCAGGACTGCGTGGTGGAGAAGCTGTTGGCCGGGCGGGTGGAGTCGGTGACCCTGAGCGTGTAGCTGGTGCCGCTCCGGGCAACGCTGGCGGTGATGTGGTCACCGGCTGCCACACTCTGCCCCACTACCTGGATCGCATTGGTGGGATACATCTCCCACCAGGAGAAGTGGTAGGCCGTGCCGAAGTAGCACTCGATCAGCGTGCCGTCCTGCTCGACCGAGCCGCTGCTGTAGCCATCGATCCCGACCCAGAAGGCCGCGAGCGAGGTGGTGAAGCCGCTGCAGGTACCGGACGGCTCGGTCCAGCTTCCGCCGGCGCTGCTGAACGTCTCGCTGGTGTCGGCGTAGCCGGACCAGTTGGAGCTTCGCGCCTGGCTGAGGTTCGGGCTCACTCCGGTCGCGTGGTCGGTCGCGTGCTGCCCGATCGCCAGGTGCTGGAGCCAGTTGCGGGCTATCGCGATGGCCTCAGCCTTCTGAGCCGCGCGGCTGCTGACCGTGCTGGCGCCCGCTGCCGGGCCGAAGGCCGCCATCACGCCCAGCACCGGCACGCTGGCCATTAATGCGCAGGACAGGACCCGGGGGAGACGACGATGCATGTGATTGCCTCTCATCCGGCGAGGCCGCTGAACACCGGCAGGTAGCCGCCGGACTGGCCGGACGCGGTCGGGTGGTAGGAGTCGGTGAGGTTGAACCAGTCCACCGAGTGCAGCCAGCTACTGGAGTCGCAGATCTGGTGGCCGGTGAACGCGGCCCGGACGTCGCCGAAGGTGTCACCGTGACGTTGCGCCGCCGCCTGGATCTGGCCGTCGAGTTCGTCGGCAGCCTGGTTGAGGTCGACCCGGTCGGTGTTGCTCAGCCCGATGCAGTACGGGGACTGGGACAGGTCGTACAGCTCGGGGTAGTCGAGCACGACGACATGGGCGTTCGGGGCGTCCGCGTGGATGTCGGAGAGCACGCTGTCCATCTCACCGGGGAGCTGGGTCTGCATCTCGTTCTCATCCTGCTGGATGGCGGCGACACAGGCGCTGGTGTCTTCGAGCACGCAGGTGATCATGGTGTTGCTGAACCCGACGTCGTTCCCGCCGATCACAATGGAAACCAGCGTGGTGGAGCTGTTGAGTGGGGAGAGCTGGCTGCTGATAACGCTCTGGGTGGTGGCACCGGAGCAGGTTTCGTTGGCGAATGAGGCGGGGTGATTGGCATTCACCCACAGCACCTCGAACGCATTGGAGCTCTGATAGCAGTTCCCGTCTGAGTAGCTGCCGGCCCCGAGACCGGAGGCGTAGGAGTCGCCGAGCGCGACGTAGTTCACCCCGCTTGCCTGTGCGGCGGCCGGGACGGTGAGGGCCAGCGCGGGCGCGAGCGCGGCGGTGGCGGCGAGAGTTGTGAGGATGAAACGGCGACGGGGTTTCACGGGCATTCTCCTTGTCCGACCCAAACAAAAAAACCCGCTCTACTAGTCAGTAGGTAACATTGACTGAGCGTGTGGTCAATATCACAAACCGGACACAGTTCGTGGAGTAGGGGCAGGTCCGCAGGGCGCCGGCGGCGGGTAAGCCCTGGGCCGGGAGCCGCCGGGCTATGAACCGGCGGTGTGAATGGATGCGGGCAATTGTGGCGGTGGCGTGCGGATGATAGGGCAATCGTTTACATTATTGCCGGTGGGCCGGTGGGCCGGTGGGCCGGTGGGCCGGTGGGCCGGTGGGCCGGTGGGCCGGTGGGCCGGTGGGCCGGTGGGCCGGTGGGCGCCGCCGTGTCGGGCCGTGCGTCAGTGGATGTGCGCCTGCCAGTCGTGCGGGACGCGGCCGGCCGGACCGGGAACGGGCTGGCTGATGGGGTGATGCTGCGGCGGGGCCAGTTCCGGGCCGCTGTCGTAGAAGTCCTCGTCTGGGTAGCTCCAGAACCATTCCTCGTCTGGCTCGAAGCTCCTGATCACCGGGTGCCCGGTCGCGGCGGCGTGCGCGCTGGCGTGCTGGCCCGGTGAGGTGTCGCAGCAGCCGATGTGGCCGCACTGCGCGCACCGGCGCAGGTGTACCCACCAGCCACCGGTGGCGTCGCACTCGGCGCAGCCGGTCCCGCTCGGCGGGACCGACGGGTCGACTCCGGGTATCTCGGTCATCTGTCCTCCTGCTCGCCCTCTGGCCCGCTCAGTGGCAGCCGCACCAGGAAGTGGGTGTTCCCTGGCGCCGGCCGGGTTCGTCACAGATCCTCCAGGTACCAGGCCCCCGACCGCATCCACCCATCGTGCACCACGGTGCGCGGTGCCACGTCCACCTGGCATATCGCTCTGAGCGAAGCGGCTGCCAAGCGGTACGGTCGCGGAAGACGTCCAGCCCGGCCAGCGACCGGAGGCATGATGCCCGATCCCACATCGGCCCGCACGGCGCCGCCGTCGGCGGCGCAGCCGTTGTTCATCCTCGCCATGGACCACCGCGCCTCGTTCGGGCGGACCTTGTTCGGTGTGACCGGGACGCCGGACGGCGAGCAGCTCGCCCACATGCGCGACGCCAAGTCGCTGATCTTCGACGCCGTGGGCCGGATCCCATCCGCCACGCTCGGCCCCGGCCGCCCCGGGATCCTGGTCGATGAGCAGCTCGGCGCCGATGTGGCCAGGAAGGCCAAGCAGGCCGGCTTTGTGCTGGCCATGCCGGTCGAGGTCAGCGGGTCTGACACCGTGGCGTTCGAGTACGGCGACGACTTCGGCGACCATGTGACGAAGTTCGACCCGGACTGGGTGAAGGTGCTGGTCCGGTTCAACCCCGCCGACCCGGCCGGGCTGCGCCAGTCCCAGATCGCCACGCTGCGCCGGCTCAGCGACTGGGTCACCGCCGTCCACCGGCGCTGGCTGATCGAACTGCTCGTCCCGCCCACCCGGGAACAACTGGCCGCTCACGACGGTCAGGCGTTCTACGACCGGGACGTGCGCCCCGCGCTCACCGGCCAGGTGATCGCCGAGTTCGCCGCGGCGGGCCTCCACCCCGGCATCTGGAAACTGGAGGGCTACGAGACCGCCGCGGGCGCCGGCCTGGTACTGGACGCGGTGCGGGCCACCGGCAGCCCGCCCAGCTCATGCATTGTCCTGGGCCGTGACGCGCCGCGGCGCCAGGTCGATCACTGGCTGACCGTGGCCGCGCCGCTGGAGGATTATGCCGGGTTCGCCATCGGCCGCAGCATCTGGGAGGAGCCCGTCGCGGACCACCTGGCCGGCCGTACCAGCCGCGACATCGCCGAGGCACGCATCGCGGAACGCTACACCCACTTCATCGAGCGGTACCTGGCCGCGGACGCCATGCCCAGCCAGGGCCGGGACACCGAACCGTTCACCCGTATCCACCCCCGGCTCACCCCGGACCGTGAGGCCATCATCCGCAAGGCCCTCGAAGGCGCCGACCCACGCGGCACCTTCCTCCCGGCCTGGATGTCCCAGACCCTGCTCGCCGAGGTGGACGCCCTGCGCGCCGGCGGCTGACCGAGCCTCAGCCGCGGGCGGGACGGGCGCGGACGTGGATGCGCTCGCCCTGGGGGCCGTACAGGACCAGGAGTTCGGCCGGCTCGGGGCTGGGGTTGGCGAACCAGTGCGGGACGCGGGTGTCGAACTCGGCCGCCTCGCCCGGGGAGAGGATCACGTCGTGCTCGCCGAGCAGCAGGCGTGGCCGGCCGGAGAGCACGTAGAGCCAGTCGTAGCCCTCGTGCACCCGTGGGTCGGGCTCGCCCTCCCGCCAGTGCGGCGGCATGATGCATTTGTATGCTTGCAGGCCGCCGGGCCGGCGGCTCAGCGGGATGTATGTTGCGCCGTTGCGCCTGATCGGCCGGGGATGAATGCGCGGGTCGCCAGCCGGCGGCGCGCCGACCAGTTCGTCCAGTGGTACCTGGTGCGCCCGGGCCAGCGGCAGCAGCAGCTCCAGGGTCGGCCGGCGCTGCCCGGACTCCAGCCGGGACAGGGTGCTGACCGAGATCCCGGTGCTCTGCGAGAGCTGGGCCAGCGTGCCGCCCCGCTGCCGCCGCAGCTCCCGTAGCCGGGGTCCCACGGTCCGCAGGACGCCGCCGAAATCGGCCTCGTCGTCAGCCATGCTCATCATTTTGCTATAGCGGCAACTTTATTTGTGAA
>Ga0070733_10003315_pt1 | contig 11064 bp, 8 predicted proteins | sample Coa_R1_9_FD_66450 | JGI IMG/M metagenome (GOLD analysis project Ga0070733, IMG submission 66450) | Surface soil microbial communities from Centralia Pennsylvania, which are recovering from an underground coalmine fire - Coalmine... | ecosystem: Environmental > Terrestrial > Soil > Unclassified ... | reverse complement strand
GACCCTGATCGCCGAGATAGCCGATCAGGCCTTCATGCAGGATGTAATAGCCCGAGGTCTTGGGCGTGCCGTGCCGCGAGATCAGTGCGAAAGGATAGAGCGTGACCGGCGCGTTGCCGACATTGGTCACCTCGTCCTTGATGGTGAAGAGATAACGGTCGTCGATCGCAATGGTGCGGTGGAACGTGAGTCCATCGCCACTCTCATATTTCAGCGTTACCGGATGGCCCGGCGTCAGGCTGCCGCTCGTCTCCGGCTGCCAGAGCGTGTTCTGGTCGGGCATTTTGACCGAAGAGCCGCTGGCGGCGACCCAGCCGAATTCGGCGTAATAAGGTTCTTCCGTGCCTGACGGCGAGTACAGCACGATCGGCGGCGAAGCCGGATCGACGGTCTCACGGAATTGCACCAGCGACAGGTCGTCGATCCGCGCGCCCTTCAAAGAAATGCTGCCGGTAAGACGGGGACTGTCGACCTTGACGCGGGGGGTGGCGGCAATGGCGGCTTCACGGCTGACCGGCGCACCCGAAACCGCCTGAAGATTCGAGGGCGCGTTGGCTGAGGGGGCGGCCGTCGAGGCTTGCGGCGTGCCGGCGCTGGAATTCGGTGCCGGCGCCGTCTGGGTCTGCTGGGCGAGCTGCGTGGCGCGCTGCTTTTCCATCTGCGGAATGTTGAAGAAATATTGCCAGCCGAGGAGCACGAGCCCGGAAAGGATGACGGCGAGGATGGTATTGCGGCTGTCGGTCATCGGTTAAGGTCTCGTCGTTCTTTTCGGTTGCGGCGCGCGATTTGCGCTTTGCCGGTCGAGGCGATGCAGTGCCTGGCTGAGATCCCCGAGCATGTTGCAGAAGTCGGACGTCAGGGCGGCCCGGCGGCCGATTAACACATAATCACTGTGCGGTTGCAGTGATACCGCCGGCAGCCGTTTCACCAATTCCCGAAGCCTGCGCCGGATGCGGTTACGTTCCGTCGCGGTTCCATTCTTCTTGGTAACGGTGAAGCCTACCCGGACCGGGCCGTCGTCGTCGCGCCGGCGGCGCTGCACGACAAAAGCGGCGGTGCTGGTCCGCGCGCCATTGGCAACGGCGAGGAAGTCCGCCCGCTGCCTTAGCCGATCCATGATGAGATCTCTTTGAGGGGAAGCCCGGCTCAGGCGCTCAGGCGCTTGCGGCCGCGCGCGCGGCGTGCGGCGAGAACCTTGCGGCCGCCGGTCGTGGCGAGGCGGGCACGGAAGCCATGGCGGCGCTTGCGCACCAGTTTGCTGGGTTGGTATGTCCGCTTCACGGGTCGTTCTCCGCTGACAACTTGCCTGCTAGGGCGACAATTTGCCTGATTAATGAGGTATGTCCGCCGATGTGGGCAGGCCGAAGAGGCCATTTCCGGCCCAAAAGAGGCCTCCCGGCTTGAGCCGGATCATCTCGCACAGTTGGCGCGGCTTATAAGGGAGGGACCCCTTTTCGTCAATGAGCGGGAGGGGCGATCTGGGGTTCCTTGAAACGGCGCATTTATTGCGAATAATTCAACCATCGCGGTGTATTACTCCAGTAGATCAAGGCTTCGGCGTTTAGTGGGCTGCCAGCGTCAAATTTCGCCTTGCCGCTCACTTTGAGCCTTTCCGGGGGAACCGGTATTTCATCCCCATCGATTCCTGCGGCGGCTGTTGTTAAACCTTGATTTGACGGCCCGGTGCGTTGGGCCCAAATAGGAAAAACGCAATATTTCGAAGGTAGTTATGGCGTCAGCGATCGACGAGCAGCCGAACAGGGTCCCCCCAAGGGCCAGGCTCTCGCGCCGGCTTGGTCTGTCCGGCAAGCTCTTGCTGCTGACCATTCCGCTGGTGATGATCGCGGAAGTCCTGATTTACGTGCCCTCGATTGCCAACTTCTGGATGAACCGGCTTAACGCCCGCCTGGCCTCGGCCAATACCGCGGCGCTGGTTCTCGACGCCGCACCTTCCGGCATGGTTCCGGAATCGTTGGCGCACCAAATCCTCGACAGCATCGGGGCGCGGGCGGTTGCGATCAAGCTCGGCCAGCAGCGGCGGCTGCTCGCCAGCGCCAATCTGCCGCCGGCGATCGATCACGACGTCGATCTGCGGACGCTGACCGCCTGGTCCTCGATCGTCACGTCTTTCGAGATGATGCTCGAGACCGGCAATCAGGCGATCCGTATCATCGGACCGGCGCCCGGTGGCGGCCAGTTCATCGAGGTGGTGGTCGATGAGGTGCCATTGCGCAATGCGATGTATCTTTTTTCCCGCAATCTGCTGCTGGTCTCATTGGCGATTGCGATCCTGACGGCGGCGCTGGTCTATTTCGCGCTGCATTTCCTGTTCGTGCGGCCGATGCGCCGGCTGACCGAAAGCCTCGTCAGCTTTCACGAGAATCCGGAAAGCTCGGCCCGTATCATTGTGCCGTCGAATCGCAGCGACGAGATCGGCGTGGCGGAACGCGAACTATCCGACATGCAGCGCGACCTCGTCTCGATGCTGCATCAAAAGAGCCGCCTCGCCGCGTTGGGCCTCGCGGTCTCGAAGATCAACCACGACTTGCGCAACCTCCTGGCGTCCTCGCAATTGCTGTCGGATCAACTGGCGAGCGTGCCCGACCCGCGGGTTCAGCGTTTCGCGCCAAAGCTGATGCGCTCGCTGGAGCGCGCGATCGCGTTTTGCCAGTCGACGCTGTCCTATGGCCGCGCGCAGGAAGCCGCGCCCGACCGCCGCATGATCCTGATCGAGCCGGTCGTGGCGGAAGTGCGCGAGTCCGCAGGCCTTGCCGCCACGACCTCGATCACCTGGATCAGTGCGATTGAGCGCGGTCTGACGATCGATGCCGATCCCGACCAGCTGTTCCGCGTGCTGCTCAATCTGGTACGCAATGCCGAGCAGGCGCTCGAGGGCCAGCCCGCCACGCAAATTCGTATCACCGGCCGGCGCGAAGGCGCCGTTGCGATCATTGAAGTGTCCGACACCGGGCCGGGCATTCCGGCCGCGACCCGCGAGAATCTGTTCAAGGCGTTCCAGGCTTCCGGGCGGCCCGGCGGCAGCGGGCTTGGCCTTGCGATCGCGGCTGAACTCGTGGGCGCCCATGACGGGCAAATCCACCTGGTCGAGGGTACCATCGGCGCGACCTTCCGCATCACCATACCGGATCGGCCGGTCGAACTCTTAAGCATCCGTAACGAACGGGCGCGGGCGTAAAAGCCGATTCAAGCTTATTTCGGTCTGCCCAAGACCTTGCCAAGCCGGTTCGGAGCCGGTAGCAATGGCCCGCTTTCGCGACCTGCAAACAGGCTTTGCAGCGGCCATGACGGACCTTAGGGTTCGAGCTCTTTGCGAAAAACGCGCCCGTAGCTCAGCTGGATAGAGCATCAGACTACGAATCTGAGGGTCGGACGTTCGAATCGTTCCGGGCGCGCCATTTCGGTTCAAAACCACGAGCATTCCCATCCTCCGTCTGCTTGCCGGAAATATCGGCGCGGTACGGTTACGCAAAGGGCACGCCCATGATTGGATTGTTCTTCGAAGTCGTGCCGCGGGAAGGCCACGCACAGCGTTACTTCGAACTCGCCGCCGCCTTGAAGCCCGAACTGGAGCGCAGCGGCGGCGTCCTGTTCATTGACCGCTATACCAGCACTTCAAGAGCTGACGTCATTCTCTCGCACCAATGGTGGGAAGACGAGCAATCCCTGATCCGCTGGCGCCGGAATACGCAGCATCGCGCGATCCAGCGCGTCGGGCGCGAGCAGCATTTCAGCGATTATCGTCTGCGGATCGGTCCTGCCGTGGATCCTTTGCGCGCTGTTCCCGTGGCGCGTACCCTTTGGGTCAGCTATCACGACGCCGAACCGGCGGTGGCTGCCGCAGGGGAGCTCTTCAAGAGTGTCTACCGGGAAGGCAAGTTTCTCGTGCTTTCCGAGCATGCGCCGGGTGCGCAGGAAGCATCGGCCGACAGCAAGGTCTTCGAGATCACGCGCGACTACACGATGTACGATCGCGCGGAGGCGCCGCAGTCATACCCTCCGGTAAGGCGCGATCCTCAGCAGTAGCGCGAGCGGTGTTGCGGCGCCTGTCGATCAGGCGGCCGCGGAGCTGCGGACGGCGGTCACGATGACCCGGCGCAACGAAGACACCGCTTCGTTGACATCGGCGGCGCAGTCATGAACCCGTCCAGCCTCGCCGCCCAGTCGCGTCGCTTCGCCCGACACTTCGGTAATCCGGTTCGAGACCTCGCGGGCGCCATTGGCCGTCTCGGTGACGTTGCGCGAAATCTCGCTGGTCGCGGCATGCTGTTCTTCGACGGCCGCGGCAATTGAGCCGGCAATTTCGTCGATCGTGCGCACGGTGCTGCTGACCTCGTCCATGCCGCGCACGGTTTCCTGGGTGATGCTCTGGATTTCGCTGATCTGGCGGTTGATCTCCTCCGTCGACCGCGCAGTCTGGGTCGCCAGCGACTTCACTTCGCTCGCAACTACCGCAAAACCCCTGCCGGCTTCGCCGGCGCGCGCCGCTTCGATGGTGGCGTTGAGGGCGAGGAGATTTGTTTGCGAGGCAATCTCTGAAATCAGCGTCGTCACCTGTCCGACCCGCGTGACGGCTTCGGCCAGGGTCGCGATCGTGGTGCGGGCGGTCTCGCTGCGAGTGACCGCGACGCTCGTGGCTTTGGTCGCATTGGAGACCTGGGCGCTGATTTCCCGGATCGAGCTCGACAATTCTTCGGTGGCGCTGGCGACCGTCTGCGCGTTGGCGAGAGATTGTGCCGAGGCGGTTGCGACGGTTTGAGCGCTCGCGCCAACCAATTCGGCCGACCGGCTCATCACCGTAGCTGCCTCGGTCATCGCCGTCATCCGGTTGTCGATGCCCGTCACGGCGGTGTCGGTTTCGGTCTCGACGGTTGCAACCATGTCGGCCAGGGCCTTGCGGCGCGCCGCTTCGGCGTCGCTCTTCTGGATGTCGACCTGCCCGCGCAGCCGTTCGGCTTCCGCCGACCTCTCCTTGAAGCCCTGGAGCGCGCGCGCCAGGGTGCCGATCTCGTCCTTCAGGCGCAGATCGCGCTCGAACTCGGCTGACGGTGCAGCCGACATCGGTTGCTCGGTGAACTGCACGAGACGGTTAAGGGGCCGGGTGATCTGACGTGATAACCAGTAGGCGCAGACCGCCATGAACAGGCCGACAAGTCCCGCGATCAGGAAGAACTGCCAGGCTATTTCGGAATAGCGTGCATCGATATCGTCAACGAACATGCTGGTGCTGACGACCCAATGCCAGGGATCGAAGGCGATCGCATAGCTTAACTTGATGACGGGTTCGCTGGAGTTGCCGCGCGCGACCGGGCTCAAGGCAAAGACAGCGCCGGTTCCGGCGCGGCCAGCTTCGATCTGCTCCTTGATGATCTGCCGGCCGCTCCCATCGACGAAGTTGATGTAGTTGTTACCTTCGCGCTCCGGCTTGCCTCCATGCAGGATGCAGGTGCCTTCGTAATCATGGATGTAGTAATATTCGCCGCTGTTTCCGTATTTCACCGTCCGCAACTGGTCCTTGACCAATTTCTTGGCGGCCTCCTCGGTCAACTCGCCGCTCTGAAAGCGCGCATAAGCGGTTTTGACCATGGACACGGCCACCTCATCGACATGGTGGACCATTTCGATGCGTTCGGAGGTGATGGTCTGGTGGATCTTGTGGCTCGCGAGCCAGGCAAGAAAAGCATAGCCGGCAAAGATGATCGCAGAGAACAGGAGCAGCTTTGCACTAATTCCAAACTTGGCCATCGATAACTCCGATCATCCAGTTCGCCTTAATTGACACCAAATCTTAAACCTGCCGTTAATCTTAAAGACGATTGAGCGTCATGGTTGTTGAGCGCAGACGGTGACCGTGTGCCGTAAAATTAGGCCTGCCGGAAACGGCGCGGGTTGCGGCATGGCGTATCCGCTGGAACGAATCAGCCCAAATCTCTAAAGAACGGCTGACCTCAAAGGTTTTCCGGCTAGTCAATCATTGGAAAGCGCGATGCCCGCAAACGCCGAACAAGCAAAGCTCCTGCTGCTGGAAGGCGTGAACGACAGCGCGGTCGAATTGCTGCAGGTTTCCGGTTTTTCGGCCATCGAGCGGCTGCCGAAAGCGTTGGAAGGCGAGGCGCTTCGCAAAGCGCTCAAAGGCGTTTCCCTGCTCGGTATCCGCTCCAGAACGGCGCTGACACAGGACGTATTCGCCGCGGCCGATCAGCTGGTCGCGGTGGGCTGCTTCAGTGTGGGGACCAACCAGGTCGACCTCAACGCGGCCCGGCGGCGCGGCATCCCGGTCTTCAATGCACCGTTCTCAAATACGAGGAGCGTTGCCGAACTTGTGATCGGCGAGATCGTGATGCTGCTTCGGCAGATCTTCCCGCGTTCGGTCGCTGCGCATGATGGCGGTTGGGACAAATCCGCTGCCGGCAGCCGCGAGGTGCGCGGCCGCACGCTGGGTATTATCGGTTATGGCAACATCGGCTCCCAGCTTTCGACGCTGGCGGAGGCGATGGGGATGCGGGTCATCTATTTCGACCGCACCGACAAGCTACGGCACGGTAACACGGAGCCGGTGGATCGGCTGGAGACTTTGCTGGCGCAAAGCGACGTCGTCAGCCTGCATGTTCCGGAGACGCCCGAAACCCACAACATGATCGGCGCGCGGGAGTTGCGCCTCATGAGACCCGGCTCCTGCCTGATCAACAACAGCCGCGGCACCGTGGTCGATCTGGATGCGCTTGCGGCAGCGCTTCGCGACGGACATCTGGCCGGTGCAGCGCTCGATGTTTTTCCCGTTGAGCCTTCATCGAATTCCGAGCGCTTTCAAAGTCCGGTTCAGGGTCACAAGAACGTGATTCTGACGCCCCATATCGGCGGCTCGACCGAAGAGGCGCAGGAGCGGATCGGCAAAGAAGTCGCGCGCAAGCTGATCGACTATTGCGTCAACGGCTCAACCATGGGCGCGGTCAATTTTCCGCAAGTGCAGCTTCATTCGCGTGCCCATGGGGTGCGCTTCAGCCATGTCCACCACAATGTACCGGGCATGCTGAGGCGCCTGAACGAAGTATTTCTCCAGCGCGACATTAATATTGCGGCCCAATATCTCGAGACCGACAGCGATGTCGGTTATGTCGTCCTCGACGTAGACCTCGCCAATCACGACTGCAGCGAATTGCTCGACGAAATTCGCGCGCTCGAGGGCACGATCAGCGCAAGGCTGATCTATCAGCACTAAGGCAAAGAACTGCCTAGCGCGGCACCGCGGCGGCCGCCGCCGTTGCGGGGAGGCTACCGGTCGCCTCGCCGGTTGAGGATTTGCGCAAACGTATTTCGATGCGGCGGCGCTGCTGAATGTCGCCGGGCGAGCCGGAGATGGCGAGCGTCTCATCGGTGTTGACGAGTTGCGCGCCCGACAACGGAATCAGCTTGTATCCGGCAAGCAGCGGGCTTTGGCGCAGGACGCTGACCACCGCAACCGCGCGCGCAAGCCCTAATCCGGCGTTATCCGCGGGCACAAGGCTGACGATCCCGGCGTTGTTCTTCAACACCGGCAACAGGTCGCGATCGAGGTTGGAATATTGGCGCAGTCCGATCGGCCGCTCATCGGTATGGCCGACGACCTCGATGATATCGACGTCGTATTTGCGGATGTAATTGAGAATTTCGGCTGGGGTCTTGGTGATCAAGGCTTCCTGGAAAGTCGGCGACAACTCCGCGCTTCCCGATTTGAAGAAGTAGCCGTCGGCCTCGCTCATCCGGATGATCGGTGGCCATTGATGGCCGCCGTTGCCCGGTGACATGCCGCGCGCCAGCGTATCTAACACGTTTTGCGCCGACACCGGCGGGTCGCCCGGCTTGCTCATCGCGCGATTGATGGCGCCGACGATTTCCGCGTCGCGAATAGCCTTGTCGACGTCGATGTGACTGGCGCGCAGCGCCGCAATATTGGCGAGGCCTTCGCGAAGCTCATTCATCGTCACCGTCTTCTCGATTTCCTTGACGACGCTGCGGCTATCCACCAGTTCGCGCCAGTATTGGTCGATCGCCTGGGGATCGCTCAAGCCAGAGAGGCCTTCGATCTTTTCCGCAACTGCGGCACTTTTGCTGAGTGTGTTGACGATTTCGCGGATTTGTTCGTTTTGCAGTTTTTCCTCTTTGAGCTCCTGCTCGGCGGCGATGCGCCTGGTTTCCTCGCGCTTTAAGAAGGTCGCCATCGCGATCAGGAGGCAGAACACCAACAGCACCATGATCTCGGCCATGGTCAGGCCGAGCACCAGCCCCCGCCGGTACGATGATCGCTGCTGGAGTATCTGTCCTTCCACCGAAAGCTGACCCTATCTCGGATTGTCGTTTGATCGTGGCATCATGAAGCCCAAAGCGCGCGGAATGATACCTCGTTTTGTGGCCTGGATCTCGATCAGAAGTTCCTTCATGGCGACCACGACGCTGTGGGCGTGTCGCAAGTTGATCTCCGCACTCCTTGCCTGCGTCTGCGCGTTATTGTTGAGCGCATCGACCGATTCGGTCAGGCGCTCGATCATCGGAACCAGCTGTGTCCCGACGGCTTCTTCGGAGGTCTGGTGCGCGGTGAGGCGCGCGAACAGCGCATCGATCGACCGGACAATGCTCGTGGTGTTCCTGGCAAGCTCTTCGCCTTCCTGGACCAGTTGCCTGGAGATTTCGAGGACTTCGACCGTACGCTTGTTCAGGCTCGACAAGGTTGCGCCGGAAATCTTGGAGGACTCCTCGAACGGCAGGCTTGTGCTGGTCGCGAGCTTCGCCAACTCGCCGGCAAATTGCTGATGCGCCTTGCCGATGCTCTCGCGCGCCTCATCCATCGCATCGGTAATGGATTGCTGGGTCATGCGCCGGAAATAGCCGAATTCGAGAATCGAACTTTCGAGCTCGCGCTTCACCCGCCGCGAGGCTTCCGCCAATTCCAGCCGGGACGTGGCCTCGGTTTCGACCGGGTCGCGCCGCATCTGGTTGAACATGATGCGCAGGGTGATGCCGGCAATCGTCGAGGCAATCGCGATGCCGAAATTCTGCACGATCTGCTCGGCCGAGCCTGCCGCGGAAAATTGATAGAGCGAGACGGCCAGACTGGTCAGCGTGAACAGGAATCCCATGTAATAGAGATTGTCGCCGGACTGGTCGTCGCGCAGGCGAAACAGCCGCGCCCCGAGCAAGACAGCATAACCGATCATGACCAGGACCGGGACGGCGGTGGCCGCCAGCGCGCCGAAATCATGCAGTTTCGAGAAGATGATGTAACCGCTGCCGAAGATGACCACGCCGAAGAAGACGAGCCCGTTGAAGAGGCCGGGCGGCAAATTAGGTTTGAAGTCGTAAACCGCCATGGCGCTCCACTAGAGCTCCGGTTCCGAAGTTCGCAAGCTATTGGGGCAACTCTGATGCGAACTTCGGAATCAGAGGGCTCTAGTAAAATTATGATTCTAGTGCGGCTTTTGAATTTGAAGTTCCTATAACGAACTTGCGGCAAAACTGACAGGAATTTCAAATTCGCCGCACTACGCTCCCTGCAGCCGTTTGACGCCGCCAAACGAGCCGCGGTTGTCTTCGATCCAGGACTTCCAGAACTCCATGTGCTTGGTGCTGTCCACAATCTGCTGGTTACCGGTTTGCCGGGTCACGTAGCGGAGGATGACGGTGGCGCCGTGCAGGTCGGTGCGAAACTTCAGATAGGCCGGGGATTGCTTGTAGCGCTGGAACGACAAATCGCCCGCCCGCGGATATTGGCTGTAATCCTTCGTGTACTCGATCATGTCGGAGATAATATAGAGCGTTTTTCGGGCATTTTCGCTCGCGGCGCTGGAGAATTGTCCAATCGCAATGTCCTGTATCGCGGCCATGATCGGCGAACTGTTGGCTTTTGCGGAAGAGATGCTGTTTTTCACGGCTTCTGCGGCCGGTTTGCGGAAATCCTCGATCCAGCGCAGCCGTGCAATCCGCGGATTGTCGGTCCATTCGCTCAAGCCCGCGCCGTCGCCGGGATTGCATTTCGAAAACAGCGAGCGGCTTCGCACGCCTGCGATGTCGAGAACGCGGATGTCGAGTTTGTAGAACGGCGGCAGCGTCGTGATCATGTCATCGAGTTGGCCCAACACCTCGCGCCGCGTCGTATCCGGCAGGTCGTCCGACGTGTCGACCAGCACCACGGTAATCCCCTTCGGGCCGTCGACCGGACACAGCGTTTGCGGATCGAGCACCGGCCGCTCGGGGGCCGCGAAATAGAAATAAGCCAGTGTGCCGCCGGATAAGATCGCCAGCAGCAGCAGCAAGACACCGCCGAAGCCTGACCAGCCGAGTGTGGACGAACTGCGCTGCCTCGGCCGGCGTCTAGCCACGCTTCTTCTCCGGCAGCAACTCGTCGATCTCGCGATAGGTGCGCACCGCCTGGTCGAAGGCTTCGTGGATGGCCTTGATCTGCTGGCTCAACAGCTCCTGCGTCTCGGCAATCATGCTGCGTAAATTTTCCCGCGCGCTGGCGCTCGGCTCGCCGCCCGTATAGTTGATCCGCTCCATCGCGTAGGGTTTGGCAAAATAGCCGGGAGCAGGCGTTGAGCGGGCCTTGCGATTGGCCTCGCGGTAGATCTCGTGCAACGCACGGCCGGTTTGCTCGATCTGGTTTTGATGCTGGTCGAAGCGTTGGGCGAGCCGTGCCCGCCCCTGCAACAGCGAATCGTACTCGCTCCGCCGAACCGAGAGATCCCGCGCGGCTTCGTTCATGGCTTCGGTGGCATCCTCGCGGATATCGCGAAGCCGCTCGATCAATTCGCCGCGCACATCGGCGAATTGACGGGTCGCCTCGATCCATCGCCGTTCGAGACCGGCATAGCCCATATAGGGATCGAAAAACATCAAGCCGTCGGCCATCGCGATCAGCGAGAAGACAAAGCCAAGGGCGAACAGCAGCCATGAATTGATGTCGGTGAGGGCATAGGGCGCGGTCAAGAGGCGATGCAGCACCTCCTGTCCGACATTGTCGCTCAGGCTGACGGCGGGCGGAATCTCGCGCAAGTGCGACAGCGTCAAATTGAG
>Ga0070733_10003314_pt1 | contig 11067 bp, 11 predicted proteins | sample Coa_R1_9_FD_66450 | JGI IMG/M metagenome (GOLD analysis project Ga0070733, IMG submission 66450) | Surface soil microbial communities from Centralia Pennsylvania, which are recovering from an underground coalmine fire - Coalmine... | ecosystem: Environmental > Terrestrial > Soil > Unclassified ... | reverse complement strand
GCCCCGCCGATTTTTCATGCTGCTGGTGACCGCCTTCGCGGCCCTCGGCCTGATTCTGGCCGCGCTCGGAATCTATGGCGTAATCTCCTATTCGGTGGTTCAGCAAACGCAGGAGATCGGTATACGCATGGCGTTGGGGGCGACGGCGGGCCGGGTGCAGGCCGGTATACTCACGCAGACGCTGCGCCTGACTGTGATCGGAGTAGTAACGGGTACGCTTGCTTCGCTGGCAGTCGCCAGGCTGATTGCGTCGCTGTTGTTCGATACGGCCCCGACCGATCCGGCTGCGTTCACCGGAATGGTGATTTTGTTGGGGTCGGCCGCGCTGCTCGCGGGATTTTTCCCCGCGCAGCGGGCCTCACGCGTGGATCCGATGATCGCGCTTCGAACGATTTAGGTATCACGGAGACTCCGGAGGCAAGAGCCCGGCTCAGGCGTATTGCATCCGTGCGGCCGCCGATTCTCACTCGCAGCGACACAGGCCTCGTTCCCGTTTCCACGGTGATCGCCATACCGGACTTCAATCCCAAACGTTTCATCTCGCGCAGCGCCTGGGCATCGCGGTCGGAGACGCTGCTGATCACGGCCGGGAGCCCTCACGCCCAATTCGATAACAGCACCTCCTGCCGGGCGCTCGGCTATCCGATTTCACCGCCAACCGGATTATTGGGAGTCGGGTCAGGAGGCAACCACTCGCCCCGCATGAATGCGTTCCAGGCGAGGCTTGACTTCTGAATTACCAGATTGCGTTGCCATAATGCCGGCGTATCAACCTGTCGCGCGTAATCAGCTTCGCTTCATGATTGACCAGCGCCTGAGCGACGATCAGCCGGTCGAACGGATCCTGCGTCCATTCCATGTCCAAAGCCTCATGCGCTACGCCCGCGAACGGAAACGGGCATAGCGCAACGCCAAACGTCGTGTTCAGGGCCGTGAAAAGAGCCTTGGCGTCCACCCCGATTTTCTTCCGCTTGAACAAGTAGGCAAATTCAAGCAACACCATCGGGGAGATCAGCAGATCGTTGGCTTCCAGCTGCCGCTTGGCTTCGCTGCTGAACTCCTCCAGCAGCCCGTCATGCAGAAAAACAGCTACATGAGTATCGAGGTAAGCAACGCTCAAAGAGTCTTATCGTCCTGCTTCCACTGAAGTTCGAGGTCTTCCATCAGCCCGGCGTCCGACTCCACAATCGACTGTGGATCGACCAGAAGCGCATGACGGCGAACAGCCCGCGCCAGCTTCGACCCGGAGGCCGGTGATGTCACCCGGAGTTTCGAGCCCTTGTAGACGATCTCGATCGTCTCACCCTGGATGGCGCGATCCAGAACCTGAAACAGGTTCTTTCGCATTACAGTCGCAGTCATCATGAATTGAGTGTACATTAAATCATGTACCATGTCAACATATGCATGTACGTCGACCAAACCGCGCACTATCGATTCGGTTTGTAGGACAATGGAACGTATGGCATATCCTCAACAACTGCTCATCCCCATGCGTGAAGATCTCACACGTTACGGTGTGGAAGAGACCCGCACTCCCGCCGATGTCGATCGCGCGCTGGCGCCCGGGAACGGCACGGTCATGATGGTGGTGAATTCCGTCTGCGGATGCGCGGCGGGCAAGGCGCGTCCCGGCATCGGTATGGCGTTGCAGCATACGGCGCGCCCCGACAAAGTGGCGACTGTGTTCGCCGGCGGAGACGACGCGGCCGTGGCACATCTGCGCGGCATTCTTTCGGACTATCCGCCGTCGTCGCCATCGATCGCGCTGTTTCAGGACCGCAAGCCCGTGTACATGATGCACCGCAGCGACATCGAGCCGCGCGATGCGTTTCAGATCGCGAAAATGCTCACCGAGGCGTTCGACCGCTTCTGCACGAAAAAAGAAATTCCGGTCGGTTAACTTCAACTCGCGGCAGAAGAAGATACCGAGCCGCCGTCCAACGCGTCGTGCACGACCTTGCCTAGGCGCATGAAGCTCGCTAGATCGCCGGGCTTCTGGAAGTATCCTGTGGCGCCGACTTGCGCGCTGGCGTCGCGGTCCAGCGGGGAGTCCGATGAAGTGACCATGATAATCGGAATTCCGCTGCAGCGGCGGCTCTGACGGATTTGCGTCACGATGCGTCCCCCGGGAACCCGGGGCAGATTCAAATCCAGCAGCGCCAGAGCAGGCGCCGATACGGAATCGTCCGAGTCTACGCGTTCGATGTAGCGAAGAGCGGCCCGGCCGTCCTCGACCACAACGAGCTGGACTCCCAGACCCTGCTTTTCCAGAGCGCGGCGGACAAGGAACACGTCCCCCGGATTATCTTCAGCCAGCAGAATCGTGATACCGGACGAATTCATGGTTCCCGATCCTCCGCTCCCTGAAGCGTAAAAAAGAAAGTGGAACCCCTGCCCAGTTCCGATTCGACCCAAATGCGCCCTCCGGCCCTCTCGACGATCTTCTGGCACAGAGCGAGCCCGATCCCGGTTCCTTCGTACGCGGACCCATGAAGCCGTTTGAACACCCCGAAAATCTGCGTCAGATATTCGGACTCGATACCGATGCCGTTGTCGCTGACGGCAAACAGCCAGACGCCGCCCCCATTCGGCTTGGCATCGATCCGGATCTCCGGCCGTTCCCCGTTGGGGTACTGCTCTTTGCGATATTTCAGCCCGTTACCGATAAGGTTCTGAAAGAGCTGTACGAGATGGATTTCGGGTACGCGAACGGCGGGAAGAGTCCCCACTTCTATCGAAGCCCGTGTACTGTCGATCATGCTGGAGAGGTTGAGGAGCGCTTCATTAACCGCGGCGCAGGAGTCCGCCTTCACCGATATCTGAGGCGCCGCGTTCGCCACGCGCGAATAGGACAGCAGGTCCGTCAGCAGATTCGACATTCGACGCGCGCCGTTGACGGCGAAATCGATATAAGATATCGCCTGGCCGTCGAGTCCGTTGCCGTACTCTTCTTTCAGCAACTCGCTGTAAATCGACACCATGCGGAGCGGTTCCTGCAGATCGTGACTGGCGGCGTACGCGAATTGTTCGAGATCCGCGTTCGAATGCTGGAGCGCCTGGTTGGCAATCTTCAGTTGCGTGGCGTCCTCCATTTGCTGCTGCACGTCGGTAAACCCACCCAGCCATCGCACGATCCTGCCGGCGCGATCGCGGACAGCCACGCCCCGGCACAGGAACCATCTATAACTCCCATCGCTCGACCGGCGCAAGCGGACTTGCGCTTCGAAAGTACTGCCGGTACTGAGCGATTCGTTCCATCGTATACGGTATTCGTCGCGATCCTCGGGGTGCAGCACGTCTTTCCATAGGTCGTGCGGAAGATATTTCCGGGCTTCATCGCCGGACTTCCACCCCGCATAGGAAATCCATGCATCGTTGACGTATTCGATATTGCCTTGCGCGTCGGTCGACCAGATGGCTTGGGGCAGCGCGCTGGCAAGCGTTCGAAACCGTTCTTCACTTTCCTTAAGGGCATCTTCAACCCTTTTACGCTCAGTGATATCCGAACAATAGCCAGCGAGGAATTCAGTCCGCCCATCGACGAACTTCGTCACATCGACCAAGCTCGGAAACTCACCGCCGTCGCGCCGCAAATGCTGGAGCTCGAACAAGTGACGGCCTTCTTTGCTCGCGATCCCCAACCCCGCGGCAAATTCGTCACGTGAGTTCGCCGGAACCAAAGCGTCCAGCCGCATTCCCTGCAATTCGTCAACCGAATACCCGTGCATGGCCGCAAACGTGGGATTCATATCCACGATCACGCCGTTCCGGGAATCGGCGACGAACATGCCGAAGCCCGCGCCGGAGAAGATTTGTTTCCAACGTTCCAGTTCGCGCTCCGCGATTCGACGCGCGGTGACATCCCGGAAAACCAACACGACGCCCAGCGATTTGCCCGCTTCATCGCGAATGGGAGCGCTGCTGTCTTCGATCGAAATCTCCGCCCCGTCCCTCGCCACCAGTACGATGTGTTCGGCCAGTCCCTCACCGGAGTCTTTGCGCTCGACGGTGCGAAACGGATCTTTCAACGGCTCGCGGCTGATCTCATCAAGCACATGGAAAATGCTGCTCAGCGGCCGATGTCCGGCATCCGTCGCGGTCCATCCGGTGAGCTTTTCGGCTACCGGATTCATGAACCGGACGGTGCCCGCGGAATCGGCCACGATGACGGCGTCGCCAATGCTCGCGAGCGTTGTCTCGAGCAGTTGCCGGGACTCCTCGATCCTCCGGGCAAACTCCTCTCTTTGATCCACTACCGTATCGACCGCCGAACCCAGACGAAAGAGCAGGAAAACCAGACCCAGGCAACCGGCCAGAACCACGATTCGCGAGCGGCTGCCGTGCATTTGCGATTCCTTGTTGAGCTCATAAAGCCTCGCGATTTCAGTGCTGAGCAGCACTTTGCTGGCGGAGCGTACTTCGTTCATGGTGAGCCGGTCTTCGTCGGATCGAATAATCGCCAGCGCCGCCGACTCTCCTTCCCGATCCCGCACCTCGATCGTGCGCTGCAGGTCCGCCATTTTTTGGCTGATGAGCGTTTTTATGTAGGCGACTTGCTTCACCTCCCGGTGCGCCGCCGCTGCCGTCCCGGCGAGCTTGTTGAGTTCGCCCGGCAGATCGGCGACGGCCTGCTCGAAGGGCTTGAGGTATCGGCGGTCGCCGGTGAGAAGATAACCGCGCTGACCGTTTTCGGCGTCTGTGATCGATGAAATGAGGGTGTCGGTCTGCTCCTCCAGTTGCCGGGTCGTATCCATCTGGCTGGCGGTGGTCTGAAATTCCCGCCAGTCGGCATAGAAGAGGATGACAATGGCAACCACAAAGGCGATGGCGAGGAACCGCCAGAAGCGGTCGATTCTGCCCTGCAGCCGCGAAGCCACCATGTATATTTTAGCTGGAATGGAAAGAGGGACATCTTGAACGACGCGAACCTGACTGACGCGAACGTGGGCGCCGGCTTGCCTGCGGAGGCTCAATGGGCGGCCTTTCTCGATCGGCTGGTGCATGATTTGCGGGAGCCATTACGATCGATCAATGTCTTCTCCGAGGTGCTCGCGGAGATGGCGAAAGACCGCCTTGGCGCGGAAGGCGACGAGCTCCTGAGCGAAATCCACGCAGGCTCCTCGCGGATGAGGACTGTGCTGGAAGGCCTCTCGGGCTATTCGCTGGCATTGAGTGAGTCTACAGGGTCAGGGACTGCTTCGTTGCAATCCGCTTTCCAAATCGTTCTCGCGGCGCTGGACGATCGGATACAGGCATGCGGCGCAACGGTAACCGGGCCGGATTTGCTCGAGCAGGGTCTGCCCAAATTGGAGGTCAGCCTGGACCGGCTGATGCAGTTGCTGGAGAACCTGATCGGAAACTCGCTGCGCTTCCGTTCTGAAGCGCAGCCTGTGATCCGGATATCGGCGGTGCGGGAAGCCGGGGGCATGTGGGCCGTCAGCGTGGAAGACAACGGCATCGGCATACCACCGGAAGACTGCGAAGCGATCTTCACGCCTTTCATGCGCGTGGAGGGGAAAAAATACGCCGGCGCAGGGCTTGGATTATCCGCCTGCAAACGAATCGTCGAGGCCCACGGCGGAACCATTCGCATGGAATCCACGTTGGGCCGGGGTTCGGTCTGCACCTTCACGCTGCCGGAAGCTTAAGATCGCTAGCCGGTGGCGCCCTGCGCCTTGCGACCCGTCACCTGACCCAGCCGATTATGCAAAGTCCGGACGCTGATTCCAAGGATTTCCGCGGCTTTGGTCTTGTTGTTGTTCGTTCGCTGCAGTATGAGTTGGATGTACGCATCCTCGATTTCTTCCATTGTGGCGCCTTTGCGGATGTGGATCGTGTCTCCGGCGACCACTTCCGTATGCGCCGCGGTCCCGGCCATGGGCTCCGGCACCGGCTCGGCGGCCATGGCCACGGGCTCTATAGCCAGAGACTTCGGCAGAATGGTTCCTTCGCCTGCCACGATGGCGGCGCGCTCCAGCACGTTCCGCAGCTCGCGAATGTTCCCCGGCCAGGCGTAAGTCTGAATTCGCTCGAGGGTGGCGGGGTGCAGACCCGTAATCCTGCATCCGTGCTTCTTGTTGAGATTCACCAGAATGGAGTCCGCCAGCACCGGGATATCATCCTTGCGATCGCGCAGCGGAGGCAGCATGATGTGAAAGACATTCAGCCGGTAGTACAAGTCCTCGCGCAGGAGCTTGTTCCTGATGGCCTCCTCGGGAACCTTATTCGTTGCCGCCACCACCCGGACGTCCACGGGCAGATCAACCTTTCCGCCCAACCGGCGGACCTGGCGTTCTTCGAGAACGCGCAGCAATTTCGCCTGGGTTCCGATCGGCATATCGCCGATCTCATCGAGGAAGACAGTCCCGTTATTCGCCTGCTCGAAGCAGCCGATGTGACGCTCCAGCGCTCCCGTGAAAGATCCCTTCTCGTGCCCGAACAGCTCGCTCTCGATCAGCGTCTCGGTCAGCGCGGCGCAGTTGACGGGGACAAAAGGACCCCCGGAACGCGGACTCAGCCGATGAAGCTCCCGCGCCACCAGCTCCTTGCCGGTCCCGCTCTCGCCCGTTATCAAAACCGACGCGGAAGTCGGGGCCACCTGCTGAATCTCGGAAAACACCTGCCGCATGGCGCTCGAGTTGCCGACCAGCTCGCCGAGCACGCCGTGATAACTTAATTGGCGGCTGAGAGCCGCAGTCTCCGCCACCAGCCGGTGCTGGGCCGCGGCGCGTTCGATCAGAGCGCGCAGGACGCTCGGTTTGACCGGCTTCTCCAGGAACCAGAACGCCTTGAGATCGTGGACAACCTTGATCGCTTTCTCGATACTGCCGGAGCCCGTCAGAACGATGGTTGGCGTCCGGTCGCCGTGCTCTTCGAGATCGCGCAGCAGCTCATACCCGTCCATGCCGGGCATGATCAGGTCGGTAAGGATCAGATCGGCGGCATGTTCGGCGTGCTTTTCCAGTGCCTCGCGCCCCTCCGACGCGGTAACCGCTTCGAACCCAAGTGAGGCAACCATCTCGCCGAGTGCCTCGCGTTGGCGGGCGTCATCGTCGACGACCAGAACGCGCGTCGCCACGGCATTGACCATATATTTCGATGATAGCGCGTAGCTACCCAAGCCATAAATTTGTACCGGACCGTCCGGTGTCGAACGGCGGGTCCGTATTTCGGACTTGAATTGGAATTCAGGCTGCATGTTGGAGAATCAGCGAAGCTCGCTGGTTGTTCGGTGTATCGCACAGTACGGGCTGCGCAAATTCAAATGGGGAGATTACGCAAATGAATCGTCTTCAAATTTCAACCGCTCTCTTAGCCGTTGTTCTCGGATTCACAGCCCTGGCCCCGAAGGCCGGCGCCGATCCCTACGACAAAAAGGTCATCGCCACTTTCGCCGATCCGGTCGAGGTGCCCGGCGGCATAACGCTGCAGCCCGGTACCTATGTATTCAAGCTGCAGGATTCTCAAAACGATCGTCACATCGTGCTCATCCAGAACCAGCGTGAAAATCACACGTACGCGCAGGTATTTGCAACTAATGCATTCCGCGTCGCGCAGAAAGGTAAAGTGCAGTTCACATTCTGGGAAGCGCCCGCCGGTCAACCCAAAGCCTTACGCACTATGTACTGGCCGGGAGACAACTATGGCCAATCTTTTATGTACAAGCGCAATCGAGCCGCGCAAATAGCGTCGGTTCAGACCACAAAAGAAGAAGTTCCGACGGAAACCGCGCAAGCGGCTGCAGCTCAGGCTCCTCAGCCTGCCCCGGCGCCTGCCGAGATAGCACAGAATTCGCCGCCACCTGCTCCGGAGCCGGCGCCCGCGCCCGTCGCGGCTGCCCCGGCTCCCGCGCCTGAACCAGCCCCTGCGCCGGTAGTGGCCGAAAATACCAAGCCCGCGGCGCTTCCGCGGACCGCGAGCAATGTCCCATTGCTGTTTCTCATCGGCCTGTTCTCGGTTGCGTTTTCCTTTGTTCTGGACGCATTCGCCAAACGGTTGGGGTAGGTTAACAAATGCTCCGCTCGGTGCGAGGGATCCAGCGCTTTTTGTTCGCGGCCGGATTTGTGATTCTCGGATACTGCATCACGGCCTGGATAGACTCCCGGTTGCGTCAGTCTGAAGGGAACCACGAACTCGATCGGATTCTGAGCGAAAAGAACGGCAAAGCCGCGATCCCCGCACCGGCAATCGCAGTACCCGACGGCGGACTGATCGGAAGGGTGGAGATTCCCAAGCTCCACCTTTCCGCAGTCGTGTTTCAAGGCGCCGATTCTTCCATCCTCGGCCATGGTGTTGGCCACGTGGCTGGCACGGCGCTGCCCGGACAGCCGGGAAACGTGGTCCTTGCCGCGCACCGGGACACGTTTTTCAGAGGCCTTCGCAACATTCAGAAAGGCGATATGGTCATGGTGACGACGGAATCCGGGCCACGCTCTTATGAGGTCGATTCCACCGAAATAGTAAAACCGACCGAGATCGGCGTGCTCGCTCCCACAGCGAAGCCAACGCTCACGCTGATCACTTGTTATCCGTTTTATTACGTCGGCCACGCGCCGAAGCGATTCATCGTCCGGGCCAGCGAAACTGAGCCCGGAGAAACTGAAGCCGACGCCGGCCCTCTCAGAGCTTCACGGTAACGGTCTTGACTTCCGTATACTGCTGCAGCCCGTATTCGCCCAGCTCGCGCCCAATGCCGGATTGCTTGAAGCCTCCAAACGGCGCAGCCGCGTCGAAAACGTCATAGCAGTTCACCCAAACCGTACCCGCCCGAACGGAGTTGGCGATAGCGTGCGCCTTGCCGATATCGCGCGTCCACACGCCCGCGGCCAGACCGTACATCGTCCGGTTCGCCCGGTCGACCACGTCGTCGAGGTCCTTGAACTTGATGATGCTCTGCACCGGTCCGAAGATCTCTTCTTCGGCGATCTTCATGTTGTCCTGCACGTCGCAGAACACCGTGGGCTCGATGAAATAACCCTTGTCGCCCCAGCGATGCCCTCCGGCCACCAGCTTCGCGCCCTGCTGCTTGCCCGATTCGATGAATGACATTACCTTATCGAACTGTACGTCATCCACCTGCGGACCCTGTTCCGTCTTTGGATCGAACGGATCGCCCACCGTGCGTTTTTTGGCGCGCGCGGCGCTGCGGTCGACGAACTCATCGTAAGCCTTCTCTTCCACGAACAAGCGCGAACCCGCACAGCAGCACTGGCCCTGATTGAAGAACAGCGCGAAGTGCGATCCTTCGATGGCCTGATCCATGTCCGCGTCGGCGAAGACGATGTTCGGACTCTTCCCGCCCAGTTCGAGCGTCACGCGCTTCAGGTTGGTCTGCGCCGCCGCTTCCATGATGAGGTGTCCGACTTCGGTCGACCCGGTGAAAGCGACTTTATCCACGTCCATGTGCCGCGCGATCGCCGCGCCGGCCGTCGGACCGTAGCCCGGCAGCATATTCACGACGCCATCGGGGAAGCCGGCTTCCATAATCAATTCGGAAATACGGAGCGCGGTCAGCGGAGTCTGCTCGGCGGGCTTCATCACCACTGTATTGCCGGTGGCCAGCGCCGGCGCCAGTTTCCATGCCTGCATGAGCAACGGAAAATTCCACGGGATGATCTGCCCCACCACGCCCACCGGCTCATGCCGCGTGTAGCAGAAATAGTCGCCGGCGATTGGGATGGTCTTGCCCTGGACCTTATCGGCCCAGCCCGCGTAGTAGCGGTAGCAGGCGATGGAAAGAGGCACGTCCGCCGCTTTCGCGATCGAGTAGGGCTTACCGTTGTCGAGCGATTCCAGGCGCGCCAGCTCATCGGCGTGCTTTTCCAGCAGATCAGCCAGCCTGTTGAGCAGCTTGCCGCGGTCGGCCGCCGACATTTTTCGCCATGGAGATTTGGTGTTGAACGCGGCCCGCGCGGCCTTAACGGCCAGATTCACATCGGCCGCGTCGGCTTCGGCGACATCGCAGATCGGTTCGCCTGTCGCGGGATTGATGCTGGAGAAACGTTTTCCGGAAACGCTTTCGACCCACTGGCCGTTGATGAGAAGTTTCGTCGCCGGCAGGGCGACGCGTGTTTCAGTAGGTGTAGAAACTGCAGTTGCCATAAAATTCAGATCCTTTCGCCTGACTTGGGCTCCGAAGAAGAAGATATCACCTTCCGGGAGTCCCTGGCGCAACCGATCCCGCAGTAGCGGTGATGTTGGTCACTGCAGATAAAACCTGCGGAAACGGGCGGCCCGCGACCCCAGTCGCTCAAGCGCGTGCGCCCACCGTGGGATATATTGTGGAATAGAGTCAACAATACAGACCATGCAGACGATACAGGTTGTTCTGGACACAAAGCTCCTGAAAGCCGCTGACACTGCTGCAAAGCGGAGAAAGCTGAATCGATCCGCGCTGATTCGGCAGGCCCTCCACGAGCACCTTGGCCGGCTGCGTCTCATGGACCTTGAGGAACGCGACCGGCGTGGCTATGAAGCGCAACCGCAGCGCACAGAAGAGTATCTTCCGTGGGAGGAGGCTGCGGCTTGGCCGGAAGATTGAACCGCGGCGATGTTCACCTTTGCCGGTTTGCTCCACCGGATAAACAGCGGCCGGTTCTCATACTCACGCGCGACAGCGCTATCGGCCATCTGGCTGCGGTGACAGTGGCCCCGATCACTTCCACAATCCGGAACGTTCCGTCGGAGGTGATACTGGACGTGGACGACGGGATGAAGAGCCGATGCGCGGTCAATCTGCATAATGCCGTCACAGTGTCACAGCAACGGTTAACCAGGCGCGTCGCCAGCCTGAGTCACGCAAGGATGCAGGAGGTGTGTTCAGCCCTGCGGTTCTCACTTGGCTGTGCCTGATTTGAACGAACGAAAGAAGATATCATCTTCTCTTACCCCCTAAATGCAGCCCGTCCCGACAAAGACGCAATCCCCTCCCGCGATAACATCCCGCCCAACACACGTCCGCCACGTGGTCCTGGGCCTGACCGTCGCCGCCTACATGATCACCTACATGGACCGGCAGGTTCTTGCCGTCACCCGCCCCGTGATCATGAAGGAACTCGGCATCTC
>Ga0070733_10003312_pt1 | contig 11072 bp, 5 predicted proteins | sample Coa_R1_9_FD_66450 | JGI IMG/M metagenome (GOLD analysis project Ga0070733, IMG submission 66450) | Surface soil microbial communities from Centralia Pennsylvania, which are recovering from an underground coalmine fire - Coalmine... | ecosystem: Environmental > Terrestrial > Soil > Unclassified ... | reverse complement strand
CTAACGGCGAATTTTTTGAACCGGATCAAGCTGATGCTACCTGTCCAGTCCTCTCGCGAAAAATATTTCGCTTTCGCCGTCGGGCAAATCATCTCTACAAGCTCGCCCCGTCCTGTCCCGAAAGAGGGGCGTTGCGCAACGTCATCAACGTTGGGTGCAGGATGCGGTGGACGCTTTGGTGCCTTTGACGAATGGCGCGCGAGGCGGACGGCGAAGTCGTGTGGTCCTGACGCCCCGACGCTGGCGTCAAGCAGGCGACGATGCTTTCGCATCGTGGCCTGCGATGGTGGCAAAAAAGCCCGGTCACCAGGGAGAGCGCGATATAAGCGTTAAAACCATTCGCGTGCGGGAATGCCGGGTTGGCCCGGTGCGACCGTGGTGACTACGCTCGTGTGGTTTTTATTTTTTCCACGCGAGGCTGCGGGTGCAATGGGCGCCCGGCATTCCCCACGCCCTCTGTTTTCTCTGGGCGGAAGTTTTTGGCATAGCCCGGGCGCGATTGGCGTCGCGGAATGCGCGGGTGTGTGCCTCCACGTCATGGCTCGCCGTGACGGCGGGGAATCGTGTGGCTGTTTGAAGATTTGGATTGGGGCCGCGCGCGTCACACTCCGCCGTCGTCCCTGCGAACGCAGGGACCCATATCCACCGGCCTTAGTTGTTTGACGAAAGCCGTCTGCGATCGTGCCTCAAGATCAGCCGCGGCGTATGGGTCCCGGCTCGCGCTCCGCTTGGCCGGGACGACGAGGAAAGATTGTCAGGTTGTCCCTGCGAACGCAGGGACCCATACGCTGCGGCTGATCTTGGGGCACAATGGCGGACGGCTTTCGCAAAACAACTACGGCCGGTGGTTATGGGCCCCTGCGTTCGCAGGGGCGACTTGAGACTACTTCCGCCGCCGCGCGGCCTCAGCCGGCGCCGCAGCTTGCACCGCTTCCCCCTCCTCGCGCCAGCGCAAAATCTCCGCGGCCAAAATCGGATGGTTGAATCCCTTCAACACGAGATCATCGAGCGGCCGGCCCTCGACCCATTTCTCGACTGCACCAAAGACGCGCCTGCTCACCACGATCTGGTTCGCCTTGGCTTCGTCGCAGAGTCGAGATGCCAAATTGGTGACGCTGCCGATCGCGGCGTATTCGAGCCGCTGCTCGAAACCGATTTGGCCGAGCGTCGCATAGCCGAGCGCAATGCCTACGCCAAAGCCGAGCGAATGGCCGCGATTGCGCCAGCGTTCGGTCAAGGCGCCGATGGTGTCGCGCATCTCCACCGCCATCTTCACCGCGCGCCTGGTGTGATCGGGAAATTGAATCGGCGCGTTGAACAGGATCATCACGCCGTCGCCGGCATAGCGGTCGAGCGTGCCTTCATATTTGAAGATCAATTCGCCAAGGGCTGCGTGATATTCGCGCAGCACGTTCATCGCCTCTTCGGGCTCGGTCGCCTCGGTGAAGGCGGTAAATCCGCGCAAGTCGCAGAACACCACCGTGACCTCGCGGCGGTGGCTGTCGAGCAGCCCTTCGTGACCGTCGGAGGAGGCGATCAGTTGCGCGACCTGCGGCGCGAGAAAACGTTCGAGCTTGCGGATGCGCTCGATCTCGGCGAGCTGCTTCTCCACCCGCTCCTCCAGCGACTTGTTCCAGTTCTTGAGCTGCTCGGTCTGCGCCTCGAGCTTGCCGGCCTGGCGCTGCACGGTGGTATGCGCGACGGCGAGTTCGCGGCCCTTCTGGTCGACTTCGGAAAACAGCCGCGCATTGCGCATCGCCAGCACCGCCTGATTCGCAAACGTCCGCATCAAGCCGATCAGATTGGGCGAGAAGTCGCCGGCCGCGCGTCGCAGCACCACGAGCGCGCCGAGCACGCCCTGCTGATCCCTGAGCGGCACCACCAGCACCGAATGGAATCCGGCCGTGACCGCGACATCGCGCAGCGGGGTTTCGCCGGCGCTTGTGAGATCTGCGATCGCAACGGGCTCGCCGGTCCTGGCGGCTTCGCCGAGCACGCCCTCGCCCTCGTCGATCGAAAGATGCTGGCCCTGTTCGGAATCGTCGATCCCGATCGCTTCCGCAAGATTGAACTGGCGTTGGTCCGCGTCGTAGCCATAGATCAGCACCGCATCGGCATGGGTGATTTCGAGCGCGCGCGCCGCCACCGTCGGCAGCACCGCGTTGAGATCGAGCGAGGAGGCGACCGCGCGGCCGACTTCCTCGAGCACCTTCAGCTCGGCGATCGATTGTGCGAGGTCGCGGGTGCGCTCCTGCACCTTGGTCTCGAGGCCCGAGTAGGTTTCCTTGAGCTGGCCGGCCATGCTGTTGAACTGGTCGGCGAGCTCTTCCAGTTCGTCCTTGGTGTTGACCTCGATGCGGTGGCTGAAATCGCCTTCGCCGAGCCGCCGCGCGCCGCGCCGCAACGCCGTGATCGGCACCAGCATGCGGCGGGCGAGAATGGTGCCGGCGAGGATCGCAACCACGAGCCCGAGCGAGATCAGAAGCGCGCCCCGCAAGAGCTGATCGCGGATCGGCGCCAGCGCCTGCGCGGTCGGTTGCTCGAAGAACACATGCCAGCCAAGCTTGGGCACCGCGCTTACCGCCGTCAGCACCGAATTGCCGTCGACGTCCTTGCCAAACCCGATCGGCGAGCCGTTCGCCCGCAAAACGGCGTCGACCTGAGCGGCGCCGGCGAGGGACCTGCCGATCTCGGGCCCCTTGCTCGAACTCGCCAGCACCTGGCCGTGCGGGTCGATCACATAGGCAAAGCTCGATCTGCCGACCTGGGCGTCGCCGAGGAAGTCGGCGAGGAAGCGCAGGTCGATGTCGGCCACCGTGACGCCGGCGTTGAAGCCGGAATGCGACACCGAGATCGACATGAAGGGGTGGAAACCCTGGAAAGTCGCCGGCGCGTAGCTCACGCTCTTGCCGTTGGTGTCGGTGAAGCGGAAGTCGCGGGAGAAGTCGGCCTTGCTGCCGATCGAAATCGAGGTGCGCGACAGGCGGAGCTGTTCGCGGCCATAGCCGTCGAGCAGCGAGAGCTGCGAGATGCCCGGCACCTGGTTCAAGAGCTGCGCGTAGTCGGCGCGGTGCTGGTCGATGGTGACGGCGCTCGCCCGCGTGACCCAGCTGATCTGGCGCTCGAGATCGGCGATCGACTGCTCGATGCGCTTCGCGGTGGCCTCCGCCTTCTCGCCCATGGCGTCGGTCAGCGTGCTCTTGGTGGCGCGGTAGCTGATCCAGGTTTCCATCGCGCCGTTGACGGCCAGCACGAACACCACGAGTCCGACCAGCGCCGTGACGTATTTGGCGAACAGGCCCTCGCGCAGAAACCTCTTGTCCTTCACGCCGATCATCCAGACCCTCGTGCGCTACCCTCATTAACCCTCGAGGACGCGCATCCTGTGTCGTCAGCCGTGCCCTCTTAGCACGTTTCGAGGGGGCAGGGCCGGGGGTCTCGCGGCTTGGTCAGCCGCAATTGCCGGCATTTCGGGCGAGTTCGGCGCAGGCTTCCCCCTCTCCCGCAAGCGGGGGAGGGCCGGGGTGGGGGCGGCCACGGGGCAAGGTGTGAGTAACGAATCGAAGAAGGGACCCAAACATCTCACCGGTTGAACAACTGCCGCAGCACGTCGTTCATCGGCTGGCTTTCCTGTTGCACCTGGGGTGGGGTATCGCGCTCGGCCGGCGCCTGCGCGGCCGGCACCGGGCTCGGCGCGGGGGGTGCTGAGAGGCTGCGGCCGGTATCGGAACCTTGGCTGGAAGGCGGGTTAGCTCGTTGGCTCAATCCCTGTTGCAGCAGATTGCCGAGCGTTTCGCCGAGCTTGCCGCCGAACAAATCGGATTGCCCGCCGCCGCCCGAATTGTTGCCGCCCAATCCGCCAAGTTCGCCGAGGCCGCCGCCTTGCCCGAACAGGCCCTTGCCCATCTCCTTGAGCTTGGCATAGGCCGCGTCCGGATTGTCCAGCATCCCCGCCATGTCGGGATAGATTTTCGGCTCGGCCCAGGGACCCTCGATCATCACGGGAATGCCGAAACCGACGGGGTCGGCGGCGCGGCCCTGGCCTTCGGTGGTCATCACGAGCTGCGGCTCGACGCGGAACCCGATCATCTTGGTGCCGAGGTCGACCGTCCCGGTGCCCGTCATCTTGACCAGCGGGCCGACCAGATTGAGATCGGTCGTAACCGCCTGCCCCCGGTCGATGCGGAACGAGGCCGAGAGCTGGCTGAGATCGGTGGTCTGCCCGCGGCCCTCCTGCCAGCCGTCCAGCGTATTCGACGTCAGCGAGCGGATCATCTGCGCCACGTTGAGGCCCCGGATCGCGCCGTCCTGGAAATTGGCGAACACGGTGCCGGTAAGGTTCGACATGATCGCGCGCTGGCTTTGGCCGGCCGAGTGCACGGTAATCTTGGCCTGCAGCTTGCCGTCGAGCTTGTCAAAGCCCGCAGCACTGCTCAACAGCGGAAGCGCGCGCACGCCGACGAGATCGCTGCGCATGATGTAGGCGGGCGTGCCGCCGGTGGCATCGATGTCGACCTCGCCATTGGCCTGGCCGCCATAGGCGCCGAGATTGGAAATGACGCATTTGAGCAGGCCATTGACGAGCGTGGAGTCGATCGCGGCGGGGGCAAAATGCACGCTTCCGATGTTGAGCTCGGCGGCCGAAATCCGCACCTGGGCGTCGGCATAATTCAGGCCGGTGAGATCGATGGTCGCGTTGCTCCAGGATTGCGACGCCAGTTGCGAGGAGGATTGCGGAGAGGCTTGCGAATCTTGCGTCGCGCCCGGGGGCGTATTGGTGGCGGCAATGCCGAGGCGCTGGAAATCGAGGTCGAGCTTCACCAGCGGCTTGCTCGAGACGTCGACCGAGGCCCAGCCGTTGAACGCGCCGTCGCCGATCGTGCCGGAGAGGCCGTTGATCATGACGAGCGAGCCGTTGAGCCGGACCTCGGCCCTGGCCGACAGCGGCGCCTGCAGCACGCCGGGGGCGTCGAGGGAGAAGTCGAGCGGAACGTTCTGCCGCTCCAGCGGCGGCGCCGGCACGGCAGCCTCGATGTCGAATTTGAGCGGATGCCCACCGGCGCGCGCGCCGCCCGTCACCCTGATCTTGCGGTCGGCGCCGATGACGGCGTTGGCGCTGATGCCCTCGATGCGGTTTTCGACGCGGTCGCGCTGGTTGGAAAATATCACCGTGCCGTCGCTCACCGTGATGCGCTTGATATCGGGCGCGTCCTGATCCGCCGCGCCCGAGGACGAGGCCTGCTTGGCGGAGGCGGGCCTCGCCGCCGTCCGCCGTTCGCGCAGCAGCGGCACGTTGAGCACCGGGCGGTCGATCGAGAGTTCGGTGATCTCGGGGTGACCGGACCATACGCTGCCAAGCGTCACATCGGCCTGGATGCTGCCGACGGTCAGGCGATTGCTGGTGTCGCGGTCTTTCGGTCCCTCCAGCGTGACGTCGTTGATGGTTACGTTCGGCGACGGCCACAGGCCGATTTTGGTCGAGCCAGCGATGGTCAGCCGGTACCCGGTTTCGCGCTCGACCCGCTCCTGGATCGCCGAGATCAGAAAGCCCGAGGGGATTCCGATGATCAGGAGCAGCGCCGCGATAACGATGATGGCAGCAATAGTGCCGCCTGCGATTTTCAGGGCTTTCATGTCGATCTTCCAGACCCGGCGTCGGATTATGGCCCTCACCGCCACCCGGCGGGGCCCCTTTTTTCAAGCTTATCCCGGAAAGGGAAGGTGGCTCAAAGCCTGCAAAAATAATCCGCAGGTGGTGCAACGATATGTGACTTATGACACACTTCGCCCCGGGAATCCCTTTCAGCTATTGGGGCGGGTGTTCGAGGGAATCGCAATGAGCAAACAGGCGGAATTTGCGGTTATTTTGAAGATGAATCCGATGTTCGCGGATCTTGGTGCGGACGAATTGCAGCGGATTTCAGCGCTTTGCCATACCCAGCACCTCGATGCCGGCGAGATGCTGTTTCAGAAGGGCGACTCCGGCGACGCCCTGTTCGGGGTCCGCCGCGGCCAGATCAGGATCGAGACCGGCGCCTCCGACGGCAGCCGGCTGACCTTGAATTTCCTTGGACCCGGCGATCTGTTCGGCGAGGTCGCCGTGCTCGATGGCCAGAGCCGCACGGCGGATGCGGCCGCGGGCGAGCCGACCGAATTGTTCGTGCTCCGGCGCGAGGATTTCTTAAGCTTTTTGGAGCGCGAGCCGCGCGTCGCCGTCAAGCTGATCATGCTCTTGTGCCAGCGCATTCGCTGGATGAGCGAGCGCATGGAGGAATCGGTACTGCAGCCGCTGCCGGTTCGCCTGGCGCGAAGGCTTTGCGCGCTGGCATCCGATTTCGGCTCCGAGGTGCACATTTCGCAAGAGCAATTGGGCGTATTCGTCGGCGCCGCGCGCGAGAGCGTCAACCGCCAGCTTCAGCAATGGCGCAAGGAAGGTATTCTGGACCTGCAGCGGGGGCGCATCCTCTTGCAAAACATGACCAAGCTGACGGCCGTGGCCCGCAACGAATAGCGACGGCGTGCCGAGGCTACCGGCCTCACTCCGCCGCAGGCGAATGCACGATGGCCGGCGGCGGTTGGCGCTCCCGGCCGTGTTCGGCCGCCGCTGCGTGCTCGCCGCCATCGGTTGACGCCAAGAGTTTCTTGCCAAAGCGCCAGGTCAGCGCGCCGATATCGTCCATCATCATGAACATCGCCGGAACGAAAACCAGCGACAGGATGGTCGAGAACACGAGGCCGCCGATCACGGCAAGCGCCATCGGCGAGCGGAATTCGCCGCCGGCGCCGAACGCCAGCGCCGAGGGCATCATGCCGGCGGCCATGGCGACCGTGGTCATGACGATGGGACGAGCGCGCTTCATTCCGGCGTCGATGATCGCCTCGTGGCGCGGCTTGCCTTCGCGAATCGATTCCACCGCGAATTCCACCAGCATGATCGCATTCTTGGTCACGATGCCCATCAGCATCAGGATGCCGATCCACACCGGCGTCGTCAGCTGCTTGCCCGTCACCAGCAGCGCTGCGATCGCGCCGCCGATCGAGAGCGGCAGCGAGAACAGGATGGTGATCGGCTGCAGGAAGGTGCCGAACAGCAGGACCAGCACCGCATAGACCATCATCAGGCCGGCGGTGATGGCGGTGGCAAAGCCCGACGACAATTCGTTCAGGCTTTCGGCGTCACCTGAGGGATTCACCGATACGCCCTTAGGCAGGGTCTTCATGACCGGAAGTTCATTGATCTTCTTGGTGGCATCGCCGAGCGCGGCGGTGCCGACGAGGTCAGCCGCCACGGTCGCCTGCCGTTCGCGGTCATAGCGGTTGATGCTGGTCGGGCCCTGGTCGAGCTTGATGTCGGCAACGACCGACAGCGGCACGCCGCCGCGGCCGCCGCCAAGCGGCACCCGCAACTGCTCGAGAACCTGGAAGTCGCCGCGCGCGCTGTCCTCGAGCTGGACTCGGATCGGCACTTGGCGGTCGCCGGCGTCGAATTTGGCAAGCGCCGGTCCGACGTCACCGATGGTGGCGACGCGAATGGTTTCCGACAGGCTTTCGGTGGAGACGCCGAGCCGCGCGGCAAGGTCGGCCCGCGGCCGAATACGAAGCTCCGGCCGGTCGAGCGAGGTTTCGGAGATCACATTGGCGATCAGCGGAATCCGCTTCATCTGGTTGCCGAGCTCGCTGGCGACGTTGCTGACGATATTGCTGTCGACGCCGGTGACGACGAGCGAGATCGCGCGCAGGCCGTTCTCGTCGAGGAACCAGAACCGGATATCGGGAACGTTCTCGAGCTCCCGGCCGATCTCAAGCTCGAGCTCCCGCTGGGTGATCTTGCGTTCGGTCTTCGGCGTGTAGTTGATGATCAGCGCGGCACGGCGCACCTCGAACGTCCCCGGCGGCACCCGTCCGCCATCGACGAACACGCTTCTGACCTCAAGGCGTTTGCGCAGGCGCGAGACGATGTCCTCGGTGACCTGCTCGGTGTAGGCGAGTTGCGAGCCGGGCGGCAGTTCCATCGCCAAAAGCGAGCGCGCGGTGTCCTGCGCCGGCAGGAAGCCCTGCGGCAACAGCGTGATGCTCCAGATCGAGACGGCAAAGATGCCGAAGCCGATCAGCACCGTGATCAGGTAATGCCGCACCGACCAGGTCACCAGCCGCGTATAGGCTTTCAGCACGCGGCCCGGCGGCGGGTCGTCATGCGGGTGGTCCTTCAGGAAATAGGCAGCGAGCACCGGAGTCACGAAGCGCGCAGCGAGCAACGAAAAGAATACCTGCACCGAGACCGTGATGCCGAACTGCTTGAAGAATTGCCCGGCGATTCCCGACATGAAGCTTGCCGGCGCGAATATTGCGATAATCGTCAGTGAGATCGCGATGACGGCGAGGCCGATTTCATCTGCGGCTTCCAGCGCGGCGCGGTAAGGCGACTTGCCCATCCGCATGTGGCGCACGATGTTCTCGATCTCGACGATGGCGTCGTCGACGAGGATACCGGTCGAGAGTGTGATGGCGAGGAAGCTGACGAGGTTCAGCGAAAATCCAAGGATGTCCATCGCCCAGAATGCCGGGAAGATCGACAGCGGCAGCGAGATCGCGGCGATGATGGTGGCGCGGACATCGCGCAGGAACAAGAGCACGATGACGACGGCGAGGATGGCGCCCTCGAACAGGGTCGAGATCGCGGCCTCGTAATTGCCCTTGGTGAATTCAACCGAGGTGTCGATCAGCTTAAGATCGACGTCGGGGTGGGCAATTTTCAGCGCGTCGATGCGCTTCTGCACGGCGGCGGCAACCACGACGTCGCTGGCGCCTTTCGAGCGCTTGATGCCGAGCGCCACCACCGGCTCGCCGTTGAAGCGGGCGAAGGTTCGGCGGTCGGCAATGGTATCGGTGACGGTGCCGAGATCGTCGAGGCGCACTTCGCCGCCGGTCGGCAGGCTGATCATGGTTCCGGCGAGGTCGTTGAGGGTCTTGGCGCCGGCGAGCGTACGGATGGCCTGATCGTTCTTGCCGATTTCAGCACGACCGCCGGCGAGATCGACATTGGTGCCGCGCAAACGGTGGCTGACATCGACGGCGGTAAGCCCCGCGGCCTGCAAGCGATCCGCATCCAGGGAAACGAGAATCTCGCGCTCGACACCGCCGATGCGCTCGACCTGGGCGACGTTGCGCACGCCCTGCAGCGCGCGTTTGACGACGTCGTCGACGAAATAGGAGAGTTGTTCGGGCGTCTTGCCCGGCGAGATCGCCGCATAGGTGACAATCGGCAGCCCGATCACGTCGACGCGCTGGATCAGCGGTTCATTGACGTTTTGCGGCAGGTTGGCGCGCACGCGTGTGACGGCGTCCTTGACGTCGTTCAGCGCGCGGTCGGTGTTGGTCTCCAGCGCGAACTGGATCGTCGTCAGCGACAATCCGTCGGTGATCGACGATGAAATATGCCGCACGCCCTCGACGCCCGACACCCCGTCTTCGATGGTCTTGGTGACCTGTGCTTCAAGCTCGGCCGGCGCGGCGCCGAATTGCGAGACCGCAACCGAGATCACGGGGATATCGGCGCTCGGCAGCCGCGTCACCGCGAGCTTGGTGAAGCTGACCCAACCGAGCACCAAAAGGATGATCGAAAATACGACGGACGGCAGCGGATTCCGGATCGACCATGCCGAGATATTCATCGCCATCAGCGCACCTGCGTTCGATCGGAGTCCTCGGGGAACTTGGTCTTGATATGGTCGCCGTCATGCAGCGACGAGCCGGCGTCGGCCACAACGGTTTCGTCGATGTCGAGGCCCTCAAGGATTTCGGTCAACTTGTCGGACACCAGTCCAACCTTGACCCTTCGCATCTCGACCGTATCGCCTTTGACCACCTGAACGGTCAGATGGTCAACGGCGGTGCGCGGGATCGCAACGTTGCAGCTACGCTTGGCGTCGATGCTGGCCTGGGCGAACATGCCGATCCTGAGCGACGGATTGCTGGTCAGAGTGATCCTGACATGGCCAAGCTGGGTGTTGCGGTCGATCTGCGGGGAAATCAGTCTCACGCGTCCGACCACGTCCTGGCCATTATCGCGGCTGATCCGTACATTCGCGCCGGGATTGAGCTTCATCATGTGAACCGCGGGCACCTCGGCATCGAGGTCGATTTCGTTGTTGACGGCGATGCGGAATATCGGCCCTGCTTGGGGTGAGGCCGGCGCCCCGACAATGGTATTGACCTGGGTGAGAAGCCCTGCCGCGGGCGCGCGCAGTGAGACCGCTGTATTGGACCGTGCGCCGCCACCGCCCGGTTGGGCCGGTGGCGGGGTAAGCCGCGCCAGTTCCTGATTGTCGGTGACCATCTCGCCTTCGTGGACTAGCAGATCGATGACTTTGGATCCTTCCTGGTCGACCCCGACCACGGCTTCCCGACGCGGCACGACAAAGCCGGTGACCCGCACCTGATCCGAGAAGCAGGCTCTGGTGGATTTCGTGACGCTGACCACGGCGGTGCCGGGCGTATCCTTCTCCTCGGGCCGGGAACGATGCTCGAACCAATACCAGCCGATGGCCATGACCGCGAAAAAGGCCACTGCCATCGTCGGCTTGAGGTAGTCGGAGAGTGTCATCGCCGGATCAATCCAGTCCTTACGTTTTGAGGCCATCCGTTCGGCGGGCAGCACTGGCGGACCATCCCGTAAACGACGGAGAGCATGACAGAGAAAAGCGTCCCGCGGGGGCGCGGGACGCGCTTAGCTTGCAAAAACGTTACCCGAACCATCCCCGTTCACTTGGACGCGGTGGCCTTGTTTTCCATATTGACGACCTGTACCCGGCGATTGACTTCACCCGTCGGGTTGGAAGGGTCCTTCAGCTTGGTCTTGCCATATCCGACGGTCACGAGATCGGTACCGGCAATGCCGAACTTGTCGACCAGGTAGCGCTTGATCGAATCGGCGCGACGTTCCGAGAGGTCTTGGTTGTAGGCCTCGCCGCCGACGGCGTCAGTATGGCCAGCAACGACGAAGGTTGAACCCTTCAGATCGGGATTGGAAAGCGCCCGTCCCAGCGCCTGGACCGAAGGCAATGACTTGGCGC
>Ga0070733_10003311_pt1 | contig 11075 bp, 12 predicted proteins | sample Coa_R1_9_FD_66450 | JGI IMG/M metagenome (GOLD analysis project Ga0070733, IMG submission 66450) | Surface soil microbial communities from Centralia Pennsylvania, which are recovering from an underground coalmine fire - Coalmine... | ecosystem: Environmental > Terrestrial > Soil > Unclassified ... | reverse complement strand
TAATCATTTAAACGCTTAACCATCACTTCACATTCACCATTACTCATGACCGCCTTAGGGAAAAAGAAAGTAGTCAATTGGTCATCCTGAACTTTTTTGTTTTTCAACTCTTGCACCTGCGGATTGCCTGAAAAATATAATGATACATTTGCTTGCTCAAGGTGAACGGGACTTTGCGTCGTATGATGATAAACCTTATTGAGCATTATTCCATCACTGCCAAACGAATTAAATGCATATAACACACTGATCACCACAAAAAGTGGTATTAAAAAATGCTCTATTATTTTACTCATCTCATCCCCCTTTATTTTTTTAGTTCATCCCCCCACTCTTCTCATTATCCTCCGCTCATCCTCAGTGCTCCTCAGAGGTGTATCGAAGGATTTTTTCTAATGTAAGAATATCATTTACAATATCAAATAGTCAATAACATTTTGTGAAATACAAAAATTAACGTTTATTTTGAATTATGCAAGAACAAAATTGTGTGTAATTATTTCTGAGCGTTTTTCACCTCACCGATAATGACCGGCTCAGCGATGTAGGCAAGACGATGAGAACATTCCCATGCGCGCAAAAAATGCTCAAGCGGATACCGCTTAAACACCGTATCATGGCTCTCAGATGCAGGATCATGGCATAAAACTTCACGCGTTTGCCCGTCCCACCCCACAACAACAATCAAATGCCCATGAGGAAACGGCTTTAATGCTCCCGGCAAATTACCCCGAACACTCACCACAACAGGAACCCCTTGTACCAACTGGTGATGCAGATCAGCAAATGAGTTCATACGTCTGACGAAAAAATGAGTTTTTCCTCCGGCATGTTCAAAAGCATGCGCCATGTTACACCCCCAACTGCCGTACACACCAAGACCGGTATCAAAAGCACCTGCTGCAAAAGCAAGCGGATCTTTATATGTTCCGGTGAGATAATGAACTACCATACTACAAGAAACAGGTGAACAAATACGTCCGTTATCTTCATGCTCAAGTGCAAACTGCGCAATTAATGGAATACGAGACAGATGAACTGACTGCAAAGAATCGGTAATATCTTGAGACACCTCTGCTTTAAACATATTAAAATCAGAAAGAGCTACACAAACTCCACGCACCAATGATAATGGTGCTGCATTGTGCGGCTCAATTTTTATCTTAAATGCATCGGCAGCTTTTTTATCATCAGTTTCCAACCGAACATGAACATATGAAGAAAATCCATCACTTTTGCTCAAGTATGATTGCTGCACATCTTTTCCCCAATCAACCATACGATGCCATGCTCCCCACTTTTTTGTTGCTGCATTGCGTACCTGCACAAAAAAAGAAAAATGGCCTTGCTCAGGCCGGAATGCATTCCATGAAAAAATAAGCTGCGTGAAGGGGGATACGTTATCATGACTAAAAAATAACGCTTTTTTATTCATCTCACGAACGTGCAAATTTTTTGTAAAATTTTTACGATATATCCACGTCCAATCGGCAATAGGGTCACCGCCAGCATACAGCGGTATCAGCCACAGACACACAATTAATACTATTCTCTTCATTTTCATCCCCTCTATTTTTTACTATCATTATTTTTCATATTAAGAATAACATTTAACTTATTTAATTATCAACATTTCTAAATGAAATAAAAATATCATAAATAAACAGTGGCAAAAAATAGCCACACCAACTACGCTTGAAAATAAAAGGAACCCTATGAAATTAATCACCGCTCTCATACTCTGCTTTTTTATCCATCCTCTTATCAGTTACGCTCTGCAAAAAGCAGTTATTAATGTGCCAATCGCCGATTTAATAGGACAACCAATTACCATAATCCGTCCGAATGAATCGGCAGAACATGCATACAACAGTCTTGCCGTTTGCGGTGGACAAACCAATTCCCCTTACTCTTGTCCACGATTACACCAAGCATTGTATAACGACATTGTTGAAATAGTAAAAGAGAGCAATGATGAACTGTGCATACAGATCAGTCATGCATACTATCTTGTTCCATCATCTTCAACACCACAAACGCAATACTGGACATTAAAAAAAAATATTACACTCCTTGATGAGCTTACTGCATACAATATTCCAAACAATCACCTACCAGATCCAATAAACTTTTCTGATACAGATAATTGTGCCCTCCACCATGCTGACATTGTCACGTTAACAGAACCACATCATGACTCAATATTGCGCATAACTTTTTCAGCAGGAACACGTTTTGTACGCATGCCAGCACCACACAAGAAAAAAAATTCTACCATATCAGTTTTTGCCATTGATTATAGAACAACAAAAGAACACCAGATAAAACTTCCAGCCAACAAATGTATGGTTAACACTCAAACAAAAACAGCAAACGATCGCACTACCGATTACGTTAATTTACTCAAAAAATGGGCTCACACCAAACAAGGATCTATTCCTTACACATGGGGAGGAACAAGCTTTGCGCGTACAACTCAGGGTAATTTTAAAGAAGTGACACGCAAAACTAACAATAGCGACTACTCATTTTATGAATATGAGCATGATACGCAGTTCCCAAAAAGTGGTTTTGATTGCTCAGGAGTTATTGCACGCGCAACACAAATATGTGGCATTCCTTATTTTTGTAAAAATACCTCAACCATTGCTCACTGCCTTACGCCACTCAAAACCGAGGAGATATTATCACCAGGTGACCTTATTTTGGTCAAGGGACACGTTATGGTTGTTTCTGATGTTGCCAAAAACTTACTCATAGAAGCACGCTCCTATGCGCACGGCTACGGCAAGTTACATGAGATACCAATCAGTCAGGTATTTGAAAATATAGAAACATACAAAGATTTAATTGATGCTTATTGCAACAAAACTATCATTAAACGAAAAGATAAACAGGGAAAAATTCGTGATACATTCACCAATCTTCAGCTATTTCCGATGGCAAGCGTGTGGCGTTAAAATAAAAAGACCTTCACATTAAACTGACCATGCCATACGAAGCTTTACCGTGTCCTCCGGAGCTTTTAGCGAAGAATGGAGCGAAAACTGGCCTGCCAGCCGTAGCTTTATGCGAAGGCTGGCCCTACTTCGCTCTTATGAGCTACGAAGGGCAAACCGTGCCAGCTGAAGCCTCGGCGAAAGCTGGTGCGCCCGACAGGATTTGAACCTGTGACCTACAGATTAGGAATCTGTCGCTCTATCCAACTGAGCTACGGGCGCAATAAAGCTCATTCAATTGGCGCCACTTACCCAACATATTCAGGAATGATAAAGTCAGTATAACAATAAATTTAACAATGATCCAAACGGCATATTCATCGTTTAAAATTAAACTCAAAATACACTCATAATGTGGTAACAATTTTGACATCCGAAAAGGTGCAAACCATTTTTTCCAAAAGTTAAACTATTAAAATACGACATAATGCTAAAAATTATTTAAACTATTTCTATTTAAAAAAAAGAAAGAGACAATGAACACACTCCATAATCGCTTCCACATCCTCACACTATTATTTTCTATTTTACTCAGCACTACAATTACCGCAGAATATTTTACGGTAAAAATGGCAATAAATTCAGAACATGAAACACATAGCAGAAACTTTACAAACAATAGATCTCATCATGATTTTTCTCATACCAGCACAAGGGACAATACTAATTTTAATAAATCATCGGAATATAAACATCAATTCAACAAAAATACAACAACTCATGATTTTCAACAGCATTTTACCACCCATGGATACACAGAGAACCAAATACTAAATCAACGTTGTTTATATATGTTTGATGATTTTGTAAAGTTTGCACAAACATATTCCAGCTACAAATACACTATACAACAACTTTATGCTGAATTAAAAAATCTTAATATTGTGCAAAAAACTTACTACACAATCAAAGGTACTTATTGTTCCGGATTACAAAAGCGTATTCGTTTTTTATACGATCAATTAAACACTATTAAAAATATACCTTGCAACAATACTCTGCTTTGCAATGATACTTCTTACTGTTCGTTAGATGAGTCTCGCAGCTACACAACTCCAACAATAAAAGAGCATTCGCTTGAAACCTTTCCTGCACAACAATCCGAATATAATATTTTGCATTCCACGTATAATACACATACACCGTCCCTATCTAATGCTATTGAAAAACGGATAGATGCTTACAAAAATATGACCGGTCATGATTATGCAATGCAGTATGCTAGTAAATCATACAACCTCGATAATAATGCCAAGCAATTACTATCCCAATACGGACATGATGCAACACATTTTACTCAATGCTATGGCAATCAGCTGCATCATGCTATTCACCAAGAATCTTTGGATATTCTTGACCGCATTGATAGTCTACCATCCAATGCACTATTACATGACCACCAAGAAGCGTTAATCGATTTTACGGTAGCAATGGTTGATTACAACCATGAAGGCCTCACCAATAAAGCTATGGACATTGGTGATCTATGTTGGACACTACTCGATTATGGGCAAGCAGTTGCCGAAGGAGCAGCCCTTGGCGTATATTCTGCAGCAATTGACATCTTGAACAATCCTATTCAAGCAACAATAAATATAGTTGCTGGCAAACAAGTTCTTGCATATCAACTATCTAAAGTACTCTATAACGTTGCTGATATCGGCATAACTGCCATAACCAATTTTGATCACGCAAAAGATAAGTGGAATAAATACACTGAACCATTAAATAATATTATTAATGCTATCTACAACAAAGAAATAACAGTACGTGATGCTATTAAAGGTGGCACTGCTTTTGTTGTAGGATACAAGGCACAAGGTAAATTGCTTGGCGGATTAGGCAAATTTTGCAACACCATTAAACAAAAAAGCTTTAATTTTGTTAAAGACTGTTCTTTATTGACTCCGCAAGAATATCTAACAACACCAGAAGGGTTGCTCTTTAAGACAACTGCGCAATCTAATAAACTTCAACAGTCTGGACAAACTAATTCAGCATCAAATTTAAAAAATAATATTGAAAAATTAACTGGAACAGTATGGAATAACATTAAACCAACAGATCCCGTGTATCCAGGAACAAAAATCCCTAAATCTTTTGAGCTTACTGTAGGAAAAGAAAAGTTCTGGGTATGTCCAAATAGCACTGAACATATGCTAGAATATATCCAAGGAAAGATTAAAGAACACAAAAAAATTATTACACATAATATGCCCATGAACTGCCAGTCTCTTCTTACTGGCTTTAAATCTGCCGTAGAACAAGCTATATCTCAAGGTATAAAATATGACACTATGATCAGAATTGGCTGCTGGGAATTTAGGTGTGGTATGCCTAGAAAGGAAGGCTTACTACCAACTATCTATCATGCAAACTTTAAGCCGCAAAACTGGTAAATCAAAAATATAAAGAAAAAAATAACATGTTAAAACTTAAAAATATTTCATCAACCACTAGTCCAATATACAATGAATCAGATCACTACGTCACAATTAGGATTTTGTTTGAAAAAACAGATCCTTCTGATGGTGTATGTTATTGGAATGCTTATGGAAAAGAAAATTCCTTAGTACAAATAGGTTTATCCAACCCAACAGGTGCAATTTATAAAATTGTTAGTTTTTTACATCCTACTATTAAAGATCAAATTACCTCTGATTCAATGATAATGAATGCTAACGTTCCTGAAAAAATTGGTCTTCCATTTTTTGAAACTTATATAGAGAAATATCAAGAAGGATATTATCATCTAGATGAAAAAATTGATTTTAAAATTTATACGAGCGAAAAAAATATCACTATCATGCTTTCTCCAAATACTGTAATCCTTCATGTTATCAATGAACCAATCATTTTTGGTTTTGATAAAGATAACAATTTATGCTCCATTCATATCCAAAATATGGCTTTAAATGATGAAGGGTTCTTAGAACAAGTAATAATGCACTAAAATTTAAAGAGAAGGGCAACTCACAAGTGAAATTATATTATTATATTGGAATTCATTTATCAAATACTCTACTCAATATACTATCATTATCATGATGCTAAATTTCCAAACTGAAAAACAAGATTTGCTCGATTTATTGGATAAAAATGTTGCATTAAAGGGTCTAAACCATGAAAATACGCAATAATTATCTATTAATTTGTGCGATTATTATACAATAGTCGCTTTTTATGCACTCTTTTGAGTGATTTCATCTCTTGTGTTATCCTTAAAAAGAATGGATATATCCGTTATATATGAGTTATTTATAATGAAAGGATTTCGCATGGAATACATAAAATCATGGGCTTTATCGCTATTAGTAGCATTAGGTTTTACACAACCTGTTGTTGAATCTCAAGCAAAGCAGCCATTACAAATTGGTTCAACTAAAATTACGATTGTGCAGGGCGATATTACGCAACAAAAAGTTGATGTAATTGTGAATGCTGCAAATGAAAATTTACGACATGGTGGCGGTGTTGCACGAGCAATTTCTCAAGCTGCAGGTCCAAAATTACAAACATATTGTGATAAAATGCCAATATTTGAAAATGGTGAACGTTGCCCAATAGGAAAAGCAGTCATCACTCCTGCATTTAATTTGGAAAAAATAGGCATTAAAAAGATTATTCATACAACAGGTCCACGTGGTACCACTGCAGATAAAGAAAAGTTACTTGTAGATACCTATAAAAACAGTTTACAAATTGCTGCAGATAATGGATTAAGAAGCGTAGCGTTTCCTGCAATAAGTACAGCAATATTTGGATATGATATTAATGAAGCAACTCCTGTTGCATTTGCTGCGGTGAGAGATTTTATTAAAAAATATTCAAAAGCATTTGATGAAGTGCGATTTGTTCTTTTTTCTGATAATGATTTAGCTGTGTATCAAAAATATATGAATGAGTTATTAAAATAATTTTGAGAGATATGATATGAGAAACATATATCAAAGCTGAATCAGGAAATTGGTAAAATAGAGTATTTACCAATTTCCTGATTCAGCTATAAAACTATATTGTGAAGTGTTATAGTATCATTTTATTTCTTTGTGACAACAATGTCTGAAAATTGACTATTAAGAAAAGTCAATTTTCTATTTTTTAAATAGTGATCAAAAAAATCTACAAGTAAAGCACGAATAGTTTCAATACCCACAGTAGAATCTACTCTTTTTTTCAATAAAGGACTTTTGATAAGCTTTGAATCAACAAAAGTTGCATGGTCAGCATTCTTTACCGTTACGTACACCGGGACTTATTTTTAATGATTTACCTATGTCGTTAGTTAGAATCTAAGCGTTAATTTTTTCTTTTAGTTTATGCAATTCATCAATTTCAGCTAATTGCGCATGATGTTTAAGAAATAAATGATCATCATAATATGAATCATTGCGACTGTTTCTCATTATCGCTGCCCATGCAGCATCTTTGTGCAGAATTTCAGCTTGCCGCTCACAGATAGTTTCTAAATTTTTCCAATTTTTACTATTTAAAATCTCTTCGTTTTTTGCTTTGGTAAAATATTTTATCTCCATAGCCAAGATGTTTTGAACTTCATTATGTTGCAAGGCAAGATGCGTGAGCTCATGTCCAATAGCAGCAAGTACTTTTTCATCGTCTTGTTTAAAAAGGTGTGGATAAAATGTTATGCTTGGGTAATGAATAATATCATTACCACTTATAATTAACTTGTCATTTTCAAATTGGTAACTTGCCTTTAATCCTTCTACCACGGCAACAAGAGAATTATTAGGAACATTAGATATTTTTAATTCTACTGCCGTAGGATGAATATTAATTTGTTTACAGAAAGATAAGATCTCTAGTGATCCAATTGTGTGTAGATTATTATTATTTTCATGAGCCTCTGCTAAGTATTGATTTGAAAATTCTTTATATTGGCTCAATATCAAATTAATTGTTTGTTGATCTTCATTGCTAACGTTAAATTCTTTATACATTCCCTTAATAGCATTATGTTCATCGCGTTTTAAATTTTCTTTAATCTGATTTAAGTCGATGATCAACTTTTTGGAGCGCTGTTGCCTGTTTATGGGTTAGGCGAGAAAGTCGCACAATAGTATTTGATAGCAATTGTGCTGATTTATCAATTATGTATACACCAGCATTATAAATAGCTGGTTTTTCAACAAGTTTATATGTTTTTTCTTTGAATCCATCCATTAACCCACAAAGAGGCAAAGGAACGGTAATTGCCGCTGCTACAACCAAAAATATTTGTTTTTTAGTAAGTTTATTCATATTTATACCTTTTGGCCCTTAAAACTCCTATAGCTTCAACAATCATATTATCATTAAGATACCATATTTTGATAAAAATTTCAATTGATAAATTTTAATCAAAAATAGGCTTCAGGTCGTCGTTTTTGATATCATTTTCCCTTTTGGATACAAACAATACAAGGACCTTTTGATTTATTTTCTATTTGTGATACCATTAATAGTGAATGAGTAGTATTAAATGTTTAATTTAAAATCAAAAGGTTTTTATGAATATAAAATACATGATTCTATGCTCTTTTTTGTTTGTTTTCAGTCTCAATTCGATGTCTCCTGTTGATGAGTATGAACATGCACGAGAAGAACTTAAAAAGTGTGATAATTCCTGGTCTGCATTACTTTATGGTTGCGATGAGCAACGAGCTGCTTTTCATACAATAAAAAATCATCTTCAGCGTCCTTTTAATGAGATACTTGAGCAAACAAAAGATAATAATAAAGTATTATCTGAAGCTTATGATGAGAATATAAATTTTCTTGATACATCAATTCGTGAAAAGTATTTAGCAAAAGAAAAAGTTCATGGAGAAAGTTCGCTGCGATATCAAATGGCCCATGTTATTAAAAACACTATAGATTATGACGAGGTAGAGCAACCATGGTATATTAAATGGGGCTTTTGGCATGTATGTAATGAGGATTGTAGTGGCCGTTCATCCATTGATAATAAAATGATTAGAAAAACAGAAAAACTGCTAAAAGCATTGGATCCTATTCATAATAAATATGAGAAACGTTATATACGTCATTGTTTACTTTCAAGCAACGACAATAAGCATATATTTTATTTTTTACGTCCAGAAAATGCTCATAACATTAATCAAGTGACAGAAGAAATGAAAAAAGAAATAAACAAATTACAAACAAAAAACAGTGTTCAATAAGCAACAAAGAAACATAAATAGGGTTGGTTACAAATTATTGTAATCAACCCTATTTCATTTTTATATAATAACAATCTCTTTTTCTATAGCGGACAGCCTTCGCTTTTACCATCAAAATCTTTTTGAAACTTCTTGCATCAAACCTTTAAAAAAGCTGGCCTGCCAGCCGTCCTTCGACAAGCTCAGGATGAACGGTGTGAGCGAAGGCTGGCCGTGCCATACGAAGCTTTAGCGTAGTATGGCGCGCCTGGCAGGATTCGAACCTGCGACCTACTGATTCGAAGTCAGGCGCTCTATCCGACTGAGCTACAGGCGCAATCTCAACAATATGATTATTTGTACCAGAAAAAACCAGATTTGACCAGCAAAATCAAGCTTTAAAACCTAATGTGATGATATCAATAACAACAAAAAGAGTGAACTGGCCTTTTTTGAGCCAATTCACTCTTTTTTTCTTGATTACTACCTTTAAGCAATTTTATTATTCTATAAAATTCCTATCTTTCAGTTCCCTTATTTCGTCCCTTAACGCATCAATTCTTCCAGTTCCCTTGCTTCGTCCCTTAACTCATCAATTTCCTCGTTAAGCGTGTTTAAGGTTTTTCTTAGTTTCAGTTCATCAACTCGAAGTTTACGCAGCGAATATGGTATATTATCTTCTTTCGATAATTTTTCATTTCGCTTAACACCGCTTAATCTTGGATAATCAGCGTGCTTTTTCTGTGCGACGACAATAGACTCCACTTCCCGTTTCGATTCTGTTTGCTGTTGAAGTTTTTCGACAAGAAGACTCTTAATCTCCTCATATCTCAATATTGCGTCATCAACGTCTTTTTTCATTTGGTCCAAAACGTCTTCTTCTTCTGCTATAATCTGGTCCAAAGCTTCCTCTTCTTTTTTCGCTGTCCCGCCCCATTTTGCTATCCGGTCCCACAACCCCTGATTTGTATTCCCCCAGAGGTTTCGAACTTGTTGTTGTTGAAATTTTGGAGCTTGTGTCGACAAATGCCCAAGACGTCGCATTGCAACGATATCATTTGCTGCCAATGCACCAAGAAACCCGATAAATAGTATCATCTTTTTCATAAAATCAATCTCCTGATTATATGGTTTAAAAAATTATTCTATAATCAGAATAACAAAAACATTTCTTTTTGTCAATTAAAAAAATAACCAAAAAGAGCGAAATAACCCATAAAACAGTTAGAAAATAGCGTAAAATGGCCCCTTTTGACCACAATAAGCCTACATGTTATCCTTAAAACAAGGGATAAAAAGCTATAAACAGGGGGATTTTACTATGAATTATTCATTTTTCAGTAGAATGCGAGACATAATATTGCTCTGCATGCTATTTTTCCTCATCAAAACAGCTTTTGAGCGCGCAACTGCATTTTTAGCATTACATAACCAATCGATGGTCCATGAGCTTGATCGCAGCTTTATAGATCAGATTTATACAGCACAGCGACAGTTGCATTTTTTAGAGGAACATCCTGTTTATGCAGATACCTACGCTCATAATATTGCAGAAATAAAAAACCAACTGACAAACATTGAAGAAAAATACAAAAAAAATTCACCTGGCCTTGCGCTGCTTGGACCAATTGGATCAGCTGCCATTGTGGTAAAAGAAGAACAGCTACAACAAAAATTGCTGGCAGCTGTTAATGATTTGAGTAAAATTTTTGCAAACATAGATAATCAAGAAGAGCATTTCTCACGTGCTCAAACGGTTGATAATGGCCTTAATGTGAATAAAGAGTTGCTGCGTACCTTAATTGCATAATTTGATTTTTAAAACGTTCGTATGCTTCGACCCGACTTCGCTGAAGCTTCGACGGGCAGGCGGGCGTTTACTCCTGAGCTTGCCGAAGGACAGCACGAACGG
>Ga0070733_10003310_pt1 | contig 11075 bp, 8 predicted proteins | sample Coa_R1_9_FD_66450 | JGI IMG/M metagenome (GOLD analysis project Ga0070733, IMG submission 66450) | Surface soil microbial communities from Centralia Pennsylvania, which are recovering from an underground coalmine fire - Coalmine... | ecosystem: Environmental > Terrestrial > Soil > Unclassified ... | reverse complement strand
AATGCTGGCGATGATGACCTCGGTCGAACCCCGAGCGTTCATGCCAATGGCGAGCGCCAGGGCCTCCGGCCGGGACAATTGGCCGATCGCGCCGCCGGCAAAGGCGCCGGCGAACTTGCCGACGCTCGCGATCAGGACGAGCCCCAGCGTGAGGGCGGCAAGGCTCGGCGACTTCAGAACGGTCAGGTCGGCGCTGAGGCCGGCAAGCGCAAAGAAGATCGGCGCAAAGAAGGACGTGATCATCCCGCGCAATTGGATGTCGATGTGCCTGGTCAGAATCGGCGATTCGCCGACCAACAAGCCGGCGACAAACGCGCCGAGCACGGTCTGCACGCCGATCGCAGCGGTGATCAGCCCCATCGCGCCCATGATGATCAAGATCAAGGTGACGACGGGAAGTTCGCTGACGAAATTGTCGTTGACGAAACGGATCGCGAAAGCCACGGCGCGTCGGCCGAGCGTCAAACTTAAGACCAGGAATAGGGCGACGCCCAAAACGCTCTCCGCGAGTTCGCCGATCTGGATCGAGCCGGCGCGCGCTATGCCAAAGACGATGGCGACGATGATCCAACCGAGGGAATCATCGATGATTGCCGAGGCGACGATGATCTGGCCGAGATCGCGTCGCATGAACTGCATTTCGTGGAGGACCATCGCCACGATTTTGATTGACGAGATCGACAAGGCGACGCCGAGAAACAACGCCACGATCAGGCGCTGCTCGGCGTGCGGAATCAGCGTGCCGGGCAGAAAATAGGCAAGCGCCACGCCGCAGGCGAAGGGGATGACAATGCCGGCGAGCGAGACGCTGATCGCGGGGCGGCCGACCTTGCGGATCAGACCCACGTCGGTGTCCATTCCGGTAAGCAGCAACAGCAAGAGCACGCCGAACTGGGCGACGCCGTCGAGCAGCGCTTTCTGAGCCGGATCGCGCGGGAACAGCGCATGTTGCGCCTCTGGCGCGATGACGCCGAAGAAAGAGGGCCCAAGCAGAATGCCCGCGATGAGCTGGCCGATCACCGCGGGCTGCCCAAGACGCTGCGCAGTTTCGCCGAGCAGGCGGGAGGCGAGAAGAATGACCACCAGCGCGGCGAGGAATTTTGCTTCCGAAGGCGCAGTCTGCCCTTCGCCTTGCGCCAAAGCCCGTGCGGCGGCGGGGACGCTAAGCGCGACCGTAAGCGTGAACAATGCTGCTGATCTGAGTCTCAACAGCGGCCCCCCTTTGATGGTTGTATCGTATCCACGCTTAGCAAAGCGCGCCGCAGGCTTGTTCATCTCCTGTCAGATTGGCGCAGATTTTCTGCCGCTACGCCATAAAGAAAGCGACGCCGAAAAAGACGATGACCACGAGGGCGCAACTGACGATGAGAACGTACCGGACATTGTGTCCGGTCACGCCTTGCCGCGCTTCGGTTGGGTTCAGAACCGGTCGCTCTTCCATGACAGCTCTCCACGGCGAAAGATCGACGCTTGAGCGGCGTTCAATTATAAAAAACGCCGACTCCCTGGGGAAGGTTCCATCGCGCCTTAACCGGCAGGATCGGTCGGATGGGCGTGTCAAATATCTGGACATAGCCATTTCGAGGACTAACGTTTTGACTGGCCGACCCAAGGAAACCCGCTCGCGTTTAAGCTATATGTTCGGAGTTGCGAGATGGCGCCTCGCGCAAATTGGAAAGGCTTCCTCAAGATCGGCGATCTGGCGTGCCCGGTGGCGCTCTATTCCGCCGCTTCGACATCCGAGCGCATCGTTTTTCATATGCTCAATCGCGCCACGGGAAACCGGGTTCATCGACAATTCATCGACGAAAGAAGCGGGCGCGTTGTCGAATCCGAGGATCAGGTCAAAGGCTATGAGGCCGGCAAGGGCGAATACGTGATCCTCGAGCCCGAGGAAATCGCCGCCGCCCTTCCCGAAAGCGACAAGACTTTGGCGGTTGGGAATTTTGTCGCCTGCGATGACGTCGACGACGTCTATTTCGATCGACCCTATTACCTGGGTCCGTCTGAGCCCGTCGCCGCACAGTCCTTTGCTCTCATTCGAGAGGGAATGCGAAAGGCGAACGTCGCGGCGGTGGCGACGGCCGTCTTGTTCCGCCGCGTGCGCAGGGTGGTCTTGCAAGCGCATGAAGAGGGAATGATCGCGACGCTCCTCAACTTCGACTACGAGATCCGATCGGCGGAGAGGGCTTTTTCCGATATTCCACAAATCAAGATCAAAGGCGAAATGCTCGATCTCGCCAAACACATTATCAAGACTAAGCGCGGCGCGTTCGATCCGCGCGCTTTCGACGACCGCTACGAAGCCGCGCTCGCCGCGCTCGTGAAAGCCAAACTCGAAGGCAAGCCGGTCAAGGCGGCGAAGCCGGCGCCTCCGGCCAATGTCGTCGACCTTATGGACGCGTTGCGACGAAGCGCGCGTATGGTCGCGGTTCGGTTTCGGACGCGCCGGCAGCCAAGCTGGCGCGCGGGCGATCGGGCAAGAAAGGAATTGCAAAGAAAACGGCGCGACGCGCCCCGCCCTCGCGCAAGGCCGGCTAAGACTGATCGGCCGGCTATCGACGCTTCGGGCGCGGGCGTTCGTTTTCGAGGCTTCTTTTCAGCGCGTCCATGATGTTGATGACATTGGACGGCGGCTCCGGCGCGTGAACTTTTGCGCGGGCCGGCTTCGCGCCCTTGCCCTTGGCCGCGATGATCTTTCTCAGATTCTGCTGGACCGGATCGGCGAGCATCGAAACGCTCCAGGACGCCTTCCGCTCTTCGATCAATGTGGAAATCAGCCCCAACAGCTTCGGATCAACTTTTTCGGGTTTGAGGGCGCCAAAATAGGGCCCTTCGTCGCGCACTTCATCGCCGTATCTCAGCGTCCATAACATGATACCGCGTCCGCGCGGCTGAAGCATTACCGCGCGCTCCCGCCGGTAGAGAACCAACCGGGAAATTCCAACGGTCTTGGTCGCCGCCATCGCATCGCGAATAACCGAATAGGCCTCCTCGGCGATTTTGTCGTTCGGCGTCAGATAGTGAGGACGATCGTACCAGATCCACTCGATCGAATCTTTCGGGACAAACTTTTCTATGTCGATTGTGCGCGTCGTCTCGAGCGCCACCGCCTCGAGCTCCTCGTCCTCCAAAGCGACATAATCGTCTTCGCCTCGTTCATACCCTTTGACGAGATCGTCCTCGCGAACGGCCTTGCCGGTCTTGGCGTCGACATAGCGGGATTCGACCCGGTCGCCGGTTTTTCGGTTAAGCGTATGAAATCTGACCTTTTCGGAAGCCGTATGCGCGGGAGTCAGCGCCACCGGGCAGGTGACGAGCGAGAGCTTGAGATAGCCTGTCCAAAACGGGCGCTGCGCCATGGGCTCGGCCTTCGCAAATTTGGTCTGCTGGAAACAGGCGCCTCAAGCCGCCGCTTTTCCTTTTCCGCCCAGGCGCCTGATCGCTTCTTCAAGCGAGCGTTCGCTTTCTTCGTAGTTGGACCAGGCGCCGCTCTTTTTCAACAGGCCTGGCGCGGTGCGGATCGTAAATCGCTTTGGATCGAGGCCCGATTTCACTTGCGCCCAGGCGAGCGGCATGGAGACCGTAGCGCCGGGACGAGCGCGTGGAGACAAGGGCGCCACGGCCGTCGCTACGCGATCATTGCGCAGGTAGTCCAGGAAAATCCGGCCGTCGCGAAGCTTCTTCGCCATGTTCACGACATAGAGACTCGGGTTGTCACGCGTCATGCGCATGCAGACCTCCTGCGCAAAAGACTTCGCCAGCGGCCATGTCGACTTTCCCTTTTTGGGCGCGGCGAGCGGCGCGACGACATGCAGACCCTTGCCGCCCGTCGCCTTGCAGAACGTCACAAGACCTAGCGCCTCGAGTCGCTCCTTCATCTCGCGGGCCGCCTCAACCACTGAGGAAAAGGCTACGTCGGGGCCAGGATCGAGATCGAAGATCAGCCTGCCAGGCGTATCCGGCTTGTTCGGCAGGCAATTCCACGGGTGGAGTTCGATCGCGCCCGCTTGCGCAAGCGCGGCCAATCCTTCGATCCGATCGACTTGCAGATAGGGCTTGTCGTCTTCGAACGGTTTGACAAGGTCGATCAGATTGGAGGTCCCAGGATTGGCGTGCCGCTGGAAGAACTTTTGTCCTTCAATACCGTCGGGCGCCCGCACGATCGAGCAAGGCCGTCCCTTAATGTGCGGCAGGATCCACGCTCCGACCTCTTCGTAGTAGCGGGCGAGGTCGAGCTTGGAAACCGGCTCGCCGTCGCCGGCGTCTGGCCAAAGCGCCTTGTCCGGGTTCGAAATCCTGACGCCCATCACAAGCGTTTGGTCCACGGGCCGGCTCCTTTCTTTTGAGCCGCTGAGCGCTGCGGCTGCGCCGGCTGCGTTCTCCGCGCTCGCTGGCGTCTCGGCCTGGACTTCGCCAGCCCGTTTGTCCTCGCGAAGGCCCTTGAAGGCCGCTTGCCGGACCATGCCGTCGTCCGTCCAGCCCGCAAATTCGATTTCCGCGACGAGCTCTGGCTTCGTCCAGGTGATATTCGCTTCCTTCTTGGGCGCGCTCGCGCCGGCGAAGGGCGATTGGCTCGCGGCAACGGCCTTGAGCTTCGGCAGCAGCTTCTTGACTTTCGCTTCGCTGTAGCCCGACCCAACCCGGCCGATATAGACAAGATGGTTGCCGTGATTGACGCCGGCCAGCAGCGATCGAAACCGGCCGTTGGTCGTCGCCCACCCGCCAATCACCACTTCATGGCCGGCGCGGCACTTGGCCTTGGTCCAGTCCGCGCCGCGGCCCGATCGGTAGGGCGCATCGAGCCGTTTGGAGACAACGCCCTCGAGATTGAGCTTGCAGGCGGAACGCAGCACCGCCTCGCCGCCCGTCTCGAAATGCTCGACGAAGCGGATTGTCTTGTCTTGGCTCCTGCCGCCAAGCAGCTCCGACAGCCGCTCCTTGCGTTCCAAGAGGGGCCGCTCTCGTAGATCTTCGCCGTCCTCAAAAAGAAGATCAAAGGCGAAAAAGACGAGATCGCTGGTTGCTCCCTCGGCGAGCGCGGCCTGAAGCGCGCCGAAGTCGGGCGCGCCGTGGCGATCCAGTGCGACGACCTCGCCGTCAATCAAGCAGTCGGAGAGGCGCGCCGCCGCTTTTGCAATCTCCGGGAACTTACTGGTCCAGTCGAGCCCTTTGCGCGTCTTGAGCGTGACGCGGCCGCCCTCGGCTCTGAGCTGGACGCGATAACCGTCGAATTTGATTTCATGCGCCCAGCCTGGATCGTTGGGCGGACGCTCGACCGCCTGGCAGAGCTGAGGGGCGATGAAGTCCGGCGGCTTCGCCATCTTGCGCGCCGGCGTTTTCTTCGAAGCCGCTCGCGCCGGCGCCTTTTTGTCAGGTTCGGACGCCAGGTCCTTATCGCTGTTCCATATCGAGGCGGGATCGGCCCTGATCGAGCCTTGATGCATGAAGGGCTTTGGACCACGGCCCTTGCCGGCGGCGATCTCGGCCAATGTTCGGCCCGAGGCGACGGAGCGGTCCTCAGCGAGGAGGGCGTCGCCATCGCCCTCGCGCGCATATTCGTCGTGGTGCTTGATCAAGAGCCAATTGTTCTTTTTGCCGCCGGTGCGGTCATGCTTCATGCGGACGAGAACCCAACTTCCGCGCATGCGCGAACCATGAAGGGCGAATTTGAGGTCGCCCTTGGCTAAGGCCTTCTCGGCGCTGTCGCGGCCCTCGGGCGCCCAAGTGCCGCGATCCCAAAGCTGCACGGTTCCTCCGCCATATTGGCCCTTCGGGATCGTTCCTTCGAAGTCGCCGTAGTCGAGCGGGTGATCCTCGACCTCGACGGCAAGGCGCCGGTCATGCGGATCAAGCGAGGGACCCCTGGTGACTGCCCAGGACTTGAAGACGCCGTCGAGTTCGAGCCGAAGGTCGTAATGCAGCCGCGTCGCGTCGTGCTTCTGGATAACGAAGCGACGCTGGGTTGAAGCGCCGACTTGGCCGCCGCTTGGCTCCGCCGTCTTGGCGAAGTCGCGCTTCTTTCGGTATGCTGAGAGCTTCTGGCTTTGATCCATTTGCTTTACGACCTTCGAGGCGGCCGGCGATCTAAAACGCTAAGCGAAGCATTTGGTTCTGAAAAGCGAAATTGAAACCCGCCCGCCCCTCTAAGGCGCCGGCGTCCGTCGCGTCAGGCGGCGACGCGATCAAGGGCTCTCGCTTCTTCCCCGAGAAACAGGGCGCCAAGTCGCGCCTGGCGGAGCGCCGCCATTGCCGCCCAAGAGGCGAGCATTGCTCCGAGAAAGACAATCAACGCCTTCGCGATGGCGGGCGCGGTCACGCCCAGAAGACTATATTGCAGCCAGACGACTGGCGCGTAGTGCAGGAGATAGAGGCCGTAGGCGTTCCTCGACAGACGGTCCAGCAGGCGCGAGCCAAAAGCTCCAAACCGAACCGTTGCCGCCATGATGAAAAAGAAGCTGCTTGCATCCGCGAAGACGAAGGCGAAGTCGGCGGCGACTTGCAAGGCCATGGGCGCCGGCGGACCGACATTCATCGTCAGGTCCGTCAGCGCCATCCACAGCGCGAGGGAGGCGAGCGCCAATAGGAGCCAAGAGCGCCAATGACGCGCCATCATTCCGTCCCGGGCGAACAGTCGGCGCTCGAAGCCTTTTGCGCCGATCGCGAGTCCCGCGAAATAATAGACCGCGTAGAGCAGAGGACGGCTTAGCTGAAGCGAGAGGAGGCCGTGCTCGGACCAACCCCATGGCGTGAAGGCGACCGCCAGTGGGACATAAGCGAGCGCGCAGGCTATGACAAAGTAGGCAAAATATCGCGCCGGTCGATGATCGGCGTGGGACGAGATTCGGCTCAGAGCGACAAGCCAATGAGGAGAGAAACGATGGATCCCAACGGCGGCGATCGTTAGGGCCAAGAGCTGCCACAAGAACCACATGGGGCCGTTCGGCCAGAACGGCAGGGCAAGATAATGCCGCACATAGGCGGCGGGGCTCGGATCGAGCGCGGTCACGCGGTACACCGGATAGAGGGCGAGCGGCATCACGACGCAGACGCCAAACGCAAAAGGCAAGCCGAGCCGCCACAGACGATCGTTGAGAAATTTTGCATCTCCCTTCCGGTCGAGGCTCGGCCATGTCAACAGGCCCGAGAGAAAGAACATCAGGGACATGAGGTAGACGTCCTGCCAAGCGCAGAACAAGTCGAATCCGAACCAGCGATCGTGGTCGATGATCGGAAAGGCGCTCCACTCGTACGGCGGTTGATCGAACGGGTAGGCCGATGGAGCGGATGAGCCGAGATAGGCCAGCGCGGAATGGAAAGCCACGACAACGAGGATGACGACCCCTCGAAGGTTGCCGAGAGCGCGGCTCGCATCGGTGACCGGGTGGTTGGCGACGCGCGCTGAACGCCTTGAAGCGGTCGCGGCGGACGCCGCGAGACGACAGGCGGAGCCTTCCTTTTCTCCAATGACAGATGCGCGGTCGAGGCTAGCTCGCTCCCGAGGCGAAGACTCGTTCGGGGTGGTTTGATTGCTCATCGGAACAGCGTAAACCCCCGCAATGCCGAAGTCTTGCTCCTACCCTCAACTGGCGGCCGGCGCTGGAGTTCCATTGCTTCATTTTTGTGAATTTCGAGGAAAGGCCTCGGTTAGAGCGCCACAGAGCCGTGGTCGCGCGTGGGCTCAGCGACAAGACAAATTATTGGCGCAATGCAGAAAGACGATAACTTGGCGTAGCGACTGGCAAAAACCAGCATCGGGTAGGTCGGGTATTTGGTTCCTCCGGCGGCGAAGCCCATGCAGGGGTAGTCTGCGGCGGAGATTCGAGGCTGGCGGAGCCGAGGGGCGCGGAAGAGCGACGCAAAACTCTAGCGGAACAGGAGGAGATTGTGTCGACGAATAGGGATCCCGATCCGACGTCCTTGGCCTCGGAGGCAGATCGGCGATCGCCCCTTGGCGCTTCAGTCGCCGGTGGCTCACGCGCCCCTTGGTCTCGCTTTAGGACTGCGACAGTCGAGATTACGGAGCCGGCAAGAGTCGCGGTCACGCGTCCGGGCATGCCGCGCCTGTTTCGGCTGTTGCTCGCTCTGACCGGCGTTCGAGTATGAATCAGGCGGACCGGCCTCCATGCGCGCGTCGCCGAACGGCCAGCCCTAAAATTACGTATCTCGATCGATGGCGCCAGGGATATCTGAAGGGTTAGCGCGCGCCGACGCGCCTCTGCGGCTTGCGCAGGCCCAAGGAGCCGCTCCGCCGCCGAACGCGTCTGCCCACTGGGTTTCCTATGATGACGGCGAGGCGATCCTTCTGGCGATCGCGCTGCTCGTGGTCGCCAGCGGATTTGCCTATGCCGGCAAACGCCTGCGCGTCCCGCTCCGGGTCACGCGGCCAGGAGGCGCCGTGGCCGGGTTCATGATCGCGATATGGCTGCTGGCGATCTGCAACGTCATCGTCGCCACGTTCGTCTATGGACTGCAAGTCAAGCAGGCTTATCCGGCATTCGTTGCGTCCCGCGTGCGCGTCGGCACGTTCATCGATGCGCCGACGACTTTCCTCGTGATTCTCTACCTCACGCGGCGTTGGGGCTGGAAGGTCGCGCTGGCCAGCGCCATCATAGGGACCGCCGCCGCGCCAATGATCTTCGAGTTTCCCTTCGATCTGATCGTCATGACGCGGACCAATCCGCCGATCCCGGCTCATCCGATGCTGTATCGGCAGCTTTTCTTCCTACCGTTGTTCCTGGCCGAGTTCTCAACGGTATCGCTGCTGACGTTGCTGCCTTCGATGCGAGTGACTGCGTACGCCTCTTACGCGGTGGCGGGCATGTTCCTGGTGTTCGCCGTCTGGGCTGCGTTCGGGTTCGCCTTTCCGGCAGAACCGCTGCCGCTCGCGCTGAACGTGATTTCGAAGATCCTGTGCTTCGTAGCCGCGATCATGTTGTTTGTCTGGAGGGCGGACGGGGAAGTCTCTGGAGCCGCAGAGCATGACGATTTGAGCTTACGCCGTCTCGGACCTCGAGCTCGCCCGAGCTAAGGACTTGCAGCCGGATTATTCAGCTTGCGACGAATCCGGCCCGTGCGAATCTGGAGGAATGTCGGCGGGCGCTATCACGTCGTCCGGCAATCGTTTCCAAACCTGCGTCTGGCCGAGCAAGGGGATGCCAAGATAGCCGCGCACGGAGAGTGACTGGCCGTCAGGGCTCAACTCCATTTGAGCGTGGTAGATCGAGCCGTCGCGGGGATCCATGATGTTGCCATCCTGGTAGCTGTTGCCGACGCGCCGCATGCCCTTGACGATGGTGAGGCCGAGCATCGGCGCGTCTTTTTGGTCCCCTGGGCAATTTTGGCACGTGTCGATTATGCGCTCCTCCCCGGGCTGCTTGAACATCTTGACGAGGCGGCCTTCGTAGAGGCCGTTCTTTTCGACAAAATAAAACCAGCCTCCGACATGACCATCGTTGTCGACCTGCTGCCAGAAGCCCGCCACCGTCTGAGGCGCCGCATGAGGGACGCTCGGGGCGGTCTGTGACTTCGCGTGAGCGACGCCTACGACGAGTATCGCACTCGCGAAACCGGCGGCCAGCCTCAGCTTCATTTTCGGCTCCTAACGCAGCACGGAACGTACCGACCCTATTGCGCCCCAATGCGCCGGATTAATGACCCAATTTCGACACCCCTAAGCATCTGGATGATTGTCTGACGTGGCAATCACGCGCCATGGCTTTCCAATACGGCGCGACAACGCTCCGTAAGTCTAGCCCGATGGGCCTGGAGGCATTGCAGATAGGCGTTCGATCCGTCTTCCTGTTTGACCTTGTAACAAAACCGCCGTACATCCGAACGACAAGCCGTCTCTTCGTCGGCCGACCCGGATTGCGCGAGCGCCGTCGACGAGAGGCTCATCATCGCAGCCCCGATCAACAACATGCGAATCGTCACGGCGCTTTCTCCGATTCAATAAAAATAGGCGCTCAAGGTTCCCGCGTGGGCCGCGCCTCGCGGGGCTTGCCCATGAGAATGGGCTGGAACAGCACCGCGGCCGCCAGCGTGCAGACCAGCGAGAGGGCGAGCAGCTTGCCCATGCTGGACGTGCCCGGGTGGCTTGAAAACCAAAGGCTTCCGAAAGCTGTGGCCGTCGTCAGCGCGCTGTAAATCACAGCGCGAGTAAGGCTTGTTTGCAGCAGCTGCGTCTGCCCCTCGCGCCAAGCCATTATGTAGTAGATTTTAAAGGCGACGCCGACTCCGAGGAGGAGAGGCAGGGCGATGATATTGGCGAAATTGAACGCCATGCCGATCAGGACCATCAGCTCAAGCGTTACGACGCCGGCCAACGCCAGGGGAATGAGCGTCAGCATCACGTCGCCGATGCGCCACAACACCAGCCAAAGAATCAAGCCGATGGACAGCAGGGCCCAGATACCCGCTTCGATGAAAGCGCGTACGATCGTGTCGCCGGCCTTTAGAATGGCGATCGGCCCTTCGGTCGCCTCCGGCTCAATGGCCAACACCGCGCGCGCGAAACGCCGCATTGCGGCCGTGTCGCTCGGATCGTCCTTAGGCGTGATCGAAACGCGGGCGCGGCCGTCCTGCGCCAGCCAATCTCCGACGAGTTCAGGCGGCAGCGACTGTTGCGTCACAGACTGCGCCTTGAGCGAGGACTGAAGTCCGGCGAGCGCGACATTGAGCGGCCAGATGAAGGCGTCGTCAGCTTTGGCGCGAAGGCCCTGATCGCCTTGCGCAAGCTTCGAAAGATCGGCTGAAAGTCGCCGCGCGGCGTCGGCGCCTGGGCCCTTCTGATCGCCTGCCACCTCTAAGAGCCGACCGGCGCCCTCGTTCAGCGCATCGACCTTGTCAGCGTCTGACGCCGGCGGTTCCGCGTTCTTTGGATCGAAGGCGCTTGCCAGTTTGGCCGCGGCTTTTTGCACGATCGGAATTTTTTCGGCCTGATCTTCCGGAATGAAGTTCGAGAGGGTCATGACACGCGAAACTTCAGGCAGTTTCGCCAGCGCGCCGGCGACGGCGTCGGCTTTTTGAAGCGACGGCTCGAGCGCTTGGATCGCGCTCGCGCCTGTCGTCGG